>Ga0209634_1000373_pt1 | contig 34624 bp, 29 predicted proteins | sample LinPmetageLP40_FD_184043 | JGI IMG/M metagenome (GOLD analysis project Ga0209634, IMG submission 184043) | Marine viral communities from the Pacific Ocean - LP-40 (SPAdes) (version 2) | ecosystem: Environmental > Aquatic > Marine > Oceanic | place: Pacific Ocean | collected 2010-08-26 | reverse complement strand
CACCCAGCCGACCGAGCCGGTCGAAACCGAGGACACCCCCATGACCGAGCCGAAACCGGCTGCGCCCGACCCGAAGGTCGCCGCCAGCGAGACGCGCAGCCAGCCGAAGACGCAGGCAACTCCCGCGCCCGACACCGAGGCGGTCGCCACCCGCGCCCGCGAGGCCGAGCGCGACCGCGTCTCCACCATCTACGATCTCGCAGGGCGGCTGAACCTCGAGCGCGGCTTCGCCGAGGACCTGGTCAAGCGCGGCGTCAGCGTCGACGAGTCCCGCCGCCTGATCCTCGACCAGGTCGCCGCCAAGTCCGACGAGACCCGGACCTTCCCCCATGTCTCCGTCCCGCTCGGCGGCCGCGACGAGCGCATCACCCGCCGTGACGCGGTGGCGAACGCGCTGCTGCACCGCTACAGCCCGACGCTGTTCCAGCTGGAGGACGCCGCCCGCCAGTACCGCGGCATGACGCTGCTGGAGCTGGCCCGCGAAAGCCTCGGCAATGCCGGGGTCAACACGCGGGGCCTGTCGCGCGACGAGGTGGCGACGCGCGCCCTGCACTCGACCTCGGACTTCCCCGAGATCCTCTCGGCCGTGACCAACAAGACCCTTCGGCAGGCCTACGACGCCTATCCCCGGACCTTCATGTTGTTCTGCCGCCAGGTGCTGGCCACCGACTTCAAGGCCATGCATCGGGTGCAGCTTGGCGAAGCGCCGCAGCTTCTGGAGGTCGGCGAGAGCGGCGAGTTCAAGCGCGGGACGCTCGGCGAGAGCAAGGAGAGCTACAAAGTCAAGACCTATGGCCGGGTGGTCGCCATTACCCGCCAGACGCTGATCAACGACGATCTGGACGCCTTCACCCGGATCCCGGCGATGTATGGCAACTCCATCGCGCAGCTGGAGTCTGACGTGGTCTGGGGCATCATCACCGCCAACCCGGCGATGGCCGACGGCAACGCGCTGTTTCACACCACCCACAAGAACCTCGCGGGCACTGGCGCGGCACTGGCAGTCGAAGCGGTGGGCGCTGCTCGCGCCGCGATGGCCAAGCAGACGGGTCTCGACAAAAAGACGGTGCTCAACGTCCGGCCCGCCTTTCTGATCGTTCCCGCCTCGCTGGAGCTGAAGGCCGAGCAGCTGGTCGCGCAGAACCTCGTGCCCGCTGCGACGTCCAGCGTGGTGCCGCAATCGATCCGCACGCTCGCGCCGATTAGCGAGCCCCGGCTCGACGCCGCCAGCGAGACCGCCTGGTATCTGGCGGCCTCGCCGAACCAGATCGACACCATCGAGTATGCCTACCTCGAGGGTCAGCAGGGCGCCTACATCGAGACGCGCAATGGCTTCGACGTCGACGGCGTCGAGATCAAGTGCCGCCTCGACTTCGGCGCCAAGGCCATCGACTGGCGGGGCCTCTACAAGAACCCGGGCGCGTAACGCACCCATCCCGAACCCTGACAAACGGGCGGTCCTGACGGGCCGCCCTTCGTCATTCCAAGAGGATCACCATCATGAAAAACTTCGTCCAGCCCGGCAACACCATCACCCTGACCGCGCCCTATGCCGTCGCCTCCGGCGATGGCCTGCTCGTCGGTTCCATCTTCGGCATCGCCGCAGGCGCCGCTGCCCTCGGCGAGCCCGTCGAGACCGCGCTCGTCGGCGTGTTCGACATCACCAAGGTCGGCTCCCAGGCCTGGACCGTCGGCGCCAGGGTCTCTTGGGACGACACCAACAAGCGCTGCACGACGGTCGCCACCGACAACACCCTCATCGGCGTGGCCGTCGCGGCGGTGGCGAGCGGCGCGGGCGACACCATCGGCCGGGTGCGCCTGAACGCGGCGTTCTGATGAGCGCCTTCGCCGCCGCGCTTGGCGCGCTCTTCGCCGATCCGAATATCGGCCGGGACGCGGTCTACATCGCCGACGGCGGCGCGCCCGTGCTGGTGCGCGCCGTCGCCCGGCGCGCCGACGCGGTCACCGACTTCGGCGATGCGCGGCTCTGGTCGGAAACCACCCGGATCGACCTTTGCGTCGCCGAGGTGGCGAACCCGCGCCCCGGCGACCGCATCGAGATCGACGGCGACGCCTTCCTCATTCAGGGCGAGCCCGTCCGTGACCGCGAGCGGCTGGTCTGGACCGTCGACCTGCGCCCGGCGTGACCGCAATGAAGCTGAAGCTCGACATCGATCCCGACATCGTCGCGATGATGGCGGCCGAGGTCGCGGCGGGCGAACGCGCCGTCACCGCCGCCATGCGCGGGGCCGGCACCGGGTTGAAGTCGGCGTGGCGGTTGCAGATCACCGGCGCGGGGCTCGGCCCCCGGCTCGCCAATTCGATCCGGAGCCAGAACTTCCCGAGGTCGGGCGAAAGCCTGGACGCGGCAGCGCTGGTCTGGTCGAAGGCCCCGGTCATCGTCGGCGCGCATGACACCGGCCCGCTGATCCGCTCCAAAGACGGCTTCTGGCTGGCGATCCCTCTGCCCGCCGCAGGCAAATCCCTGCGCGGCGGCAGGATCACGCCCGGCGAATGGGAACGTCGCCGTGGCCTGCGCCTGCGCTTCGTCTATCGCCGCACCGGCCCGAGCCTGCTGGTGGCCGAGGGACGGCTGAACACGAAGGGTCAGGCGGTGGTGTCGCGCTCGAAGACCGGACGCGGCAAGGTCACCGCGCCAATCTTCCTGTTGGTGCCGCAGGTCAAGCTGCCGAAGCGGCTGGACCTCGCGCGGGATGCAGATCGGGCATTGGACAGCGTGCCGGGGCTGATCGTGGCGAATTGGGTGGAGGCGAAGATTTGATCCGCGCCATGACAAGATCGGCTTCATGTCAAGCCCACAGACGCCAGCGCGACACCGGCCAGCGCACAGCCCGCAAGGACCGTCACGGCGCCCAGCCTGAAGCGGAACACCGCCACAAGCGCGGCAAGCACCAGTGCCGCAGCCGCGAGGTTCACCGTCGACCAGACGGGCACATCCAGATCGAGGCCGTACGCTGTAACGGTCCGCACCTCGTCGAAGACGACATGCAGACCGAACCAGACGGCGAGGTTCAGGATGACGCCCACCACGGCCGCGGTGATGGCGGTCAGTGCCGCCGTCAGGACGGCGTTATCGCGCAGACGCTCGATGAAGGGAGCACCGAGAAAGATCGACAGGAAGCAAGGCACGAAGGTGACCCATGTCGTCAGCAGCCCACCGAGCGTTGCAGCCATCAGGGGCGACAGGCCACTCGCCTCCCGGAAGGCACCCATGAAGCCCACGAACTGGGTCACCATGATGAGCGGCCCCGGCGTCGTCTCTGCCATGCCGAGCCCGTCCAGCATCTCACCGGCAGCGAGCCAGCCGTAATTCTGCACCGCCTCTTGGGCGACATAGGCCAATACGGCATACGCCCCGCCAAAAGTGACCACAGCCATGACGCTGAAAAAGCCCGCGATCTGAGAAAAGACGTTCTCTGGCCCCAGTATGGCGAAGAGCAGCGCCACTGGAGCAAGCCAGAGGGCAAGGAAAACGCCAGAAATGCGAAACGCCCAGCCCCGGTTCACCTTCGTATGATCCGGTGACTCTTCGCCGAGCAGGGTATCGGCATCATCGACCTCGACCGTGCCCACTTTGCCGTGTCCGCCACCACCTTTGAAAGCGGGCAGGCCTGCTCGCGCCCCGAAGAACCCGATCAGACCAGCAATCAGAATGATCAGCGGAAACGGCACCGCAAAACCGAAGATCGCCACGAAGGAGGCAGCGGCGATTCCGATCATTGCGCCGTTTTTGAGTGCCCGCGAGCCGATACGAATAACCGCCTGCACCACAATGGCCAGAACAGCGGCCTTAAGCCCGAAGAACAGCGCCTCGACCGGTCCGACATTGCCGTAGAGCGCATAAATCCAGCTAAGTGCCATGATCGCCACGATGCCGGGCAGCACGAACAGGACGCCCGCGATGATGCCGCCAAGCGTGCGGTGCATCAGCCAGCCAATATAGACCGCGAGTTGCATTGCTTCCGGGCCTGGTAACAACATGCAATAGTTCAGCGCATGGAGGAACCGCTTCTCGCCAAGCCAGCGCTGTTCCTCGACCAGAATGCGGTGCATGAGCGCGATCTGCCCGGCGGGACCGCCGAAGCTCAGGAGGCCGATGCGGGCCCAGATACGGGTAGCCTCGGTCAACGTTGGATATGTGCGGTCCTGCATCAGTCTGCCTTCGGCTTGTTGGTGGGCCAATTATGTGTCTCGTCTGTTGCGTCCCGCGCCCAGCGATAGAAGGCGTCGTAGAGCAACATTCCGGCCTCCAACTGCTCCAGATCGTCCGAATACATACGTGACAGACCAAGCGATGCGGCCAGCAGACCTGCCGCTTCTGGCGCGAGATCGAGGCGGGCTGTATCGGCGCCGCGCACGATTGTCGCGAGCCGGTCGAGCGCGGGAATGCTCAGGCCGAACTCGGCCAGCATCACGTCGAAAGTGCAGAGGTCGTCCCGGTGGCTCCAGAACACGCCTTCGATGTCGAAGGGCGACGCGTTGTAACGTTCTGCCACGCCCACCACCTCGGCGGGCGCCACGAACAGGATGATCGCGCGGGGATCGAGAAAGCGCCGGATCAGCCAGGGACACGCGATGCGGTCGATCTTGGGGCGCGCGCGCGTGACCCAGATGGTGCGCCCCTGCGCGTCGCGCGCGGGCAACTTCGCGGGATCGATCAGCGGCAGTCCGGCGGAGCGCCAGGCCTCGAACCCACCCTCGAGATACTCCGAGGCGCAGCCCTCGGCGCGAAGCCAGGCGGCGGTGCCCTGACTGCGCCGGTGACCGGCCTGACAGACGGCGATCGACGGCTGGCCGCCGAGCTGAGGCGCGAGGGCGGCGAGCGCCTGGTCGTCGATCCGGACAGAACCTGGGAGCAATCGTGGATCGGCGGCGAAATCTTCCTCGGACCGCACGTCGAGCAAAAGCGGTGCGCGGGGGGTTCCGATGATGCGGGTGAGCTTGTCGAACGAAATGGCATTGGGCGCAGGCATGTGCGTTCCTCCGTCGCCGGGGTTGAACAGGAACGCGATCTTCAGCTGGCGCCTCGTGGGGAGCTCGCAATCCCCATGGGTCCAGTTACCGGAAGTGCTCTGAAACTGTCAAGAATTGCAAAGGTCAAGCTGCCCATGTTCGGGCGCTTCGGACATCGAAGAGACCCTCCATGCCCACCCCACGCGAAACCATCCTCGCCGCACTGCACGCGCGGCTTTCGGCGCTGCCCTCGACCGCCCTGCGCGGTGACGTCCTGCCCGAGCGTGTGCCGGCCGAGGGCCTGCTGATCCTGCGCGACGGCGAACCGGGCGAGCCCGAGGTGACGCTGTCGCCGCTCGCCTACCACTACCAGCACCGGGTCGATATCGAGGCGGTCGTGCAGGGCGCAGCCCGTGACGCCGCCTTCGACACGTTGACCGCCAGCATCGGCGCGGCGCTCGCCGCCGACCGCACGCTCGGCGGGCTCTGCGACTGGGTCGAGGCGGAAGCCCCGCGCCCGGTCGATCTGCCAGTCGAGGGCGCGGCCAGCCTGAAGGCCGCCGTCATCCCGGTGGTGCTGCACTATTCCACGGCCGACCCGCTGGCCTGACCTCACTCACCACAGGAGAACACCATGGCACGAGCCCAGGGGGCGCGGGCGCTGATGGCGCTTGCGTTCGAGACGACCTATGGAACGCCGCCCGCCAGCGGCTTCACCCGCATGCCCTTCGCCAGCACGTCGCTCGGCGCGGAGCAGCCGCTGCTGAACTCGGAGCTTCTGGGTTACGGCCGCGATCCGCTGGCACCGATCAAGGACGCGGTGACGGCCGATGGCGATGTCGTCGTGCCGCTCGACGCCGAGGCCTTCGGCTTCTGGCTGAAGGCCGCGTTCGGGACACCCACGACCAGTGGCGCGGAGGCCCCGTACAGCCACGAGTTCCAGTCGGGGTCCTGGACGCTGCCCAGCATGTCGATCGAGACCGGCATGCCCGAGGTGCCCCGCTATGCGATGTACTCGGGCTGCGTGCTCGACCAGCTCAGCTGGCAGATGCAGCGCTCCGGGCTCCTGACCGCAACGGCGCGGCTGGTGGCGCAGGGCGAGACGGTCGGCACGACCACCAGCGCCGGGACGCCCGCCGCGCTGGAACTGAAGCGGTTCGGTCATTTCAACGGGGCAATCACCCGCAACGGCACGGCGCTCGGCAACGTGGTCTCCGCCGAGATCACCTATGCCAACAACCTCGACCGGATCGAGACCATCCGGAGCGACGGCCGCATCGACGGCGCGGACCCATCCATCGCGGCGCTCACCGGCCGGATCGAGGTCCGCTTCGCCGACCAGACGCTGGTGACGCAGGCGATCAACGGCGATCCGTGCGAGATGGAATTCGCCTACGTCCTGCCGTCCGGCGAGAGCTTCACCTTCACCGTGCACGCCGTCTACCTCCCGCGCCCCCGGATCGAGATTTCCGGGCCGCAGGGCGTTCAGGCGACATTCGACTGGCAGGCCGCGCGCGACAGCGTCGTCGGCCGGATGTGCACCGCCACCCTCGTGAACGACGTGGAGACCTATTGATGCTGACGCTTGATCTGACGAACGCGCCGCGCTGGCATGACTTGGCGCCCGGCGTCCGGGTGCAGTTGCGACCGCTGACCACCGCGCTGATGGTGGCGACACGCAGCGACCCCGCCGTCGAAGCGGTGCCCGAGGACGCCTCCGATGAGGAGCGCGCCGTCGCGTTCGCCAAGGCGCTCGCGCGGCGGGCGGTGCTCGCCTGGGAGGGCATCGGCGATGCGGACGGCCAGCCCATCGACCCGAGCCCCGACGCCATCGACGCGCTGCTCGACATCTGGCCGATCTTCGAGGCCTTCCAGCTGACCTACGTCTCGAAGGGCCTGCTGCTGGAACAGGAAAAAAACGCCTCCGCGCTCTCGCCGAATGGTCCTTCGGCGGGGGCGAGCGGTACTGCGAAGCCTGTGCGCAAGCCTGCCCGGACTGCCCGGCGCGGCTGAACCGTCCGGAAACTCCGGAGGGTTGGCAGGTCTGGGACCTCGTCGGCCGGCTCGGAGGCCAGATCAGAGTGCTGCCCGGCGCGGTGATCGGCTGGGACATGTCCGCCGCGCTGGCGCTCGGTGACGCACTCGGCGTGCCGCCGCTCGCCATGGCCGAACTGCTGCCCGTCATCGAGGCGGTGATGGTCGCCAAACTCAACGAACAGATGGAACGCCCCGATGGCTGAGAAGAGGGTCAGCGTCCGCCTCGCGGCCGTGGGCGGACGGCAGGTGCGCGCTGAGCTGGAAGGTGTCGGCGAAGCTGGGGCGCGTGGCTTCGGGCGGCTCAGCCGGGAGATGGAGGCAGCCAACGCCCGGCTCGCCGGTTTCGCGCGGCGGGTTCGCGTGGCGGCTGCTGCTGCAGTGGCCGCTGCTGCGGCTGCTGGCGTGGCCATGGTGCGCTCCGGGCTGCAGACGGTCGACGCGCAGGCCAAGCTCGCCCAGTCCCTCGGAACCACGGTCGCCTCGATCCTGACCCTCGAGCGTGCTGGCGAACTGGCCGGTGTCTCAATGTCCGGGATCGAACAAGCGACGAAAGACCTGACACGCCGTCTCAGCCAGGCGGCGGCCGGAACCGGCCCTGCTGCCGACGCGCTGGAGCGGCTGGGAATATCTGCAACCGACCTTATAGCGCTGCCGCTGGATCAGCGTGTCGGCGCGATCAACGCGGCCATCGAGGAGTTCGTGCCGGTCGCCGAACGCGCGGCTGTCGCGGGTCAGCTCTTTGGCGAAGAAGGCTCCATTGCGATGTCGCGCATTGATACCGCGACACTGCGTCAGGCGACCGAGGACGTTCTTGCCTTCGGTGTGGTTGTCTCCGAGCAGGATGCCGACCAGATCGAACGCACCAATGATGCGATCTCGCGCCTTGGTCTCGTCTGGCGCGGGTTGTCGAACCAGTTAGCGGTTGCCGCAGCTCCCGCGCTCGAAGCGGTCGCAAATGCCATGGCGGCCGTGGCCAGTCGCACCGGGCCGCTCGGGATCGCGATCCGGGGTCTCTTCGACAACATCGGCCGTCTGACCACCTACGCCGCTACGTTCGCGGCCCTCCTGGCGGGCCGCTGGGTGGCCGGAATGGTAGCTGCGGCGATTTCCGTACGCGGCCTTGCAACCGCACTTGTCGTGATGCGCGGCGCATTGATCCGCACCGGGATCGGGGCGCTCATCGTCGGTGCCGGTGAACTGATCTATCAGTTCGGCCAGCTTGTCTCCGGAGCCGGTGGCTTTGGCAATGCTATGGCGCTGTTGGGCAATCTCGTGAGCGAGGTCTGGGAGCGGATCAAGACGGGAGCGGGCAGTTTTGCAGCCTCTGCGATGGCGGCTTTCGCCGACGTTCAAGCAGCTTCGGCCACCGCGATGCAGGCCGCGCTCGAGGGCGTTGTCGGTTTTGCCAATGCCGCCGTGAACAGTTTTGAGGGAGCGTTCGAGGCGATCAAGGCTGTCTGGGGGCTTTTGCCCGCCGCCATTGGCGATCTCGCGTTTCAGGCGGCGAACAGCCTGATCGAAGGCGTCGAGGCGATGCTGAACGGTGTCGTCTCCCGGATCAATGGCTTCATCGGCGGCGTGAATGCCGGGCTCGAAGCGCTTGGCGTCGAGCGACGGATCGGCCTGATCGCCGATCTCGATCTGGGGCAGCTTGAGAACCGGTTTGCGGGTGCTGCGACCCAGGCGGCCACGGCCGCGCAGGATGCCTTTGCCGGTGCGTTCGCAGACAACCCGCTGGCTGTTCCGGATCTGGGACTTACTGGCGCAGCCAGTGACGCAGCCGCCTCAGCCGAGGCCTGGAGGCAGACTGCCGCCACTCTCGCAGACGGTGCCCTGCAGCCGCTTGAAGCTCTTGAAGCTTTGCGAACGGCGATGCGTGCTGCCGGAACTGAGGCAGAGACGTCCCTGGACGGGGCGACACTGGCTGCGGATCGCTTTGATGCGGCCTTGGCAGAAGACGAGACCGGCGGACCTGCCGCAACCCTCGATGAAACAGCGGATGCGGCCGGTCGTGCCGGTGGGGCGCTCCAGAGCGCCGCCGATGTTGCCCGTCAGTCCTGGGACGCGGCTCGGGCTGCCGTGGAACGCACTCAGGAAATCGCGCGAGGGCTGGCCGATGATATCACAGGGCCGATCAAGGAGGCTCTGAAGTCGGGTGAACTGAGCTGGCAAACCTTCGCGAGCGCAATATCGGGGATCGCGCAGAACCTGGCCAATCGTCTGATCGATAACGCCTTCAAACCGATTGAGGACGCGCTGTTTCGTGCCTTTTCCGGCGCGGGCACCGGCGGGGGTGGCGGCCTTTTTGGCTGGCTGACCAGCGCGCTTGGCGGTCTGTTTGGGATTGGTGGCACCTTCGCTCGCGGCGGTGCCTTTGGGCAGACGGGTGAGATCACGGCCTTTGCCAGCGGTGGTGTGGTCTCACGCCCGACGGTGTTTCCCTTTGCCCGCGGCATCGGGCTGATGGGCGAAGCGGGCCCGGAGGCCATTCTGCCGCTCCGGCGTGGCCGCGGAGGTCGGCTTGGCGTTGAGGCGAGCGGTGAGGGTCAGGGCTCTCAGTCCGCAACCCGCATCGTCAACGTTCTGGACCCTTCGATTGTTGGCGACTATTTGGCCACGCCCGCGGGCGAGCGGCTCATCGTCAACGTGATCCGGCGCAACCGGGGAGGCCTAGATGCCTGACCTCTGGCCATTCCCGGTGCGCCAACCGGTCACTGAAGTGCTGGAATGGAACACCGACACGCTGATCACCGAGGCGGCCGAGCAGAGGATCGCGCTGCGGACCGACCCGCGGTCGATCCTGACCTATACGCATTTACTTGATAGGACAGGCCTCGCGCGTGCCGCTGAACTTGCCCGGTCGGGGCCGCTCGACGATTGGACCTTGCCGCTCTGGCATCTGGCGCGTCCGGCGACGGCACCGATCGATGCTGCCGACCTGACTGTGTTCGCAGATACCAGCGAGGGAACCTTTGAGGCACCGGGACAGGCCATCATCGCCGCTGATGGCGGGGACGCAGTCCTCGTGGAGGTCAGCGCGGTTCTGCCTGACCGGCTTGAGTTGGCCGCGCCAGTGGGCGTGACGCTTGCTCATCCGATTGTGGCGCCGGTTGGCATCGGGGCCCTGACGCGGCCTATCGAGATCGACCGGCGGCGCCAGGGACTGGGGACGGTCTCGTCGCGTTTCACGCTGCAGGACGCAACGGCAATACCGGCAAGCAGCTATCCAACCCATCTTGGGCTCGATGTGCTGACCGATCCGGCCGTGCTCCGCCAGCCATTGGCCGAAAGCATCGCGCAATCCGTCGAGTACATCGACAACGGCTTCGGTCCCATCGTGATCGAACCGGTGCTGACTCATGTCCAGCGTCGGTCGACCATCACACTCATGGACCGGGGTGCGGCCCGCTGGACGCGCCGCCGCTGGCTGCATACCTTGCGCGGCCGCCAGCGTGCCTTCTGGCTTCCGACCTGGGGCCGGGAGCTGGTCTTGCAAGTACCTGTTACGTCCTCAGCCACTTCAATTGTCGTCGCGGCAACCTCTGATCCGAGCGTCTGGATCGGACGGCACGTGATGTTCGAAGTCGCCTCAGGCCCGGTGTTCCGCGAGATCACCGACGCCGTCTACGACGCACTCGGGATTCGGCTGACCATCGCGGCGCCGGGAAAGAGCATTCCGGCCACCACGCCCATTCATCTGCTCACGAAGGTGCGGCTCGATACCGACCGGATCGAGATCGAGCATTTTGGCAATCGGTCCGAGTTCACCGCCAGCCTGATCGAGACCCCAGTATGACCACTGTACCCGCATGACCTACGATCTTGCCGAAACCTCCACCGCCGAAGGGCGGCCGTATTTCCTGTATCTCTTCGCGGAAGGCGATCAGGTTTGGCGGTTTACGAGCCGCACGGCGATCTGGACTTCGCCTGCGGGGGCGATTGCCGATGAGACTGAGGATCTGATCTGGGACCCTTCGCCCGTCAGCCATGGGGCCGTCGTCCAGAGCAGCGATCCACGACGGGTCGATCTCAGCGTCTCCTTTCCGCTCTCCGATCCCTTCGCCCGTCGCTATCTCGGGCCCCGCGGTCGGGCAGTCACGACCCTCACCATCTTTCGCGGCCACGAACAGGTGCCAGCCGAGGTGGTTGCGCATTGGAAAGGTCGCATTGTCTCGGCTCGGGTTGAGGGCAGACGGGTAACTCTACGCTGTGAATCTCTCTTCACATCCATGCGCCGAGAGGGCGTGCGCGCCAAATACCAGCGGCTTTGCCGTCATGCGCTCTATTCCCGAGGTTGCCGTCTCGACATCGAGAGTTTTTTCGTCGGCGGCACAGCCAGTGCGCATCAAGGCCTGACGATCACAGTCTCCGAGGCCGCATTGCTGCCAAACGGCTGGTTCCGGGGTGGTGTGCTGCGCCACGCGGGCATCCTGGGGTTCATCTCCGGGCATGTCGGGGATGCCCTGACGCTTTCCGGCCGGATGCCCGATCTGGAGGCGGCCATTGACGATCCCGAAGCCTTAGCGCTCGTCGAGATCGCGCCCGGCTGTGATCTGCGGCGTGACACCTGCAAGGCCAAGTTCGGCAATCTCCTGAACTTTGGCGGCTTTCCCGACATCCCCGGCCGCAATCCGTTTGGCGGCACCAGCATCGTCTGACTCAAATCTGAGAACTCACCATGGTCTGGAACTTCGTCGTCCAGATCGTCGCCAGCCTCGTGCTGACGGCGATCTCCTATGCGCTGTCGCCCAAGCCGAAGGTCGAAGCCCCGAAAGCCGCCGGGCTTGATGATTTCGACCTGCCGACGGCCGAGGAAGGCCGTCCGATCCCTGTGGTCTTCGGCACCATGTTGCTGCGCGGCCCGAACGTCGTCTGGGCCGGGGACCTCAAGGTCGATCCGATCCGCAAGAAGGGCGGCAAGAAATGAGCGATGATCTTATCGTCACGGTGCAGGACCTGCGCGCGTCCCGGCTTTGCTTTCAGGGCGCGCGGCCGTGGTTCCGCCGCCATGGCCTCGACTGGCAGGCCTTCCTCGCAGATGGGCTGCCCGCCGACGTGCTGGCCGCGACTGGCGACGCTCTGGCAATCCGGGTGATCGCGGAGGCAGAGAAACGCGCCGCGCGCACCGCGAGCGAGACCTGAGACATGGGCGGTCGTTCGAAGTCGCAAACCGTCGGCTACCGCTATTCGCTTGGGGCGCATCTGGCGCTCTGTCACGGGCCCGTGGATGCTATCCGTGAGATCCGGGTCGATGACCGTATCGCCTGGTCAATCGGAACGGGTCAGAGCACATCGCAAGGAACTGGTGTCGGCGCGTTGGCGAGTTACGGCACTGTCACCGGTATGTCCGCCTCCGCGGCGGCAGAAGGCGACAGCGTGGCCGAGCTCCGTTTCCCCGGCACGCTCGCGGGCATTCGGCTCGGCCAGAGCTATGACCTGCAACTTCTGACGGACAACACAATCCGCACTGTGACTGTTCAGGCGGTGAGCTACAACGCAGGCACCGGAAGCACCACCTGGCTCGTCGAGCCCGCCGCCACTGCCTTCACAGCCCAATCGGTGGCGGTGTCGGATGCGGCCAGCGTACCCAGCCTGAACGGCGGCGCAGCAGGCGGGCGCATTCGGATCAACAAGCCCGATCTCTTCGGCGGCGAGAAGCGCGAAGGCGGCATCGTCGGCGACATCGATGTTCTGATGGGCGCGCCGAGCCAGGCGCAGAATGACTATCTCGCTGCTAATGCCGATGCCGATGTGCCGGGCTATCGCGGGATCTGTTCGCTGGTGCTGCGGCAGGTGTTTCTTGGCCTCAATCCGTATCTCAAGCCGTGGTCGGTGCGCCTGACGCGGATCCTGAAGGCCGAGGATGGGGGCCAGCAATGGTATCCCGAGAAGGCGCAGATCGTACCGGAAGTGCGTATCGGGGATGCCGCGATCTACATCGCCATGGATGCTTCGGGCTCGATGTCGGGATCGCGCATGGCGGCGCAAATCGCCGCTGTCTCGCGTCTGGTCGAAGAGATCGGCGAGAACGCCCTGGAGCCCAACGACGTCCAGATCGTCACCTGGAACTCCACCGTGTCCGGCACAATCCTGCGGCGCGATGCTGATGCCACGGCCTACGGCGAGCTCAAGGACTGGGTCGATGCGCTCTCAAGCTCCGTCAGCGGTGGTACGGATTTCGGCGTCGCTGTCAGCCAGGCGCGGGCGTTTTTCAACGGCTCGGGTGGCAAACGCCGGATCCTGATCTTTGTCACCGACGGCGAACCGAGCCCGGCCTCGACCCTGCAGACGGCCATCGCAACGCTTTCTGGCATCTCGGAGGTCGATGTCTTCGCCTTCAACATCGCACTTTCGGATACGAGCGCCACGGCCCAGATCGACAACACGCCGGTCGATGGCGTCCCCGTCGTGCCGCCCGGCGATCCTGATGCACTGGTGGCCTCGCTGCGCGCCGCCTTCGGGCAAGGCCCTGACATGAACCCGGCCCATATTATCCGGGAAAGTCTGACCAACGGCGACTGGGGCCTCGGGCACACTTTCGCCGATATTGGCCCCAGCTTTGCCACCGCCGCCGATGCGCTCTTCTCCGAAGGCTTCGGGTTGTCGCTGCTCTGGCAGCGGGAGTCGACAATCGAGGACTTCATCGCCGACGTGCTGAAGCACATCGACGCATATCTCTATGTCGATCGCCGGTCAGGTCGCTGGGAATTGCGCCTGATCCGCGCTGATTATGATCCCGAGACGCTGCCAATTTTCGACGAGACCAATGTCGTTGACTGGGGTGAACTTGGTCGCCGCGAGGCTGCTGATCTCGTCAACAGCGTCACGGCGAAGTTCTCCGACGCCCGCACCGATCAGACCGGATCGGTCAGCGTGACCGACACCGCGCTCGTCCAGGACCTGGGCCAGGTGGTCAGCGCGACGGTCGATTACCCAGGCATTCGTTTCGAGTCCCTTGCGGTGCGGGTCGCCGAACGCGATTTGCGCGCGCTGTCGGCACCGATCCTATCAGGCGAGATCACCGTTTCCCGTGTCGGTGCCGAGCTCGATCCGGGCGACGTAATCGTGTTGTCAAACCCAAGGCGCGGGCTCGAGGGCGTCGTGGTCCGCATCGTCGAGATCGACCATGGTGACGGGCGCGCCAATGGTGTCCGCCTCAAGATCGCGGAGGACGTCTTCGCGCTTGGCGAGACCGCCCTTGTCGGCGGCGAAAGCGGCGATCCAGGCAGCCTGATCCTGCCGCCCAAGCCGCTAACGCGCCGTTGGGTGGCGGAAGCGCCATACTGGTTGCTGGTCCAGGAATTGGGGCACGCGCAGGCGGACGCGCTTCTGGATGAGGATCCGGGAGTGGGTGCGATCGTTGCGGCGGGAGAACGTCCCTCGGCAGATGCGCTCTCCGCGCAGGTCTGGAGCGACAGCGGCGCAGGGTACACGCTGGAAGAGGCGGTTGAGTTCGTGCCGACAACGCTGCTTGTGTCCGACGTCAGTGACGATCCGGGCGAGCGCGTCCTCACGGTTGGCAGTTGGACAGGGCTCGGGGACGTGGCCATCGGCACGCTGGCCGCGATCGGCGAGGAGTTGGTCCGGATCGACGGGGTAAGTGCCACGACGCTGACCGTCGGGCGCGGCTGTCTCGACACGGTGCCGCAGGCCCATCCCTCGGGCACGCCGGTCATCTGTTGGCAGCAGCTTGCGAATGCGTCCGAGGCGGGGTTTGCGGCCGGAGAAACGGTCACGATCAAGATGCTGCCCGAGACGGGTTTCGGGACACTGCCGCTCGCGCAGGCACCCGAAGATGTCGTGACGCTGGCCAGCCGCGCGATCCGGCCGCTGCCAGCCGGCGATCTGCGCGGCAATGGCGTCTCGGTCGTGAACCCGAACGTCCTGAACCTCGGGCCGGTCCTTTTGACCTGGTCCCATCGCGACAGGCTCACCCAGACCAGCAGCGTGTTCGATGCCTATGACGCGGCCGACATCGGGCCAGAGCCGGGTGTCACCTATGCGGTCGAAATTCGCTGGGTCGATCCCGATGCCGATACAACCATCGAGCCACCCGCCGCCGTGATAGACGTGGGCGCCGCCAACAGCATCACGCTGACCAAGAAGGATGTGCCGATCCTCGCAGCACCCACCGGCACGAAACATTTCGAGGTCCGGGTGCAGGCGCGGCGCACGACCGGGACCATAAGCTATGAGGCCTGGCAGGCGCGGTCGATCCGGCTCTTCATGCCCGACGGTATCAAGGTCGCCGAGGTCTCCGCCTGGACCGAGATCGGGGCGGATGCGCGCCTGACCGTAGCCGAAACAGTGATATTCCTTGATCGCGGCGGGGCGGTGCAACAGACCATCGCCGACGCCGCCATCTGGATCGGCTTTGGCAGCGATGCGCGCCTCACCATACCGGACATCGACATCTTCAACGAATGGGGCGGCCAGTCCCGTCTCACGGCCGCCGAGGCCGCTCTCTACATAGAGGTACTTCCATGAGCCACATTCTCCATCTTGGACACCAGGTCACCGACCTTGCGGGCGTCGAGGGCCGCATCAGCGCTGACGCCGCCGGGTTCGACGCCGATCTCGACGTGAACTGCGTTCGGATCAACACGGGTGAGACGAGCGCAGTCCCGTTTTCCGCTTCCTGGCCCTTGCCCGCCGGTGATATTTGGCTTGGATTCCGATACAAAGCACCGTCGGTCAATGCCCACATTATTGGCACGGACGGCACCTTCCTGGAGTTCTATGACACCGCAAATGCGCTTGTTGCGATTGTCCGAACTGAGCGGGACGATGAGAAATATCACGCGATGGCGGTGGGTGATACGAGCGTCGATGGTGCCTCGTCATTCACTGCCGCTACAAGCCAGGTTTATTGGGTCGATGTGAAGATCTCGGTCGGCGCTGACATCACCATCGAGTTCTACGCCGATGGCGTCCTGCAGAGCAGCGCAACAGCAGCCAACGCGGGTGGCAAGGGTCGACCCGTTCGCTGCGTGTGGAAGAACTACGGGCTCTTCGATTTCTACAATCCCGCCATTTGTTATTACGCGCATATCGCGGTGCTTGATGGCGTTTCGACGATTGGCCGACGCTTTGCGCGGCGCACGCCCGATCTGGTCGCGACCTATGATGCCTTCTCGGGCGGGGTGGATGCCGTGAAGGACGGCGACATCGCCACCCGCGCGGCGAGCGACATCGCCGGTCAGCGCATGTCATTTTCGCTGGCAGGGCCAACAGGTCCGGCCGGTGCCTCGGCCATCGCGGGCGTGCATGTGAAGCAACTGGCCCAGATCGGGACGGCAGGGCCGACCGGCATCGCTGGGTTTCTGCGGATCGGTGGGGTGGACTATGACGCGTCGCCCGGTACGCCCTCTGCCGATTTGCCGTCGCCGGTCTATTCGACATGGGATGTGAACCCGGCCGACAGCACGCCCTGGACCACGGCTGCGCTGCCGACGGAAGTCGGGATTGTCTCGTCATGACGCCGCCTCGCGCCGACCAAGGCGACATGCGCATGTCCGAGATTGAATTCCAGGCGATGCTGACGCGCGCCGCCGAAGCGGGTGCCAAACGCGCCCTGGCCGACGCCGGGATCGATGGCAAGGACGCCGCCCTCGACATCCGCGATCTTCGTTCACTGCTCGACTGCATCCGCTTCGTGCGGCGCACGGCCGTTCAGACGGCCGTCCATCTGATCACCACTGGTGTGATGCTGGCGCTCCTCGCCGGGATCGCCCTGAAGCTGAAGATCTTCGGCGGCGGCCCGTAAAAGCGCTCCGCCTCAGTTCACCTGCCAACCCGCACCCGCCCTTGTGGCGGGTCTTTTTGTTTCTGGAGGACACCATGACCACGACATTTTACGACCATTGGCGCGATGTGCCGGGAGGCACCTGGCGCTGGCCCAATTTCTCACCCGCTGAAATTGCCTGCCGGGGCACTGGCAAGCTGCTGATCAACCAACCCGCGCTTGATAAACTGCAGGCGCTCCGCGACCGGCTGGGCAAATCGCTGATCATCCGATCGGCCTATCGAAGCCCGGAACACAACCGTTCGGTCGGTGGGGCAACACGCTCGAAGCACATGGCTGGTGCGGCCTTCGACATCGCCATGTCGAACCATGACCCGGTGGCGTTCGAGGCCGCGGCGCGGGAGGTCGGGTTCCTCGGCTTCGGCTTCTACCCGCGCTCGGGGTTCATCCATGTCGACCTCGGCCCGGCGCGTCAGTGGGGCGAGCGCTTCCCGGTCCGGGAGACGGCTTTCGCGGCTGAAACCCCGCCTGCGCGCGAAGTACTGGCCGACAGCCGCACCATGAGGGGCGGCGGGGCTGCCGGAGCGGCGACGCTGGCCGCAGCCGGGGTCGAGGTGGCGCAGAGCGTCCTGACCGAGACCCAGAGCGCCATCCTGCCGCTCGTGCCGTATCTGGACACGTTGCGCTGGGTGTTCATCGCCGTGGCTCTCGGGGGGATCGCGGTCACGATCTACGCCCGCCTTGATGACTGGAAACGGGGGCAGAGATGATCGCGGCTGTGCTGGGACTGGTCGGGGCAAGCGCCTGGGCGCGGGCCACCATGCGCTACGTTGCAATCGCGCTCGCCATCATTCTGTTCCTGCTCTCAATCCGGCGCTCCGGCGAGCGCGTTGGTCGCCTGGTGGAACGCCTTGAAATCAGGGAGAAGACCAATGAAATCCAACGCCGGATGCTGGAGGCGGCGGTTCGCCGTCCTCGTGATCGTGGCGAGCTGGTTGACCGGCTGCGCGACGGCGGGTTTTGAAGCGAACGGTTTGGCGGCATGTCCGCCGGTCGTGGAATACAGTAGGGAAATTCGGAACCGCGCGACGGAGGAACTCGCTCTTCTGCCGGACGGATCGGCCGTCGTCGAGATGATGGGCGATTACGCGGTCATGCGAGATCAGGCGCGGGCCTGCAGTTGGTCGGCACCATAGGGCTTCCTACGCGTGGAAAGGTAAATTCCAAATAGCAATCCCACGCCGACAAACCAAGTTTCTGAATTTATATCATGGTGTTGTCGTTGACGTGCCTGACGGCGAACGTGGTATTGGGAGCTTCGGATTCGAATGCATAACCACCCTATTTGGTTGGCTCAGCAGCGTCGTTTTCGCTCAGACCCGACTCCCAATCCGCATAGGTTGATCCGTCGGGCAGCTTCCAAAGAATTCGGCCGTTCGCGCTTGCTCCGATCACTGCTGCAGCGGCGGCTGAAACCGATGAAAAGCTGTAGTTGCTGGTAAAGAGGAGAAATTTCCCGTCTTCACGGAACACGCCCTTTTCAAGCAGGGTGGAGCGCAAAGTCGTGGTTCCTCTGGGGATTGTGGATGTGGTTCGAAGCCGCGCTTTTGACCCCGCTTGAACGATGAAATCCCCGGACGGGCCGACCACCATTTCTGCCGAAAAGCCTTCGCCACGGAAAAAGAACTTTGGGCTTTCGCTCGGTTCAGGCTGTGGCATGCTCTCTTCTATTGGTGTCAATTGCGGGGCACGCCCACGCATCTCGCGAAACACATCCCAGCCTAGAGCGCCGACCAGTGTTTTTGTCTGATCGACAAATTCGTCCATGGCCGCGCGATCAGGAAGCGGTAACTTCCCAGCATCGTTGGACGGCATTCTAGTATTGGGCAGGGTCCAGCGAGGATTGCTCCCAGCGCTGCGGATCAAGCATGCTTCTACGTAGCGTGCATGGCTCTTGGTAAGGTTCTCATCTTTGCTTATCAGGACAACCGTGTCTGTCCAAAAGCCTTTGGCATCTCGCCCGCTTTCATTGGAGTTGTGAGTGGATAGCCTACCACCGATACCTTCAGACTCACCGATATAGGCGAGTTGCTGATCCGCCTGATTGTCATCGGAGCCAATCAAGATATAGACGCCTGGCCGCTCAATCTCGGGAAAAGCCTCGCGAACCCGGCGCAGCTGGTTGCGGCGGAAGGCGATTGCCTGGATCGTAGACATCGAGATTTGCGCTACCCGAATGCCGTTCGGATCGCCGTCGAGGAGGAAGATGTTGATCGAGCGGGGTTTCATCACGCTGCACGACCGACGATATCCATCAACTTTGCGTAATCAGTGACGACTTCGTATTTCACCTTATCTTGTGAAATTTTCTGATTGATTTCATCAAAGAATTTTCTGGCGCACTCGATTTTGGTCTTCTCTATCTCGCGCAATTTCATCGTTGACATCGAACCTTTGGTTTCAGCCACGAAATAAATATGTTTCACGCCCCCATCCTTGAAAGAGATCGCCCAATCTGGGTTGTAATCTCCAACTGGCGTTGGAATGAGGAAACCACGAGGAAGCTTGGCGTATACGACCACTTCTGAGCTGGTTTCCAACTCTGCCACGAAACGCTTTTCGACATCAGAATCGGTTACAACATAATCGTAGACGTGGTTCTTCAGCTTGGCGCTAGCGCGCGAGAAATCTTGACCGCTCTGATTGGCGGTGAAGATATCGACGTCGTAGCAGTCAGCGACCTCGTCATAGCTCAGACGCTCGATAATCATCGTCGCCTTCTGCTCGGCAATAATCCGCGATGCCTCTGCGATAAAGTGCTCTGGATTCTGCTGAAACTGAGCAAAGATACTAGTCTCTAAGCCTGAAAGGATTGAGGCAGTCGACTGTCGCGTGAGCTGGGAATTCTCTGCGATCTTGCCAACCAAGTCATATTTCACTCGTGAGTACACCGAGCCACCATGTTGGGTGGAAGTCGCGGTCACCTCGAAACCGTCGCCAGCCTTCAACTGGTCGTCGGTAATCCCATCCGTCTGAACGCCTGCTTGAACGGTATACTGAAGTGGTGTTACGCGGAGCTGGCTGTCGAGGGCGCTGACACATTTTCGAACTAACTCAGCTGAGTCGAAGTCCACGCGATAGACTGCTTTCCGATTGATCCGGGACCAGAGCTCCTGGAATTCCTTCTTCTCGAAGTTGGCATTGAGCGGGTTCGTCTTTGGTTTTCGCCCGTCGTCCACTTTGGGCAGCTGTGCATCGCTGAACACACTGTCAATGAGCTGGAATATCTGCTCGGCATGCGGCTTAAGTTCATCTGGCAACTCGACCAGCGTGCCTGCTTCCTTAGCCTGGTGATAGTCTTCAGAAATTTGATCAGCGTTGTCCGTGTAATCATTCTTAACGAGATACCGGTAGACCTGCTTCGCCATTGCAGCCGTGATTTCAATTGGGCCCGCATCGGTGGTGATGGTCTTGCCTGTAAAGTAGGCTTCGGTGGCCTGCCGGGGCCGCGAGGACAATGTCTCCGAAATTTCCTTCTGCAGCCCGCCCACGAAGTCCTTGTAGCTTTCGCTCGCGACCACCGTAAGAACATTAATGTCATGAACCACCGCCGGGTGGTCCATTCTGTCACCTTGCTGGTTTACGGATAGCCGCAATCCCCGACCCACTTCCTGGCGTCGAGAGATCGTATTGTCGCTGTGCTTCAACATGCACATGACGAAGACATTTGGGTTGTCCCACCCCTCCCGCAGCGCAGAGTGAGAGAATATGAAGCGAACCTCTCTTTTTGCCCGTTGATCGGCGCTGTCGGTTGGACCGGGAAGGCTTAGCAAGCTCTCCTTGTCCTTCAGGATGAGATCATAAGCGTCGACATCATCTGAATCGACGGCCCGCGCACCGACTGCGGGATCCTTCAACTGTTTGGTTTTCTTGTCGATTGAGAAATAGCCGTTGTGAGTCTTCGTCACGTCAATCGCCGCGAGATACGTTCGGTAGGCCTCGTTGTCGATTGCCAGCTCTGAAAGATACTCTTCCTTCAACAGCTCGTATTCCTCTTCAAAGACGCGGGCGTACTCTCCATTTTCGTCCGCCTGACCGTAGTCGCGGTACTTAACCACCTCATCGATGAAAATCAGCGAAAGGATCTTGATCCCTTGAGCGAAGAGCTGCTTTTCCTTGTCGAAATGCGCTTTGATCGTCTCGCGGATCTGGATCCGCCGGATGTCGCGCTCTGACACGTCGCCTGTGGCCTCGCCAGCCGTAAGAACCTCGCCGTTGGTGAATTCGACCGTGTCGTGGTTGTAGTCGATCTGAGAGATCGTGAAGCCCTTGTACTGATCCAGCTCCCCGGAAAGCGTGAACAGGTCGTCGCGAAATTCCAGCCGCCGAAGTTGCCGTTTGATTTCGCCGGTTTTCAGCTTCACTTCCATCTCGATCCGAGCAACCGGCGCTTTCTTCGAGATGTCGATCCCTTCGAGGTAAAGGTAGGCATTGGTTCCGGCCAGACCGCGCGTTTGAATGCCACGTACGGCGATCTTCTTCACAAGCTTTTGGTTGTAGGCGTCCAATGCGTCCAAGCGGTGGATCCTGTTGTGCTGTGTCCTGTGAGTGGCTGAATAGCGCAAGACCATCAGCGGCTTGAACTTCGGCAACGCTTCCATCGTCGCGTTTCCCTGCATTTTTTGCGGTTCGTCCAGGATCAGGATCGGCCGGTTGCTGGCAATTACGTCGATGGGGCGGCGGGACTGGAAGTCGTCGAGCTCGTCGTAGATGCGACGGTTGTCCGCACCACGGGCGGCAAAGGCCTGAATGTTGATGACCATTACGTTGATGCCAGCGTCCGACGAGAAGCTTTCCAGCTCATGCAGACGCTTTGAGTTGTAGATGAAGAACCGCGCCTTCTTGCCGTAGCTTTCGGTGAAATGGTCGGCTGTGATCTGAAGCGATTTGTAGACGCCTTCGCGGATGGCGATGCTGGGCACCATGATGATGAACTTCGACCAGCCGAAGCGCTTGTTCATCTCGAAGATGGTCTTGATGTAGCAATAGGTCTTGCCGGTCCCGGTTTCCATCTCGACGTCGAGGTGGTAGCGGCTCGCGGCCAGCGCGTCGCGGGTGTAGGTCGTTGGCGCCGGTGTTCGCTCGCCACGCCCGTTAACGACGGTGAAGTCGGTGAGGCTTTGGCTGAACGGAAGGTTCTGGCGGCGCTGCACATCCTGGATGTTCGCCAGCACCTGTGCCTCACTCAGCGCGATATCGGCATTCTTGAAGCCTTCCTCGAACGCGCTGGTCTGTGCCTTACGGCCCGGGTCGATCCGATAGTTGACGCCACTGGCCATCGGCTGTCCGGCAAAACAGTCCACAACAGAATCGACAGCGCTTGTCTGATAGGGCTGGACTTTAAATTTAAGCTTCATCTTTCCGAAATCTCCCTCATTTTAGATCTCTCTTCGAAAGCAGGTAGTCGAAGAAGTCATCGGCATTCTTGTGCTCGTCTGAATGTTCTGAAAATTCAACATAATGCTCGATTGAGCCTCGTATTTCCTTCTCAGACGGCCTGTATTCGGTTTCTGGTTTTGGTCTAATGAAAACGAGCTTTTCAGATGGCTGGCTGTAATGAAGGCAGACCCACACATCTTCTGTTGGGTGTTTCTGTGCGTAACTTAATTTGTCTGGACGCACCCAATAGCTATCGCCGCGCATAATTTCCGTTCCCGACACCTCAAGCATGCAGTATTTTCGGCCGGAGTCTCGTCCCTCTATCAAAAGATCGGGCTTTCCAGACTCATCTGGATGTTCTGCCAAGAATGCGTTCGAATCAGCCCCAAAACCGACAACAGACACTTTGAGTCTCGGAAACTTTGTTTCAATAATGTTCGTCACACGATCAATTCGAATTTTCTCCTTCTCCCAGGCTTGCTCGCCATATTTATGCTTCCAATGAAACTTTTCGAGATCGATGACCTTATCGCAAGAAATCTCCTGCCCAACCGCAAGTGCTAGCGCTGGAAAAGTTCTAGCTCTTACGCTCGTACAGTATTGGCCGTCTACAAAGATCCAATAACGTTCAGACTTAACGACATGTCGAATTTCCGTGATTGTTGGCATTTAGATCGCCTTTACTTCTGTCGTGACAGAAATTTGACGAAAGATCTGTTCGACGTTGATCTTCACCGCATCCGAGACGAAGCCGTTGTCGCGGAACACGACGCGCAGCGGTTCATGCCCGGCCAGCTCCTTCACCAGATCCTCGGTGATGCCAGTGTCAAAACAAGCGACCAGCGCGTTGTCGTCGACAAAGAACACGATCTTGCCCTGCACGGTCTCGCGCCGGATGGGGAGCGTCAGGTCGACGCCCCAGTCCACCAGCACCTGGAAGAGCAAGTCTTCGGCCGTTCGGTCCGGTTTGACGTTGTCGACGGCGGTGAGCAGGTCGGCCTGTTTGACTTCGTCAGGACGATAATAGACGTCCCGCATGTTCGACGTGTCGATCTTCAGGACGCGGAAGCCTACGTCCTTGTTCCAGCCGGAATGACATTCACCTTCAAGGACCATGGCACCAGCTCTGCGTATGCGTTCCTTAGAGAAGTCCGCAATAGTCTCGTAACCATCTTTAAATGCGTCTGATCCTTCATCGATTGCCTCGGGCAACTGAATCAGAATGCACTGACGGTTCCCACCGTCAGCTGCATTGCATTCGAAAACTGCTTGAGCAGTCGTTCCCGAGCCCGCAAAAAAGTCCAAAATTAGTGCGTCTTTCGCTGCTCCTTGTTTAATAAGCGCTCTTACTAGCTCGACCGGCTTGGGAAATGAAAACAGCTTACCTCCGAAAAGATTTTTCAACGCCGTCGTTGCAGAGCTATTCATTGGAGAAACGATAGTACTTTGCCCACCGCCGCCAGTGGGGCGTTCAATCCAAGACGATACCGGTATTGTGGGTTTCATTGCTTCAGACGCAAAGCGCTTCAGCATCGGAGTACCAGTCGGGCCTTTAGGAAATATGACACGGCCTTCAGAAACTTTTTGCGCCATAGTTTGACGGCTATAGGGCCAGTATCTTCCCTTCGGAGGAAGAAACTCGTTCCCGGTGTCTGGGTCCGTTATCGGATAATATGTGTCGCCCCCCGGTTTTCCTGCGCTGAGGTTATCTGAGATCCAGGCGCCCCGAGGGTCGTTGTCTGGGTTTTTATACTTTTCAAATGTTCTCTCAACACCTTTGAGGGTGGCCTGCGACTTCGAGTAGACCAAAACGTACTCATGATCTTCACTGAGGTTTGTCACAGCATCCATGGCGCCGCTACGACGCTTCCAAACAAAACAACCCAAAAAATTGCTGGCCCCAAAGACCTCTTCGCAAAGCTTCTGTAGGTTAGCGCGCTCATTGTCATCGATTGAAATAAAAATGAGCCCAAGATCAGACAGGAGTTGGCGGGCTATTCGTAGCCGAGGATACATCATCGACAGCCAGTCAGAATGAAAGCGACCGTTGGTTTGAGAGTTCGCTACCAGCTTACCCCCCATTCCATCAATTTGCCCCGATTTTTCGAGATATTCGTCCGCGCCCAACTTATATTGATCGTTGTAAATTAGGTCACTTCCTGTGTTGTAGGGGGGGTCAATATAAATCATATCAACTTTCCCCAGGTAGCTCTCGCGGATTAGCTTAAGCCCGTCTAGATTGTCTCCTTCGATGAACAAGTTCTTGGTGCTCTGGAAATGCAGACTATCGGCTTCGAATGGACGAACGGTTTTTTCCAAGGATGTATTGGCTTCAATGAGTGCGGCTGCTTTCCCAGGCCAGTTTAGATGGTACCGCTCACGCATACCCTCTGTGGCTTGTCCATCAAGGATCTGCTTCAGTAGTTCAAAATCAATGACTTGCTCAAGTTCGCCAGCCTCGTTTCTCACTTCCGTCACAAGTTCCGGCAGCAACGTAGCAAGTTGAGTTTTGATGTCCCGTGACAATTCAGGGGTTTTCATTTCAAGTTTTTTTATCGTCACGTTTTCACCCTCGGTTCGCCTTACGTTGTCAGAGTATTAGTTTTCGCCAAGTCGATATCCGGCCTCAACGAGCGACCAAAAAAATTCACGGTCATTCAGTCTATAGACCCAGCGCTTTCGATAGGGCCGGTCACCTTGCTCAACGTAAACGTCAATAGAGGTGAACTCATCGGACATATCCACCTCACTATTGAAATAAACCCGGACTTCTAGACCCCATTTGTTCGGTTGATGTTGGTAACCCTCTCCAAGATTAGGGTTCGAACCGGTTACGGCTCGATATCGTGACTCAAACCGACCTGCAGCATCAGGGTTTACTTCGACTTCAAGCACTACGTCGGTCGCGTCTTTAAAGAAATCTATGTTCATCGGGTCGCTTTCTGTTTTGGTGTTCTTGCTCGTCATGCACTTCGTTTGGTGTCGTGTTCTTCTCGTACTTCTGAACCGTGTCAGCGCCGATTGGGAAGCGCCTGGGGGCTTGTCGCCGCTTGTTTCGGGTGGTGTCGTGTGGCTTTGCACACTCTCAATCTTCTTGGTTAAATCGTTTTGACGTCGGTGGCGGGGGAGAGCTGGCGGAAGATCTGTTCGACGTTGATCTTCACCGCATCCGAGACGAAGCCGTTGTCGCGGAACACGACGCGCAGCGGCTCATGCCCGGCCAGTTCCTTCACCAGGTCCTCGGTGATCCCGGTCTCGACACAGGCGACCAGCGCGTTGTCGTCGACAAAGAACACGATCTTGCCCTGCACGGTCTCGCGGCGAATGGGCAGCGTCAGGTCGACGCCCCAGTCGACCAGCACCTGGAAGAGCAGGTCTTCGGCCGTGCGGTCCGGTTTGACGTTGTCGACGGCGGTGAGCAGGTCAGCTTGCGTGACCTCGTCAGGACGGTAATAAACGTCCTCCATGTTCGATGTGTCAATCTTCAGGACACGGAAGCCGACATCCTTGTTCCAGTCGGGGTGGCAGTCGCTCTCCAAAATCTTAGCCCCGACGCGGCGGATACGCGCTTTGCAAATTTCAGCAATCGTCTGATATCCGGCCTTCTGGGGTTCAGATCCTTCGGAGCACGGCTCGGGAAACTGTACTGTAAACACCCTACGCCGCCCACCATCCTCCGCATTGAGCTGCATTAATGCAGCCGCAGTAGTTCCGGACCCAGCAAAGAAATCTAGGGCGATATAATCTGAACTATCAAAGAATAGCTTCGCTATTCTTTTTATTAGCGCGGTGGGTTTTGGCGTGTCGAAAACTGCAACGCCATCGAACAAATCTTTAAGTTCAGAATTTGCCTGTCGAGACGTTCCGGCAACTTCGCCATCCCAAAGGTTCTCAGGCGTACGCCCTTCTTGATTGGCTAGATATATTTTTCTAACAATTTTGGTCTCATCCGCGTTAAATACGATCTCTCCAGTCTTGATTTTGCCTTTGACCGTTTCCTCAGACCAGCGCCACCCATTGTCAGGTGGAGAAATTTTCTTACCCGAGGGGGTCAATATATCAAAGCAAAGTGTACGCCGATAATTTGGACTCCGCACATCACCTGCACGCCAAAGACCCTTTGCGTCATTATCCGGGTTGGAGTAATTCTTGTTGTCGGCTTCTGTTCTGGGAAGGCGGAATTTTTCCAGTGAGTCAGACTTTCGATAAACAAGGAGCGAGTTGTAGACCCGCGCAAAGTATCTTTCGTCATTTTTGCTCTGCTGCGTATGTTTCCACGCAACATTAGCAATGAAGTTATTTTCACCAAATATTTCATCGCAAATCTTCTTGAGATTTCCCAATTCAGAGTCGTCAATATTGATAAAAATTGCCCCATCGTCGGAAAGCAAATTTCTTGCCATTCGCAGGCGTGGATACATTAATGAGAGCCAATCCGAATGGAACCGGCCATTGGCCGACGTATTTGCCACGAGACGGTTCCCGTCTTCATCAGTCTGGTTCGAACGCTGCAGGTATACATCGGAGCCCTGTGAAAAATCGTCCTCATATATAAAGTCATTTCCAGTGTTATAGGGTGGATCAATATATATGAGCTGGATCTCCCCAAGGTAATTCTCTTGAAGAAGCTTCAGGGCATCTAGATTGTCGCCCTCAATAAAAATGTTACCCGTGGTGTCAAATTCCACACTCTCTTCCTTGCAGGGGCGCAAGGTCTTTGCAATTGGCGCATTTGCTATCGCTAAAGCCTCCCGTTTTCCTGGCCAGTCTAATTGAAATCGCTCTTGCCGCCCGTCGATGAGATGATCGCTCAGTTCCTGCCGCAACTGGTCGAAATCTACTGCTAGCCGAATTTTGCCGTTCTCGTCGGCGGCTTCGGTCACGCAGCCCGGAAACAGAGCCCGAATCTTGGCGATGTTGTCCTGGCTCAAGTCGGGGCTGTGCAGCTTCATTTTTTCCATGCTCATCGTCCTCTTATTCACTCGGCGCGGTCACCGAGGCCGTCGCCCCGGTCAGCCGTTCCAATTCCAATTTCGCCGCGCGCAGCTCTGCGTTGATTGCCACGCGCTTGTTGAATTGCTTCTCGCGCCCCAACCGCGCCTTGACCCGTTCGACATCTCGCGTTTTGGCGCGGATCGCCTCCATCCGGTCGACGCGGGCCTGAATGTCTTCGGTGTCCTGTCCGGGTGCCGCCTGAACCTGTTGTGGCATCAAACCGGACAGAAGTGCGTCGTAAAGCCCACCGAGATTAAGCGCGACCGGTAGGGGCGACCTGGCGGCGGTATCGGCCACCCAGTCGGTGGCGAAATACTCGCTGATCACCCACTTCGCGCTGTCGGCCTCGCTGGGCCGCTTGTAGGCCGCCATGGCCCTGCGTTTGCCGTCATGGCTCAACTCGAAGATCAGGGGAAAAGGAATGGCCTTGTCGATGGCGCGCAGAACGGCCTCGTCCAGCTTGCCGGTTTTCAGCGATATGTCGAAGATCTGAATTTCGGCGACCGATTTGGTAGCGCTCAAATTGATGGTTTCGGGCGCGAGCTTGTAGCGCCAGACGATCTGATCGACCTCACGCACGAACAGATCCTTCAGGGCGGTGTTCGCGCCTGCGTGTTCGTAGATCTTGTTCTTGGGCAGAACCCGGCCGAACGCAGCGCTTTTGGGATAGTCGAAGAAGCCTGTCATGCGACGCTGTCCTCGATCACCAGGAAGCCGATCAGTTCGAAGTCATCAAGCCCGGCGATTGTGTGGGTCAACGCGGTTGTGCGGCCACCGCTGAACAGGCTGTCGAGATCCTTTTCTTCTTTCACCTCGATCATGGAGCGGATTGCCGCGCTTAGCAGACCGGAATAATGCTCCATCTTGCGGCCGTCCTCGGTGCGCTCGTTGAACGTGCGGCAGACGTCGGGCACAGGGACCCCACGGCCCTTGCAGCTGGTCCGGATCAGGTCGAGCAGGCGCTTGACCTCGGTATGGTCAGCGATGATTTCGCCATCGTCGGCGATGTAGACCAGATAGAAGGGGTGGAGCCGGTTCTGCTGGTTGATGTTCACGGTATCGTGGATGTTTTTCAACGCGAAGATTACGCCGGGACGGAGCCCCATTTGGGCCTGCGCCGGTACCACGGCATGCATGCCGTTCGGCAGGTTGTCGAGCTCGCCGTGCTGCTTGGCGTAGTTCAGCAGATCCATTCGGAAGTCGTTCAGGCCAAGGTCGGTGATCGACACGCCGGTCTTGACGTCTTCAAGATCGATCACCTCTTCCTGCAGGCGTTTGAGCTGATCCTTGCGGTAGGCGATGTCGCCACTCTTGGCCGTCAGGACGTTGTCGTCACCGGTACCCACCATGTCGGCGATCACCATCCGGTTTTCGACACGCTCCTTGAGGTTGATGTATTCGTCGAGCGAAATGTCGGGCCAATAGTTTACCAGCTGGATCTGCGAATTAGGTGACCCGATGCGGTCAATACGACCGTATCGCTGAATGATGCGCACCGGGTTCCAGTGGATGTCGTAGTTGATCAGATAGTCGCAGTCCTGGAGGTTTTGACCTTCGGAGATACAGTCCGTGCCAATCAGAATGTCGATCTCTGCTGGCTCGTCCGGCAGGATAATGTCCTTTTCCTTCGAGCGGGGCGAAAACAGCGTTAAGACGCCCTGGAAATCATAGCTCTTCTTGAGTGTGGTCTTCGGTGAATCCGAGCCAGTCACCTTTCCGGTGTGCAGCCCGAGATCCTTCGCGAAAGGGGCGAGGTTTGCAAAGAGGTAATTTGCCGTGTCGGCGAACGCCGTAAAGATGAGCACTTTCTTGTTGCCCGGGTTAATTGGCGCGCCAACTTTGCGGGTAATAACGTCTTGCAAGTGCTGGAGCTTGGCATCGTCCTCAGGTCGGACCTTATCCATCGAAGCGACCAGATCGTCGATCAGAATAAGATCGGCCTGAAGATCGTTTTTCCAAGACGGTAGGTCCATATCTCCGAGACTGATCTGAACCTTCTTGCCGACAGTGAATTCATTGAGGCCCTCAAGTTCGTCATCTTCCGCGTCCAGCGTTTCGACATCGGCCAGGTAATCACTGACGCTTTGCGTGCCGCCGGATCGCTCGAATTCGCCGATCGCTGTTAGCGTCCGTGATATGTTTGCAGCGAGGGCGCGCAGAGTAAGCCGGAACGCTTCAACCGAGCTTTCCAAGCGCTTGAGCAGGTTGGTCGTCATCAAGGCTTGCAGACTGCGCTCGCGGTCAGCCTGACGCAGCTTGCCACGCCCCCCTTCGACTTGGGTGTCATAGATTTCTTCGTACTTCCGAAGGCGGCTTGGAAGGATGTAGCTAATGGGTGCGTAAACGGACAGCTTGAGGACCGAGAGCTGTTCGAAGATTTCGTTCAGCTCCATCACATCGTCACGATGGGTGATAGGGCAATGGTAAGACAATGGTTTCCGGCGTTGGGGGAATTTACCGATGTCCTTGGTGTCGTAGAAGGTCTCGATATGCTTGCGCGAGCGGGCAATCGTGACAGCGTCGAGAAGCTCGAAAAAGTCGAAATCAAGCGCCTTGAGAATCGACGCAGCGTTTCGTTCGTCCGGGGGCAGTAGCGACCAGGTGTTGAAGGCTTTCTGGGCTCGCCTGAAAATCTCTTCGACGCTCGTATCGGTCTTCAAGTTACGGCTTAGGCCTTCAGACTGGCCTTCATATGCGAGGGCAAGCTGGTTGCGGAGATCGGTGAAACGGTTGTTTACAGGCGTGGCCGACAACATGAGGACCTTGGTCTTCACACCAGCGCGGATGACCTTGTTCATCAGCTTCTGGTAGCGGGTCTCGCGATCCTTGTAGACGTCGTTGTTGCGGAAGTTATGGGATTCGTCGATCACAACGAGATCGTAATTCCCCCAATTTATCCGGTTTAGCGGGATCCCGAATGACTCGCCCGAAGTCCTCGACAGGTCCGTGTGGCAGAGGACATCATAGTTGAACCGATCCTCTGCAAAAATGTTCGTCGTCAGATTGGTGTTGTAGTTCCGCCAGTTGTCGGCGAGTTTTTTTGGACAAAGCACCAAGACAGCACGGTTGCGAAGCTCATAATACTTTACGACAGCGAGAGCTGTGAACGTTTTCCCCAAGCCAACGCTGTCCGCCAGAATGCAGCCGTTGTATGTCTCCAGCTTGTTGATGATCCCAGTTGCTGCATCCTTCTGGAAGTTGAACAACTTGTTCCAGACAAGGCTGTCCTGATAGCCCGTCAGATCATTTGGCAGTACGTCTTCGTCGATATCTTCCAGAAAATCCTGGAAGATATTGTAAAGCATCATGAAGTAGATCCGCTCGGGTGAATTCTCCTGATAGACGGACTCAATATGATCACAGATCGCGTCCGTGACGTCTTTGACCTTCTCTGAGTCTACCCAGATCTGATTAAAAAGTTGAAGATACATCTGCGCGTGACTTGGGTCGTCAAACTTCGTCACAAAGTTGGAAACAGCATCGCCCTTTTGGTAGCCAAGATCGACTGCTGTGAAACCGCTGATGGGCATGTAGGCGACGCCTTCAGCAGAGCTTTCGACATGCATGAATTGCTGCATGGGCGCCTTGGAGGTATTCGATTTGAACTTCGCCTTCTTGCGGATCCAGGCCGCACATTCGCGGGCTACCGCTCGTTGCGTCAACTTATTGCGAAGCTGAATTTCAAACTCGGTTCCATAAAGGCCGCTTTCACGGCGCGCCTTTGGGATGAAAAATTCACGCCGTTCTTTTCGTAGGCGATCGGTTACTTCGGTTGGTACAAAGGTTGGTGAAGTGAATATGAACTGCAGGCTGTCCACCTTCGATAGCTCTGCTTTCAACGCCTCGAATGCATAAATGGAGAAACATGACGCGGCGATTTTGAGACGCGATCCGCGAGACATTGTGTCCTTGAGGTCGTCACCAAGAAGCTGAGAGGTGTTATCGATGATTTTCATCGAGGACCTCGCGATTTAGAAGAACGATCTGCTGATCCTGTGGTTGCCGCGCAGCTGGATCAGTGTCGAGCCCGAGCCGTTTGAGAGAGTAGTAAACCAATGCGCGCCGCACGGAAATTTTTGCCGTGCCACCCTGCATCCCGTAGTCCAGCGCAATGACCTGTTTCTGTGTATCCGACAGTTCGGGGTGGGGGCCGATCTCAAGCGTGACACGTTCTTGCCAGTCTGCATCGGCTGCATCGGTTACTTCGCTTGCCTTGGTTTCGCGAGTCTCAATGATGCGGGATAGGAGAAAATCCTTGAAGACCTCGTCCGTCTGGCAAAACGCCCGAGTGTGCCACCGGAACCCGTCGAACCCTATGGCATGAGGCGCGATCCATCTCCAAATGGGCTCTGGGCGTGAGAGGGACTGGTACTTCACTTCAAGTGCTTCGTTGTTTCGGATTGCCCCGACCACGGAGCGCAGGGTCGTGGGGTTCACCCCACGCACCGGCGTTGGCGCAGCATCATATGAAGGCAGTTCAGCAATCCAAGTGTCGTCGCTGTCCATGATGCCATCAGCCAAAGACCGCAGCTGTGCGAGGTAACGACTGGCGTCAGGCTTCAGGAACTGCGGGGAATAGTCCGGGCCAGGAACATAGGTCCGTGCACTCTTGTCGTAGACCATGTTGGCCGGGGCGAAGCCGATATAGCGGTTCAGATCGGTGGACGCCTGGTTCACCGATACCCCGAACTGCTCCATCAAATCGCTACGGTTCACATGCCCCTCCCAAAACAGGCGGAATTCGATGAACTCGAGCCGTTGCTCGACTCCCCAGCGAAGTTCCACCTTGTCGTTTTCCACTGCGTTCCCCCGGCCTTGCCGATCCGCACGTTAACTATGCACACCCAATTTCTGTGCGCCTTGTCACGCTAGCCGAGCAATTCAGCGCGTTCAATCGAAATCCTGCGCATTTTCGTAGGTTTACGGTGGTATGTGAAGGCGGCATGAAGGAAAGTGGTCCGTCGAAGCAGGCGCGCCGATCCGCGCCAACCCTCGGCACGCCTGCAATTGTCGCAACCACATGTGCGGTCGCGCGGTCGGCGAAACCTCGGCCGACCTGGTGGGCTCCGAGCGGGTTCGCCGCCATTCCCACCGCCGCACTCGATCCGCCCCACAGTGCGGCGTCTCCTGCGGTCCCCGCGCTTCTCGGGTCCGGGTCCCCATCAGTTCTGGCCGCTTTGGTTAGTCCGCCTTGGGCGGTGGGGTGGAGGCCATCTCAGTGATCGCTTGAAATTCTGCCAAAAACTCCGGCCGATATTGCATCAGGTACCGGACGATCCGGGCGTTCCCAAGAATCTTTGCCAGATACCCCTTGATGACGGTCAGCTGCAGGTGGTCCTGGCCGTAGGAGTCTTGGATCGAAGTGATCCCTTCCTGCAGCCGGGCCAGTTCGCGCTCCATGCGGGCCATGGCCTCCGGGGTGATACCCCTCATCTTCTTGGGTTTCTTGGTGTCCACCAGCTGCGCCTGGGGCGTTCCCGCCAAAATCGCCGAGATGTAAGCTGGAGAATAATTGTTCGCGTTCATCATCAGTTCGGCCGCCTCGATCTGGCGCATGGCTTTCATCTTGCGCAGGATTTCGAACACAGCCGTCGCGCAATGTTTGTCCTTCAGAATGCCGACGGCCTCTTCGCAGATTCCGTCGAGCAACTTGGCCTTACGCACAATGCTGCGCGGATTGAGGTCCAGAGCCAGGGCGATCTTTTCCTCGGACACACCGCGCTCGATCGCCTTGCGGATCATCTTGTGCTCCTGGATGGGCGCAAGGCGGCTGATCCGCTTGTTATAGGTGAAGGCCTCGTCGTCCGTGGAAATCAGGCATTCGACCCGTTCGATGCCGAGATCCTTCAGCACCTCGATCCGGATGTGTCCATCGAGCAGCATGTAGGTGTCTTCCTCACCCGTGGATCGCGTGACCACCGGAGGTTCGACCAGGCCGACCTCTTTGATCGACGCGGTGATCTGGCGGTACTTGCGACTGGATTTGACCGATGCGCTTAACGCCTTCACGGGCAAGACAGCCTCTACCGGTACGGTGACGCAATCACTCTCAAAGCCGAGCGCAACCGCGTCCGGGGTTTTGCGCTTGCCCCGGCTCATTCGCCCGCTCCTGCGTCCAGCGATTGACCGAGATACGTGGGTAGGGTGTCCAGCCCTTCCGCTCGCAGGAGCGTCAGGAAGTGGTCATCATCGCGCAGCGAGCGAAACGCCTCCACGACAAACATCAGGCGGCCCTGCGTCAGTTCGGCTTTCTTGATCAGTATCTTCTGTCGCTCCGCTTCCTGTTGATAAGCTCGCACAAGCGCGTCGCTGGTCAGGGGCCGCTTGGCGCCGTCGCTTCTGCCATATCGGTTTCGATGAAGGTGCGGACCCTGTGCGTCGCGCTGCTGGATGAGACGGCGCACGGCGGCCAGTTTCTTGCCGCGCAGCTTCTTCTGAGTGTAGGCGTCCATCAGAGCGCGCTGGCCACCCTCGGCATCTGTCTTTGAAATGTCGATGGCGAGGTTCAGCGGCAGAAGGCCGGTTTCCACGGCCGAGACCAGCCGTTCTTCCCCGCGCTCCAGAAGCCCTGCGATCATGCCGACATAGTCTGGCGTCACCCCGATCTTGTTTGCGATCTGGCGATCATTGTAGCCGCGTTTGCGCAGGTTGCCGATTTCACGCATGAGGTCGATCGGGTTGTGCTGGCGGCGTGCACAATTCTCTACCAGGCTCATGACCAAGCAGTCGCTCTCGTCGGCGTCGATGATAATGGCCGGTATGGCATCCTGCTGAAGCTCCATGAACGCCTCAAGCCGCCCCTGGCCACAGACGAGGTCATATTCAACAGGGTCGGTTCCTGCACGCTGGGACACGGTGATTGGTCGCTTCAGACCGATCTTCGCGATGTTCTCGACCATTTCTTCGAAGGTGCGCCGGTTGCGCACACGGGGATTGAGGATGCGAATTCGGTCGGTGGGGATGAGAGTGACCTGTTTCTGGGTGAAGTCTTGGGCGTCGTCGGGCATCAGGCGGCCTCCGTGATCCGGGCCCGGCCAGCGAGCGCATAAAAATAGTCGAGCGTGTCGAAGCGATAGGCGTCCAGTGACAACCCGTTCTGCTCAGCCAGCCTCAGTCTGGCCATGGTCATGTCGATGCTCGGCAGCAGGTAATAATCACGTGGTGCTTCGTTCAATTCGTCCATCCGCACGGCAATCGTGATGTCGGGCACCAGGCCAGTATCGAGACGGATGCGCCATCGCAGGGAACCGCCCTGCGTCTCGAAACACCGGGCCAGCACCACCGACGCCGTGAACTCGTCGTTGACGCGGATCAGATCTGTGTCTGGATCCTGAACCGCATGGCCGCCGCGCTCGGCAATGCCGTCAAGGATCTGAGTCACGATGCCTGGGTGGGCCTGCCGCAAGGCCCGGTTATCTCGATGTAGCGATAGTC
>Ga0209634_1000372_pt1 | contig 34639 bp, 31 predicted proteins | sample LinPmetageLP40_FD_184043 | JGI IMG/M metagenome (GOLD analysis project Ga0209634, IMG submission 184043) | Marine viral communities from the Pacific Ocean - LP-40 (SPAdes) (version 2) | ecosystem: Environmental > Aquatic > Marine > Oceanic | place: Pacific Ocean | collected 2010-08-26 | reverse complement strand
CACGGGGACGTTCCCCGTACATGGTGCAAAACACTATCGACATTGCAGCTGCAATTGTTCTCAAAGGTAGCGACTTCGCTGCTAACGACACAATGGAAGTTCTGAATGTTCCAGCAGGAACCGTCATCCTTTCAGCGGGTATTGAGATCATTACGCAGCTCGATGGTACTTGTACCTTAGACATGGGTTTCACAGGCGCTTCCCCAGCGGCTGTCGATGTCTTTGTTGATGGTCTGGATTGTGTCGGAGGTGCCGTAGGCGCTTACGGTACTACCCCGGCTACTGAGGCTGCTCAAGTGCAGGTAATATCTTCAGCCGACACTATCGATGTTAAATTTGCAACAGAGACAGATGTCACCAGCGGCAAGCTCCGTTTTTGGGCGATCCTAATGGATGTCTCGGACATGGGTGCTCATGACATGGTCGCTGCCACAGCAGATCGTGATTACCTCGCATAAAAACTTTGGGGCCAGCTTAATCACTGGCCCCGTTGCCCTTTATGAAAGTCTCAAATGCCCAGCACATATATTTCACTCTGCAATCAGGTTTTAAGACGCCTTAACGAAGTTGAAATCGTTGAGGCTGAATTTGGCTCGGTTAGAGGCGTACAGGCGCTGGTCAAAGACGCTATTATTACAGCGCAAGCGAAGATTAATCAGGCTGAGTTTGAATGGCCCTTCAACGCAGCTGAGGAAACCGACACGCTCAGCGTTGGTGTAGAAGAATACGTCTGGCCCACATCTTATAAGTCCACAGATTGGAATAGTTTTCAAATCCAAAAGTCCGATAGTTTAGGTGTAAATTTTACAACCTTAAAATATATGGACCGTGATGAATATTACAAAAACCATCGTGATCTCGACCAGAATGCTGGCGGTGATGGCAGGGGCGTACCTACGCATATTTTCCCTTCCCACGGCAACGGATACGGCGTCACCCCATCTCCAAACAAAGCCTACATTATTAAATTTCGCTATTACTTAAACTACGCAGTAATTACCAATGCCACTGATGAAACCCGGATACCAGACAGTTTCGACAGTGTTTTAATCGACGGCGCACTTTATCAACTGTACATGTTTAAGGACAATGTCGAGATGGCCCAAGCGGCCTTTGTTGCGTTTGAAAAAGGGCTGAAAGATTTAACAACTCTTTATATTAATAACTACGGATATGTCCGAGACACACGGGTTAAATTCTAATGCCCGATCAAATTGAGTCATATAAACTGATTTGTAGCGGCGGGTTAAACTCCAACGAAAATCACTTGGATTTATCAGAGAATTTTCCCGGCGAGGCTACTAGATTAGTGAACTACGAGCCAAGTTTATTTGGCGGCTATCGGCGTATCGAAGGCTTCTCGAAATACGATGCAGATTATGGCGAAGTAACAGTAGATGGAAGTACCACAGGCCAAGGCAAAGTCCTTGGCATTGCTATTTTTAAGAATGATATTACCGGCGCTAACCAAATTATAGCCGCCCGACAGGATGCGGGAGCAACTACTTATTCATTTTATTACTATACCGCCAATATTGGCTGGAGAAAATTTACGCTCAATCATTCGGTGACGAGGCCCATAACTGCTAATGGTTTAACCGTAGATAAATTGCGACACGTCCAGTTTAATTTCGGCACCGGAAACACTATAATTTTTGTCGATGGGGTGAACCCAGCGATTGCTTATAATGGCACGAATTGGAAAGAAATAAAATCATCCCACTCTGGTGGCTATCATGCTGATAACAACACCGCTGGTGGTAACCAAGCATTAAACGCCCCAAGCTTAGTGGACGTTTTTGAAAATCATGTATTTCTATCAGGCCACGCAGCTTCCGGTCCGACTATAGCGCACTCTGCGCCAAAAGATGGGTATACTTGGACCTCTGCAGCGGGTGGAGGGCAGATATCTTCTGGATTCGACGTTATCCAGATTAAACCTTTTCGGGACAATCTTTTCGTATTTGGCGGCAACGCCATTAAGAAAATAACGGTAAACGCTTCCGCTGCCTTCGCTCTGGAGCAAGTCACCGCCAATGTGGGCTGCGTAGCACCCGACTCTGTGCAGGAGATTGGCGGCGATCTGATGTTCTTGGCCCCTGATGGCCTTAGGCCTGTTTCTGGGACTTCTCGCATTGGAGATATTGAACTCAGCTCCATTAGTAAAAAAATACAGGCCACTTTAGTCGATATTATTGAAAATGAAGACATGTCCACGCTCAATGGAGTGGTGATCAGGTCTAAGTCTCAAGTCCGTTATTTTATTGGGGGTAGCTCCACAGTCGTTAAGGATAGCATTGGCATCCTCGGCGGTCTCACGGAGAACTCTGGCAATCTGCAGTATGAATTTGCTGAGATCCTCGGCATCAGGGCATCATGCTGCACATCGGAGTACATTGGTGCCACTGAGTTTGTTTTGCATGGTGACCATGATGGCGTTGTATATCAGCAGGAAAGCGGCATCAGTTTCAATGGGGTCGATATTCTGTCTGTCTACGCCACTCCGTATTTAGATTTTGGTGAGACTGAGCAACGCAAGGTACTGCGTAAATTAAATACTTTTGTTCGTTCCGAAGGTCCAATGACCTTGGATGTCTCTTTGTCCTACGATTGGGGAGATTACAGTGTCGCCGTGCCTAACGATTACGCCGCCACAAGTCTCGGCGTGCCTTCGACATACAAAGGCCGAAGTGTAACTTACAACGGATCAAACATCCTCTACGGCGGGGCATCTAAGCCTATTATGACCAGCGACATTCAAGGATCGGGATTTTCCGTTAGGGCTACGTTTGTGTCAATCGGGCAGACTGAACCACACACAATTCAAGGGCTAGTCGTAGAATTTAGCCTCGCAGGGAGACGTTAGTAATGGCTGGCTATACGAGACAGAGTGCATCTTCGATCATCAACGGGTCGGATATTACCGCGCCACCGCTGAATGCTGAATTTAATCAGGTTTTAGCGGCTCTGAACAATACCAGTGGGCATAAACACGATGGGACGGCCGCTGAAGGCCCGGTCATTGGATTGATTGGTGACCCCGGTGTAGCAACCCCATTAAACAAAGTTGTGGTCGATAATACCAACAATCGTGTCGGCGTTTTTGTAGACGCCAGTGGTGCTGGATCGACTGTAGAGCAAGTTCGCTTTCAGGACGGTGCGATTATCCCTGTTACGGATAGCGACATCGACCTTGGCGGATCAACGCTCGAATTTAAAGACCTGTATATCGACGGTACAGCCCATATCGATACGCTTGATGTGGATATAAATGCCGCTGTTGCTGGTACATTTACCGTAACAGGCGTGACTGCTCTTAACGGCGGTCTGACTATGGACAGCAACAAATTCACGGTTGCAGATACTAGCGGAAACGTAGCCACTGCAGGAACAATGACAGTCACTGGAGCCACCGCTTTAAACGGTGGCCTAACGATGGACACCAACAAGTTTACCGTTGCAGATACGTCTGGGAACGTAGCCACAGCTGGGACGCTTGCAGTCACTGGCACCTCTGCATTCACTGGAGCAGTCACGGCTGATGGTGGTATATCTATAGATAACATCACCATTGATGGCACAGAGATCGATCTGTCGAGCGGTGATCTGACATTAGATGTTGCGGGGGATATCATCCTCAATGCCGATGGCGGTGATATCAGCCTTCAGGACGGCTCCGCTACGTTTGGATCGTTAACCAATAGCGGCGGTAATCTGGTTCTAAAATCAGGTACAACACTAGCTGCCACTTTTAGTGGCGCAAACATCGATCTGGCAGGAACTCTGGACGCAACTGGTGCAGCGACACTGGATAGCACTTTGGCAGTAGCTGGCGTTATAAGCCCTGCCACGCATGTCGATATGCCAGACAATGCCATCATTAAGGTCGGAACTGGTGATGATCTAGAGATCAAGCATGACGGCACAAACTCATTTATTGCGAATAAAACTGGTATTCTGAAGGTTGCCACAGAGACATCTGGAATAGCGGTCACAATCGGTCATACAACCTCCGAAGTTACAATCGGCGATAACCTCACAATTACTGGAAATCTAACAGTCGGAGGCACTCAGACAGTCGTTGATACGGTGACCATGAATGCCCAGAACGCAATAGTATTTGAAGGTGCAACGCCTGATGATCACGAAACAACATTAACCATAATTGATCCAACGGCAGACCGTACAATCAATCTTCCAAACCAGAGCGGCACTATTCCTGTTCTCGCAGCGGCATCTAATGATCAGGTCACGGCAACTCCTGCTGAACTATCTATCATGGATGGTGATAAATCCGCTGTTAGCACCACACTCGCTGATGCTGATCGTGTGATAGTTAACGATGCTGGAACGATGAAACAGGTCGCTCTGACCGACTTTGAGACTTATATGGAAACGTCATTAGATACGCTTTCAAATGTGACAACCGTGGGTGCTTTAAACAGCGGATCAATCACTTCAGGCTTTGGCGCAATCGATAATGGCTCATCTGCCATCACCACAACTGGTACAGTTACGTTTGGTAGCCTGTCAGACGGCGCTATAACAGCAACAGCCTTTGTTGATGAAGACAATATGTCCAGCAACTCTGCAACCCTGATACCAACGCAGCAATCGGTGAAGGCTTACGTCGATACAATTGCCGGGCAGTCGAATAACGTAGTTGGGCTAACCGCATCTGCAGCGGAGCTAAACATTCTAGACGATGCAACGCTTACTACAGCAGAATTAAATATACTAGATGGTAGTGCCACAACCCAAGCTACAGTAACTCTTGCTGCAACAGATGGTGTTGTAGTCAGCGATGCAGATGTGATGAAGCAGTGTCTAGTAAGCGACTTCGATACATACATGGCATCAACCTCAAAGACGCTGACCAACAAGACATTAACCAGCCCAATTCTCGACGGCACAATTGTCGTTAGCGATGGTTCAAACGATTTTAACATTGCCAGCCATGACGGCAGTAATGGATTAAAATTAGGCGGTACTTTAGTGACCGCATCCGCTGCACAGATCAACGGCGCAGCAACAACTGGCAAAGCAATCGCTATGGCGATGGTATTTGGGTAAAAGGAGAAACAAATGGCAAACCCCAATGTAGTAGCAGTCAGCAGTATCTATGCAAACACTGCTGTAGATGCAGATGTCGCTGCTTCTGCAGTGAGCTTGCTAACGGCTGCTTCCGATAAACTATTAAAGATAAATTCGTTAGTTATAGCTAACATAGACGGAGTAAACGCTGCGGATATTTCAGTGTGGATTACACGATCCAGTGCTGATTATTACATAGCCAAAACTATATCAGTACCAGCAGACGCTACTCTTATTCCAATTGATAAGAACATGGGTTTGTATTTGGTCGAAGGTGATATTCTTAAAATTCAAGCTTCGGCTGCTGGTGATTTATCAGCAGTATGTAGCTATGAAGAAATAGATGATGCGTAATGAAGATCATAGGCAATAACCCCGCTGCCGATAACGCAGAGATCACGGCTGTTGCCTCTGGTACACTGCCTAATGGTAAGCCTGTTATTGTTAATAGCGATGGGACTGTTAGTGTTGTTTCTGGAACAGATGAAGGTTTTAGTTCTACTGTTCAAATTTCATCTGGAAACATAGACTCTTTTTCAAGATCAACCTTTTGCAGAGTAACAAACAAAGTAGTTGTTGCTTATTCTGATTCGTCAAGCTCGTATTACGGTACTGTTGCCGTGGGTACAATATCAGGCAGCTCTATTAGCTTTGGATCGCCTGTGGTGTTTGAAAGCGGAGAAGTCAGAGATTTTGACATTAGTGAGGCTGGAAGCAGCAAGGTAATTGTTGCATACCGGAACCAAAGCTCGACAAACGATGGTACTGCTAGGGTTGGTACTATTTCTGGCTCAAGTATAAGTTTTGGTAGTGCCTCAGTGTTTTTTACTTCTGCTTCTACAATTTCTGTTGGATATGACTCGAATGCCGACAAGGCGGTAATAAGTTATAGAAAAGACACAGCCCCTAATTATATGGTGTCAAGAGTTGCTTCAATATCTGGAACATCTGTCAGTTTTGGGACTGAGGCAAATGTTTCCACTAGGGCTGCAATGGGCGAGAAAGGCTTTGGCACAACTACCTTTGACAGCAATTTAAATAAAATTGTAGTGTCATTTATAGACAGTGCTTGGGGCTTGTATAGTGCGGTCGGGACAGTTTCTGGGACATCTATATCTTACGGTAGTCTTACAACAGTGTTGACGGGAAATTATCAAAGGTATCCTACCTCCACTTTTGACACGACCAGTAATAAGGTTATCTTGTCGTGGCATGACACAAGCGCAGCAGATGCTGGAAAGGTGGTTGTTGGAACTGTATCTGGCACATCAATATCTTACGGAGCAGCAGTTGAGTACGCCTCAACCGCTCCATATACCGCCTCATCAAGTGTTTCATATAATTCCGATCTAAACCAAACGGTAATTGTTTTCTCTGACGCCTCGAACACCTCAGTAAAGCTGGGAACAATTAGTGGAACTGACATTTCTATTGGGGATGCAGTTGTTAGCACATTTGACGGTGTTGGGCTTAGCTCAACTTATGATTCTAATTCTAATAAGGCTGCAATTTTGGGCAAAAGTGCAAGCAGATTGAGGTCTGAGCTGTATCTTCCAGCTACTACAACCCTCACCGCCGAGAACTTCATAGGCTTTTCTGACGGCGCTGCTGCTGACACAGGCAGGGCGAGAGTTCAGATTGGTAGCGGCATTAACGGTGTGCAATCCAGCCTCACAGCAGGCCAGCAATACTTTGTACAAACAGACGGGACGCTTGGCTTAACGGCTGACGACCCGTCAGTAATCGCTGGGACTGCAATCTCAGCCACAGAAATAATCGTGAAAGGATAACGAAATGAGGACAATAGTTGAAACATCAAGCGGCTTGAGCAAGTACCTGCTTGCTGATAATGTAGCTATCACTGCCACGGCAGACAACATCACAGTGGGCGACCCTGCACAGTTCATTATTGGTGATCTGAACAGCACCACAGTGACCGTCACTGACGGTGTAACCAACGCCCCAGCAAACTGGTCAGGCAATCGTTATAAGTTTGATGGCACTACATGGACAGCTAACCCTGATTGGGTTGATCCAACTCTCGACGACGAGGAATAAGCTAACATGCGTATCATTGGCACTCGTGGAAATACAGCCCGAAAAGTACAGGCCGTTGCCAGTGGTGCGTTAGCTTCTGGTGATACGGTTATCGTTAATGCTGACGGTACTGTTAGTGTTGTTGCGGAGACTAGCTCAAGCGAATCCCAAGCGCTAGGCACTCCTGTTGTGTTTGGATCAGGTGTACAAAGCTTTAATATTACAGCCACCTACGATGAGAACGCTCAGAAGGTTGTCGTGGCTTATAGAGACAGCGAAAACTCCAACTACGGCACTGCAAAAGTTGGCACTGTAAGTGGTACGGCTATCAGCTTTGGTAGTGCCGTAGTGTTTCAGAGTAGCTCCACCGAGGAGATTTCTTCTACCTACGATTCCAATTCGCAAAAAGTAGTTATCTCTTATAATAACAGCTCCAATAGCGATGGCACTGCTGTGGTAGGCACTGTAAGTGGCACGTCAATAAGTTTTGGAACTCCAGTAGTGTTCGACAGTAGTGAGGTAGAGTTCACTTCCCTTTCCTATGACTCCAATGCTCAGAAAGTGGTCATTTCTTATAGAGACAACGGAAACTCTAACTACGGCACGGCTATTGTTGGTACAGTAAGTGGTACGGATATCAGCTTTGGTAGTGCGGTTGTATTCGAAAGTGCTACTGTCGAGGCCGTGTCATCAGCTTACGATTCCAATGCCCAAAAGATAGTTATTTCATATAGAGACGATGGTAATTCTTTGCGTGGAACATCTATTGTTGGCACCGTAAGCGGGACATCTATTAGTTTTGGTTCTGCTTCTGTTTTTGAAACTGGTTACACCACGGATACATCTACTACTTATGACGCCGTAGCTCAGAAGGTAGTTATCGCCTATGAAGATTATTCAAACTCTATTTATGGAACTGCTGTAGTAGCTACTGTTAGCGGAACATCAATTTCCTTTGGAACTCCCGTAGTGTTTCAGAGTTCTCAAATAGATAAACCCTCGGCTACTTACGACGCTAACGCTCAAAAGGTTGTTATAGCTTACACCGATGGTGGCAATCTTGATAAGGGAAAACTCGTAGTCGGCACTGTAAGTGGTACGGCTATTAGTTTTGGCTCTTCTGTGCTGTATGAAGATGGTAGAACTGACGATGTGGCTGCAGTGTATGACTCTAGCTCTGGCGTTGAAAGGGTAGTAATAGCATACAGGGATACTAGTAACTCTAATTCTGGAACTGCTGTAGTTTTACGAAACGCAGCTTCGTACACCACTAAAAACCTCACCTCCGAGAACTACATCGGCATTGCCTCTAACGGCTACGCCACGGGCCAAGCTGCCACGATCAACGCCAAGGGCTTCATAGACGATAACCAGTCTAGCTTAACGGCGGGTCAGAGCTACTTCGTTCAAAACAACGGCGACTTAGGCTTAACGGCTGCTGATCCATCGGTCTTTGCTGGCACTGCTGTGTCTGCAACTAAATTAATAGTAAAGGGCTAACGCATGACGCTTTCATACATTCCATCAGACACGAACGCTGAGGGCATACTGAAGGCTGTTGCATCAGGGATACTGCCTAATGGTAAGCCTGTTGTGGTTAATGCAGATGGGACTGTGAGTGTTGTTGGGGAAAATTCGGTGACTGTGTCAGTAGGTAGTCATGTCACATTTGGTGACGCTGATGTACAGACTGCTGCCATCTTTGACAGCACTAATAACAAAGTCGTTATTGCATATGGCGACGAGGACAATAACAACTATGGAACCGCAGTAGTTGGAAATGTCAGCGGTACAACTATTAGTTTTGGGACTCCTGTAGTATTTACAAGCGCATCTATTACCCATACTACTGCTACTTTTGACACTGCGAGTGGCAAGGTTGTTATAGCCTGTCAGCGGGGTGGCACCACTGGCGGTGCTGTAGTTGGCACAGTTAGCGGCACATCTATTAGCTTTGGGTCCTTCGGCACTATTGGCGGCGGCACAATATCATACCTCGCTACAACTTTTGATAGTGCCGCAGGGAAGGTTGTTGTAGCTTTCCGTGATAATAGCAACTCCAATCGTGGAACCGCAGTAGTTGGAACTGTCAGCGGAACATCTATTAGCTATGGTTCTTTTGTAGTTTTTGAAACAGGCAGTACCCAAGCTACTTCAGCCACATACGATACTAACGAACAAAAAGTAGTTATTGCTTATAGAGATGATGGTAACTCCAACTACGGCAAGGCTGTAGTGGGGACCGTAAGCGGTACGTCAATTAGCTTCGGATCACCTGTAACATTTGAGGCTGATAGTATAAATGAAACTGCGGGAACCGCTACAACTTTTGACAGCACTAATAACAAAGTTGTTATCGTTTATGGGCGAGGGGATTCTGGAAGGGCGATTGTTGGTACAATAAGCGGAACGTCTATTAGCTTCGGGTCTTTTGTAGCTTTTTCATCCCTAGAGCAAAGTGACTTGTCAGTAACTTTTGATGCAACTGCTGCTAAAGTTGTTGTTTCGCTTAGAGACCCGGGCGACGGGTCTGGTAAATTTCTAGTTGGTACTGTCAGCGGAACAAATATTAGTTTTGGTAGTGCTACAGTTTTTGAAACCGGGTCAATATATCTTTCATCATCAACCTTCGACAGTAATTTGAGTAGGGTTGTTTTTAGTTACGGGATCGTAGGCGGCGAGGGTTATGCTGTAGTGCTTCGGAACGCTGCAAGCGTACCAAACCTCACCTCAGAGAACTACATCGGCATGTCTAGTGGGGTGGTGGATGTAACAGGTACAGCGGGAGGTACAGGTTCTGAGACGGTCTTTGAGCAAGCTACATCAAGATACGTTGCTTCTGCCTACGATACAAATACAAACAGAGTTGTAATAGCATATGCGGATAATGGAAATAGCCAATATGGAACAGCTATAGTAGGAACTGTAAGTGGGACGTCTATTAGCTTCGGTTCGCCTGTTGTGTTTGAAACAGCAGAAGTGCAAAATGTGTCTGTTGTGTTTGATAGCAACTCAAACAAGATAGTTATTGCGTATGCTGATGAAGGTAATAGTTCTCACGGCACTGCTATCGTTGGTACAGTTTCTGGTACAGCAATAAGCTTTGGCAGTGCCGTTGTATTTGAAGCGGCTAACTCAGGTAGCATCGTTGCAACTTTTGATAGTAATTCAAACAAAGCAGTAATTGCATATCAAGATTTAGGTAATTCTAATTATGGTACGGCAATAGTAGGCACAGTTTCTGGAACAGGGATAAGTTTTGGAACGGCAGTGGTATTTGAGCAAGCAGAAGTCTCTGGCAACTCTATAAAAGTTGCTTTTGACTCAAGCAGTAATAAGATTGTAATTGTTTATAGGGACAGTGGTAATTCTAGTTACGGCACGGCAATAGTGGGCACAGTTTCTGGAACAGGAATTAGCTTCGGAACCGCTGTGGTGTTTAATGCCGCTGCAACGCATTCCAATGGCGTTCCAATAATTGATACTGATAACAATAAAGTTATAATATCGTACAAGGACAATGGTAACTCAAACTATGGTACGGCTAGAGTAGGTACTGTCTCTGGAACAGGAATAAGTTTTGGAACGGCAGTTGTGTTTAATTCGGGAAACACAGAGCTTTATGCAGGGCAAGCGTATCATCCAAATATTCAAAGAGCCGTTATTGGTTACAGAGATGATGGAGATAGCAACATTGGTAAATATAATGTTGGTACTATCTCTGGCACAGATATAAGTTTTACAGGTGAAGTGGCTTTCAACTCTGGTCGTGCCGACAATCTTTCTTTAATATACGATCCTGACAGTGAAAATCTTGTTATGTCTTTTGAGGATAATGCCAATAGTAGCTATGGTACTTCTTTAGTGTTTACTCCTTCAACTCTTGCAATCAATAGAGGCGAAGTACCGTCAGGCTCCCAAGCAATAACCAACATCATTGGTTCGGTAAGCTCAATTCAGACTGGCCTCACAGCAGGGCAGAGCTACTTTGTGCAAACTGATGGCACGATAGGCTTAACGGCGGATGATCCAAGTGTCTTTGCAGGGACAGCAATATCTGCTACAAAGCTATTAGTTAAAACGTGAGGGCATAGCGTAACTATTAATGTACTTGTAAAGTAATTAACAAAGTGATATACTGCTGGCACAACTAAGATACAGGAATTTATATGTCACTGCACCTGCTTAGTGCAGAGGAAATCCTAAAGTACTGGCCTCAAATCTCACATCATATAGATGCCGCACTTGAGCATTCTGCTGGCGAGATAACCACATTCCAGACCTTTCAGCAGGCTATGAACGGACAAATGCATGTTTGGGTATATGTGGATCAGGATCAGATAACCTCTGCTTTTGCTACCCGCTTTTTAATCTTCGACAACCGCAAATCTCTGCAAATCATGACGTGCGGGGGTTCTATCGCAGACTGGGATAAATTACAATCCGGGCATTCAGTCTTCGAGCGATTTGCGAAAGAAAACAAATGCCAAAATATCCAAATCTGGGGCCGCAAAGGGTGGGTCAAGAGGATGGAAAACGTAACCAGCAAGAGCGGCACGAAGTACAAGCCGCTCTATACAGTAATTTCGATGGAGATTTGAAATGACCTTGATTAACCCGTTTGGCGTGAGCCGATATCTGCAGCCTCGACGTGCAGGGATGATTGCATTTAAAGGCGGCACTACTACCATCAAAGAGACCGGCTTGAGAGATGATCAATATCAGACTCTCCAGACTAATCAGGCAGGAATTAGGTCTGATATTGGTGGGCTAGGTACAAATATGCAAGACTATGGGGATACGCTTAAAACTGGTCAGTCGAACATAAGCGATTTAATTGGTACAGGCTCTACAGGCGAAGATAGTCCTGCCACTGGGCTGTATGGTCAATTTTCAAATCAAACTGGCCTGCTCTCAGGCTTGGGTGACCGTATCGACACAGGGTTTACCGATCTCACAAATTATGTTGATACCTCGACTAGTGCATTAGCAGAGGGCCAGTCTGGCTTAGTTGAAGGCCAGAGTGGGTTAGTCAGTAACATAGGAGATGTGCAGACCAGCCAGAACACTGGTTTTGCAGATATGGGAACCCGATTTGATACAGTGGACACGGCAGGGTCAAACTTACAGACTGCTGTCGATACAGGATTCCAAGATACGACTAACACGCTTGCAAACACTAACGCTAATATAAACACAGGATTTGCTGATGCATCGAGCGCGCTAGCTGCCGGTATTGATGATACTAAGGCCAAAATTACGTCAGCAACAGACGCTACAAACACTCAGCTGGGAGCTGCTCGGGATGATCTTGTAGCAGGCCAGAGTGGTCTGACTAACGACCTTTCTACCATGTCCGCAAATCAAGACATATACGCAACTAGCTTGCAAGACAATCAAGCTAATCTCCAGTCCGGGCAAGACGCATTTGTTAGCAATTTTGACACATATGTAGACCGTTATTCTGACGATGTAGCTCTTGCAAACCAGTTTAGGACTGATCTGGAAAAAGCGCAGACCAATGCATTTAAAAGTCAGAAAGAACAACAGCTCGACCAGTTTAATTCCCTCAGCAAGGACGTAAGTAATTTCAATAACGCTAACCAGAGCAATGCTGACCAGCTTAATCAAGCGGTTGAAAAACAGACTTATGATTTGAATAACATTCGTGGCCTTTTACAGAACCCTAACATTTCTTTAGGTACTAACATTAAATCCCAATATCAAAAACTTACTGCTGCATTTGATCCGCAAGGCAATCTCGTCACGCAGGGCCTAGACGCTCAAGGCAATACGTTGCGTCGAGAGTTTGACGCTCAAGGAGCCGTGATTGAAAGTAGCTTTGATCAATCTGGTAATCAGATAAGCGTGTACCGCATGGATGTTGGTCAGATGATCACAAATGCTAATGATTACTTGTCTGTAAGCCAAAATGGATTTCTCCCGGGGGCAAACACATCGATGGGCAATTCAAGCTCGGCGGTGAGCACAAACAACGGCGGCCTTATGGCTCCGTATACTCAAACAGGGTAAAACATGCATCCACAAACAATCTCCGCCCAAGGCATCAATCTAGTTAAAAAGTTTGAGGGTCTGCACCGTGTGCAGCCCGACGGCATGGTTTCGAGCTACCGCTGCCCTGCAAACCGTTATACATGTGGATTTGGTGCCACTAGAGGCGTCAGATCAGGAACTAAATGGACTAAAGAGTACTGCGAGCAGCGGCTTATAGAAGATCTCAATGAGCACGGCAAAGCTGTTAAACGCCTCGTTAATGTCCCCTTATCTCAATACCAATATGACGCTCTCACGTCTTTCGTTTTTAACCTCGGCCCAGGTGCCTTCAAAAGCTCCACCCTCCTAAAAAAGCTCAATCAAGGGCTATACGATGAGGTGCCAGAGCAGCTAATGCGCTGGAATAAAGCCCGTGTAGACGGCAAGCTCACACCGCTTAATGGCCTCACTCGCAGACGTGCTGCAGAGGCAGCTTTGTTCTCCTCAGATGCTGCTCTGCCCTCCGATGAGGGCGGCTCAGAAATGCCGCAGAAAGTATCTGCAGCGGCACCTAAATCACTAGCTAAAAGCAAAACAATGGCTGGTGCAGGGATTGCTGGAGCGGCTACTGCGATGAACGAAATCTCAGGGCAGCTGCAGGGCTTATTGCCATACGCAGACAGCCTTAAAGTACTGTTCTTAGTCTGCGCCATAGGCGGCATAGGCCTTGCCGCATACGCCCGATTTAAGGATCACTCAGACGGGGTTCACTGATGGCGAAGGGCGATAAGGCAATACGCAAAAAACAACGCCGCCAAAAGACGCAAAAAGACCAACAGGCTAGGGCGTTACGGAAAACTGTAGGGGCTTCTGGCAGTGGAAATAAAATATTTGACGCTTATGGCCTAAGAACACCTCAAACAAAGGCTGATAGGCTTCGCTTGTATAACTGGAAGCTAGGCACGTCTTTTGGTGCTGCTTCAAAGGTTCGATACATAGACCCTTCCGAATACAAAATAGAAGATAGTAGTTGAATGATGTTTATTTTTGGTAAAATCAAAATATACATAATTGCAGCTTTGGCCATAGCGATGCCTATAATTTACGTGATGGGCAGAGTTAGAGGACGGGCTGCAGAGAAGACTAAAGTGCTAGAGGATGATCTTCAAGCACAAAAGAAATCCACTAATTTTTATAAGGCTATGTCTGAACATGAAGACGCTGCTATTGTTGATCGTAAGTCTGTCACTGACCGGTTGCGCTCAAACGGTTTATAGAACTCAGCTTGAAATATACTGCCCACAATTGGCGCAGTATTCTGAAGCATTCAACAACAATCTAGCCGATGAAATCGAAAGTCTACCGCCTAACAACCGGGCGATTGAAGAGGCAATCGGAAACTATGTTTATTTGCGTGACCGTATTCGGCGCTGCTATGAAGAAAAGGATAAAATCTAATGCCTATTTTCGGATATGATGACTTTGGCGATATGTTCGATGGCGGCGGGAAAGGCGGTTCTGGCGATACTTTTTTTAGTGGTGATAACGCAGATTATAAAGGCGATGACAATAACACTTCGTTTTCTGAAAAAGTAGCGGCATCTAAAGTAAACACGACACAAGAAGATCTAGCTAATGAAGGTGGCCGCTCTGGAGATGAAGGCTCGTCCGGCTCGTCTGGAGATACAGGAACTTCCACAGAAGATGATTTAGTCCGCGCCCCGGGCGCTGTAAGCGCCGAAGACATTCTTAAAATGGCAACAGACGCTGGGCTAGACGTTGCACAAGAAGACATGGCGGCAATTATAGCTGATCCCGAAGCGTGGTTATCTAGTCGAGGCCTAAAAATAGAAGATTTACTACCAACTTTGGACGCAGATGCAGCGGGAACAAATTTAGACCCATACGATGCAAGATACGGCCTTGGAGAAGACCCTACAGTTTCTACCAAAACAGCTGGTACTGCACAAACTGTTGGTGAGGTTACAAACCCGGGTGCTGAAACTTTTACGGCAAGCACTGCAGCGGACAAACTTGATGCAAGCACTAAAGTAAACGCCGCAACAGGCAAAATCGATGACGATAATCTTGTTGATGCTGACGATATCCAAATCGACATAGATGCAGAAAGACGTGGAACAGGCGTTCTTGGAGATACGCTAGATGATTTTGCCAGCCAAAACATATCTACGATTATTGATACGTCTACTCCAGCGGGAAAACTGCTTGCAGAGCGACTAGGCCAAGGAAATTATACTGACCACAAAGCCACAATTCTCGGCCAGATGGAGATTATCTCCGCTGAATTTAAGGATAGCAACGGTGATCCAAAGATCCCAGCTTGGGCACAAGCGATGGTGCGTGATACGCAAAAAACAATTGCTTTCTCAGGCATCTCCGGGACAGCGGCAACCGCTGCCTACGCCAACGCTGTGATGGAAGCGACTTTGGGTGTAGCTGATAAAGAAGCTGCTTTCTTTCAAACAATTACTGTTGCAAACCTCGATAATCGACAAGAGGCAATTATTAACAAAGCAAAAATCCTAGCGAATTTTGAATTGGGAAACTTGAGCGCACGGGAGACATCTGCGGTCACCAACGCAAAAGCGTTTCTAGAGATGGACCTCAAGAACCTGACCAACGAACAACAAGCCGAAGTTATTGATAAACAGGCTGTTGTACAGGCACTTTTTGAAGACCAGAAAGCTATAAATGCTCAACGGCTTTTCACTGCCGAAAGTGAAAACGATTTCGCTAAATTCTATGACGAACTCAACTCCGCAATTGAGCGACATAACTCTACCGAAATGAACACCATCGAGCGATTTAATGCTGGGGAAATCAACACAGTTAGGCAGTTTAACGCTGAGATGTCTGATAGCCGGGACCGTTTCAGCAGTGAAATGCAATACAATATTGATGTCTCCAACGCAAAGTGGAGACAGACTGTTGAAACTGCCAACACACAAATGATTTTCGAGGCGGTGGGGCAGGATGTAAAAAACACTTTAGACATCTCTCAAGAGGCCCAGAACAGGCTTTGGGACAGCATCGATAACCTGTTGGACTATATTTTCAAAGGTGCCGACAATGAGGCCACTAGAGACGCTGAAATACTCGCTGCACAGATCCGGGCAATGAGCAACAGCGGAAGTTCTAGCAGCGGCAAGTGGCAGGCTCTAGGGAGTATTGCTGGTGGAATTATGGCATTTTGATCAAAACAATATTAGAAAAACATGAGAACGTAATATTCTTTTGTTCGGGTGGTAGAGACAGCATGGCTGTCTGGTATCTACTAAAACCTTATCTAGATAAAATTTATGTCGGCTGGGTGGATACCAATAACAACGTACCTGAAGTTAAAGCCTACATGACTGAAGTATCAAAGCAGTCTCCTAAATTTATCAGATATAAATCGGATCAGCCCAAATGGGTGGAAAAAAACGGAATGCCGTCTGACGTTGTCCCTATAGATAACACGCACTTGGGCCAACGCTATGCCGGGAAAAAAGCAGTCAAAATTGTAGATTACTTACAATGCTGTTTGGAAAATATTCATCAACCACTGTACGCACTAGCGAAACATGTGGATGCAACCGCTGTGATCACCGGACAAAGAAGCTCTGATGGACATAAGGATAATAAGTCTAGCGGGGATTGGGAAAATGGGTTTCAGTATTTCTTCCCGATTGAAGATTGGTCTGATGACGATGTTAAATCGTATCTAAAATCAAAAGGTGAGACTGATCCTAGATTTGATATTCACCACAGTTCTATCGATTGCCTGACCTGCACAGCGTTCTGCAAATCAAGCCCCCAACGCATGGATTACCTACAGAGAAACCACCCATCTCATTTTGATGAATTAGTGCGGAGATTAAAGATCATCCGCAATGAGGTTACTAATTATACGGATGGGATTGATGCAGTTATAAGCGGAAACTTTGAAGAAACGGTAGATAAATCTATGAAAAAAAATACAGAAAGTCTTCCTTCAGATATCCGCCTCAAAGAAAATATCGAGCATTTAGAGACTGTGGATGGCATCAGGTACTACACTTGGGACTGGAACTCCAAAGCTGTGCGTATGGGCTTAAACAACGGTCCTACCTTCGGGGTGATGGCGCAGGAAATCCAGAAGACCCACCCCGAAGCTATTGTGAAAGGCCCACAAGGCTACTTGCTAGTGAATTATGCAGCGCTGCCTAAGTGAGCTCAGACACAGTAATACCCTTTCCACAGCAGAGTGCTGTTGACCGCCAGTTCGAAGAACTGGAGCGGCAACGGGAACAAATTAGACAACAAGCACAGTTGATAGCGGAGCTTAAAAAAAATGAAGTTTGAAGACGCCATTAAGAAATCCATCAAGGGGTTTATCGAAGGCAGGGTGCCTCGGAATATCGCAGAGATGTCTGAGGAAGGGCTGATCTATACGCCCGCGTATCTAGACAAGCTTGAAGAGGTGATGATGGCAGAGCCAGAGGCTGCTGAGCCAACCGAAGAGGAGATGCTTGATGCAGAAGTTTAGTTCGCCAATCCCCGGAGCTAACTTTACTACCGACACCCGCAACTATGGATGGCATCGTCCCCCGGACATCGTGGATTACGATGAGGGCGTTGAATATTTTATCGCTAAGATGGACGAGCCCCAAGAGACTGACCTGATTATGTCTCTAATTGATCTGGAGACCCCAATCACCGTGATCACTGCCAGCTTAATGCTCCAAGGCATCAGCCGGGGAAAGATCCCCATTGACCTTGCCATCCTAATGGCGGGGCCTGTTGCTAGGTATATCGAGATTATGGCGAAGTCTGAGGGCAAAACCTACGAGATGGGCGCTAGCGATAAAGATCGTGTGTCGATCACTCCAACATCCCTAAAAATAGCGCTCGGCCTAGTGGATGCGGAAGACGCAGCCCCAGCACCAGACGCTGTTGAGGAGATGCTTGAGGAACCGCCAGAAGGCGGTCTCATGGCAATGCCAGAAGAGCCTTTAGAGGCGTCTGGGGCGGAACAGCAGACCATGCTCGGCATGGGCGAAGAACCAGTTGAAGAGGAGATGGCTGATGGGATGGCGTGACGTTCAAGCTGGAGTTGCTGACGGCAGCATAAACTACGCTAAGAAGCCTGATAAATTCGGCGGTTTTGTGGAGGGCTTCGCCTCTGTTTATGTGCCTATGATGAGTAAAAAACAGGACGCCAAGCTTAAAGCTGACGCTCTAAAGGCGACTGATCTGAAAGCACAAAAGACTAAGCTGCAAGAAAAGCGTGAAAAGCAGGCAGACGAAGATGCCCTTTACCTTAAGCAAGCCCAGCAGATTGCTTTAAACGTGGGTTTTCAAGGCGATGAGGGCACGATTAATTATATGTTTGGGCAGCTAGTAAACTTTAAAGGCGATGCTGCAAAAGTTGAAGCTGATTATAAAGCGGCAACGGAAGCAGGGCGTTTTAACCGCACTACGGTAGAAAAAGCCGGGCCAGTAATACCAAATATTCCTCGTCAAAATAAATCAATGATGGACAGGCTTGTCCAAGGTGAATCCGCCGGGGACATCAATGCAACTTTGATTGGCGAGAAAGACGGTAAGAAAACTTTCTTTGAAACAGACAAACCTGTGTCTCAGATGACCATGTCAGAGGTTCGGCAGCTTGTTCAAAGAGATGGAGATTATTTTAATTGGTCTAAGCTCAATATGCCCAAAAAAGCAAACGCCTATGGCAGAGGGCTGGCCAGTACTCCTGTTGGTAAATATCAGTTCGTAGGCAGCACTTTGCGTGACTTTGAGAAGGAAGGTGGCCTTTTTGAGCAGTTAGAGATTACGGATGACACGGTATTTGATGAGAGAACTCAGGATAAGCTCTTTATCGGATACGCTCAACAACGGCTTGCCGGGGCTAGATCACAGGGCGGTGATAAACGCTCTGAGCGTAATATCCTTAGAGATACTTGGGAGTTCTTGGCCCGAAAAGACAAAGGCGGCAACTACCTGACCTCAGATGAAGATGTCGATAACCTTATTGCAGAGATAGATACAGGAACAGCAGACAACGCCGTCGATGATATAAGCAACAGCCAAGCGTTCAAAGAATGGGCTGCTGGGGATAAATCTCAGCCCTTTGAGGGCACTGAGGGCGGTTATCAAGAAAACTTGGTTACGTTGGAACCAATGAGACCAGCTGGCTTTGATCTCGATTTTGCAAGCATTGAAACTAAAGATGATGCAGAAAGGCTTATTGCAACGATTAATGCTGATAATACCATTGGGGAAGCAGAAAAGAATGCTGCTCTTGCCCAAGTGCAAGAGTTTATGACTACTTTAAACGTATTCGACTTTGCAGAGTTTCTCGACAAAACACGCATACAAAATTCTGGAGATGCCACTGGGGCCATTCTTACTATTCAGAACAATAAGGATATTCCTACAGAGGCTAAAGAGAATTATATTGCCCAGCTGACTGATGTTATGGATATGTACAATGATAGAGCTGTCAGAGCTGCGCGATTGAAAAAGGATCCTATAGCGTACTACCCAGTAGGCGAAGACGGCATGATCGATCTAGGCGGCAAAATTCTTATAAAAGAAGTCACCAGACGAGTGCCTAAAGAAGGTGGTGAAGAAGGTGAAACGGTCACAACCTCAGTCTTTGTAAATGCGCTAGATGAAAGTCAGGTGATAGAAGACGTTAAAAAAGGCTTTCTTGCTCCAGAAGGTGATGTAGCAACGATGGTCAAGGTCTATAATACACCAATCCAAGAAGCGTCTGAGCTTGTACAAGACGGCATTGGTATCATAGATAACTTGCTTGAGTACCGTAAATTAGTTACTGAAAACCCCCTTGTTATGAACGATTACGTTACAGCAATTGGTGGGGCTAACGAAGAAATCAATCAGTTTGCCACGGCATTCTCATCTATGTTTGGCAAAGATGATGTTAGTTACGAAAGGGTTGCAACAGCTGCTACCCCAATATTTGAAAAGCTAGGTACACAAAACGACAAAATGTTGTTTGCAATACAGTTGAGAGCAGCATACGACCAAGCGCGTCTTTTGGGATCAACAAACCAAGGTTTATCTGACAGAGAATTAGGGATGAATCTCCAAAAAGTTGGGCAAGGTATAACTCCAGAAAAAGCGTTACCGCTTATAAATAAGCTAATTTCCAGTACAATTCGTACTATTGAAACTAAACGTAATGGTAAGATTGGTTCAATCATTGCCCAAAGAGAAATTACCGATGGTTTGAGAAAGTACCCATATGGGCAAAATTTCAATAGATACGCTAAATCAGCATTTACTAGCGATATTTCGCCAAACTATGACCCTGTAAAATCCGAGCAATTATATGACGCACTTGAAGGCAAAACTGATCTTCAAACTACATCTGCAGCCGGGCCTCCTGTTGTTGAAAAAAGCCCTCAAGATTTAATTTCTACATATAACGAAGGGGAAACAATTACAGTCACACAGGCGCTCAAAGATGCATACCCTAACAGTCTAAAGCTACAAAATTCATCAGTAGGTGACACCTTAAGAAAAGGGAATTAAATAATGGCTGCTGATGCGGTAAACGACGATCCATTCAAAGATGCAATCTTAGTCGAAGATGATGAGGATGATCCATTTAAGGATGCAGTGTCCCAACCTTCTTTCGAGGCTGCTTTTCCCACCAATATGTACGATGGTCTTAGCCTCGGAGAGGCGATGGACCGATATAAGGACATTGTTTATCAGAAAGACGAGAACGGTGAACATACTAGAGAGCTGAACCCGAATATTGAGCTGGTCGGTAACTCCCACAGATTTGTAAGGGAGGACGGCAGTGATTCACTGATCCCGGAACCCGAAACCAGTTTGATGGATGGGGCAAGAATGCTCTTTGGAGCAGACCGCTATAATGTCCCTGCAAAGGTAGGCTTTACTCAAATTCTAGGTAAGGGTTTTCAAGAAAGCCTGTCTGGTTTGAGAGAAGCAGACGCCGCTGTTTTGGAAAAAACAGGTGGGGCTGATCTACTTAGATCCTCTCCAATCGGTGACCAATATCCAGATGACCTAGTAGAAAGCGCCCAAGAAAAGGCAGTTAATGTCGATACTGGCGGGACTTTTTTTGATGCGTTGATTGCTGACGCTGGCCCTGCCATTATTGCTGGTCTGCCCACTGGAGTGGGCACAGTACGTGCTTTGTCGCTTATCCCGCAAGCAACATCTAAAGTAGCCAATGCTGTCCTTAACACCTTTAAAGGGGTCACCGCCACACTCGCTGGCGAGACAGCAGCTACCCTGACCACAGGCACTAACGAGGGCACTGTTGTTATGGGCCCTAACGCCACCTTTCCAGCCTTTCCTGACTTAGTAGAGCTAGGAGACGAGGATGCGGACAAGGTTATCGAGCATAGGTTAAACACTCTCACTGAGGGCATGGCCCTTGGAGGCGTTGTTCTAGGGACACTTGCTACAGCTAAAGCAGCTGTTACCACTGCAGGACAGTTTCTTCTGGACGGATTTGTGACTGCAGCCAAGGGGCCAGAGAAAGCTGTTTATATGCAGTTATCTCTCGAGCTGGCTAACCTTCCACCTGATGCTAGCGAAGCAATGCTGGCAGAGGCACGTCAGCGCATAGCTAAGATTGTCGAGGAGAATAAAGAAGTCCTAGTCCAATCTATTCGTGGGATGGAAAAGAACCAACAGGTCACCATTGATACGGTAAGTGCGCTGCTCAAAGGCACTGGTAACCAAGCGGATCGAAGCAATGCGCTGGGCGTTAGAGCTGGGGCCATGAACATCCCGGGATCACCCGTAGTGGACGCTGTGGACGCTCCTATCGCAGCTGTGCAGCAAGACTTAAGACTACAGGCCCAAGAGCTGGGTGGAGAGACGGCTGCTCAGCAGACTGCCAAGCTGCAAGACGGAGCCGAGGCTTTAACGGAGACTGCCCGGGCATCTGTGGATAAGGTCAGCGGTGGTCTAGCTCAAGCGCAAGCTAAGTATGATGCAGACTATGCAAAGATTATGACTGGCTTTGATCAAGACCTAGAGGCCACAGATGTAATTGATAAGCTTGCAGCTCAATATGGCACTGACTTAGAAGGCCCAGCTACGGCGGTCAGAGACCGCATAAAGAAACTTTTAGAAGTGTCGTATGTAGCCCAACGCACTGATAAGGATGCTAAATACGCAGCCGTAAGCGGTGGGCCAATCGATGCTGAAGCAATCGTTGATCAGTTTGAACGCATCAACCTCGGCAGCATCACTGAAGCGGAATATCTGGTAAAAAGTAATCGCCCGGTTGGGACGCTGCACAGACTTGTACAGCCTAAAATGGTTGCCGATGAAGCTGGCGAAGAGGGCGCTATGCGCCGTGAAACTCCAGAAGAAGTCATAGATCGTGTACAGGAATTTTTAGACAACGACCCCAAGCTTAACTTTGGCTTTTTCTACAAACAAATCCGCCAAGAAATGTCACAGCTGGCTAGTGATTTGTACACCCGGGGCAACGGTTTGGCTGGGTCTACCGTCAGAGACTTTATCAAGTTCATCGATAACGACATGCTAGATTTTGTTGAGGAAGAAGGCGGTGATGCGTTAGCCGCAAACGCCCGGGAAGCTAAACGGTATTTCCAAGAGGATTACTTGTTCAAATCTGGTGGGCCAAATTCTCCACAATCAAAGCTAGCCGAGTATGCAGATCTTTACGACAGCACACTTGGGCGGACCAGCAACGAAGATCTCACTGCGACAATGACGGGTAAAGGATTTAACCAGCCCGGGTACGATAGCGCCTTTGAAGATCTGTCTGTGGATTGGCTAGAACGAGGCAATCGCTTTGATATAGCCCACCTTAAGACCGCTCTAAGCACCCTTCCTAGAAACGATGGTGGAGAGATAGCAGACTATATGGTGCTGAAGGTGTTAGGTCGCTTTGCCTTGGATGCTAGGGCTGGCGGTATTGAGGGAATTGACTATGGCAAGCTGACCAGCGAGCTTGGTAAATACTCAAGCGTATTATCAGCTAATTTCCCGCAAAAGGCTGACATGATAAATGGCTTCCTAAAACGCCTCGAGACTGCCAAAGGCAGTCAGGAGGAGCTGCTCAAAGTATTAGAAAGCACCAAAGCCAGCGCGGATAAAGGTATAGCGCAGCTGCAGGGCAGTATTCTTACAGAGTTCTTCGATAAGTCGCTCACCCCACAGCTTAAGCAGATTGCGAGTAGCGCTGAGATATTCGCTACCTCAGACCCATATAAAGCGTTCTCAGGGTTCTTTACCGGGCCAGAGACTGTTAGCCGTATGAGACAGCTTCTACAGGCGATTGAAGCCTCACCAGAGGCTAATCGTCCTGTGATCAAGGATGCACTGAAGCTAGCTTACAATAAGTTTCTAGACGATAAGCTTATTGGCAGAAAGCTCCAGACTAGCGGTGTAACACCCATGAACGTGGCTCCCGGGGAGCGAGCTGCTGATGAGCTCACCCCTCTGTTTCAAGTGGGCAGGGAGATCTACGGGGATGAGGGAGAGACGCTGTTTAGTGGTCTTGAAGCATCACTCGGTATGGCCCGGGAAACAGAAGCCCTCAAAAGCGCTAGCCCAATAGCAGGGCAATCTCGCACCGCGTTTAATCAACAAGCCCGGACAAACACCAATCGTATGATTGCTATCTTTATTGGGCCTCTAAGCCGTATCGGTACAAGACTTCGGTCCATTCTCGGTGGACTAATTGAAAAAATGAACGCAGATGAACGCGCTATGATGATCCGCCAAAACATACTAGCTAACCCAGATGAGTATCTTGCTCTAGCCAGCAAATATAACAAAAATCCGAACGATCCTTTATTGGAAGAAACCCTGATGTATTTCCTTGGATCAGGCCTACTTAAAACTGACCTTGAGGCGGATGCGGAAGATGTCCCGGGTATTCTAGAGGCTGCACAGGGCGAAGTAAGCGAAGCTGCTGAAGCAATAAATGCGATAGTCCAATAAAAAACCCGGGGGAGCAACCCCCGGGTCTATATAGCAGCTCGGAGAACGACCAAGAACCCCTCGCTGCCACAATCTTAACTGACATAAGCCCTCCAGTCAACTCTGGGGGGTTTTTTGTTGGCTGGCTTACGCTAGCTCACTGTTAGTACCATAGTAATTACCTTAGTGGAAGGGCTTACTCACACTTTCTGAGGCCTGTGGAGGGGTCATAATAGCTCTTCGGTCATCCGACCCTTCCAACGAACTTGGCTATTTGATTTGCAAAGGGAAGCAGCGATACTGCCATCAGCAAATTAACCCCAGTGTGGATTATAGCGATACGCAGCGTGTCACCGGTTGGCATACCGTTGCTAACCAGAAGACCTGCCAACCAAATCGTACCTGTCGTGCCAATATTTGCGCCAAGTACAGCAGCCACAGCAGAAGGCAAGGGCAGTACACCTGATGCAACTAAAGCGATAATGGCTGTCGTACTCAGACTGCTAGATTGCCATGCCAGCGTCATAACGATTGACCCAAAAAACATAAACAGCGGATTGCCTAGAAACCAATTCAGATGTTCAAGGTTAGCCATATTTTTCATGCCACCCGAAAACATTTTCAGCCCCACATAAAAAACGACCAGACCAGCGGCTGTGTATAGGTAGTTGTTCATTTATTCACACTTCCGAAGGCCGGTTGCTGGATCAAAGTAGCAAGCCCCTCCCTCTTCAACAAAATCATGATTTTGTTCCACAACGGGAACTTCTGCTACATCCTCTACCGCTGAAGCATTCAAAATTCCAAAGCGCTTTCCACTGGCGCGGAACGTAGTGCAGCCAGATGAACCTCCCTCATATGCGGTCATATAGACTTGTTTAAAGTCTTCCCAGCCCACGTCATCTCCGACATTGCAGGTCTTAGAACAGGCACTATCGACATATTTAGATGCTGTGTTCAGCACTTTTACATGATCAAATACGGACAGTTCATTAGTTGTTTTGCCCTTGATCCCAAAGTTCTGATAGCCATAATCCTTCACAGTTTCGATCCTTGGCCCATCAAACGTCTGGATCGTTCTATCGTAACTATGGGAGAAGACAGGCTCAATGCCAGAGCTCACATTGTCCGCTGAAAGGCTAATTGTGCCAGTAGGAGCTACGGACAATAGATGGCTGTTTCTGATGCCGTGTGTCTGTATTAAAGTGCGAATACTGAGGGGCAATGTTTGTGCAAATTCAGAATCCAAGTACTTATCATCGTACAGTGGAAACTTACCTTTTTCGACGGCCAAAGAGATAGAAGTCATGTAGCATCCATCCCGAATTACGCCCATGATTTTTTCAAGCCAGTGGATGAAATCATCTGACCCATATTCATGGCCCATTGATTCAATCGCGTTGGCCACGCCCGTCACACCTAACCCCATTCGGCGCGTGTCCTTGGCTTGCTTCTCTTGCTGGGGCAGCGGGTAAGTTGCTTTGTCCACAACATTGTCCATTGCTCGAACAACATGCGGAATATCGTTCTTAAGCATTAGCATGTTAAAGGAGTAGTTACCGTCAGGCGTCATTTGAACGTATTGAGCAAGATTGAAAGACCCAAGCAAACACGCCCCATAGGGCGGCAAAGGCTGTTCCCCACACGGATTTGTTGCAGCGATGCGCTCACAATAATGCAAGTTATTTTTGCGGTTAATACGATCAATAAATAGGATACCCGGCTCAGCCCAATCCCAAGTGCTGCGTAGAATATCGTCCCACAATGCCCGGGCGTTAATAGTGCTGTAGACTGTACCCTCGAACACTAGATCAAAGTCAGTGTCGGCTTTCACCGCCTCCATAAACTTGTCGGTAACGCCCACGCTCATGTTAAACTGTGTAAGCTCTGTATCGTTGTTTTTTGCGCGGATAAACTTTTCGATATCAGGGTGATCCACCCTCATAACGGCCATCTGCGCCCCTCGTCTGTGTCCTGCGCTGGCGATAGTTTTACAGGTTGCATCAAAGATACCCATGAAACTGAGTGGGCCGCTAGATCTACTATCTAAACTTCTGATATGCGACCCATGAGGGCGTAGTGTACTGAAATCATACCCGATCCCACCGCCCAATTGCATTGTCCGGGCAGCTTCACCATTTGCATCCATAATTCCTTCCATACTGTCTGGAATAGTTCCACTGACAAAGCAGTTGTATGGCGTCACCGTTCTCGGTGCGCCCATAGCGCTTTGCACCCGGCCAGCTGGAAGAAATCTCTGGTTATAAAGTATGTTTCTAAAGTTGTTAAAATGTGCTTCATCGTCTTTAAGCGCTTCGGCAACGCGCGTCATTGCTTCAGTAAAGGTTTCCCCTTCTGAGCGATATTTCATGGCGTGTATTTCTTCAGAAATATTCAGCGTAGGCCCGTAGTGATTTTTCATGTCTGCTCCCTCAAACTAAATCTGATAGGTCTGGTTTTTTATAATTCGGCCCCTTCAAAACTTTGCCATCTGGACGTTTTAGGGGTTTGTTGTCTGGTCCTAATTTGGACATGTTGCTGACGTGAACTCGTCGGACAGCCTCATCGAGATCCCAGCCAAAACTGGCGGCATAGCCGTAAGTAACGTATAACAAGTCAGCGAGCTCTTTGAGCATGGCTGCAGGGCGGTTCCCCGCATCACTTTCGTCCGATACTTCACCAAATTCTTCGGCTATTAATCGATAACGGAGATTTTCTAAATCACTGTTGAACCGCCATTTCTCATCCAAAGGATGACCCATGCATTGAGCAAATTCTTTGACCATATCCAGTGGGGTGCAATCCCAATATTCGACTGAAGGATCATCAGGCAGGTCTTTTACCTGCTTAAAAGTCTCGATTATTCCTGCCAGCCGATCTGCCGCGCAATCATCAATATCCTCTTGAGTAATCATCGTTCTGCCTCCAATTTTTTAATAAGTCGATCCAAATACCAGCGGCATTTCTTCAAATCCTCGAGGCCGTTTTTGTACGGCCAGCGCCAGAGATATTTAAAGGAGTTCTGCCAGCAATACGCCTGATGGCTGGGTATATCAGCGCCTTCCGACATAGCTTCCATAGCTTCAATGCATTCTATATTTGCAGAGTTATAATGAGGTGGTTTGTCCACCATATTTGCGTAGATAGGGGGAGACGGGTGCCAATCAGCTTCAGCCCACTTTGCCATCAGTGGAGCCGTTTTTTGAATGGGACTATCTTGCCTTCGGCAAGGATATCTAAAAGCTCTGAATCAGGCTCGAAAACAATTTCTGGATCATTGTCTTCTTGGGTGCTCAACAGAAGCCGTTGCAAAAGCCCTTGGCGGATTAACAATTCCGGTGCTGCGTCTAACATCATTTGCATACCAAGCAGTAAATCCACTTGCATCTGGTACTCGACCTCATCCATCTCCTTTTCATCGAGATTATGCTGGGTCATCACGCTCAGCTCGCCCTCTTCCATGTTTATCTGGAAGGCAATCGCTAGCGTGTTTTTGGGGAGATCAATCGGATCCATTTCGGGCTCCTTGTTTTAATAAATTGAAAAAGTAGGCTGCATCGACCACCGCTAAAGGCTGCTTGCGGTCTGCCTTCACGATCACCACTGGCTCCATGCCCTTTGGGGCATTGGCCGTGGCCTGATCCACGTAGCTGTACACCGCTATGCTTTTCCGGGCTTTGCATTCGATGGTGATCCCCAGCAACCGTCTGGCAGCTGGAGATAGCAGCACATCCTCGCCATGAGCTCCCATAGGATTGCTTTTGCAATCATCGAGCTCTAGCTCTTTGAACTTGGACAGTATTTTCTTAGCAGTCCATTGCTGCAGCTTGCGCCCTTTTGCTTTGGCTGATGATGTTTTAATCGGCATCAACGTACCACTTGTGCGGCGGGAACTTGGCTTTGGATTCCGCTTGGGGCTTGTACTGAGCGGTTGGCCAGCACGTTTTTTTAAAGCTGCAGAACCCACAGCTTTTACAGAGGGTTTTCTTTCCCGTTTCTTTGCGCTGGAAGGTCTCTTCTTCGGCTTCAAAGCCCCTCTGAAAGGGCGCACCGCTCTCGAGCGACCCCACAGTATACTTGCGGCGAGCTCTGATAGCTTTGCACTGATCAACGGTAGCGGTGACAGGCACCACCATCAGCTCCCCGGACGATTTATCTACAACTATCCAGCCGCCGGGGGGCTTATTCTGGGCATCCGCATAGCCAAATAGCTGACCGACATAACCGAAATCGTCTTCTGCAAGCAGGGCATCAAAGCCCTTGGCCCATTTGTTTTTGTAGGCCCAAGGTGCGGAGGATTTAATGTCCAAGACCTTGCCATCAATATCGATATCGCTTGATCCATTAATGGTGGTTTCTGAGACCTTCATCGTCACATCATCACCGTCACTGGTGACATCAATTTTGGCTATGGTAAGCAGCATACGAGTGATGACTTCGACACAGTCACCGATCATCATTCGCATAATATGATTGTAGGGGAACGGCTCCCGTTCCGCCCCAGACTTCTCCATTTGCAGAGTGCATAAGGGACGGCCCACATTAGACATGCGGACCCTAAAACCTTTTTCTCTTTTTTGCGTGAGCTGTTTTTTGAAAGCTGTGACGAGTTGTTCAGCAGCGGCTTCAAATACTTCGGGATCTACTTCTGCAGTCTCTCCATTGGAGAGAGACTGCATTAGACCTTTGAGTTCTAGCTCGAGCGTATCTAGGGCCAACCCTAGCTGCTGTGCTCGAGCGCAGAAGAGTAGCCATTGAAGCTATCGCTGGGCGCATGATCGACTGCACCAAGAGCTGCGTAATGCTTTTTCTTAATGCTGTCGTTTTCTTGCCTAGCCTGATCGTTAAACACTTTTAAAGTGGCCACGACATCAGAGGTTAACAGGGCAGGAGTATCATAGTCGATACCAAAGTTAGTGATGAAGGTTTTACCCTCCTTATGGGTGTTCATATCCAGCCACACATCTCTTAGCTGCCTGCCCGACCCTTTGAGATTTTCTATCACCTTGCCTAGCCCCATGAAGTTCATGCCCTTCATGTGAAACTGCACAGGCTCATTCTCGACACGCTTTTTATCGCCATTTCGATCAACGCCATCATAGCTCACAATACCACGCATAACTCTGGTACAAACAACGTCCTTATACTGCTTTCTCTCAGCATCAGAGAACCCCGTCCAAATTTTTGACTCTGGGCGTCCGCAACGTAAACCACCAAGCATATCGATAGGGTCTTGGCCTCGTTTATCCATCAAAATTGATTTGTTGATCATTTTAAAGTCTTCTGTGGACTGCTGTCTCCACTGAGTGTGCTGTAGCAACACTCTCATTTTGATGTTTTCAGCATATGCTGGGCTGGGCCCATGAATATAATACATACCCATACGAAGATGGGGCACTTCCATCATAAGGTCTGGGTCATATTGGATCTTAAGAAACGGTAATTTTATTACCGCTGTTTCATCTTGGCCCTGCTCAGCAAAGATAGCTGCAGCTTCGGCAAGTTCTTCTGGGGTAGCGAGTGTTGTGAGGTCAGTCATAGATTTTCCTATGTTTGATTAAGAGTATATATCTTACCTTAATACTTACCTTAATTCAAGCTAACCTCCGACATTTCCATCCAGTTTTTTCCAACTTCCATCTCTATGTCGAGCGGAATAGGCAGTTTATAGCCGAAGCGTTCCTCAATCTCATTTTCAATATCCCGCATGGCCCAGACAGCGCATTCTTTGACCTGTTCAAGCTCGCCGGGGTAGATATCAATCACAATGCTATCATGCACGGTCAGGATCAGCTTAGAACGCAGATTACGCATTTTAAACGCTCTTAGAGCCCTCACACAGGCCAAGGGGACGATAGTCCCGGTGGCATGGCTTTGGACAGGGAAGTTAACAATCTGGGTGGCCCCAGATACACGGCCATTTCTAAATCGTACTGCGTTTGGAAAGCTAAACTCGCGTCCGCATGGGATGCGAACTAAGCCATCCTTTATGACGCCATCCATGAGCTTCTTATGCCAAGCCTTAAGCCCGGAATAGATTTGGAAATATGATTTAATGTATTCCTGTACGTGAGGGGCCTCTCCAGCCAACATACCACCGTAAAGTGGCGCAAATGTGTACGCTTTGGCAGCTTGTCGCATAGATTTAGTAACCTTATCCGCCGCACATTTATTAATAATCATTGCAGTCTGCGAATGAATATCTTTGCCACTGGTAACATCATCTAGGATCTGCTTGTCCCCTGACAGGATGCCTGCCACACGAAATTCTAGCTGGGAGTAATCGATCTCCCCAAGCAGTCCGCCTTCAAATCGACTAACCACAGCCTTACGCACTGGGAATTTACCGCCCTTGGGCTGGTTCTGGAAATTAGGCCTACTAGAGCTCAGCCGACCAGTAGCAGTGGTGGTCTGATTAAAGTTTGCGTGTAAAAGGCCACTTGGCCGAGTGTGGTTGGCAATGCCCTTCACAAACGAATTGAGATAAGTATTGAGAGCGTTTAGCCGGGAGTATTTGGTCAGGAAGTTAATAGCCCGAGTGTTATTCTTACGCTCGGCTTGTACCAGCAATCGCTGAATAGTCATTTTGTCAGCCCGGAACCCATTAGCCGTAGCATCAGATGGCCCCTCGGGGATCAGCCCAAGACCCGCCTTTTTAGTGGTCGGTCTGTAGACTGCCCCAGAACCTTCACACATCTTACACGCTGGCTGGCGCTTGTATGGATCCCCCTTTTTAGTGACTTTGTGCTGCTTGCCTGATCCAGAGCATAGGTCACAACGCTCTGCGATAGTCCTGTAAGCCAGCTGCATATTGCTTTTAACGTGAAAGACCCACTCACTGTCAGACATTCGGGGAGGATATGTAGGACGGCCATCTGGACCTAGCCCAATGTTGAACGCCTTGATGAAAGCTTTCTTATTGTAGTCACTTTTGAACTCGTACCCATAGATTAACCGGGTCATATCCTGCCCAGAAGAGAGATTAGTGACTGTGTCACCCATCACCTCAATGGTCTCTTTTTCCAGCTCATTTTTGATTTCTTCTCGCTCATTCTCAAATAAAACACGCACTTGCGAGAGCGAGTCCAGGTCGATACAAATACCGTTACGTTCGATCTCAATCAGAAACCAAGTCATTTCGTTCATCAGCTCAAAGGTGGGCCACAGCCCACTGTTGTGCTCTTCTTTGAGGTCTGCAATTTGGGCTAGATATATTTCAGCGCAACTGATGACATCCGCCGCTGCATATTCCAAAACTATTTCTAAAGGCATCCGCTCAAAACCTACGCCCTGCGCGAACATCTCATCGATAAGCTCAGATTTTTTCCTAGTAACATCACGCCGCTCAGCTGTAGCTTTGAGACTTTTGCTTTGCTGTATGCCTCGGGCAAAAATGTACTCGCCTATCATTGTACAATGTAGTTTTGCTGGCAGCACAAAGTCCATTTCGACCAGCCAAGTCACATCGAATTTTGTATTGTGGCACACAACTAAATCAGCCCTCAGTAAATCGTTTTGGAAAGGCTCTCGGCTATCTGGATGAGGTTGATCGTTGTGATACCAGACGCTCGTTTGAACAGGCCCGAGGGTTTTACCGTCTTCGATCATAAGCCACGCCGCCATCACACAAGCATTCTCCTCATGCATGGCAGAGGGGTCCATAATCTCACCTAGAGGCGACACAGTCGTTTCTAAATCGAGGACACATACAATCATGCCTCATACCTCGCTATATCGGCATCGAGGCTACAGACAACTTGCCCATGCCACCCGGTCAGCTTGTTTTTCGAAACAGTGAGTGTCCGCATGGGATCCAGAGGTGTACCTGATTTAGAGATGCCAATGATGAAGTCGGCTTCAGCGGCCTTACCAATCTTGGAGCCTTCCATGTGGGTGTAGTCGAGATAGCTTACATTTTTAGCAGATTCTGACGCCTGTGATACTCCTATCAGCGCACAGTCATACCGTTTAGCTGTCTCTCTTAGACGGCGATAAAGCTCTCTCAGGCGTTCATGTGAGGCAGCAAATGTACCACCGATCTGAACCTTATCCGCCTGATCTACCCAGACCACAGCTGGCTTTTCCTTTTTTATGTAGCGCTCAATCATAGTAAGATCCCAATCTTGCGCTTGTCGGGCCTCAAAGAGGCCCCCGGTCTGTTCTAAAAAGGCAGCTTGAGCCCCGACTAAATCCTCCTTAATACGTTTCTCATGCCAGCCTGTTACCGATTGATATGCACGTTGCTGAATACGATCAATGGCTTCCTCATTGCCTAGAACAAGCGTCTTATGGCCGTTCTCAGTAAAGCCCCCCGGGCCCACTGACAGTGAAACCACAAAGCTTGATTTACCCGCTTCGGGGATAGCAAAGACGATACCAAACTCTTTGCGCCCCACACCCGGGAGGTGTCGCGCTAAAGTGGGTATGTTAAATGGAATTACAGTGCCGTTAATTTTTGAGGCAAAAACGTCCCGTGCTAAAAGGCTAGCCTTCGGCCCAAACTCATCCTCGTAATAACCTTCTAGGCCAAGCTCGGCTAAATCCAATACCTCAGACAATGCGCTAGAATTGCCTTCGGCAATCTCAAGCCCTTTGTTTGCAATTTTCTTACCCAGATCCCGCATGTGCAATAGCTTGATAGTATCAGCCACCATTGCTGGATTGAGCTCATCAGCGTAGCTGATTGAGCGGATCAAGTTCTCAGCTTCTTCAGTGAAAGCCCGGGTGGCAACTGGATGCTGAACTTTCCACATCATGATCAGCTCTGCGGTGGTAATGTTTGTTTCGTATTTCTCATGCGCTTTTTTTAGTATGCGATAGAGCGTTTTCAGTTCATCTCCAAAAAGAGATTCGTTCAACTTACTTGCGTTCTCCATGTAAAATTCATGGTTACACAAGCTCCTTATAATCGATAAATCCAAGCTTTTACCCCTACAGTGTGAGCTACTAAGGTAGCTTTCTTAACACAGTGAGGCCGAATCAAAAAGCCCCCGCTGCAGGGCGAGGGCTATTTATTTTAGTTGTTAGATTATTTAGGAAGTGCGGATTTTAAGCTTCCGCAAGTCAGGGCGTTGATCCCCGCGCCTTTCTTTGATGTCGCATTGAAAGTATGTTACTCTGTTATTGCCACGAACAAGCTCTTCCATTGCATTTTGCAATCGTTTTTGTTCTTCGGCGGCGTCCATGAATCCGTTTGGTAGATCATAATCCACCAGAATCAATCCTCTTGCTTTCACGTTTTATATTCCTGTATTTTTGCGATAACTATCGCTATCAATTTTACCGCTTATAGTAGCGGGATTAATATTACAAATACATTAGAAAGGGCGGACCTGTTGGGGCATCCTGCCAGCTACTGGCTGACACATACAGCCCTCCACTGTCACACCTGACATCCGAAGTAATAAGCGATGACATGCGGATGTTTTTGTTGACCCAGTTTTTGCTAGGGTTTTGGTGCGAACTTTGAAAAGTTTTTATGATTGTTTTGGTAGGCACATCGACCCCCTTTCTAAAAATTACTCTCTAAACTGCAGGTAATTTTTAGTATGGTGGGCCGCACTCTGGGTTAACCCAAGTGTTGCCGCCTGCACCATCTGTTGGTGTTTTGTCCGTAGCGGAGTCCACCATTTTTTGTATTTTCTTATTAGCGGTGGATCCTGATCGCTTACCACACAACGTATAAACTACGTTTCGTTTCTCCAAAGGGAAAAGGGAAGTTCCCACGCAACCCGATATTGCTTTTATATCGTTGGACCTTTGCATATTGTGTCACCCCCAAACTCTCGTCTGTGTCGTTGCGAGAGCCGATTAATTACACAGCCAACGCTGCCTTGATCTGTTCTTCATTTAAATACTTCAGATCTTCCGATAAATAACGCACTCTAGTCTTCACTCTTGCTTCTAGCTGGCTTGCCAAATCAACACTCTTTCTTGATGCGTCCCGATCTAGTGCCACTACAACTTCCTTGTATTGCGCTAACTGATGTACTGTTACCGGTGCTAAACTAGTTCCAAGTAAAGCGCAACCAGAACAAAATGGCAACCTACTTACCGAACAGGCAGAAGCTATGTCCTCTACAACCACAGCGATACTGCCCTTACCAACGATGGAGGGCTTGTCCATGATGCCGTATTCTAGCCACTTCGGCTTGTCAGGGCCCAAGGCCCTGCCTACAGCAGAGAACTTATCATTCGGTAAGGAGAATAAAACTCGGTCAACTGCCGGGGCATATCGGATATGTACTAGCCCACTTTCATGGGCCTCATAGCAATGGTTGTCTTTTAAATATTGGATCACTGCCGGGTGTTTACCCGGCGCTGATAATACCTTTGGTAAATCTCTGGTTTTTTGTCCTATCGAAGTCATCTTATCTCCCCCGAGCTTAGCTTTAATGGCATGTGTTGAATAACCTACAGACTTGATACCTCTGACGCCACAGCTGGCTCTGAAGCAGCCCCAGAGGCGCTTACCGTCAGTCCTAGTAATAGAGAAGGTCTTGCTGCCCCCGCAAAAGGGGCAGTCAATGCGTTTTGTTTCGTTCTCTCGGAGCTCTAT
>Ga0209634_1000371_pt1 | contig 34719 bp, 55 predicted proteins | sample LinPmetageLP40_FD_184043 | JGI IMG/M metagenome (GOLD analysis project Ga0209634, IMG submission 184043) | Marine viral communities from the Pacific Ocean - LP-40 (SPAdes) (version 2) | ecosystem: Environmental > Aquatic > Marine > Oceanic | place: Pacific Ocean | collected 2010-08-26 | reverse complement strand
TCAAAAGCGGCGATAAGTGCGCGCCCTGAGCGGTTTCAATCGCCTCAATGAAACTATCTTGCGGTCCTCGAACCTGACCGACCTCGTCCAAAATCGCCAAAACCGGCGACAAACCATGCGCTGTCCCGGCTTCTGCGCTTATTGCTTTGTATTCAACATTCATTACCAAGCCGATCAGCATTTTGCTGCTTGGCACGACCCTGACAATCTCTGATAACTGCGGCGATAACCTCACCATTTTCTCGGCCAGCTTAAACACAAGCGCCGCTTGATCGCGTGATCGTGCGCCGCTGACAATCTGGCTGTTTTGCTTTGCCTCTGGCCCAACGATATGCGCCAGCAATATTGCTGCAATTAACGCAGATTTTCCATTTTTTCGCGCGACACTTAGATATGCGCGGCTTGTGCCTGATGGGTTGTCATAGACATCGATGATAAACTTTTTCTGAAACGGCAGAAGTTTCATTGGCTGGCCGACATACTGACCCTCTGGGATCAAACAGAAGGCTTCAATGAATGCAACGACCTTCTTGCCTCTGGTCAAAGTTTACAAAAAGTCCTGCCGCACAATGACGCGAAATGGCTCGGAATTTGGAAACGTTTCTTTTAGACCAGTTGGCTTGACCACTTCAAACTCGCCAAGATATATGCCTGCCGTGTCTGTATCGCTTGCGGTCCATTGGTAGCTAACACCGCCGCCGATTGCGTTTGTTATCGTTGCCGCTGCAGATGTTTTAGTTGCAATTTCACTGCCCATTTTAAACGTAATTGTGCAATTCGTCAGATCGGCAACTGTGCCGCTTGCATTGCGCAACACCGCCGTCAGTGTTGGAAGTGTGTCGTTTTGCTTGATTATAAACTCGTCTGACATGTTAGCCCAACCTGTTTATTTTATTGTCAACAATTGCAGAATTTGCATTTGCTGGTGAAAGAAATACGAAATTTGACAGACCTGCAGGAAGTGATTTAGCAAACGGCACGCGCACAACTTCAATTAACTGCACAGTACCAAGCGCAGTCACTGCCTGCACTCCACCAATGCCAATTGATATTGGGAAAGCAATAAAAATTGCCTCTAAATCACTCAATTCTTGTGCCGCCTGCACGCCTATAATTGTTCGCCGCTGCGCAATTGAAGCAATCACATTGCCTGCGCTTGCTAGACACTCTAAATCTGCAAGCTCAATCCCACATCCGTGCGCAATTGCGACTGCTTCTGTCTGTGATATTAGCTCTAGACTGCCGACGCGCGTAGCATTTCCTGGTCTGTTATCAACAGGCTCAAGCTGCGTTGCACATTCAACGCTCGGCAAAACTTGAATGACAGACGTGTTGTCTAAACTTTCTAATTCACTTAGAATTTCAACGCCGAATAAAGTTGTAACTAAGGGAGTGTTGTCTAAATCTTCAACTTCCCCAAGAGATTGCAATCCAGAAATTAGTTGCAAATGTGGTGAGTTTCCGAGAGTTTCTGTTTCCGCCGAAATGTTAAAACCAGAAACAACCTGCAAATGTGGGTTGTTTGCTAGATTTTCTAGCTCAAAAAGCAAACCAAATCCGTCAACATCAATATGTTGATTAACAATTATTGAGACAGTAGTAGTTGCAGCGGCAATCTCTAAGCCTGAAATGTTACTACTGATAGAAACAGACGCAATAACTGCCCCGACGCTGATTGCGCTTTGAACACTTGATATCGGAACAGATGTCGGCACTCCAGCAATGCCATTTTCTGCGGTCAACTCGCCTGCGCTACTAATCAGCATTAAGCGCGTCAAACCTGTCAGCGGCAACGGCTCAATTTCAGCGGTCAAATTTAGCGCGTATAGTGTGCGGTATGCGCCGATCATTATATCAACGTAACCCGCGCCTGCTACGGTTGCGCCGACGCCAGATATTTGGACAGTTGCAGACTGAAAGGCAATTGGCTGGTCTGTGACCTCTGCCGTGGCCTCAAGACCAACAATTGCAATAATTGGTAGGCTATCTGCGCCAATGTCTGCTAATGTCGCGCTTGCTAGTGGGCTATTGCCAAGCATTATTGAATCATTTCGCTGGAGCTGTAATCTGAGGCAAAGTATCCGTGTATTCCAGCTACTTCACCACTCGTTAGTGCTCGGTCGTAAAACACTACAGCCCGAAGCTCTCCTATTGGACCCAGAGTTACGAGGGCTGGGTGTATGTTTCCTGTAGACCAGCCATTCAAGAAGTGACCATGCGTCAACACAAGAGAATGATACTTATCCGCATTAGCAGTTGAGGCGAAGGCGTTGAGTATCTCATTCGTCGTGTAAGCGGTTGCGTCAACTTTATCTATGTACACTTTTGACGTGGTTTTAGCGGCGGCGTGTACCCAGAATCCGGTCAGACTAGTGCCAGTACGTAGGCTTGTGCTACTGCCGCTTCCGCCATACAGTGCGTATCCTTCGGAGGTTGTCGTTGCCATCAAGTAAAACGACGTTTGTGAGGCTGGTTTAGCAAATATCATGACAACAGTATTATCGTAAGGTGATGACGTGCTCGTAAGATTAGTCGGGTATGATGGGCCGACAGAAACTGCATTGGAGCCAGCCGCTAATGTGAGCGAGGGTATTCCGCCGGTACCGCTTGAGTTGTACGTAGTAAGGCTACTGCTTATTGTCAGATTTGGCCCATTTGAGTTTCCGCTCGTGTTATAAGAGCCGCTCGTGTCCTGCCAGCTACCGCTTCCGGAATAATCCTTCATATCGTAGTAGCCAACTAAGCCACTTGTAGGAAGGAAGTTGAGGGTGTAAACCACTGTTTTTGCCGCAGTCCTAACACCATCAGACGCTCTGACTCGAAAATTGTGAGACCCCGCATTCGATGGAGAGCTTGATGCCGTCAAACTGTAAACGCCCGTGGTTTGATTGATAGAGACCGACGATAGCTGCGGCGGCAAGTTGCTTTCTGTGTAAACTGTAGTTCCGATATGAGCATCGAAACTGTAACTAACTGGGAATCCAAAATCGTCAACAGCTTGAGCATTGATAGTTGAAACAGATCCTCCGCCCACCTCTATTAGGCTTGGTATTGTGTGAGCAAAGATTGGCGCAGCGTTATCAGTAAAATCTTCCGCCGCCATCGTCACAAATATTTCAGCAAGCGCACCGCAAGTAATAGCATTCCCAGAATTGCTGCTTTCAGTCGGCGCGCGTGCTAGTGTTGTCCCGCTGGCTGTATATGTGCCAATTCCGATTTCCCAATCATCGCCGTCAGTGATGGTATATCTCAGCTTATTTTGATCGGTTACGCCAGCCGCTGCAAACGACTGATAGCCGTCGCACGCTTGGCCCAGCGTTAATACGCCAGCCCCGCCGCTGGCAACTTTCATTTTTGCGCGATTGACCAGCTTTACCATTGGTCAGCCCTACGCTATCCGCAAGATTGCGTTCGAAGCGTCTGGGGTAGGAAATTGCACAGTGAAATCTCCAGCGGTCGCGCTGACTGTTCCACCAAAATCAAACGAGGCAATCAAGTTGTTGGACGCAGCCGACATGCTTGCATTGTACAGGATACAACCAATCGCGCTGACCGTCACCGAAGAAAACACGCTGTCAGCAAAGTCAATGATCGCTTTATCACCATCAATCGCTGGATAAGTAATCGACGCTCCCGCAGGTGTTGTCGTGGCAAGCACAGCCTGCGCGCCGGTCGCAAACGTGTCGAATGTGCTGTCGTATCCTGTGCCAGTAACCTGATCGGATGCCGCGCTTGGATCGCTCTCGCCTGCAGAAATTGGACCGCCAGTCAAATATGAGTATGACCCGACGTCCTTGTTGTAGTTGCGCGCCGCGCCAACTTTAATCAAAGCGACGCGAAACGTGTGCGAATCGAAATCATGTGAACCTTTGAGCAATTCTTGCTTAAAGAATTTAGACAATTCTGTAGTGATAGCCATGATCGGCCTCCATTTATTAGGATGCAGGGCGTCATCACGACGCTCAGATTTGAGTTGAGTGGGATTAGTCGAATTTGTTACGTTTTTTTTCGAATTTTTATCGACATATTTTTCTGATTTATTTATCTAGGTGAAACAATTATTCACTTAGGAGAAACAAATGCAGATTAGTTTTCAAACACCTCATGAAGAATTTTGCTTTAAAACCGCGACAAGTTTTTCAGTAGCTCGTGGCAGAGGCGCAAAAAGAACACGCAAGTTATTTTTAAGTTTCGATCAAGCCATTGCACATGGCAAAACTTTTCAAGATGGAAAATCAATGATTTATGCAATCAATGAAATGGGAAACAATGCCCACATTTGCAACGTGTGAGACTGGCAAATGGCAAACAACAAAACAACGCTTACACGTAAAGTGCATCATATCAACATAATGACCGAAAACCCGTTAGAGCATTCAAGTAAAGATGAAAAAACAAACGCGTGGAAAGCCAATGTGGGACATTTTTATTTATCTCAAGCATATGGAGGATATTGCCTTATGCGTGTCGTAAACGAAGGCGGTGGCTGTAAGACTTTGATTAGCCGTGGACATTTGAACGCGCGCGAAATGAGCCACGAACTAGATGGTTTTGCCGCTGGCTTGCTTTACGCAGCTTCACTTTCTTCCTGATTTTCTTGCACATAAACATTGACTGGGCCGCAATTTTTTGTGGCCCGCTTGCCGTCACCTTTTACAAAAACCAAAACATTTTGATGAGTTTTTCCAAACTTTCGTCCAGCGTTAAATTGTTTAGTTGCTCGAATTGGCAATGACCCAACCGCAGTCACAAGTATCGCTTCGTTGTAGAAATGCAAACCTGCCGATCTAAATGCTTGGACTGTGTCGCCAACAAAATTTCTAAAGTTGCCATTTTTATCACGCACCTCGCCAACAACAAAACACGCAAAAGCGTCTTGTTTTAAAAGTGCGCAAGACTTGCCAATTATTTCAGTGTATATGGTCAAAAACTTTTCATATGGCATATTTGAAATATCATCTGGATCGTCGCTGTAAACTTCAAGATCAGCATACGGTGGACAGCTAAAAATAAAATCGGCTTTAACATCAGAACAATTTTTATCAATGTTTCTACTATCGCCAACATGCCAAACAGGTTGAGGGTCGGCGCAAACTTCTATTGACTGCGACCGGTTTGCTTCCACTTGCTCTTTTCGTAATTCGTGGCCCACATATTGACGGCCTAATACGCTGGCGACAATGCCACGTACCGACCCGCCAGCAAACGGATCAACAATGGTGCCGCTTGGAGGACAGAACCAAGTATAAGCCATTTCGCATAGAACTGGATCAAATATAGAACCGCCTTCATTATTTCCGCGTCCCGCCATGTAATGTCCATCTGGTAAATTTGCCGCTACATTTGTTGGATCAATATCTCGTCCAACTTCGCTTTTAATGCCTAAGTTGAGCCAACCGCGTTTTCTATTTTGCCACCATCCTTCGCGCGCATTTAAAACACTAAATGGAGAAACTCCAAAACGCTCAGCTAGAGAGCCAACTCCTTTATTTTCTTCGCTTGCCTCACTTGGTGTTAATAACGCGACAAGTTCATCTTGGCTGAAGCCCATCAACTCGCCAAATTCCTCGGCCAAGTCATCAAGCTCAACGCCAAGCGCCTCAACGTCCCATTCAGCATTTAGCGCCAGTTTATTGTCAGCAATAACCAGCGCGCGCCTGCGCCGATCATCCAAACCGGCGACAACAATAGACGGCACCTGCTCCATTTTTAATTTGCGCGCCGCCAACAACCGACCGTGTCCAGCAATTAAGTTATTTTCTTCATCGACCAGCACTGGGTTCGTAAAACCAAACTCTCTGATAGCCGCCGCAAGCTGGGCAATTTGTTGGTCGCTGTGCGTGCGGCTGTTTAATGCGTAGGGGATAAGATCAGTTACATTGGAAACTTTATGCTCAAAAAACTCTGCGGTTTTCATTTAGCCTCAGTTCATTGGTGTTGCGATTAAGCCTTCGACGCCAATAGTTTTCAGCAACGATCTGGCGTTACTCTCAGATTTGGCCGAGGCGTTTATTGTGCGCGGGTCGCTGTGTTGTTGGTTTAAACTCATTGATCGGATCACGGCCATCTGGCGACGCTCCAAAGTATCGACAACATTTAACAGCGGGTTTGTGACAAGCGTGCCACGTTTGTTTTGTATGATAACGCCAGAACGGTCGAGCGTGTCTTGATGCTTGCGAATATCGCTTTCCATTTTCACAATTTTAGTGAGCAAGATCAGGTCCATGTCGCGCCAGTCTTCCCTCGCGCGTGCGCGGGTGAACTGCCGCCAGATTATCATTTCATCCTCGCCGCGAAGTTCAACGCCTTCAGGCAGTGGCACATCCTCCATCGCTCCAGCAAAGCCTTGAACTGCAGATGTGGTGCTATTTTTATCTGATCGTTTCTTTTGGCTCATATAAAACTCTGGAAAATTTCCGTAAACGCGTTTTTTGTTAGTTACATGGCGCGGTTTGCATGGGTTTGCGGTAGAGATTGACCCTCCCCCCGTCACCGAACCATCGGGTGCTTTGGGTCGATCGGCCATCCATCGTCACCGATCTGGGTGTCATATCCCAGTGCCTCACCGCTCTGGATGTCGCCGCTGTGGCACGGCCAGCAAACAGATTGCAGATTGTCTAGGTCATAGAATAAATCGAGGTCGCCTTTGTGTGGATGCAAGTGGTGAACGACCGCGCTGTTGCGCCACCGCCGACCTGACGCCAGCATCTTGTTGCAGCCTTTGTGCTGGCATCTGTAACCGTCGCGGGTGAGTGCCAGCTTGCGCAGGTGCTTCCAAGTCTTGGTGTAGTATAAACGCCTGTACTCGACGGCGTCATCTGATCGTTGATCAGTCATGCAAGTCCAAAGGTGAATATTGCTATTATATATTGCACTGGCACATCTGCTGCGCTGTGTCAATGCATAAAAAACCCCCGCAACAATTAAGCTGCGAGGCATTTTTTGAAAACCAAACCCGAAAAGAACTACACTGATGTGATTAAACAATAGTAAATATTGAATATATGTCAATCAATAAAAAACCCGCGCTGTTAATTAAAACAGCGCAGGAGTTAGGGGAGAATAAAAATGCAACTAACAAATACAACATATAGACTTGCATGTCAAACATCAGCAATATGTTGCGCGGTTGTTTGATTTATGCTAATTCAATTGCGACGGTGGCATTCCCTTTAACCTTGACCTGCGCTAGTTCGACGTTATCTGACATCCCGATATGCCACCGTCACAATCTTTTTTTCATTTATTTTAAGTTTACCTCTTTACAATAGGGGCAGTTGCCCCTATATTTATTTCATAGGGGCAACGCGCCCCGCCAACTTAGGAGAGACAGATGACAACGACCATTAATAATTATGAATTGCCTACGCCACAAAAATTTGCAAAAGAATGCTTGAGCATGGGCCTCAATACCAAAGAGTTTGAGAAACATTTGTATCAACACTTTGCCCCAATGGGTTGGGTTTACGATTGCCAAACTGAGTGGAAAAAACAGGGGGCGCAATCATGAACATTAAAACCATTAGACGCCTTGCCGCCGAGAAAAAATTGATAGTTGGAACGCAGCGCGACCAATTTGGTTGGTCATATTGGCTGCTTGACGCAAACGGCAAAGACCTGTTTGTTGATGATAACTTTTACACTAGCCTTGCTGACGTAAAAGACGCAATAAATACCTTATAACATCGGTCACGCACTCGGAGACGGTTTATGACTCCAATTCAATTTAAACAGGCCCGGCAATCGCTGGGCCTCACGCAATCCCAGCTTGGCACATTGCTTGATACAGACGGCCAATCTATTCGCAGAGTCGAAATGGACAGCGATACCAGCACTGGTCGCAAGCCAGCGCCGCGCATGGTTCGATTGCTTCAAGCATATGTTGAAGGATATCGGTCGAGCGATTGGCCGCTTTAGTTAGCTAATCCTCAACACCCGCGCCAATACATCCAACGCCTGCCGCAGCTTTTCAATACCCATGCGTGACGGCAGGCGAAATCGTTTGGCCCATGCAGATGCACTCTCACACTCAACACAGACGGCGCGCGCCACGCTGCTCAACTCTCGACCCATTTCGCGCTGCAATGCAATGAAGTCGGCATAGGCATATTCATTCAAACCTGACCCGCCACCACCGCCATCAACGATGACACGATCATAGCTGGACGTTATGTTTTGCGCGGCTTTGGTTTTATCCCATAATACGAACAGGTGATATCCAGCGCGATATTGCACATCAGTGATAATGCCGCGATCTTTGTAGCGATCCAATGGCGTTTGGCGCGATATATAAACCCGCTTTTGTGCGCCTGCACGGCCACCGTCTACCGTTTCAAATTTTATGCCGTCAGCCTGCGCGAGTGCCTCTGGCGTTCCATGATCTGCCCGATCCTGCCTCACGTTCAGAGGTTTGTTCTTTTTCTTTTTCTTGACCATATTTATCCTTGTGAATAATCGCGCTTGTGAGGCTTAATATCGTTTGCGCTTATAGACGATATACCATCAGGCAGAGTTGGCCCTGTAGCGGCCTTGTCAGGCTGTGTGACGGCCAATTGCGCGCCGAGCGCTGCGTAACCTGCAATGTCAGTCCACGAATCGACGTGATCTGGGCTTTCCTGCAACCGAGCAATCTTTACTTGGATCATAACAATCGCCATTTCGCTCGCGGTTAATTTGCCGTCAGCTTTTTTAATAATCGGATTTACCAAATCAGCCATGCGCTGAAAGCTGGCCTGCGCATCGCCATAGTCCTTGGCGCGCTGACCGTGAATTAAGCTGATCGCACGCTCCAGTACATCCAGCGCCTTCATTTTGTCACCAGTTGATAAGCCGCCACGAGATCGCAGCGCTTTGTGTCGCATTTCACCCAAGCGGCTTTTTCTAATTTCCCAGTATTCTCTAGCGAAGTCACCGCGCCTGATACTTGATTTTTATTCACGTGCTCACCTGATGGCTGGTTTAAGTTGATCGCCGCGCGGATTTGACGATTGGTCATAGGCGTATTGTTTTTGATAATTGCCGACATAATTAAAATTTTGTTGCGCTCAATGATTTCATTGTTTTTTGTTCGAGTGCTTTTGTGATGCGGCAAGCGATCTGCAATTTTCTTTTGTTCTTTTAAATTGCCCGTTTCATGTTCTTCTTTAACCATCGCCAACATTTGCCGACCATATTCAACCTCGCTCAAAGTGATCATTTCGCCTGCTCCTTTTCAATGGATTACTCTTGTCACTCGTCCAAGTTCCGCATCGCCGCGTTTATGCGACCGAACCCAAATCGTGCGACCATTGCGAATGCGAACATGACCCCGAACCTGATGTTCTCTTTTGCGAATGCCTGATGAAACTTCTGGCCGCACATAACCGCGCAAAGCGTCGTTGCCCGATTGGCTGGCTAAATCTTCTAAATAATCATAGCGGATTGTGTCACCCACCCGCACAAAACCTGACGCCTTGTTACGGTCGTGTGTGTTGACTGATGGATCGGCTTGTTTTTCAGATGCACGCAAAATATGAACTAAATTAGAAATAGTGTTTACAGCCTGTTTTTTCACTGAGTATTCATATTCTGTGTGAGTCATTTTGAGATTTTTCAGAATATTATTCCAAAAATTTTTGTTGGCTATTATTTCCGCAGTTGTAAAATTTAAGATAGTACAATTCACAATTTTATTTTTGCCATGCGGTGAAAAAGTTGTCCATTTTACGCAACAAATTTTTCCAAAATTATCAAAGAAATATTCTGACAAATTAGCAATTGCATGACGAATTAATGTTCTATCTTTAACGACCGACTGTAATTCCTTTAGTAATGCTTGAGGATTTGCAATCTCATCATAGGTAAAGGCTAAAGAATAATTTTTTTTCGAATCAATGATTGAAATACCTTCTGTCCATATTTTGTAAGGATTTTTAAATTTTTGAATTTTCATGTAATTATTAATTATAGATAGCGACGGTGTATCGACGAATTTGTAATCTTCAAATAAGTCCGTTCCACGATCCGGCCAATTATCGTTAACATAGTCAAAAACCTCCTGTGCATCTTTATTTCTACAAATCAAATCCATCACCATCATTGGCGCGTGTTCCTTGCCCAGCTTGAACCGCATTTTTTCAAAGATCGGTGGCAACCGTTTTTTCATTTCGCCTGCTCCTTTTCGATTTCTGCTTTTCTGAAAATGATTGATGCGCGCTGATCGTCCTGCCATTTGGTCAAGTCAGGGTTGCGCAGAGTTTTGCGACGATTGGCTATACCGCCCAGTTCGTCATTGATTGGCACAGATGCCAAGAACGCCTCGAATATATCGGGCTGTAGATCAGCCGCGTCAGGCGCGAACTTTTGCTTAGAAGAAAGATCAACTGAGAAACCATCACGCATAGAAACGGTGGCATCAAAACCGTGCTGAGACAGTATGAATTTTATACCGTCAACAATACTCATCCTTGGGTCATCCCCGCCCAAGTGGGGGTGCAAACCCTATAGGGGGTGTGGGGGTGGTGTGTACAGCGGGTATGGAGGGGGTTTGCAATAGGTTTGCAGGGGGTTTGCAGCTTTTTGGGGGGTATAGTGTGTACACCGACTTTGCAGGGGGTTTGCAATAGGTTTGCATAGGGTTTGCAGCGTTTTTGACCTGTTTTATCAGTTTTTGAGAATTTCATGGTTTTACCTTCTCAATGTGCTGTCTGTGCCGATTTTTGTTGGATGTATCGTTGACAATTTTGATTGTGCCTTTGGCTAAGAGTGCTTCCATCGCACGCTTGAAACCTCGTTTTACGACGTCCTCATTGTCGTGCATTTCGCTGAATAATTTCGGCGCAAAGTTGACCCCAGCGGATGCGTTGACCCGCCGTCCTTGCTCATTGACTTGCTGCAAAAGTTTCAGAAATACGCGCTCGGCTTTGGCGCTTGATGCCATTTTATCCAAGCCAGCTTCCACCTTGTCGGCTTTGAACACGCCGCTATCGTAGGTCATGGTGATCTCGTCGCCTGTGGTGCCGTAGTTGTTTTTCTTGACCGACAGGCGGCGCGCCAAGTGGTTTGGCTCGTAGCCATCCTCTGTGATGCGCTCTAAGTATAGCCGCGATCTGACCGAGTTATTCCACCCTGTTGATCCGCTGGTGCCTGATCCGCTTGACATGCCTGACAGTGATGGATGTGCCAACAATACGACCGCGCACTGAAACTGAATTGCCAACCCGCGCAACATCCCGACGAATTGGCGCGCTAATGCACGGTCGTTTTCATTGGCTCCAAATAGGTCGGCCAGCGTATCAAATACGACCAGCTTTGGTCGCTCGGCTTCAATTTTGTCGCGTATTTCAAAAAATAGCGGGGTTGGTTGCAATGTTTTTGTTTTTGGGTTTTCAACCGCCAGCAATGCGTCTTGGCCTGCCAACGAACAAATGTGCATATTTTTCAGATCGGTAAAGCCGATCATGCTGGCCTCATTAATGTCGCTTAATCTTCTGTGCATTTCGTCAATATCGTCCTCTGCGCCGACGTATATTGCTGGACCTTGCACGGGTAGCCGACCCAGCCATTTGACGTCCTGTGCCGCCGCTGTGGACACTGCCAACATCATTGCAAGCAACGACTTGCCGCTGCCGCCATCACCGCCGAGCAAAGTCACCGTGTTGTTTGGAATAAAGTTTTCAATTAGCCATTCACGCGGCTTGATTGGCCTGCTTTCAAATAGGTCTGCGCTGGCAAATAATTTGCGCTTTTTTGCACTTTCCTCGCCTGTGCCGATTGCTCTTAAAGACTGATCAATCTGGGCAAAACTGTGTATTTCTGTCATGCCGCTTCCCTCGTTTGTATATGTTGTTTAAATGCGCGCTGCTTTTGATCGTCGAGCGCGTTAAAGCAAGCCATCAGGTAGACTTGCAGTTCGCTGTCATCGGCATTGCTGGTCCACCAAGCTGCGTCATCCTTGAGGTCATCCAGAGTTGGCAATGGCGCGCCGATTTGGCTGTTTGGTATAGTTGACCGCGCGACCGCTGCGCGCTGATCTTTATCTAGTGATGACATGGCCGCAAAAGCCAACGCAGCGCGCTCCTGTGCGCTTAGATGCACGCGCAGGAGCAACTTGACTTGCAGCCAAGCGTGACTGTCGTTAGCGATCAGGGCTAACCCGATCATCTTCGCGATCTTGCGGTGTGCTGCGCTGGCATATTTGCGGATTGATGACATTTTTTAAAACGGGATTTCATCATCCAGATCGTAATCTGGTGTCGGCGCAGGCGCGCTTGGCGTTGATTGATTTGACAGACCGAATGGATCGTCATTTGGCGGTGTTTCGTTGCGGGTAACTGATCCCGCCACAACGTCAAAATCGTCGCCTGCATCGCCATAGATAGCGTTGACCACTTGCACAGTGCCGACCAGCATTGAGATGCCCAGATTTTTATCTGGGTCATATTGCGGCGAAATAAGAATACTCAAACTTCCGGTGCTGCCACTCCAAAACCTACGATCTGCCAGCGGTTGCTTGTTACCATCTATTATTACAGGTTCTTTGTTTGGCTCACCTGTTTTTTTCTTTATTGCATTTCGCTTGGCTGAAAATGTGACTGTGCCGTCATCGTTTTTTTTCATTCCAAAGACTTTAGACAATTTGCCCAGCGTTGGATTGCGCGCTTTGCACTCGTTGTAGTGCTGCTTGCATTGGTCGGTGATTTCTTTTGCTTGCTCTGCGCTGACCATAAAGCCAATTGACCATACTGCATTTTGCGCACCCTGCGCACATGGCACAGATCGGTTTTCAACGCTGTCCCATTGATATGTTTGATCCATTTTAGGATATTGGAACAACACGTCTTTTACCAAAATTTTCTTAAAATCTGACGCCAATTTTCTCTCCTTCGTTTAGACATTTAGACTTGCATGGATAGCACAAAAATAATTACAATTCAGCTTGAGTTTGTGGATTACTTCCGAGAGCGGTCATCCTGAATCTTATTGCTTCAGTAATTTCAGGCTTGATGCTCTCAACAAAACTTTTCCTGAGAACCACTTGTTTTCGCGAGGTATTCAAATTCTGAAAACAATAGAAACCCCGCGAAAAATATTCATTTGAATAGAGATACTCATTTGACATGATGCGTGGGTTAGGATGTTCTGCCACATATCTATAAAAATCTAACAGTAATGGGTGCCACCAGCTCATAGGCATGTGGCAAACTTTTCTATAGGTATCAAACGCTCTGTCTTTTTCACATCGATCAATAATAATTGACAGCGCGCAAGCAACTTTGATTTGCGTTTTTCCCCAAAGTCTGCCTTTTGGTTTTACGTAATCGTCGATTTCATACAGTAAACTGCCGATGTATGATTGCTCTAGTGTGGAAGTGTCGTAAGTGCTGGGCTGTTTAAATTCTGGGACTGTCCTTAAAATCGTATTCAATGAATTTGCAATAGATCGAGGGATGCCAAGGATGTCGGCGTGACTGCGTTTTCGCCCCATATCTAGCACACGAAAAGTTGACGTGTCTGGCACTGTTGCTACTGTAAAATCAATGTGCATTCCGCTGACAATAACCGCCTCAAGTCGATGCTGGCCGTTAATCAATTCGCCACTTTCCGTGACCATTATTGGTTCTGCCGTTAAACTCCATCGACCAAGTTTCATTTCACGTGCGTAGTTTTTAATTACAACCGTTGATTTGGCTCGGTTGTTGTTGTTAGTTTTCAAAAGAGTTTCAGCCATTTTTGGGCTAATTTTCATAGTCGTAAATTTCATGGTTTCCCCTTCTATTTTTATAGACGTATAGACTTGCACATAAATTACAAGATTGTCCACCCATCCCAGCCAGTTTTATAGTTTCCGCTGTCCTGCGCCTCTTTAATTTGAGCCAGCGCGGCAAACATCAGCGGCCTTGCTCCGTCAATTGTTTGCTTGGATATTGTATATGCAGCCGTTGCGTGATGCGGTGTATTTTCGACCGCAAATATGCAGAATTTATTGATCTCTACGCCGCACAGATTTGCAACGTGCATGTAGAAACAAGCCTGCACATTGTACAAAAATTTATTGAATGGCCCATATGGGCTGACCCAATCGCGCGGGGCTGCACTGACGCAGGTTTTCACGTCGATCATGGTTTTTAGTTTTTTGTTAAATGCGTCCGATTTTACTTTGAGTTTAAGACCGCTTTCTTTGCAATCAACATACATCGATGCTTCGCGCGTCCAACCGTCCTGCTGCCAAAGCTGCTGCATGTCGCGGTTGTCATGCAGCGCGTCACGCATGGCGACGGCTTTATCATAGTCGGCCTCGGTCAATAGCACCTGGTCGGGCTGTAAATGCTGTTCAAGGTTTTTCCAAAGATTACCGCGCCGGGTTTCTGGACCTTTTATAACAAGCGGTTTTTCATGTTCAAGATATAGCGCGTGCACAGCTGAGCCGATCTGCATTGCTGGCGATGGTTTAAATTCATCATGCCGCCAGTGTGCGACGGTTGATGACAGCACCTTTTTAACACTGGTTGAACCTATACTTGAGTGCGCGTGATATGCGTCGTTTGTTTCATAGGTTATCATCGTCATCCTCTATCTCCCCAGTGCCGCCGCAATTTTCACATTCGCGCGACCTGATTAATTCAATATATCCAGTGTCCAGATTGAAAGATTGCTTGTGGTAGATTTCGCGCTCAACCCAGCCATCCTCGCAATCTGGGCATTTCATCCAAGCGCCCTGACAGCCATCAATTCACGCGCGACGTAACAAAACCCGCTAAATGTCAAATCGGCATTCTCTGGCTCAGTACAAGCGCCGCCTAATGCTTCAGCAAAGGCGTCAAAAGGTATGCTGACCCGTATTTGTTGACGATCATACTTGTACACAACCGCTGGATATTTGCCTGCGACCTTGGCGGCTCGGCTTGCTTGTTCTAGCCATGCAGTTTGTGCGTGATTGCCATTTGCGTATCTTTTGCACTCAATTACAAACGGCCAGTTTTGGTCGTGACATAGCAAATCACCAAGGTCAGATTGGCGATACTGATTTAATTCTCGTTCAAACGTTAAGCCTGTCTGATCAAACAGCTTTTTTCCTATATCGCGCTCAAAAGTGCTGCCTTTGTTCCGAGAGTTGACCATTTTGCTATGCCACCTGTCCCGCCGCTTTGACCCGCGCTGGCAGTAGATCATCATCAATTTGCAGCCATTGGCGCAGTGCTAATTCGGTTTCATCCGCCAATGAATGACTGTTTTGCGCTGCTTTTATCCGCATTTCTTTAGTTATGTTTGCTGGAAGCGTCACGTTAAACTGTTTTTTATCTGTCATATTTATCTACCATCTTAGGACTTTAGACTTGCATACTATAAATCTATGTGCATTAAAAGTGGAACAGATTGGAGAATCGATACTAAAATGATATCTAAAAGCGCAATATATTCTTTCGGGTGGCTGCATTTAGGCACCAAAGGATCAGCCGTGCGCAGGTTTAATTCATTAGACAAACGCAAAAGTTCATATGCGTTGGCTGGCGGAATGTACGTTTCATCGTCAAGCTGGCAAGACCCACCAACCGCCCCCCCCCCTAACACATTGTTTTTATACAATAATAATGGATTAAGGGAATGGATCAAAATGCAAAATCTATGCGCTGCATATATGCGGCAAGACGCGACGAACGAAATGCGCAATAAAATGCGTACATATACAGACGAACATTTTGAAAAAACAAAAATGTTTGTTGAGCAAACGCAAAATTGCGAGTTGCACCCAGAAGATCGGCCAGTTCTAAAACGTGCAATTCAATACGCGCACAACAACGACGCGCCGGTTGTCACATTAAACGCGCGGCAGTGCGCAAAACGCAAATTAGAAAGTTTGGTTTGGTTGCAACAGCAATCGTTTGATTTCCGAATTATTGAGATGCCAAGCCTGACGCGCGAAAATCTGCATCACGCAGTTGAATTTGCGTCAGATGACATACAGGTAATTGCTGGCAAAACGCGCGCAGCACTTCAACAGATCAGAACAGACATAGCGTCTGGCAAGGCACACATCAGCCACGCTGGCAATATGATCGGCAAACTTGGCGCGCCCGATCCATCCAAGGCACAAGAAGCAAAATCGAAAAAAGTGCTTGAACGCACCATGTCGCTGTATAACAGCCATTTGAAAGATATGCGCGCGCAAGGTTTGTCGTATCGCTCAATGTCTGACCGCCTAAATAAGCTCGGAATATCGGCACCATTCAACACAATTTACGACGAAGAACTACAACAATATATTACCTTTAAGAGCGGTGATGCCCAATATAAAATTTGGCATCCAACAAGTGTTCGAAATTACTTCAAACGCGGTGAATTAAATAGTACATGTAAAGGTGAGTTAAATGCCAACGAAACTAAAGCCAGAACTTCTAACGAAAAAGGAGGCGGCTAAAATGTTGGGCGTTTCCGAGAGCGACTTTGCAAAATTAGAACAAAGCAAATCAATACCTGCGCCGCGCATGTTGGCTGGCCGCGAAAAATATTTGCGGGTCGATATTAAAAAAGCTGCGCGCGGCTTGCCTAAAGCGACCGTTAAGAAACCGCGAGGTCCAGAGAAATGCGATCAGATATTTGGTACAAGTGGCTAAATAGAGCCAACACACGACCGCACAAAAACGGCCACGATCGGTATTATTTTCGGCCTAAAGGTTATCGCGGCAAGTTGCCCGACGTCTGGAAAATGCCAGATTGCCATTCGCGCGATGATCGCTTTGTCACGGCCTATGCAGCCGCGTATAATTATTATTTGAATTGGCTGTCGCAAGATGTTGTTGAGCAGCCAGTTTATGTCGGCAGTTTGGCCGAGGCGGCTGTGAAATATAAATCATCGCATGAATTTGGTTTACTGGCGGTTGCCACAAGATCAATCAGGCGTGTTCGGCTGGACGGTGTGATTGATTTATACGGCACTGCGCAAGTGTGCGGCCTAGAGCAAAAACACGTCAAAAAAGATTTGTCGCGTTTTGCTGGTCATGCTCAACGCAATCATTTAAAAATGTGGCGCGGCTTTGCAAAATTCATAGTCAAAGAATATGGAATAGCTGATCCGACTGACGGCATTAATAAAGACGCTGTCGCGGCCTCTGATGGCCATGAGCCTTGGTCGCTGGACGATATAGCCCATTTCCGCAAGATGTACCCTCTGGCGCGCTCTGAGCGGCTGTGCATGGAATTGCTTTACTGGACAGGCGCAAGGATTGGCGACGCGGTCAAACTTGGTCGCGGTCATGTTACGCGTGACGGCTGGCTAAGTTTCAAACAGGGCAAAACTGGTGGACCTGTTGACGTGCCATTTGCGCGGCGACTGCCTGACTTTGCGTCGGCCGACGCTGACGATTTGCGGATGTTGCACGCCAGCATTGATGCGCAGCCTGTTAAGCACATGACATACCTTTGCACCAAAAAAGGCGCGTCACGGTCAGAACACGCGGTCAGCAATTGGTTTGCTGGCAAAGCGCGGGAGGTTGGGCTGGATAACAGGACAGCACATGGCCTGCGCAAGTCGCGCGCAATTAGCTGGGCTGAGTTGGGCGCAACAAGCGTGCAGATCGGCGCTTGGACTGGCCACGAAAGTTTAAAAGAAATTGAGAGATACATCAAAAAATACAACAGGCGCGCCGCGCTGTCGGGGGGTGAAAAGTTACAACAGACGAGGTAATCAGTTACAACAACAAAAAAAAGATGGTGTTATCAAATGTTTAAAAAGTTAATGGCGACCCCGGCAGGACTGCCGCAATCTAGCAATATCAACAACTTGTGTGAAAAGTTGTGCCAAACGACCCCCACAGAACCCCATAGAGCTACACAGGATAGTTACAACAAATTGACCATCCTAATGGAATTTGTGGCGGTGGCGGGAATATTTATTGGTATGATCGCATTCAGTTGGGCAGGCTGCGCGCTGATCGACCAATGTTATGCAGATAACGTCGGGGGGGTTTTGCGATGAAAACCGTTACAATCTTTCAGGAATCCCGCCTTGAAATGGACAGCTTTGGCGATCAATGGACAGATTGGCAGGCAATTATCGAAGATCCGAAATCAAGCCAAAATCAAAAAACTTTGGCGACAAAGTTAAAGGACGCTGTTAGCGACCAGGTTGCAAAATATTTTAAAGAAGATGGATATGATCGTATCGTGACTGACAAATTTGAATTTGTTTTGGTGGTAAATGATCCCAACAAAGAGTCAGTCGAATGCAACCCGTTGCCTCGCCATGTCCACTAAGCTCACACGCAAGCAATCGGTCGTTTTGTCAGTGATTGCAGCATATCACGCAACGCATGGTAAATGCCCAACCTATCAAGCGGTTGCTGACATGACAGGCAGATCAAAGAACGCCGCGTGGAAAATGTGTCAAAATATAATGATGCGCGGGTATCTGCGATCTGACTCGCTTGGCAAATTAAAATTGGAGAAAAATAAATGAAAAACGTCAAAACAGCCAAATCAAATACAACTTGGACGCCTGACGAAGAGAAAACGCTAATCGACTTGAACAGCCAAGCCAGATCGGTTGACTATATTGCTGAAACGCTTGGCCGCAGCCGTAAGGCAATTCAAAATAGATTGTCAATTATGGTGCTGCGTGGTGACCTGTTTTTAAAGCCGATTGCCAAGCCAGCCAAGCGCAAGCGCAGATCACCAGCGCCAAAACTGCAAGACCCGATTATGCGCGCAAAGATCGATGAAATCATGACACAGCCTGACAGCATGTGGCCTGCGCCTCTGCCGCCAGAACGACCTGATGACAGCATATCGGTGAAGCTGCCGCGCAAGGCGCTATATGGCGCAGTCAGTGCCGCTTTAATGGCGGCTGCGTTTTATGCTGGGATGAATGTCTAAATAAAATGCAGTGGTAGTGAAATTATTTTTATTTACCCCCTTGCAATGTCGGGCCATTGGCCCTATATTAGATGCATAGGGCAATGAAGCCCACACATGGAGAGACGAAATGTTATATTATGGTCACCAAATCTTTGAAGAAGACAATGGGACTTTCAGCGTAGCCGTTGGCGGTTGGGTTTACGAATGTAAAACAATCGAAGAAGCAAAAAAACATATCCGTGACCATAAATAAGCAAGAGGGGCTTCGGCCCCACCGCCCATCAACACGGGCAATCAAGCCCATCTAAGGAGAGACACAAATGCTAAAATTAACCGTTTATACAAACAAACTTGTAACGCTTGGCAACAATTATGTCGGCAGAATTGACAAAGACAGTTATGCGACAAGCACCAAACCAACAACGTTCTACACTGGCGAAATTGGCAACTACAATGTACCGCACGTAATCACCGCACCGCTGTATATTGGTGGCCCAGCCGATTGGGACATAAACCCTGACTTCACCGCCGAGGTTGCCGCTATTGTTGAGGGGTTAACACAATGAACAAGACCATCGAAAAGCTACGGGCCATATGCGCGCCGCACGGTGTCGAGGTTGACGCTTCCCAAGATAGTTGGCTTGATTGGCGCGTTGCGTTTGATGCACCGCCCAAGATGGCTTGGAACTCATCCACATGCACAGTGGTTGTTTGGGATCAAGACACGCTGCGCGGCGTGATTGGTTTTATCAGGCATGAGTTAGCATCTGGTTTTTCACCAGCAAGCGAAAGCGCACTACGGGAGACAGGCCAATGACCCCCACTGAATTTAAACAGGCTCGGCGCAAGCTGGGCCTATCTGCAACTCAGTTGGGACACATCCTCAACTCAGACCCGCGCACAGTTCGACGCTGGGAAAGCGAGGGTGATGCGCGGCCTGTGAACCCGATTGCCATGCAAGTTTTGCAATGGATGCTAGACGGGTATCGACCGCCGCAATGGCCTGACTAGCGCAACCACTCGCGCACGCTGAAGCATGGACATGCTTTATTCGACCACTGATTATGCCCTGAGATATTCTGTATTTTGGGGTGATCTTTTTTTAGATCGCCAATTAAATCACGCAGCGCAGTTTCCTGATCTGCCGTAAAGTTATCCAGAATTTTATCTGTGCTTTCACCGCCACGACCGCCGCATAGTGTGATGCCTATTGATTGCTTATTGCGCCCTCTACAGTGCGCGCCAGAACGTTGAACAGGTCGCGCAGTGCCGACCGTGCCGTCTCTGTGAATGACGTAATGATAACCGCAATCCGACCAACCTCTGCCGTTTGGCGGCTTTTCCGTGTGCCAGCGCGTCAACTCTTTTACAACATCCTCAACCGACTTGTCTTGATACCAGTTTGGTCGTGTCGCTGTGCAGTGAATTACGATTTCTGTGATGTTTCTCATTTGGGCTTTGTCTCCAAAATTTTTAACAATTGTTCTTTGATTTGTTTTTGCTGCGCTTCTAATTGATGCCATTGCTCATCGATGTCGGATTTAGGGGGATGCAGCGGAATGACCTTGTCGCTGGTCATTTTGGACGGCTCATAAACTTAGTGGCACCGCGAATAGAAAAGCTGGCGGCAATGGCACAACCTAGAAAATATCGGTAATATTCTGGCATGGCTTCCAGCGCCACAAAACCCTCGGCAACAATTGTGCGGCCCCACTCGCCGCAAAAGGCTAGGATGCAGGGAGCCGCTAGTATTACGCTAAAAAATTCATCCTTAAGGCTGTACTTTGACCCCTCGGCCATCAGCTTTTCCCAATCGGCTGTGCTGGTCGCGGCGCTCACCAAAACAGCGGCCTCGCTCTCGGCCTTTACTCTGGCGACAGTTTGCTTGCCGCGCTGCTGCTCTGCTTTCTGATCCATCCAAGATCCGACCAGTGACGTCAGCGGCCCTATCAATGCGCCAATCATTTCTTTGCATTGCCATTAAGATACAGGCCAAACCAAGCCGCACCCGCGCCAACAATGACGCTGACAAATCCAGCCTGCGCATTATTTGGCAAATCCAGCGCCATAAACCAATTACAGGTCTGGTAAAATACAATCATGTAGCTGACGATCAGCAGGCGCGGCACGATGCGCCACGCGTCTAATTTCTCTGGTGTCATTCAAACTGTCCCTTCAATGCGTCCAATGTTTCTTTGAGCGTTGGGCCTTTGTCTTTAGCTGGGGAATATTTGCACATGAACCGAGAGGGGCATTCACGCCAAGATCGTGTTGGGTAATGCAGTTGTGTCCCGCCATTTGCATAAACATAAACACAAATTTTTTCGCCATAGACGGTGATGCGTTTGGCAAGTTTGCACTCGGTATATTCTGGCGTTGCCACCCCAGCCAACGTTACCGACAGCACAAGCGCTGGGATCATGTCAAAAACATCCATACGCCCCAAATCATGCAAGCCAAAAGCAAAATAAACAGCGCAACCGCCGCGCCGATTTCAATTCGTTGCTGCATTTTTGCGCGCCTTGCTTTTTCTGCTTCGATACGTTCCCGCTTAATCCGACCTCTCAACTTTAAGAGTTCTTGCCAAGCATAAAATCCGCGAGTTTGTATAACGATTTTTTTTAAGTTTTCTTCTAGGTCATCTGCCTTTTTCAGCGCGGCAAATGTCTCAAGTGCTTCCTCGCTGGCCGACGTAAATGGCGATGCTTTTTTCTTTTTATGCTGGTTGCGAACTTCGTCAATTGCGCCCCACATTGCGCCGACGTCTTTCATCATCGACTGCGTGTCTTTGCCTATTTTGACGCCTGTCTTGATTGCGGCAAAAGCCGTCATTGCAATGGTGATCGGGTCCATGCTCAGCCTCGCTTATGCTTCTGGGCTGACCCGCTTTGGCACACAATAAGCCAGCGCGCGATCCTTTGGCGTCTCATATCCGTATCGTTTAACAATCAACTGCGCTGCAATTAGGCAATTTTGCAGGCTGGAAAACTCAACCTCTGCTATGATTTGCCGATCAGTTCCAATTCCTTGCCATAAAATTAGAATAAATACGTATGTCACTGCATCTTTATCAAGATCGTAACGCACGTCAGCAAGATCGCGCCTGTCGATGCAATCAACACGTTTTCAAGTTTCTTGATGCGCGTGAATAGTTCTTTGGTTTGAATTTGAACGGTCGTTTGCAAGGCTACCATGTCCTTTTCCAGCTGACCTACGCGCTCTGGAATATCAGGCATCAGTTAGGCTCAATTGGCCAAGTTACATCATTGGGAAACCCTGTTTGTTGCGGTATGTCACGCAACGCCTGTCGATAATCGCGCCATGAAGTTGACATAGTGACATCTTGAGACGCACGCCAATCGGTCGCCGCTAGTCTTTCGTTGCGCTCGGCTCTCACTTGAGCAGCTAGTGCGACGTTTATCTCTTCGGTTGTTGGCGCAACATAAGCCAGAAACTCGGTCCCAATTAAAGACATGATCTGATCATTGTCGATGGTTGTGTCAGTGTCAGCAGAATTTAAAGTGTACGGTATCCAGCCGAATTGCGGATGATTAATTTCAACGTCCATACTAAGATTATCCGCTTGAAGTGACTGTGCGTTGCGGACCTGTGTGATTGTAATACTCATTATGAAATCCTGACAAATAATGTACTTGATGCAAATCGGTTATGATGGCCCATGCATCGCCATGTGCCACTAAGTGCGGGTGAAGTCTCGTAATTGTCCTCTGTGTCTGACCAGATTAGCGTGCTTCCAGCCCTAGTGGCCCCCGGATCAGTTCCTTCGGTTGAGTTTACGCCACCTCGAAGGAATGCGTATGTTCCAACAGCGCCAAGTGTTGTGCTAATATTACTACTGGCTTGCGCCCAAGAAATATCCTGCCCGTTTGAAGTTAAAACTTGATTAGCGGCCCCCGCCGACAATGCGGCTGTTGTTCCGCTCGGATTGCCATAAAGTATTTGACCTCGTGTAAGTGTTGTCGCAGCGGTTGGAGAAGCCGCCCAAAAAATATCAGTTCCGTCCGATTTAAGTATAGTATTAGCATTGCCAGCCGATAGCCGCGCTGTTGCGCCGCTTGGGTTGCCGTATAGAATCGACCCGCGCGTAATCGCGTCCAGTTGGTTGATTTCAACACCAGTTGCGCTGATTGCTGTTGATCCAAGTGTCAAACCCGCAGTAGTGATTGATTGCACAGAATTGCCCGACTGATCAAGCGTGGCAATTTCAATCCAATCGGAATTTGCCTCGTTTCGGATTTTCAATTTGTTTGTGTCGGTTTCATACCAGAATTGATTTGCATACGTAGTCGATGGTGCCGACGCGCCAGAAGAATTTGACGCCAGCGCGACTAGGGCATTATTTAGGTCTGTGCGTGTCGCTGGGAATAACTGGTTCCCGATATTAAAATCGTGCTGGCTCATGTGATCTCCTTGCCGAAGCCTTTCGCGACATAATCCATCGTGATCGCGTTTGTGCTGGCTGAATTGCCCGTTAAAATGTTGATCGTGAAGCCTGTTCGCGACTTGCTTGTGATCGTGTATCTGTCGCCATCTGCGAGATTTGCCAGCGACAGCCCAATTGACGGCGTTGATTTGAATGCTTTGGCAAATGTTACGGCTTTGCTGCCAGTGAAACTAATATCGCTTTCAGCGGCGGTGTGGTCAGGCATGTCCACAGTTGCAGACAACGTGCTAATCAACGGCGATGCTTGCGAATTTGTACTTTGCAATTTTATCCTAAATTGAAATGCGCGTGCTGCAATGTCGCTGATTGTAAACGGCGACCAATTTGTATATGTTGGCGACCCGCTCGGATTGTCATCTGTATGCCGTTCTTGCATTTGGAATGACACGTCATCAAACGCATTTGGATCACCGTCAAACAATCCCGCGCGGCTGTCAAAAAAACCAGACGCGGAATCAAACGTGTCGGTCTGATCAAATCGCAACATGGTGACATTGCTTGAAATTCGGCTTGTGTATTTTTGTCCAAGATCAATTGAGTTGGCGAAGTAATATATTCCCTCAGCCGCAAACGATCCGCCTGACTGCGTCAGTAGCAAATTGTTTTCCGCGTCTTTAACTGTGCTAGTTTTGGACCCAGAAAACGACGGATTTTCCGTCAACGTGGCAACGACATTTAAATCATTGATATCAACATTTGTGACGATAAAGCTGGTTGGATTTGCTGACACATTTGAGCCGCTTGTCGATGCGTCAACCGCTTTGATAAAATAAGTTCCAGAAACTGCAGGCACAGATATGCTGGACGTGCTGGACACAACTTGCGCCAAATCTTCAGACGATGAATAAGTTGCGCCGCTAATCTGATTTGAATATCTGATATTGTAGTATGCAAGATCAAGATCAGGGACAGGCGTCCAATTTAGGTGCAACGTAGACGAGACAACATTGCCGCTGAAGTTTGTCACGTCGGCAGGAATTGCGCCCAACGCGTCAACATAAAAATTTGATACAGTGTTGAATTCGCCGCGCACGCCCAAAGCATTTATTGCTCTGGCTCTCACGTCATAATAACCATCAACGATACCAAAGCTTTCGGCGCGCAGCGTGCCGGTATAGCCGCTTGATACAGACAGCGGAGAATAGTTTGTATCGCTTGATTTCTTAAACTGCGCTTCGACTTGATCGATCAGATCGCTAGAAGCTGTAATATCTGCGAGCAGAACTGACATAGCTTTGCCGCGCACTGTGCGCACTTCGCTGCTTAAACTAATTCCGACACTCGGCACCTCAAACGGTGACAATAATGTTGTGTTGTCGCGTTCGTAAATGACGCCATCGTCAAATTCGTCATAAACGCTGGCGGCTGTTTCTTTGAGAGTCATATCGACTTCAAAACCAAGTTGATCGCCCAATCCAAACGTCCATTCAGCAACTTGGAAAAGCTTGTTAGACCAGCCAAAGCGTTCGTTTGTGATTGTGACTGTGTCGCCAACCTGCAACGCAAGCGCGCGCATTCCAAACGATGCTTTGACCGTTAATTGTTGACGGTTGCTTTCCAGCATAATTCGAGCAATCCTGCGCGCCTCAATCGAAGTGTCTGTAAATGGAAGTTCGACGTCAGCGGCACTGACCTGACCGTTGTCAGTAGTGACAAACGCAGTATTTGTGACGGGCGGAAAATCTGTCACTTGGTAATTGCTTTCTTCGCCTCTAAAAGTGCCCTTTATTTCGTTGAAGTTGTCACGCCGACTGTGCCGTGTTGCAACTGTTATGGCGCTGCGCAGATCGTTTTCATCAAGCGACAATACCGACGAGGTAAACGCTCCAGCCTTCATTCGCCACTTGCCCTGAGAGTACCAAAGCGTACCAAACATTGATGACAAAATGTTTTCCAAAAGCCTGTTTGGCTCAATTGCAGTTGTGAAAGCACCGTTGCAAGTATATCGCAATGTCGATGCTGTCGTGTTGGTCTGATCGCATATATTTGCTGCCGTCGTGACTGAACTGTCATCAATGTTAGCCACAGCCTCGCCCAGCCCATAGCCTGCTGACAGTATGTAATCGCGCACGCATAGTGCTGGATTATTTGACCAAGCGGTTGCGGCTGTACGCGGGTCATAAACTTTTTTGCCTTTGATAATTGCAGTAATTTGGGGCAAGCCGTTTGGAAACTTGTCCGCTTGATGGTCTAATTTGCAATACAAATAGGCAATTCCGCGCAATCTGTGATTAGCCGTCCAATCTTCGACCTCGCTAACTAGCCCAGCGTCTGCGGACTGATCAGCCGCGCCTAAATGCGGGAATATGTTTATGACCCCGTCATATTTTTCCGGACTTGTAACGTTGCCATTTGCGTCAATTGTTGCCACCTCGTCGTTAATGTAAATCGTTTCAAATTCTTCTATTTCATGACCTGCAAAACCAAAAACACGATGCAGATATTTATTATTGGCACCAGTTGTGTGATCAAACAAACGCACGCCACCAACCTTCATTTTACCATATACGATCTGGTGATCGAGTGCCGAACCTGTTGCAGTTACATTGTACCCGCGATTTGTCACCTCTGGGTTGCCAAATTTTCGCTTTGGCGCGAGAGCTTTCATAACAAAACTTACGACTAGATGCCGAAATAACATGCCAATCAGTTTCGGTAGGAAGAAACTTGCTGCAGCTTTAAAGCCAGCAACCGAAAAAACTGTTGCGGTAACTGCCATCAGTTATCACCTAGAAATTTTGTATAAACCCGCTCGGCCTGCTCAAAGCCAAGTCGTTTTAAAACCGCGTCAAATGGGCGATGTACTTTTGTGTTAATCGACATGACACTTACTCCATCATCCCGCAGGCACCGCTCTGCAAATTTAATTAAACCCAAACCAGCCCAGCCACGTCGCGCAATTGGAGATAAATACAGAACGTCATTTGCCGCAAAAACGTGATCCATATAATGCGGGTTTGGCGTGCTTACCGTTACAAAATAACCGACCAACTCGCCCTTTAGCCGCGCAGTGAAAATTGAGAGTTGCCCAGATGCTTCAAGCGCCTCATAAGCTTCCCAATTTGGATTGAGTTTGATTTTGCTTTTGTGCATAGCAATTTCTTGCCAATGCTGTTGAATCAAAACTTGCGCCTCGTTGCGGCACGAAACTAAAAATTCTTGTGCATATTTAGTCTGCACTGCGACCCCAGACAATTTCCTTGTCTTGCAGGTCTTCAACAAAGTCCAAACCAAGATCACCAGCATAAACAGACTTTTGATAAGCTGACGTAAATCGGGCTGTGCGCGCGCGCTCCAAATCAATCAATTTGTTCTCAACGGCCAACTCGATTGTTGACGATTCAACATCTTCTTGAATATTCATCTGATCCATGTAGCCTGAGAAAATTTTAAGTAAGCTGGTTTGTGCGCTATCTGGATTTATTCCAAAATAAAGATTGCACACGCGGCCTTGGTAGGGTTCAGTGAGTGCTAAGGCGATGATCTCTGTCGGCACGCCCGACATGCTTAACACGGCCCCCCTAACGCCCAAATCCGAAGTTTCCTCTACTGAGGAAACGTTCAGAAGCGACCCAGCCCCAGCCCAATCATTGCCCTCATAAACAAGCGTTCCAAGGCCCGTCCACAGACGCAAAACCTTATTGCCGTCAAATAACAATTCAACAGCAAAAAACGGTTTAATGACGGTATCGTCAAGCGCGGTTGATATTGCAGTGCTAATATCGCGGCTCATTTAGACGGCCTCGATGCAGGCAAATGTTATCCCATAAACTGCCATTTCATTTACGTTGAAAATAGTTTCATTTGTTTGCAATCGAAATAATCCTTTGGTTGATTGCACTGTAACCAACGAGTCATTTGCAATCGAAGTGCGTACATTGGGCCAGACATCGACAGTTATTTGACCAGTGCCATTTGTGTTTGCATCAGCCAAAACTTTGAAAAGTTGCTGCGTCGGACCTGTTCCAATTTGCAAATAATCACCAGCCTTTAGATAACCAGTTTGGTCTTGAACGCCGCCATCCATTACAATTTCTGAGCCGCTTGTAAGCGCGCCATTTATTGAGATGTTGTCTGCATTGCGCGCCGAACCTCTGGGCGTTTCTGCCATTGGATCACCAAGATTAAACGTGCCAACTTGACCGCGCAGTGCGATTAAAAAGGAAATCCATTCTTCAGCGGCTGCGCGTTTCATTGCAGGCAAGGTGACGGTCGCTTGCCACATTTTCCCTGCAAATTCTTGTGCCTGACCTGCAAATGTAAATGGCGATCTTGAATAGCTGACTGCGTTTGTGGCGGTCAATTCGATTGATCTGATATTTGAGACGGTGGGCATTGCCAGCGGGTAAGATATGGTCATGCCATTGCCCTCCCAAATGATCCACCGCGCCGCTTGGCATCCAAAACAGCCGCCTTTGCGTTATCTGCGATTTGCGGCATCATGGATTTTATTTCAGACCTTACGGTCTGTTGCACGCCAGTTGAAATGTTGATATTTTGAATGACCGTGACAGACTCGCCACCACCTGCCATGCGGGTTTGCGCGGGTGATAATATCCTGCCGTTCTGCGCAGGCACAAATAGCTCTCGACCACTTTCGCCTGTCATGTATGCGTTTCCAGCTTGTACGCTGCCGCCGCCTGCGCGAGTACCCATCAGCATAGATGAAAAAAACCCGCCAGTGCCGCCACCTAATGCGAATATTGCCGCGTTGACCATTCGCTGCACAACAAGAACGCGATATAGTTCTGATATTACTTGCGCTGCCATAGATTTAAATGCGTCTTTGACGTTCATTGTGCCACTCACCAGCGACATCATGCTGCTTTCAATGCTGCTCTCAACAGTTTCGAATACACTGGCAAACTTGCTGGCCTCGCGCCGCGCTTTTTGCATTTCTTGACGCGCTTGGTCAATCAGCGCATTCGACTGATCTTGCGAAATTCTGCCGCTGTCTAATTCTGCGTTAATGATGTGAAGCTGCTCGGCATATGCAATCGTCGCGTCAACCGCTGGATTAAGCGACCGCACTAAATCCTCATATGCCTTGACTTGATCACGAATTGCGTCGGTTGCCGACGTGTCACCGATCTTTGTGTTGGCAGGAATAATGCCGGACTCTTGATCGTCAGGTCGTATAGTACCGGGACGCAGTGGATTGCCTTGCGCCAGTTCAAGGCGTCGCGCTTCAAGATTGTTCAACGTAGCTATAAGACTTTCAAGCTGTGCGGCATCGCCAACCGTCATATTTTCGCCTTTTTCTTCTATATCATCAATTGCAGATCGCAGTGCGGCGAGTTTCTCTACGATTCGATTTATGTTGTCATTTGGGTCTAATTCAAAAATTACATCAGAATTTAAATTAACGCCTAATTCATCAGCAAGTTCTAATATCCCACCAACCGAATCAATGAAATTTCCAAACGCTGGGATTGCTGTCTCAGTTATAAATTTGACAATTCTTTCAAGCGCCTTCTCAGAATGTGAAAGCTGCGTCAAGAATTTTGTGCTGATTGTTGCGCTTAATGTTTGCAGCTTTTTGTCCATTTCGCCTGCCGCTTTAATTGTGTCAGCCGACATGATTGCGCCTGCGTCACGCGCTTCTTTGCCTAACTCTTTAAAGCCAGCGGCATTGTCTTTCAGCAGCGGCACAAGCGCGGTGGCGTCAGACGCCATTGCTTCAAGATAAAACGTGAAATCTTGTTGATTTGCCCCAGCCTTCTGAAGCGTATCAACATAAAGTTGCAGCGCGTCAGGACCAGATAGATTTTTGAATTGCTCTGCAGTAACGCCAACCAACGGCGCGACCTGTTCAAAGAAATCTTTCATAGGACCGCCGCCGGTCTGAATAAAATCAGAAACGCGGTCATTCATGTCCTTGAAAATGTCAGACAGTTTTTCTTGTGAAATGCCAACAGTGCGCGCCGCAAATGCCAACTCTTGAAATTCTTCTGCGCCGACCCCTGCAATGCGCGCAAGATCACCTATTTCTTTGCCAAGCGTTATTGCATTTTTTGCCGCGCCCACACTGACCGCCGCCGCAATAATTGGCGCAAGCCGTCGAGCCGCTTTGCCTAAGCTGTCAAATGATTTTGAAGTACGGCTTAAATTTTGCTGCGATTTTTTCGCAAATCTGTTGACGTTTTTTGTGCTGCGATCAAGCGCCTTTGTGAGCGCCTTATCTTGCGCAGATAAAATGATATTAAGCTGTTCTGCGCTTATTGCCATTGGCCGCAGCCTCCATCATTTGATTTAATTCTGCTTTTGTCGGCGCGCCTGATCCTGGTGTTGCGGGTTCGTGCGCTTCTTGCCATCCTTGGAAAACTAAGAAGGCATCTTTTGGGATCATATCGCGAATATCGTCAGGTTTAAGACCAGCGATTATTCCCGATTTAATCATCTGCCGCACGTTTAAGCGGCGAGGCTTTTCGCTGACTTTTTTTTTGATGCTGTTTCGTCGTTGACGTCTGGCATGAAAGCCACGCCAAGCACGGCCTGCGCGATCTGATAAAAGCGCAAAAGGCTTTCTGGCCCAGCCGCTTGAATTATTGCATCGGCCTCGGCGTCTTTTTTGCCACCGCCGACCAGACCAAGCGCAAGCAAGTCGCGCACTTCTTTTGAATTTGGCTTTTGGCCGCGATCAAAAAAGCCTTCCCAAAGTTCAAAAATGCCTCTGTGCTTATCCTCAAAACGCTCAATTTCGCGGTTCCGCAAAACAAACGAATGAGAGGCGTCACCGATTGTTTCGACAACGCCCCCTCTTGGTGCTTCAGCGGTTATCATTAATCAGCGACGAATGTGACCAATGTTGAAGATGATAGGCTGATCGAAAACGTCACAGCGCCTTCAGTCTCGCCGCCCATCTCAAAACTATCAACATGGAACGCGCCATAATATGCCCCAAAACTTGGCACAGTGATCTTGATGTTTCTAATTGGGCTGGCCGAGAGAACTAGCGTGTTAAATGCGTCCAAGCTGGTCGTGCCAGCAAAAATGCCATCTCCGCTGATCGTCATCTGTTTCAGACCAGACAAACTCTCAGACCAGATCACGCCAGCTTCAGCGCCATCAACTGGCGTTGTTGCATCGATTGGCGAATTGTTGATTGTTAAAGACTTTGAATTGATGCCTGCAATTGTTGTATAAGTGTCATTTGCGTTTGCATCGCCATCGGCCTCTGTGCCAAGCGCCAGCAGCAAGCCGCGCCCAAGTTGCTTTGCCATTGTCGTGGCTCCTTCTGTGGGAAAATGGACGTCATCCGACGTTCAAGAGCGGGTGCCTAAGCCGCGAAAAGGCGTGAAAAACCTAAGTGGTCTCCATCATTACGTTGAACGAAATATAGGCTGTGTAGCCTCGCCCATCGGCGTCTCTCTCAGCGAAATAATCATCAAAAATAAGTTCAATCAGGTTAAAACCTGTCGTTGTCACGCTGGCTTCCTGCCTGTGCAGTGCAGCCCTGACAGCCTCAACAACTTGCGTTGCTTCAACGCGACCTGACGCGCTGCGAGAATGTGCGCGCATAGTTAAATCAACCCGCGCGCCTGTCTTGTCATCGACGTCAAAAATGCGTGGCTGTACCTCAACAAAACGCAGGTATGGAAACACAACATCTGCAGGCGGCTCGTCATATACGCGCGTCGATATCAGCGCTGTCAGATCGCTATAATTAATCAACCGCGTGCGGATACCTTTCTGCAGCGCAAGTCCGAAACCGTCAGCCATTATGCTTTCTCCATTCCGATTTTGACCGCGCGTTTGATTGCGCGCTGGAATTTATCGCCAATGAAATTGCGAGTGGTTTGGATGTATTGATAACCCTGCATCGATCCGCGATCTTTGCGAGTTGCGCCATACGAAATGCTGACCTGCCTAATTGCGCTTTCTTTTGTGCCTGTGTTGAAATTGACAAAACCTAAAACGCCGTTGTCGTTGACCATGACGTGACTGGTAATTGCGTTGATCGTTTTGCCGCTGGCTTTTGGCGCAATCCTGCGCGCAAAATTACGATAACGCTTGGTTGATCGGCGCGTGACTTTTTCCAATTCCTCGCGCACCGTGTCAGGCATTTTTTTAAGCTGCTTTGATAAAGCGCGCTGGCCCGTAACCTTCACGACGCGACGCCTTTTTCTAGCACAAACTCGCGCATTTCGCCTTTGGCGTCGGCCTGTGTTGCCGTCTGTATGCTCCAAGTAATACCGCGCGCAATCACGCGATCTGCCGCTGTTATGGCCGCTGTGACGCTGTCAGAGCGACATAGCAGAATAGCGCGTGCCACGTCTTGCAGTGCGCCGCCCTCAACTTGCCGCTGGCCTGTTTTTTCGGTCAATTCTGCAGATCGTGTCGCCAAGTCTGACCAGTTGTTATATTCGTTTCCATATGCGTCTGACCCAGCATCAAGCCGCTGAAATGTGACGCGGTCGCGCAGCAATCCTGCCCTAGCCATACCAATGTCCTCGGCTTTGTCCCAGCATTTCGTCAAAGCCAAACGGCACAGATATCAGCTTGTCGCCTTGCGTGGCCTCGCGGTTTTCATACAGGTGAGCCACCAGCATTATCATCGCGTGTCGGACGTTCTGGGGGACACTGTAGGACGTGCCGCCATAGCCGCACGCATATTGAATTTGAATTGCGTCATCTCGCTGAAATGTTGTCGGCCAATTAAAGCCATTTTTCGGCGCAACAATTGTGCGCGTTTTGGTGCCGAGAATATTGTAATTCGACAGCGTGTCGGTTTGCAGCGCGTTGTTGACGTCGTAATATTTGACCGCAGATACAGATTGCACAGGGCCAAGCAATAGCGTCACGGTGCCGGGGTTTTGTCCCAGCCATTGACCCCAAGTTTGCGTCATCATGCAAGCACCCAGAGCGCCAGTAGCGTCAACATAAGCGACCGCAACGCCAATTAGGCGAGAGATGATCGTGTCATCGTCATTGTGTTCAACACGCAGTTGCGACTTGGCCTCGGCCAACGATATAGGCTGCGCTAACGGTGGCGTGACCAGTTCAAGTGCGTGCTGTGCGGTCAGTGTCATTTTTTGGTCGCTTTGCTTTTAACGACTTTTTTCACCGCGCGTTCAATCTTGGTGGCGTTGATTACTGGCTCGGCAATGCCAGCCTCAATATATCGCTTGCCTTCAGCATCGGTAACTTCAATTTCATCGCCAAAGTTGTGCGAAAAATCGGCACCCGCCATGCTGGTTAACATTCTAATTTTCATCTTGAAAAACCTTCCGAAAAAAGGAATGGGCAGGGCCATGATAGCCCCGCCCGATATCAATTAAGCAGTGATCATGTGCTTGATTGCTGCAGTGTTAACCAAGCAACCATCAAAGCGGATATAACCAAGAATGCCAAAGTCAGGCGCAAAACGCTCACGCGCGACATAGATCGAAGGCGCGCCAACTTTGCGAACATAAAATTTTGACATGTCGCCAAAGATCATGACCTTTTTAGCGGTCGCCAAGCTGTCCATCGCTTGGTTGATCACAACATTGTAGCCGAGGAGCGAATTAGGCACCCCGGCTTGGAAGTTTCCCATTTGCCACAGGTAGTTTCCGTTGCCATCTTTCAGCTTGCGAACAGCCGACAAAGTGCTGTCGTTCATCATGATCGCAGTGCTTGGCGAGGCGCGATAAGCTGGATCGACCGAATGGATCAGATCAAGGATTTCGTCGCCAGTTACAGCCGCAGTCGCTGCCGCAGTTTTGCCAAGTGACGAACCTGTCACAATGCCTTCAACCGCGCTTGAACCAGAACCAGTGGTCAAGGCTGTGTTGGCAGTCCGACCCATGCGCTCACCAAGCAATTCGCCAAGCAGGCTTTCCATGTTCAACACACTGTCTGTGTTCAACTCGGCAGACCAGCGCAGCCACTCAGTGTCAAATGCGTATGCGCTGAGAGTTTTCTGCGCAAAAGTTGCATCCTCGCCGCCGTCATCTGTGACCGCGCCACCTTCAGTGTGCGCCGCCGCAGTTTTGGCAGTGTCATCGATGGTCGGGATGTTGAACGTGTTGCCAGCCGCTGTGTTTACGGTTGTGAACAGCGCGTCATCATACATCGGACCTGACGCCAGCATTGCTTTCTCAATGTAGCCAGCCAATTCAACAGGGACAGTAAAGCCGCCTGCGCTGTTTGTGCCAGCCGTTTGAACGCGATTTTCTGTCTCTAAAACTGAGCGCGCTTCAACGCTCATGTTAGCAACACCACCGTGTGCGATCATTTCGCAGAATGCGTTGCGGTAAGAAATTGAAACGCCGTTATCAACCGCAGGCGCGCTGCGATCTTCGAATTGTGGGCGCTTGGAGTAGTCAATTTCTTCTGATTTGGTGATTGCCGCGTCAGCTTTTTCCATGCGCTCGGCGCGTTGACCAAGCTGATCGTGATCGGCCATCATGGCGTCAAATTCACGCTCAATCTCAGCGGCACGATCTTCTGGAGTGTTGTCTTGAACTTCGTCTAATTTTGCACGGGCATTGGTCGCAATACGCGCCATTGATTCCCGCAATTCAATTGCAGAGTTAGCCATCTAATGGGCCTCCATCTAAGGGATTTGGACGTCATCACGACGTTCGATCCGCGCGGTTGCCCAAGCCGCAGGATTAGGGCAAACAGCGGGAACCGCCGTTTTTCAGCGCGCCAAAGCGCGGTTAAACTGTTGAGTTAATTAAATTTTAGACTTCATCCGCAGCCGCCTTGCAGCGTGCGAAATTTGCTGATCTGCTCGGTGCGCTTCTAGCGACCGCAAGCCGATCTCTGTGCCGTCATATGCAGGCGTTGTTACTATGCTGACGTCATACAAAGAGGCTTCCTCAATTGTGCGGGTCGGTATGTTGCCGCTGTCATCCCAAGACTGCCGAGTTGGGCGAAATGCAAACGACATTTTGTCCAGATCGCCGCGTTTCATTTTGGGAACTAATGCCCTGACGTCTGGGTCGTTTTCATCCAGATTGCTTTCCATGTATAAGCCGCGCTCGTCCTCGCGCAGCGTCAACGTGCCTGACCGTGTGCGCGCCAATGGCAGACCTTCATGATTGATCAAAAACACAACGTCATCACGGTTCACCGCGTCAACAAATGCGCCGCGCGCGATCTTTTCCATGAACTGACCGCCTATGTTGGTTTCTTCATCAAAAACCGCTGCATATCCGCTGACTTTTATGCCATCCTCGTCGGCTCGGATTTCAACGCTAGTATCAAGCGTTCTGATTTCTTTACTCATCTTGATCTCCGATCACTTGATTTTTAATTGGAACGGTTGCGCCTTGGATCATCAGGTCATTGCCCTCATCCCGCGCGCTCATGTTTTCCAGATCGCGCACTTCGTTTGGCGTTCTAATGCCGTTCTGAATTGACGTGGCATGGGCTTCCATGCGTGTTTTAAAGTCGCCGCGAAGCAATCCATCAACGTTAAAACACGCATGGAA
>Ga0209634_1000367_pt1 | contig 34832 bp, 60 predicted proteins | sample LinPmetageLP40_FD_184043 | JGI IMG/M metagenome (GOLD analysis project Ga0209634, IMG submission 184043) | Marine viral communities from the Pacific Ocean - LP-40 (SPAdes) (version 2) | ecosystem: Environmental > Aquatic > Marine > Oceanic | place: Pacific Ocean | collected 2010-08-26 | reverse complement strand
GTAAGGTTGTGAATAGTTAGAACTTGACCTGTTTTAAAGTCTGTAAAATCAAATTCTATAGCTCCTGTTAAAGAAGAACCCATTACAAAATTCGTAGCTGCCGACCAATTAACAGTTACTGCTCCTGTATAAGTTGTAATACTACCACTTGCTGTATATCTATTTTCTAGTTTAGCGTGTGTAACTCCATCATTTGCAAGTTTAGCAGTTGTTACACCTAAGTCTTTTATTCTTGCGGCATCTGAATTAATTTCAATTGTTGAATTGTCAACTCCTAAAGTTAATGTTACATTTCCTGCTGTACCACCTCCTGTTAATCCATCTCCTGCAACTACACCAGTAATGTCTCCTGCCGGATTAGTGTAAAGGTCGGTAAAGTTGTTTTGTACTTTAGTAAAAGCAGCGAATAGAGTATCTCCATTACCGGCATTAGCTGCTCCTATGTCTATGTTTTCTTGTGCCATTATTAATTCTTTATGTTACTGTTCTATCTGTTGTATATAATGTTGTATCTGTTGAAAATAAAGTGCTGTCTGTTGTAAATGATATACCACAACTTGGATAAATACTTCCCCAAGAATTGGTTGCATTCCTTAAACCAAAGTAACTTTCACAATATATTGCTCCGAAGCTCATCTTTTCTCTTTATAAGATAACTATTTAGTTTAATTTCGTTTTCTTTTTTAGGCTTGTATTTAGATTTAACTTTATTTTTCTTTTTCAAAAGTGCCATCCATTAAATAATGCATCCTTGTCAGGGTAAATATCTTCATTATTATTAGTATAATATTCAGGGAATTTGCTTGAAGCATTATAAGTCATATACTCAATGAATCTATTAGTATAATACTCAGCATAATCTCTCTCCTTAGCTATAAGATAATCTATTTCAGCTTTGTCAGCCAACTGACTATTCTCGCTTGTATGCTTATAAACTCCTCCATTTGCAACTGTGTATGCCGCAAAAGGAAGATATTCAGCCATTGCAAAGTGAATTAGCATATCTTGAATATAATCGTTAACTAACTCTAAATAATCTCCTGCTAAATTACCTGCAACTATATCAGCACTTATTTTATCGTATAAATCAGTTCCTAAATAACTTCTAACGTGAATCTCTTGAGCTAGTTTTATAAACTGTATAAATTTATCCGTATCAACATTGCCACTTAATGCAGTATTTTTAACTAGGTCTTGTCTTTTTATAAATAGAGCTGTTGCCATTATTCTTCTATTTTTGTATCTACTTCTTCTTCTACCGTAATATTACCATCTTCATTCTTAATGCCAGTTTCCTTTTCTATTTCGGAATCAGTTATAGCATTAGTCAAATCAGTAAATTCTAAAGGTTGCAACGTCTTAAAGTAAATATCTAGGTTAATATCATTGTATTCCAATATCTTTTCCAATTCATCTAAGATAGTTACCTGCATAGGTCGAATAACTGTGTTATCCATAAGCAAAGATGCTGTTTGTAACTCTTCGGCATTATTCCCAAGACCGGTATTGTCTTTTATTCCAACTAACATTGGAGATACAATCCTATGGGAAACCATTACTTTCTTCATTGACTCATCTGAAAGGAATTGATATTGTTGATGGGCATCGTTCAATACAACAGGCTCTATTGAAGCCGCAAGCTCCTTGCTATCGTTGAATGCCAAAATAAACTTACCTGCGTTAGAACTACCGCTAAACTTGCTGTAGATGGCTCTTTCAATCTCATCTCTGCTTTCTTTATCAGGAACTCCATTATTGAAGTTAATAAGCATTGAAGGTTGCAGTCCATTCTGAATATTATTTATGTGGTAGTTTGCAATCTCTTCTTCTAATTCAGCGTATTGTAAACCCCCTTGATAATCTACCGGAGAGTAGTAATAAAATCCTGCTCTATAAGGTCTGATGTATAGAATCTCTATTCCATCTTTACTTTTACCAAATGCCGATATTCTCTTAGGCTTACTCTTACTATTTATCTCTGACCAGTCAGAAGAATAATAATATCCTTCTATTTCTCCTTCAGAATTAGCTTTCTCGGCTCTAAGAGTTTCAACTGGCATATGTTCTACCTGAACAATCTTATTTCTGTCTTTACTGTATATTACTTGCAAAGCAGCTTGACCCATCATTTTATAGTCGTAAGATATTTTCTTTATAACATCCTTCTTAAACAACGACTTCATTTCTTCGTAGTCCTTTGAATTCTCAGTACTATCAGTAGCCTCTAATCCTTTACCGTAAATCATTTCAGCTATTCCATTAATAGCGGCATTGTTTGTAGGCGAACCATTATATCTACCAATAAGGTAAGAGAAATAGTCATTGTCATCTCCGTATTCTACCCAATCATAACGAGTTGATTCGTTTACTTCAGGTTTTGTGTAGGATGATAAATTCAAGACGTGAATCGATTGCTTTACCTTATCTACTGCTAAACTTACTTTTCTATTTTTAGCCACTTTTAATATTTTATTCATTATATGATTACAAACTCATTATCATAACTGTCTTCAGATGTGTATTCTCCTTGATTGACAAAATACTTATGTAAATCAGTTTGATTAGTACAGAATATCATGCCTCTATATAATTCAGCAGTTCCATTTTTAACTACAAAAGAATATTGATTCCCTTCTATTAAGGCGAAAGAACCTGTTAAGACCATAAAGTCTTCGTCTGTTGTTTTAGCAACAGTTACAGCTATTGTTTTCCTAGTAGACTTATCTGTTAAAGATAAAGTTGGATTAGTTGCATCGGCACGAGGTATTATCCTTATCGCCTGATTAGCTGTTGATGTTGTTAAAATCTCCATACTAAAGTAACAAGAATAGACTAAAGTGTTTTAAATATAGGCATAAAAAAAGAGGGCAATACGCCCTCTAATTTCTATAAAACACAATCTTATTAAGAGTTTGTTCCTAAAGTAATTGTAACCGTACCATCTAATCCTGCGTAATCTACAACACTAAATGGGAAATCGATATCTTTTGTATCTGAATCCATAAAGTTAGCAGGAAGCGGTTCTTGAGCATTTAGAGTTAAAGTATACCCTGAAAGTTCTCCCATTGCAGCTCCAGTCACAATAGTACCTCCATTTACATCAGAACCATTCTCAAGTCCCATCATAAATACATTACCGTTGTAATCTTCAATAGCAACATGAGGTCTGCCGTACGCTAAAAGTTTTAATTCTTTGTTATCTTCTTTTGTTAGTTTTTTTAATGTTAAAGTAAGAGTTTGGTCAAAGAAAGTTGTACCGGTTTCTCTTGAAGATGTTATAGTTTGTTCAAAGCTGCTATTTCCTTTTACTTCATATTTAAATGCAGTTAAACTTCCTGAAGCTCCAGTTAAATTTGTTATTTCATCATTTGTTAAAGATACCGTACCTAGACCTCCAAAATCAACAAAATAAATATTCTTTAGTCCTCCAATAACATCTTTACAAGGTTCTTTTCGACCAAGTGTTAAATTACAAGCCATTTTTTTATGTATTAAAAAAGGGTAAGTAGGCTCTTGGCTTACCTACCCTCTTTGATTAGTTAGTTTATTTATTACGAGTAAAGAACAACGTCTGAACCAATAGCGTGCTGAATTCCTGCTGTAAATCTCATTACAACTCTCACATTTTGACTTCCATCAATGTCAGCCATATCAATAACTTTTACTTCGTTTTGGTCTGAAATCAATCCAGTTCCAAAGAATAAGTTAGACTTTTCAGCAGCAACCATTTTGTTGGCACTCATACCTTGCGCTAGTGCAACGGTAATTCCATCAAAAGTAAGTCCACCTCCGTTAAACCATTGTGTTCCTTTATCATCTGTACCTGCTCCGCCAATGTTAGTAGCGAATCCACCTAAAGCTCTTACATAAGCTCTATATACATTAGGAGAAACATAGACAGTTAAATCTTCAGCTCCGTAAACAGAACTTGGAATAGCATCTATTGTAGCTCCTATTTGAGCAACTACGTTTGCAGCAGTTACGCCACCACCGATAGCAGCAACATCAACAACATCTCCATCAGCTCCTAGAGTAACCTCAAAGCCATCGAATTGACCTGCTGTTGCATTAACACCTTGCCAAATGTTTGTTTCTATTTTTTGTGCAACTTTACCTGCAACGTGACCGATTAAAAAGTCACTAAAGCTAGAAGGTAGGTCAGAAAAAGCTGAATATCCCATAGAAATTGCTTCCCAGTCAGATACGAAGTCTTTCTTACAAAGTTGTAAGTTTACTTGAAACTCTTCAGGCTGAAGAATTCTTTCACTTAGTGTAAGAGTTGAAGTTGAATCAAAGTCACAAGTGGCATCTTTTACGATGTCATCACTAGATACTTTTTTCATCACTTCTTTGAATTTTACATTAGGCTTAACAGTAATAATATCGTTAGCCAAAGTTGAACCACTTAAAAGTGCAGCAGAAACATATTTTCCTGCAAACTCACCTGCATAAGTAGTAGTTATTGAAGTAGTTGTAGCCATTTTATTTATTTTTTATTTATTAATTATTATGCTTCAGAAGCCCAAATTCCAACTCCTCCTGTGATATACCACTCAGTAAGTGCAACCGCTTTAATTGTAACAAAGTCTCCTTTGTTTGCTGTTGCTTTAGTGTTGATGAAATCTTTATTTACTACTCCACCGGCTACTGCATCTGCTGCTGCGTTTGCAATAGTTCCATGAAATGCATCTGCTGCATTTGGAGAAAGTGTGATAATGTTATTTCCATCAGCTCCTGTGTTTCTGATTGTGTACTCCATTCCCAAAAGACTGCTTTCAATCTTTGGAAGTGTAATTACTAGGGCATCTGTTGCCACATTTAATTCCTCACCGGCTTGATTTGCACCAATTGCTCCAGAGGCTGTAATTGTAGTTTGAGCTTTTCTAGCTCTTATTACGTCATTACTTGTTGTTGTTGTTGTACTCATCTTTGTTTTTGTTTATTTTATTTGTTATTCAATCTTGCCATAACTCTATCCATTGTTCCAATAGCTCTATTACCATTAGGTCTGTTAAAGTTAATTTTAGTTTCTAACTCACTTTCAGGACTATGTTTGATTGGTTCAGCAGCAGGTTCAGAAGAAAGTTTTTCTAATTTCTTAGATAATTCTTCCTTTTGAGACTTATATAGAGATAACTCTCCATCAAGCATACCTTTTAAAGCATCTAATTCAGCTCTTAAAGCTGACATAGAAGTTTTAAATTCTTCATCTGTAACATAACCATCCATAAGTTGTGTTTCTTCTTCTACAGGCTCAAGTGCTTCAACAGCTTCCTCAAGTTCAGTAGATTCTTCTTTTACTTCTTCAGTAGATGCCTCATCACTAGCAGCTTCTATAACCTCTTCTTGTACCTCTTGTTCTAGCACGTCTTCTGAAAGTTCTTCTGCATTAGTGAGTAAAGACAACTTCTGTAAAACGTCATTCAAAATTGTAGTTGCTTTTATACTCTCCATTTTATTTTTATTTATAATAAAGTAACAATATTATTCTTAGGTGTTAGATTTTCAGTATTAACCATTTGCAGCTTGACAAGCCACACAGTTATTGTGTGCTGTTGCTGAAGTTATCTCAAAATTCCCTGATGCACGAGTTGCTGTTATTGTATAGCAATCTGTATGATTATGGTGAACAAATACTAAATAATAAACATTACCAACAATTAAATTCAAATCGTGGGTATGTATATGTTTAGTTCCCCCACTACAATTAGTCACAGTATAGTATCTAGTAATAGATGCTTTAGTTATATTACCAATGCCTTGAGCCGCTAGACTTCCATCGCAACATTCAGTTGAGTAAGTTCTTCCATTTTTACAAAGACATCCTCTTTTACTACTTTTAGGGGAACTTCTGCTAAGTGTAGGTTGTTTATTATTTCTTATCATTATTTTTTTGATTTTGGATGTTTGTTAGGAAGTAAGTCATAATCTGTAGTGTATTTTGCATTTTGCGGCTTACCATTCTTTATTAAGTATAAATAAGCATTAACACGAGCAAATGCCCATTGAGAAGCCGACTTAACTTGAGGACTGCTAGATGTATTAAAAGCTCCTAAACCACGCTGAAAAACAGAAGCTAATACACCAACACTAACACCATATCCCAACTTACTTTTATATTTACTATTGAATTCATCTGATTTATTTTTTAATGTAGCTTTGTCTTTTGCAGATACTTTAGCTCCTGTTTTACCGGAAGCATCTCCTTTTGCAGTACCCTTACCTTTAGGATTCTTATTTGGAGTATCAGACTTAGGAGCTTTAGGACTGCTTTTAACATTACCTTTGTCATCAACATCCGCAAGTTTATGTTTCTCACATGGCATATACCAAATCTTGCCATCCATCTCATGTTCATGGTAACCTTCACATCCTAAATCCTTAGCACCTTTTAATGCCATTTCTTTTGTAGAGAATCCCAATCTATCATCTATAACAGCATAATCATTATCTATAACCATAGATGTCATTTCTATTTCCCCAAGACCTCTAAGTTTATTTCTACTCCAAGATAAAGCTGACTTACCTCCCCAAGCATCATACATTAGCTTTCCACATCCATCAGAATAGCTTTTAGAGGCATCTAGGTCGCTTAAATGCCTAGAAAGGAAGCTGTACATCCTTTTTATCGTAGATACGCTTATATTGTCTCTAGAGGCTAACTGAGAGGCTCTTCGTTTTCCTACAGCAGTTCCACAAGACCCCCATCCATTATTGTCAACATACTCTAATACTTTCTTAGCATTATTTACAACGGAATCAGGATAGTCATTATAAGTTTCCATTTTATACTTTTTAGATTCAATGTAGTCCTGAATCTCAAACAGTATTTCTGTAGCTTCATTTTCACTTAACAATGATTCTATATTAGACATCTCAAGTTTATTAGTGAAATAACCCTCTATAGAAAATCCTTTTACTAAACCTGTCTTAACATATTTTTCCCAAACTTCATCATTATTAACCTTCATAGAAACCATCCAAGTACCTACTGGCATATCAAGTCCATATTTCCTACTTTTGTCGTGGACTTCGTCTTCTATAATCCAACTCTCAACCACACTAAGACCATTCAATTTAGCCTCGTGTTCTAAGGTAGATTCATTCTGATTCCCATTCATTAGAAATAGTTCAGAAGCCTGTCTAACCGTATCATTAGAGAAGTAGATGTAATATTCTTCCTCTCCATCTGAACGATAGATATTCTTGTTAGGGATTAAGGCTGCACCCATAAGAATCCTTTTCTCATTGTCTACTTCAGCCAACTTTGTTTTCTGTTGCTCGTTAAGAGCAATGAAGTTTTCTTCTATTGCCGGCTTGTCTACTATTGATATAGCTTCGATGCCTGAAAAAAGAGCTTCTTCGTCAATTAATAATTCTATAATTCTCATAATCCTGCGGTATTAATTATTTGTCTGTCTGCTGCTTGTTGTGAAGTTATTTCACTTGATACTACGTATGCTCTTACTACTGAGTCTTCTCTTCCTCCTACTGCTTGCGCTAATTGAGATGTTTCTGATGTTCCGACTACATTAAAGTCAGGAGCATTTATAGTACCTCCTCCTGTAGTTGGAGAAATTCCCACAGGGTCTCCTGTTTCCATTATTTTCTTTACATTAGCCAATCCATATGCTATAGTGGCTGCCGCTGCAACAAAACTAGCAGGGGGTTTCAATTCCGTTAAAGCATTATTAGCTGCGGCGTAAGTATCTATAGTTGCTGAGACTATAGCAAGTGCTTTTCCTGCTGCGGTATGTTCTCCGGCTAACATAGAAGATGCATCGAAAAAAGCTCCAAGTGCATCAAGCATAGCTTCTCTTTTATGCTTTTCTAAAGCTATATCTTCTTTAGCCTCTTTATTTTTTGCATCTCTTTCAATCTTTAGATTCTTAAAGAATAAGTCTGATTCTTTTTTAATGGCTCTTTTTCTTGCGCTAAATGTTTCTCCAAATCCTTTTTCAATAGTTTGCAATAGAAGTTTTTGCTTTGCATTTTCTTGGTCAATTATATCAACTATTCCTGCCCCTGACTTATAAAGATTAGATTCTAATCTTTCAGTTTTATCACGAGTATTGTCAGATAATTCTTCGTCTTTTTCAATGCCCTCTACCTTTGCTGCAGTAAATAATTTTTCAAGAGCTATTAACTCTCTAAGTATTTTATTATACTTGCCTCTTAGCCTTATAGCTTTTAAGCTAGTTTCCGATTCTTTTTCTACAGATTTCTTATACTCTTCATTTGTTATTAGTAAGTCCTTTTGACGTAGTTGAAGCTCTCCGAATGACTTTACTAAATTACGAACAGATTCCTCATTCTTATCTAATCCTTTTTCTTTAAGGATTTCCATTCCTGCTCTAAATTTAGAAAACCTATTAGTTAAAAATGAAACAACCTCATCAAGTGCTTTTCCTGTAAGTATAAAATCAGGCAGATGTTTATACGTTAATCTGTCAAACATTTCAATTTGCTCAGATATAGCCTGCGTCATTTCCTTGATTTTTTCTGCTGCCTTTTCTACCGCATCTTTAGTTCCATTGAAGAACTTTACTATTCTAGGCAAGAAACTAATTAAAAGCTGTATTCCAATAAGAACTCCTCCAGTTCCAAGTATTTGACCTCCTACTTGCTTTAGAGCTGCTCCGAAGCCACCTGCGTTTTTAGCTGATATCTGAAATAGAGAGACTAATTGACCTAAGTTATTCGCCATACCCTGAAACCCATAGGCAGCATCAGAGGCTAATCTACCTGACTCTAATAATATAGCATTGTTAAGACCTGATGTGGCTTTAACTTGTTTTGTGGCAGCAGCAACTTGCAATTCAGCAGCAGCCTGTCTCTTTAAGCTATCAATCTGAGCTTTCTTGACTATTTTAGACTTCTCTTCAATAACAATCTGCTGTCTTTGTTCCTTATTAAGTATCTTTACGCTTGAAGATAATCCTTTTACAGCTCCATCTGTTTGTTTGATTTCAGGTGTAGCTTTGTCATTTACTTTAACTTCAATTAATATCTTCTTATTTGCCATTGTAAATTCGTTTTAATTGTTGTTTCATTTCTTTCATATTTCCAACAGCTTTGTACTTGCCTTTAGCAATGTCTACATTCTCTGAGATTCCGTACCAATCGCTTACATTTAGTAAGTCTATTAAATTTTTTATCATAATTATGGGCAATTAGTTGGTGTTGCGGTTTGAAGCACTCCTTTTATAGATTGCCTTGCTATTGTATTTGATGTACCTAATTGACCACTTAAAGAAACATACCAACCATCCGGAGCAAGTTCTGTGCAAGTCATACAATTGTAAACATACTTAGCATTAGGAAATAAATATCCATCAGGGACAACATTCCCACCCGGAACAGGATTAGGGACATCCGGATTACTATATAAAGCATTTACAAATGTATTAGATGCATAATTACTACAAGCGGCGCTAGCTGAGACACTTGAGAAAGCTAAGTTACCCCTTCCCCATAAACCATATGGAGTCGGAGCTTCTCCGGAACAAGTAGTTGTTGGTTCAAGCGTACTTGCTTTTCCATTGAAAAATGCCCTTACTATGGTTCCATCACTATAGAATCCATCAGAAGGTATAGTACCGGATGGGTCTTGATATAAGAATTCTGCGTTAGCAAATGTTGTAGGGGATGATGATGAATTCATATATAAATTAACTGGACTAAATGTAAAATTATCACAAGCCTGTTTTTTAGCGGAAGAAATCTGTCCTCTTTTGTCAGCGTAACCTAGTGATATTGAAGTTACAGCTAAAGCAGGCTTTTCGAATGAAGTTGGAATTTGAGGTTCTGTATCTTCAATTATATTTATAAGTTCTAAATCAGTCTGACCTGTTGTTATATTTGTGTTCATTGTATTTATATGAAACAAATTATCGTGTATCTTTATTTGGTCATTAAGTCTATATATTGTTAAGACTTTTGCAGGTAAATAGGCATTGTATTTAAATATTCTTTTTTTAGAATTGTATATACCCGTTATATAGTTTCTATAGTATAATGCAAACAATGAAGCATCTGTTGTTACATCTATTCCATTAATTTCTACTGAATCGTTGTAATCTATTCTGTACCATTCGTCAAATTCACTATCAAAGTTTAGGTTAAATGCAGGTGATGTTTCGGCAGTTCCACCACCTTCTTCATTTGAGTTGGAAGGTCTAAGGTATTGTGATAATCCGATTGCTGTTCCTGAAATCCAGTTTATCTTTTTAGCGGAGTTTGTTATAGTTTGATTTATTCCATAAAACAACAAAGGTTCAATATTTTCAGGACTATAATTACCTGTAGGAACACTAGACTCGGTTGTAGCATCTTGGTGACTAAAAGTACCACCTGCTGCGTAACCCCATTGAATCTCTGTGTCTGCACCTGCAACTCCTGAATCATAAAGTCTCTCATATTTTAAATGAGAAAAAGGTATTTCTACTTCATATTCTTCTCCTATAAAGTCAAAGGCATCTCCTTTGGGATATGAAGTGTTTCCAAATATTTTATTATGAAGAGCTGTATGCTGTTCCATTAAAACTGTTTTGGTTTCTTCGTACTTAAAAGAAACTTTAGTAAATGGTCTTGCTGCTTCTACAGAATGACTTTCTACGTCTATTGAATCCGATAAATCTATAGTTCCTTTAGAAGTATTTAATATAGCATCTGCATAATAATTATCCAAGGGTTTTATATCAATGATAGGATTGTAATTATCATTTGCATCTAAAGGTATGGGTTCATTAACATAAGCTGTTAAATTGAATACTTTGAATAGTCCCGTTAAGAAATCTAAAATAGTCATATCAGGCATCTGACGAAATATCTCCATATTGCTAAGAGTTGATACCGAAGAGTTATTGAAGACATTATAATTTACAATTGATATTTGAGCAATTCTACTTTTATTTATTACTGTTCTCAGCTTTAACTCTAATTCTGCTTCAAATGAAACGTCTCCATCACATTCAGCAACCCAATATATTTCAAATTCCCTGAATTCACCATCTGAATTTACCGCATTTAAAAGGTCTTGTGTTTGATGATATGTATGGTAATAATTAAACTCAACAGTTTTAGAACCACTCCCCGTAACAGTTGCCTCTCCTTCAACATTCCCTGTGATTCTATCAATAGCCTTTACAGTTAAAGTTCTTGTTGATGGAGTAATATTTGAAATAGTTATATTACTTTGATATCGATAATTTATCCATTGTCCAAAAGCCTGACCGGTATTAATTCTATTCCCCTTTGGAACGGTAAAAGACCAAGTGTCGTTATCGGTGTTTATGGTTTGGTCTCTTGGAGGGTATCCTGATTCCGAAGTTTTAACAAAATTCGTGAATTTTATTGTTTTAACTTCACCTTCAGTATAATCTATTATTCTTCCGCTATCCCTAGAGAGCCAAAGGTATAAGTTACCTAATTGAGAAGCTATCTTAGTGTCATCTGTATCAAAAAAACCCGTAAAGTCTATAGAATACTTTTCCTCTATAGCTTTTATTATTTTAATTACTTTTATCGCAGGTTTTAAATCGAAGTGACTTAAACCTCTAGTTGTGCTAGGAGTTGAAGCACTAAATAAGTTACCGTTATAGTTTGTATTTGCATTTGAACTTACTGAATCAAAATAAAGTCTTTTTTCAGGTGTTATTAAGGGATAAATAATATCCCCATCGCTTAACCCAGTTGTGAATCCTGTCAGTACATTAGCTGCTGTGTATTCATGGTCATATTGATTTAATTGACCAACCAAAGATTCAAGCGTATGGTCTTTTATCTTATCTTTTAGAAAAACTAATCCTCCATAAAAAACCAAAGTGTAAGTATTAGCTACGTTATTCTTTAAATTACACCCCTCTACATAGATGAATCCTTCCCTAAATGGTGCATGATTTAATTCTATTTTAGCTCTTTTCTTAGTAGTGGCATTAAACCCATCTATATCAAAGTTATAGAAGTGTTTGAATAGCTTGTTATTCCTATCATTTGCAGGAACAGTAAACGTCTGAGAATAGTCAGAGAACACTTTAGCTATGTCTCTTACATTTTGAATGCTAGAGGTCAAGCTAATGGTTTCATCATCGAATAAGTCAATTCTATTATTCTCAATATATAATTGTACGTCTATCATCTAATATCTTGTATGTAATTATTGGCATATTCAAACTCAATAGTAAAGTTTATCAACTTCTCATTTAGCTTAGTTTTAATATTAAATGATTGTGTTTTAGGCACTACAGGTCTTACTTCTCCCTCTTCGTGAATCCAACAGTATTCCGTAACCATAAGCTGTCTTATGACTTCGTTATGGTCTTCTGTTATATAGCCTGTATTTAATTTAAGATTCTTTGTTGCTCTTATATCTAATGCCTTTCTTGAGTGGTCAAATGAGTTATATCTTATACCTTCACTTTGAGCAGTTGAATTTGTTTTTAATATAGAACGCTTATAATCTTCTCTCTGAATTTGAAAGGAATCATCTCTACGTTTGAAAAACCAAAGGTCTTGAATTGCTCCAAACTTATTCATAAAAGACATCTTATAAGGTGTTTGCTTACATTCCTCTATTTCCCTTATTTCAATATCTCTTGTTGTTCCATCTTGTCTAGTTAATTTAAACTTAGTTGAAAATTGAGCTACTGTTGATTGTCGAGAGAATCCCTGAGAACCTCCTTCTCTTGTTGACATTAAATCTGTTGTGTAATCTATTGTGTCGGTCTTAATATCCGTAGTATCTATGGTAAAACGAGTAACTGAACCCCCATATGATATTGAATCTAATAAAGTGTTTCCATTAAAATATTCTACTTTAAATATTCCATCTGAATTTACTGAAGTATAAATGGGTATATATGCTTGTTCTCCTGATTTTATAAATATAACATCATTAGATATAAGAACATCATTGCTTAATTCAGGATTTATTCCATCTTCAAAATCACCATAACCAAGAAGACCGATTGCTTTATGAGACTTAACATCAGTTGTACCATCTGAAAATACCCTAGATACATCATATTCAATCCAAGCATTTTGTTTTATACTCTCATAGTCTCCATTGAATTCAACATCAATATAATCCTTAACTAATTCAGATATTTCAAATACAAGAAGTTGTTCCGGTGAAGAAACCTTTTTAGTTAATGTATATTGAGGATTTAAGGGTCTATTACCAAAAGCTCCGGTATATATATATAAGTTTAATGTTGCATCTGCTAGTGTCATTTTTTTTGTTTTTTATTAAGATACATTGTTGTTTTCTACAAAATGCGGCTTAGATAGAGAGATGGTCGTTAATGGTAACCCACTAGGACTAATTGTTTCAGATTCAGCACTAAAAGGACTGTAAGGAAATATAAATTGCTCTAACATATGAAATTCTGTAGTTGATGTTGGCTGCTGTATCTGATAATTTACTTCTTTTAATGTACCCCGTTTAGTTGCTCCCATTTGTTGATAGCTACCAAATTTATTTAACACCCTTACTCTACTCTGCGCAAGAGAAGGTTCTCCATAATTACTATACTGATAATGTTGGTCGGGAGATGCCCAATAATATGAACCGCCACTATAAAATAATGCTGTTCTCATAGCTAAAACAGATGAAGAGTTTATAAAATAATCTCCGGCTGCACCAACATCTGAAGTTGTAAATCTGAATGCTATCCTATTATCCTCCTTCTTCATAGAAGATGCATTAACTAATATCGGAGATTTAACACCGTTAGTGTTTGAAGATGCTCCCGGTGCTATTACGTATTCAGCTCCTGTTATATTGGTTAAAACAAAAGACTTGTTTGTTGACCAACTCAATTGAGCAGGAGTCATTGTTTTAACTACTACATTATTTATGAGTATTTCTAATCCTGTATATTGGTTAAGAAAAGAACTTGTTTGTGATGGAAAATCAGCTTGATAACCATTCCCTAAAAATGCAAGTATTATAGATTCACTTCCATTAATGAGACTTCCACTTGTTCCAGTTACTGAAGGGGCGGCATTTCTTGAATTATTAGCAGGGCAAGAAACAGTAAGAGAGTACGCATCGTTTACTAATGGCGCACGAATTTCTACTATAATTTTATTATAATTACTGCTTGTTTTATTAAGAGTAAAACTTCCTGTTCCAAATTTACCTGATGTTAAATTCACTAACTGAGATGATGCAACACCTAAATCTAGTAATTCTTGTTTTCTCAGGTCTCCTCCTACAAATTTTTGGTCAGTCTGAATACCATTAACTGTAGTTAATATTTGTACTGGTGTAGAAGCAGATAAGGTAACTGTGAAATTTCCAGTTTTATTGGTTGTGTCTAATATATATCTTCTATTTCCTACATCTTCCCCTATTGAAATTAATTCACTACAGCTAACATCTTGTTCTATTACAGGCAGAGCTTCACAGTCAGATTGCGGCACTTTTACTGCTGTTATTATACCACTTGAATTCCAAGTGTATATGTGACTTAAATACTGCTTGTATACAGGCTGTCCTCCAAGAGTAGCTGTTGATTTCTGACAAGGGTTAATTCCGGTTTCTAAAACCTTTCCACCTTCTATTCCATAAGCTATAGTACCTCTAGTTGCTGCAACTGTTAACGCAGCTTCGTTTTCATCATAAACTTGGTCTCCAACTTGCATTGGCAGCCTCTTAGACTTAAACTGAGAAAATCCATATTGACTCCTCTTATTGCTAGTTTCGCTTGGACCATTGCACTCTGCGCATATAAACTCAGATTCTAATTGTGCTTGAGTATATGATGATAAATCTGTTTTTAAAGTACCTACAGAATCAGAGTAATTTATAACACCTCCCCATTGATAGAATGTTGCATCAATTGCGGGTGCAGTAGGTGATGGTGGTGATTGTGCATTTACCTCCACATAGAACGGACTTCTTACGTTAATCTTTTTTGTAGCCATTTTATTTTATAATATAATTATCTCCTTCTTTAGTATAACCTGCTGTAATTAGTATTCTATCAATATCTAATCCTATGTCTTTAGCCAAAGCAGAATCTATAGAATTTATTTCCTTCATTACATCTTCTACAGCATCGTCTATAAATCCAGTCTCTTTTATTCCTATCGACTCTATAGATTGCTTTATGTTTTTAGCTAAATGCTTTATTCTTCCCTCTGTTAAGTTTACTACTCTATTCCCTGTAGTCTGCAATGTAACAGGCTTCTTTCTAATCCAATTTATTAAACTACCTATACTAGGATTTGCTCTACCTCCATCATTTATTTTATCAGCATAATCATTCCCCATTATATTAGAACCGAAACCATCATCGTAATTCTTCTTAACAGCTTCTAGGCTACTTCTTAAACTTCCTGAGCTATCGATAGGTGCGGTTATACTTCTACCATTTTGATATCTTCTAGTCCTGTTTCTACTTACCTCAATGCGAAGTAACTTAACAAGTCTGTCTGAAAATCCATTCAGCCAAGAATTTGTATTCTTGAATTTAATTGCTAAAGACACGACTCTCCATTTGCGTTAATTAATGCCATCTCATTGTTAGGAACTTCTATATTTAAAACTAAACTCCATCCGGTCAGTAGATTTTCAAACCTATCTTCAAACAGAGTAGCATTAGCCGATTCCAATAATTCGTAATTATTCTTTTGCATTCCTCCTCTACGAAGCGAACTCTGAAGTCCATTAACCACAGTAAGCATTGTATTGAGAATATCTTGCTTGTTATCCAAGCCTCTATAAGGCAAAGCCTCGCTTTGTTTGTCATCTTTATCTTCATCGACAATATCCATCACTATTACATTAATTCCAAAAGTCATTATATGGTCTGAGAAAGTAACGTCATTTACGTTTATGTGAGAGAGGGGGAATATACTTTGCTTAGATAAATCAACTTCCATTATATCACCAAAAGTAACTGTGGTAACATTCTCATTACCGTTGAGGTAACTGTAAATATTGTCTATTAAGTCGTAATATGTTTTCATTTTTTATATGCTTTCTTTAGCAACTTTGCTTCTAATTCGTTTTTCTCTTTCTCAAACACTAAGTAGTTTAAACACTTAAAAAGGGACTCTTGTGTAACTCTATCAAATTCGAGGACATTTCCTTTAGCGATTGCATATATTGACTGATACCATCCCCATTTTTTTCCAAAAGCTCCTTCGGCAGAGAAGTCCTCCCCTTCTTCATCTCCTGTTCTATAAAGTTCAGGGTAGCTATCGATAATTCCTTCCCTAAATCGTAAAAAAAAACCATTGAACTCATTACGGCATCTAATGGCATTTCTTTCATTATTTCGCTTACCTCATCATTAGGGTCATAAGGTGCTATAGTGTATTTGTCTTTTGACTTAAAGTTTACAGCTCTATATAAAACTGCCATAGCTTTATGCATTTTCTGCCAGTCTACGATTGTATTTTCTAAATCAATATATTCCCCTAAAGAAATATCATCTAGTTTAGGTATAAAACCGAATTCCACTTCTCTAAGGGTAAAGTGTTGTATTAGCTTATCCTTTTGTTCGAATGCCTTAGTAATCACTTCTACGACTCTCTCAGCCTCTTTTAGCGGTATTTTATCAACGTCACTTAGATTTACATCACAAAATATCTCAATTAGCTTTTTATTTACAAAATCAACAGATGAGTCATCATCTTTGTTAATATCGATAACTTTCATATACTTTTGGTATTGACCAAGAGTTATGTCTCCCAATGTTGTTGGAACGCTTAAAGTTATTTTTCTACTTTTTCCCATATACTATAGTAATAAATTCCTGATTAATTGTACCTCACTATAAATATAATAATTTTGATTGCATTTTTTATTATATATATATATATATTATATATACAGTTACTTGTTACTTGTAAATTAATATAACATAACTTAACAGGTAACTCTATAAATTTATATATTCAGAGAAAAAGTATATATACAGTTACTCGTAGCACTTGTAACTTTACAATGGAATGGCAGGTGGAGATTATATAGTATTATTCCTGTCGTAGATTACGCAGTATAATTCCCAAAGTTTTAATGCCATCTCCTCGTAGCTGTATTTTACTCCGCTTCGTTGAGTAGTGCCGTTGTCGAATATTTCAATCTCATAGGTTTTCTCTTCCCATTTTCTTGGCACAGGATAAACCTTGATGTTATTCTTAATGCACCATCTAAAACAATTCCATTGGTCATTCCTAAAGACCGGAATAGATTTATGCTGATTAGGTAGCTTGTTGCGGTTCATAGATGCAAGATAGTGAATTTGTTTTAAGTATTATAATGTGGCAGGTGGAAATATGTCTTGTGAGGAGAGTTTGGTGTAATACACTTAGACCCCGAGCAACTGGGCAGAGTACCCCTTAAAACGCATTCTAAGGTACTTTTAAGCGACTTTAGTATATTGCAAGGTGTTCATATATACCTGAGCATATTTGAGTGGCTTAAAACGTCTTATATAGCTTATAGCCTTAAATCGCATTCTAAGTAGTTCTAATGGCATTAAATCAGTAACTGGCATTGATGTATAAGAATGTTGAGATAATACAAAATTGATTCTAAGCGTTTCTAAGGGCATATATTAAATTGAGTGGTATACGAGCATAGGAAATTGGTTTGGTGCGCTTAAAATGGACGTGAGGTAGCTTAAAATGGACGTGAGGGAAGACAAACGCACCTATTCAACCTATATTTAATCTTGTTCTATTGATAGCCAATACATTAGGCAATTATACGCCATAAAAAAACCCTCAGTTAAGAGGGTTAATTATTATTATTATTTATTTTAAGTTCAATTGTTAATGTAGTATTTCAGCGTCACAATGTTCACCGCACTGCATACAAATATCGGTTAAGTGTATTCCAGCTCCACAACAATTGCTTACTATTTCCCTGTTTTGCATTCTTTCCTTATTTAGTTTTTCTATTAATTTGTTTCTTTCAATAACCATCTTTGATGGTGGATGGTTTACTAATTCACTTTCCCACCAATTTTTTCCTTCTTGTTTCTTCATAATGTTGTTATCTTTCGTTCATTATATTATAAGTGTCGTTCATTACGTCGCTGACATTTTCGGCGGTTTCTTTTGTCGGGTTAATTGCCGAGTCAATTAGCCAGAAAAGTTCATCGTGCTGGTCGCTACATTCATAAATAAACCAATTAACATACTTTTCAACCTTATCCTCAAGGTTTACATTTTCTTTGTCTTCTAATGGGTCGAACCCTTTTAAATAATCGTCGCTCATAATTTATTGTTTTTTGTTAATTGTATTTAAAATAACTTCTAATTGCAAAAAATCCAATGAATAAGACTTTTTAAAGTCTTGCTTTTCTATTTTCTTATAAATCTTTAAACCGTTATATTTATTATAAATATGCAACAATTTAACAAAAGGAATATTTTCATAATATTTTATAATATTTTCTTTTGTGTCAACTCCATTAATCAAATCAACTTTAATGCAATTCTTTTTTAATCTTGTTTCAAGTTTTTTCATAATAATTTTGTTTTATAGGTGGCCCCCTGTTTTAAGTTTATCGCATTGATATCTATGCTCTGATTCTGATTCGATATCATTCATTGCTGAATCGCAACCAAACCCATCTTCATATTCAGCTTTAGATATTTCCTCATCAATTTGCTCATCAATATCTTCCCTATCTTCTAAATAGTCTCGAATAGTTTCTTTAGTTATTGTATCGGGTATTTCGATTTCTATCTCAGCGAATTTATGATAAACGCATCTTTGTTGTATTTTTACTTTCATAATAATTTTGTTTTAATAGTTTCTATTTTATTAGTTTCTTTATTTAAATAAGTTGTAGTTCCATCCTTCCAATTTATGGAATAGTACTTCCTATTATCTTTTTTAGCCTTTCTAAGGTGCTCGAATTGTATTCTATTGCCCATAATTGAAAATCTTATTTACATTCCTATAAAAGTCCTGAACTGGATTTGTAATATCTAATATAGTACATTGCGCCTGAACTAACTTGTTATAGTAATTATCGAAATGCGGTAAATTATTAAATTTTTTTACCGCTTTTATGACTTTTCCGTTTCGCATTTTGTACGTTATTTCCCTAGTGAATGTTTCTTTTTGTTTCATAGTATTAAAATTATAAGTATTAATATAAAAAGTATTGGTATTGATAAGAATAATAGTGCGCTCATAATGTTTTTAATTTATATCTAATCTTGTTATTTGCCCATTGTTGAGCATTTTTATTCCTTGTTTATATAGTTTTGTTTTTTTTGGATATATACAAAATTTATTAAATATTTTTGAACCAATCCTTTTATCGGTATAATGAAATGTAAATTGTCTTAAAATCATAATCTTTTTTTTAATGATATACCAAACCAACTTTGTGGTTATTAGTAAAGAATTTTGTTGCATTTAAATCGTTTTTGGATGCGTTGATATAACCCGCCTTTTCTAGTTCTTCAACACTATTGAAAATCTTTGCGTGCCTATCCGTTTTGACATTTATAAGTTCGTCAACTTTTGAACCCTCCGAAAATATTATATCAAAATTTTTAGGTATTGCCAATCCTTTAAACAAAGGAATGCTTTTTGTGTAAGCATAAAAATTCACGTTCGGGTTTTGGTTCGCTATTTTAAACCACTTTTGAATGTAGGCATTAGAATAAAAATCCCCCGAATCATGTACCCTTAGAAAGTCTACTTTTTTACGTTTTATTTCCTTATTCATTAACTCAATGAAATTATCTTGTTTTGTTATTTCGTAACGCTTTTCAAATGCGGGTTTCACATTAGACCAGGAGTATGCACCCTTTTGTGCATAACAATACTTTACGCATTTATCAGCGAACGGACAAATTATTTTGCCCGTTATACTTTTATATGCGGTAATACCGAAATTAAAAACCCTTTTGCCTATTATCTTTGACGTACTTTTTAGTTTTGTGTTTTGTGTTAAAAGTTCCATTGTTTATTTTGTTTTAATATGGTTGATTAATGCTTTTTTTAGTTCATTTATTGTTTTTGTATCAAACCATTCTAGAAATTCGTGAATATCTATATTTATGGTTGTCTCAATTGAGTCTCCAAGCTCTACGCCTTTTTGTGCATCATTACAGGACCATTCAACAAAACCATGAAGGACAAAAAAGATATCCTTTTTTTTCATTGGGCAAGCTCTTGAAACGATTTCTTTTGCAGTTATTCCGATTAATTTCATAGTATTATAATTTTATAAGGTTATAGATTAAAAATATAGGTGTTGAAATTAGGCAGGCTAAAAATAAGTACCTACTAAAATTGTCAATAGTTCTGATAATTTGTTTTTCTGTTTTCATAGTGGTTTTAATTTAGTTAATAATTTCTTTTATCTACATTTTAATTTTTTAACTAATTTCAATGCTTTTAATAAGTCTTCACCATCTAAATATGCTTTGACAGAATCCCCATGACAAAACTTACTAAATTTCTTATTATTAGATATGATATTTTCTTCCTCTTTGTGGATTAATGCGCATTCGAGACCATAGCTAAAATCATCGCCAGAGGCAGTAAATGGAACATTTATTAAACTTATTCCGTAATTATTCGCAAACCAAATTTTTTGTTTAAAGCCATTGGTTCTTGTAAATTGTTTTTCTGTTTTCATAGTGTTTTAATTTAGTTTTTTAAGTTTTTCATAAATTGGTAAGCATTAGCCTCATACTTAAAAGTTTTAACTACTGGCTGTTTAACAGTATAAGTGCAATCAATAACTTCATAAATTTGATTGTCAACATTAAAGAATACATAATAACTTTTTTTCATAGTGTTTTTAATTTAGTGTGTTAATTATTATTAAAATGAATTTGATGCAACGAATAGAATAAACTACTTCTTTTTTTAGCCAAATTATTAAGCTCAATATCTATTTTAAGTTTTTTGCTTTCTAATAACGATTTTTTGTTTTTAATAATTTCGATTTCCCTTAAAATTCTTTGTAATTCCATAGTGTTTTAATTTAGTTAATAATTTATTTCCCCATAAAAGTATAAAATATTTTTAACGTGCAATGTTTAAAACGCATTTTAACAAAACTTTAACATTTGGCAAAATCAATGAACTATATAAGGATAACACGCACCCGTTAAATTAATAGAATTTTTGACATAGCCAAACATTTAACAAAACTTTAACATATTATTTATTATGTAAAATAGACAAAAAAACCCCCAAAGAAAGGGGGTATTGAATTCACATTTATAGTTCGGGGGGGGTATTGAATTCACATTTGACCCCCTATTGAATTCACATTTAGGGGTATTGAATTCACATTTACGCTATGTAATTATTTTCTTGCGAAAAGAATGTGCCATCCTCCAAAAATAAATAATTATTATGGCTAAACTTATGGACTAAATAATCTTCTGTTAAATATACAGCAGCTTCCTCCTGACAGGCGATTAGCCACTCGTCAAAGCATCTTTGTAGTATTGTGTTAGGATTGTATTCCTTATCCCCTAAACACTCCTCTAATGCAGCGTGAAGCGTTATGTCGATGTAGTATCCGGTGAAGAGTCCATCATGTTCTCTCATCGTTTTTATTATATCTTCAAAGTCTATATTCTTATACTTGAATACTTTCTTGAATTTGCAGAAACTATTCTTAAACCCATAGAAATCTATTTCAAACTCCTTCAGTTCCGAGTGTAGTATCTCAGCAAATACAATTAAGCTATTTATAGATTCCTCACTATAGATGTATCCTTTTTCGATTACAGCTTCACGTTGCTGATATAAAGCCTCTATTTTAGAGACTGCTTTCAATTCATTATATTTATAAAGTCCGCTTATCTCTCTCATATTATTTATCTTTTGTTTATTATATACCAAAGTGTGCTTGAATTTGATATGTTATATTTATTCATTGTTAATGTTTGAGGATTATTATTATCCCTATAGAATTGCTTTATTTCCTTAACCAACTCATCAGGATATTTTTTACTAGCCTCTGTAGCTTTTTTCTGACTAATTGAAATTGCTTCTTTACCCCTGTCATCATAATTATCTTTAGCTGTTCCAATTAAAATATTATCTACAGTATTATTTGATTTAACATCATCTTTATGCCTAACCATTATGCCTTTTTCATATAGTTTATAGCCATATTTCTTAAATGCTTGTAGTCTGTGAGAAAATACAACAATGCATTTACCGCTTAAAGTAATTTGAAACTTCTGATAGCTATACTTGTCTTTGCTTCCAATTATATTATTGAATCTATTTCTTACCACACCTTGGTCATCTATAGTGTAACCTAATACGTTTAAAGCTATATCTTCCCTCTTGACTCCTTGTTCGTGAAGCCTATTTGATAACTCATATGAATCTTCTGTTACTCTCATATCATTTTTTGTTTTGGCATTGTTCTAATTTATCTAATAAATCCTTAATCTTAAATTCCAATAGATTAATCTTTTCCTTTAGTATTTTATCGTTCATAATGAGTATTTAAATTGCTTAGGTGTTCTTTGTAAATTAACTCTTCATTTTCTATTTTATCTATTTGCTTCATTAATAATTTAACAAACTCTGATGCTACTGTTGCACTCATTTTATTATCACCAATCAATTCCATTGATGCCCTAATGGCAGCTAATTCTATTGTCGCTAATCTTGTAAGTTCTGTTTCCATTATTCCTTTATATTATAAGTTTCCTTAGATTTAACACCCTCAATCGTGATTGAGATTAAAGTATTGTAATTAATAAACCTGTAACCATTGTTTTTCATATCGAATACGGGAATCAATCCCTTCTTGATTGGGTCAAAAGCTAATCCTTTACCTTTAAGGTGCTTTACAACACCTGTTCTGCAATTCATAACTCTTTCTGAGCCATCCTTCTTAATGAACTTAGCAGAGAATACTTTACCGCTTGATACTTTGTCTAAAATTTCTGTGATTGTCATAGTAATATGTGTTTTAATTGTTAAACTTGAAGCTAAACTACATAATATTTTTAATATACCAAAATATATTAACATTTATTTAACAAAGTAGGATTTATATATAAAGAAAAAACCACCTCCGCTATGAACCGAAGATGGCTTTTATCAAATGAAACACGAAACAATATTAAATATGAACTAAATTAAAACAATACAAATATATAACATTTCTACTAAATAAACAAATTATTTTACAACATACATTCCTTTTGGTGCAGTTCTACCTAATAGGTATTGAATTAAATATCTCGCTGCATCGATTCCATGGTTGTAACTATCGATAGGAGTAACTCCGCTAACCTTCCAAGCATAGTTGTTAAACTCCTTGACCAGATTCTCTCCTTCAATGTTTATATTATAATCCTGCATCAAAGCAATTCCTGTAAGTATACTACCTTTCTTTTTTAATGTAGGGGTCAAGTTAAGACCTCTTGAATTTAATTCTGCTCGTAGTCTAGGTTCAGAGTTATCAATCACTATAAGGCGTTTTCCTGCGTATCTAAGGCACAATTCATATATATTGGAGGTAACCAGTCCTTTCTTATAGAAGTGCTCTTTAAGCCATATTATCTTGCGTACCTTGTCCACACAGCCTTCAACCAATACAGACTCATCTCTAGAAAATCCTATATCTAATCCAAATATTGAATCTATTTCAGTATTGAATTTACCCATCTGCCAGTCAGTAAAGATAACTCCTTCTGCCTTCTGTAGCCATCCCCCTAGTATTTGATGCCTGTAATGATTAGGTCTTCTTTGCTTCATTCTCTCAATCTCCTTCAAGAATGATTCAGATAGGTTCTCTCTATTATCTTCGTAGGTTGTATGGATATAAGTTACACCATCTTTAGTACCATTAAATCCATCAGGAATACCTCTGTTCTGAAAGAACCTCTGATAAATCCAATGCTCCTTAGTAGCAGGGTTTAGAATCAATAGGCATCTGTTCTTAACTCCCTTGGCTCGTATTGATAAATCTATTTTATCAAAGTTCTCTTCCTCTTGCAGCTCCTCTGCCTCATCAAGTACAAAAGTATTAATCCCACTAATAGACTTTAGCTTTGCAGTTTGGTCTCCACTAGCAGTCTTAATTCCTGAGAAGTATATTGAGCTGCCTGTTAGATTGTTTATTATCTCAAACTTAGTAACTGTAAAATTCTCAAGCAATCCCATCAATTCTAACTTCTCTATGAATTCAGGAATAATACTCATACCTGCTGAACTCATTGTGTACCTAGTAAATAATACTTTGTTGTTTTCTTCAAACGTAAGCAGTACTAGAAACACAGTAATACTAAAAGACTTACCGGAACCTCGACCACCAGTAATTACAAAGTACCTGCTATCCGACTTTAAACCTTTGTACTTTGAATTTAAGGAAACATTACTCATCGGTCTTCTTATCTCTTTTACCTAAGTCTCTTACCTTCATAGGTTTGATGTAATATCCTACTATTGGATTTACTCTATAGTTCCAAAAGTCTGTAGGCATATCTTCAGGATTGTTTATCATCTTCGCTCTGCTCATTGTTTTCTATTTTAGGTGTTAAATCTATTGTTTTAGTAGGAAAGAAATCTATAATGGGGATGTTTACTTTCGTGTCTATTTGGATGTTCTGTTGTTCTTTTGGTCTACCATATCTGTATTCCAATAGCCATTTCATATGCTGAGTAGAACCGGTCTTAGCTAACTTAGCAATCTCTACCCAAGCCTTCTCTTCACTCCCAAAGGCTTTCTTCATTGCATTTAAAGTCATATTAGCTATGTCCTTGTCTTTGGACTTACGTGGTCTCCCTTGACCTCTGTAGACCCCCTTGACAGCTCCGTTGTTCTTACGACCATCTATTTTCTTTTCTTTGTCTTCCTCCTGTTCATTCATATTATTGTATTTTATATAGACTATACTTTACAGTAATCTCTTCACCCTTCTGTATAGTTCTTATTGCGTGAACAACTCTAGTCTTCTCAGCTTCACATTCTGTTATTCTGCAATTAGGTTTATCGCTATGGTTTATGAAACCACCTAAAGGTGTTCTTATAACTTCTCCATTGTCTAACCAAACGTGAGTAATTCCAAAGCTATATCCTGACTCAAAGTCTTTATCAGCTATAAGTCCCAGTCCATCTATATGACTATTGCCTATAGTTAATCCGACAGGGAGCGGTCTATAATTACTTTTCATATCTGAAACTCTTTCTTATCGGTAAACTTATTACCTTGGAGTTTTAGCTGAGACAATAGGAATTTAAACTTATGGCGAATAATTCTATTCTCTTCCTCTAATTCTAAATATCTCTTTTTATAGAATACGTTAGGCGATAGGTACTTTTCTTTGTTGGCATCACTACTTGTTATAGCTAACTTAATTCTATCATATATTTTTAAGTATTCCATTTCAAACTCAGATACAACATCATCAAATAGATTTATTCCATATAATACAGTTGCGTGGTCTTTTCCAACTTCCCTGCCTATAGCACTCAATGGCTGCTTGGTAAACTGCCTACACAACTTATAATATATTGCTCTAGCATATACAACTTCCCTAGCTCTACTCTTTATGCCTATATCTATTCCTGACTCTAGACTGGTTAACTTCTTAATTTCTTGTAACTTCATAATAATAATTGTTTTTCATAATCGTTATACGCTTCTAAAACTCCTTGACAACAAATGTAATCCTCATCTTCCTCATAATACTTTAAAAGTAATTCCTTATCAGGATAGCTAATTATATTTAACTTTAGAGACTTCAACACGTCATCATAACATTCCTTCTTAGTAAGGTAACTCATTTATATTTCTCCCTCTATTTGGTAATCAAATACATCTCTATTCTTATTCACAAAGAACTCATTGTAAATCATTACAGCTTGTTCAACATCTCTCTCTCCATCGTAGTAGCTTCTCTCGCTAATCCCATAGAATCCTATAGTAGCAGTAGTCTTGTCTATAGCTATAAAAGTAAAGTCTCTATAGTCAACATTAAATAACTTGCAATATATATAGGCTTGACACCCATACTTGTATTCCCTTGCTGAATACTCAAATTTATTTATATTCCCTGTAGTCTTTAAATCTATAATGTAGCCATCTCCAAGAACATCTGCCTTACCACGAAATGGTATTTCGAATAGATTCTCAATGGCAGGAACTTCTTTCTTAGTATTCTCCATCAACTCCATAGCCATAGAATTGTTATAGAATGCCTCAGCTAATCTTTCAACCTCATCTCTCTCTTTGTAGGTAAAGACTCTTCCATGTTCAGACAATGCTTCTTTAAATACATTTGTATTCCTAGACTTTATATCTACAAAGTGTTGCTTCTCATAAACGTGAGGCTCTAGTATAGCAGTATGGAATAGCCAACCGAATTCAAAGGCAGGTATTATCTTACCACTTGTTTTGATTAATGAATCTTCATAAGCCTTTGGCGAGTCAAGTAGTTTCTTTATAGAGCTACTGGAAAGAGCGTTAACTCCTAAGTAGTCATAGTAGAATTTATCATCTGCCATCTCAGTAAGCAGCTCCTGCTTATTCCAAGTCCTATTGTCTAGTGTTGTTATTTCTTTAACGTCCATTTCTAAAGTATTTTGTATCTATTATTAATGCTAAACCAACAAGAAGTATTCCTATTGATGCTATAAAGATTGATGCTGCAATTAATTCTAACATAATTATTTCTTTTTCTTTTTGTTTTTGTTAATCCTTTTCTGTTCTTCACTTAGATACTCTTCCTCCATCCAATGAAGTTCAGCTCTTTGCGATTCAATAAACCATTCTTGCTCTAGTAATTCTTTTGTCTTTCCCATTACTGTACGTGTTTTAATAGTCTTCTCATTGTTCTCTCCAACCATCCTAAAGTGAAGGATAGCGGAGTCTCAAATATAACGTATATTATCATTAGGAATCCTTCTAGTACGAAGAATATCGCTAGAAGCAGGAATATAAGTAAAACCTTGGGGGTGTTAAGTAGTAGCTTTATTACTTTCATATCTTATTGTGTTTGATACAAAAGTAGTAAAAATATATTAATAAACAAGAAATATTAACACTTTGTTAACTTTTCTTCGGAGTGAAGGTATCTTTCCAAATAGTTTGACATACTGCGAACCTTTGCTCTCTATCAGAATAATCAGTAATCATTCCGGCATTGTTCATGCATCTTTTGTTAAAGTCTTTAAGCTCTTCGTATTTCTTTGGTTTCATTGTAATTGGCATAGTTCTATTTTTTAGGTTTAATCTTTTTTGTCTTTCCCTGTAGGGTTTCTACTTGCATATGGAGCATCATTACAAATTGCTGTAAATCTTTAATGTCCTTCTGCATCTTAATTAACTTACTTTCCTTCATTTGTTTATTTTTTCATATTCTTTAGCTTCTCAATGTAAAGAGTAGCATCCATTAACTCTTCTTGTAAGTGATTAAGGAAGTTATAAAAACTATCAGGACTATCAAATAAGGTAGTATTATATTTATCTATACCAACCTTACTTCTAATATCATATAAACGCTTTACGTTTTCTACGATTGGGTCTTTCTGTATTGGTTTAATATTTCCATTACTAGAATTTGCATTTTCGAAATACTTACTTACACTATCACTCATATCTAAAATTTACATTTTTTACATTCCCATTTTATTCCAAGATTATTAACAAACCCAATAAAGTTAGATGGTTCTTTTAGTGTGTGCCAGTTACCTTTGTAATAAGTTCTAGTTACCGTACACTCCCTTAACACAATGTCTTGTTCTGCATCATCAAATTCATGTTCTACTTTAAGTATTATTGCCTTCTCAGGAATATGCCAACTGTCGCAAATTCTTTCTAATAATATTCTTTGACCTATTGGAATCAACACGTGCTTTCTTTTTACTTCTATTAAGATAAGAACCTTGTTATCAAATTCCATTACCGCATCTATATCTGATGGGTGAATCTTACCGTTTTGAACACCGGTAAAATCTATTACTTGTTTAACTTTCTTTTTATCTCTTATTAAACTATTCATCTTTGTACTCGTCAAAAACCCTCTTGAGTTTGTTATGGACTTTATTAACGAAACAGCTACTGCAAGAAGTTGGATTTACCTTTTCCTTAAATATTCTATTGTAAATATTTACTAGCTCCTGTTGAATTGTTGGAGATATAGTATTGTTAGTATTAGAATAAAACTCCTTCAGGTAAGTATGCTCCTGTTCATTTAAACATTCAGGTTTATTATAAGGAAATAGGTGATTTAAAGTTTCCTTTCTTTTGTCGCATCCACAGTCTTCTCCTAATGCCCATTTCGCTACCTTAGCGATTCCGGTTGCTTCCAATACCTTCTCTACGGTATCTCCTAACCCTTTAGATTTACTTTTTGTTTTTCTTGTACTCTTTGTACTTTTCGATGGTTTTTTCCCTGACTTCTGATTTGCCATTGCTTAATGTATTAAATATTGAACTTAAACTTATTTTTGTTTCTCTAGCTATTTTTCTCATGCTCATCTTTGAATAGAAGTGTATGTTCCACATCTTCTTATCATACCAATGCCATTTAATAACTTGCTCATCTATTGAATTTATCAAGTTATTAAAAGAATTTTCTATCTCCATATCAGGAGGTGAATCGATAAAATCGTCTTCATTTTCTAGTAAGAAGTGATTTGGCTTATTGTACTTATGGTAACTGGATAGGAATAGATTCCTTAAAGTAACATATATATAGTAAGTGTTTAATTCCTCACTATTATACATAATCTTTTCTTGGTTCTCAATGTACTTGGAAATCCTAACATACATCTCCTGAACTAATTCATTAGCATCCTCATCGCTTATCTTAAACGACTTAGCCATATGAATCCAGTCCTTATGCTTCTCTCCTAAGAGTTGTATTAAAGTTTTTTCTGAGTCCAAACGTGACAAGATATTCCTATTATAAAAAACATTATTTGAAACAAGTGTTCTGTCTCTTCGTTATCTTCCTCCTCAAATTGGTCTAATGAGGTATTCCAATAATTAAAACCTAGCATAACCCCATAAATAGGGAATAACTGAACCATCATAAATTGTATATTAAATTAACTTCTATCCTTGGGTTTGTTTTGTCAATACCCTTATACTCAACACTTACCTTCTTGACTATCGAAGTGTCATCAGCTTCTATACATCTTTTCTCTACAAGTGCATCCTGAAAGAATTTATCCACAACAGCCACTACATTCATTAAGTCTCTCTTTCTTTTATCGGGGGCATAGTAAAAGTATTCTACGTGAACTTCTCCTTTAATATTAAAGAATAATTCACTAGCAATAGATTCCTTAAAATTCTTCTTTAGATTGTTAGAAACTGCATAATGCCAATTTCTATACTGATTAAGATTAAGATAGTATTTAGTCTTTCCACTAAAAGCCACTATCGGTAATGTCATACTTTGATTCACTCCTGTCTAAATCTATTTGGGTAAAAGGTGTAGACCCATTAAATAAATACCTTTGTGTTTTAATGTTAAAATCTATTGCATCTACCTCTTGTGGGATGCCAACTAATTTCTGTTTCTTAATCTTCTGTGAACCAAATGTAACACAACTATCTGAGAAATCCAAACCTCTGTTTGGTCTCCATACAAACATCACGTTATCTGCCTTGTCTGCAAATGTACCTCCACCCTTAATCCTATTGACATCAGGCTTAATGTATCTTCCATTATCATCTTTATGAGGGGTAACTTGGTGCGCTACTAAATGTACCGAAATATTGTTGTCTAATGCAAATCTTTTTAATTCACTCATAAACCTAGAGATATACAAATCTTCTCTTTCACCTCTAAGCATTTTATGCTGAACAGTATTGTAAGGGTCAATTATTAAACTTCTAATTCCCTTAGTCTTAACTAGATGTTTAGCTCTTGAGAATATACTATCTAATGTAAAATTCTTCTTAGGATATATTAAGAAGAAATGCTTTCTTGCAAAATCCATTGCCTCTTTGTATTCCTCTAATTTCATCTGATTACTTTTGTAGTATGGGTCTGCTGATTTACCAACATACATTTCAATTATATCATTGAAGAAATCATTCATTGGCATATTCTCAGGAGAAAATACTGCAAACTTCCAATTGTCTTGTATTGACTTTATACAAGCTAATTGATTAAGAAACATAGATTTTCCCTCATTTTGATAGCCAGTCCAAATATTAACTTCTCCATTTCTCCAAGTCCAAGCCTTATCTATCTGAGGAATATAAGTTGTAGTTCCCCTGTCTTGTCCATTGTGAAAACCATCTAGCATACTCTCTCTTACATCATCAACTGAGAACACACCTTCTAGCTTAGGACTAGAGGCGTTTTTAAGGCGATTTCTGAGACTTTCTACTCCTTCTGCTATTAATACCTCATTGGCATCTTTATAAGGCTTTAAATCGACTAATAAGCACTTGTCGTCTCCTATCCTTCTAACCAATTCTTTTTCTAAATTCCTACCATTATCGTCATTATCGGTTGCAATATAAACTGTTTCAGCCTGTTCAAATACTTCATAGCAATTAGAAATACATTCTAACTTACCATCAATGTTCTTATCTCCAACATTAGGCGCACCCATGTTAACAGATGTATGGGCATAGATTCCTGATACCTCCCAAGATAAAGAATCCATTTCACCTTCACATATTACAATAGCTTTACTAGCGATACATCTATCGTAGTTATAAATTATAGGTTCGGCATCTTTAGATTGCGTAAACCATTTACCATCAATTCCCCTAGCTTTATAATTTATAATAGTGCTTTCTTTTAGATATGGGAATACAATACTCTTACCATCACTAGAAGAAACTATTTTATTTGCTTTAATAACATCTTCTGTAATTCCTCTTTTAATAAGAAAGTTTGCACCTCTCTTAGTTAACTTCTTGAGTTTACTTCTTTCAGGTTTCTTATACATCTTTTTCTTTGGTATTATATCTGATAGGGTTTGTGGCTTATTACTAACCTTACCTTGCCAATTACATTTATGGCAATAGTAAATTCCCTCCTGTATATTAACAGCTAGACAATTATCCTTATAATTCTCCTTGCCTATTTTAGCACAGTTAGGGCATTTAGATTTCTGTTGATTACTATTTCCCTTTAGTTCAATTCCAATACTCTCAAATGTTTCGTCCATAATAAATGTTTTAATCGAAGGTAAAAGTAATAAAATATTTTATATAATTATATTTGGTTATTAAATTTGTTTTTTTATATTTTACTTTATATATATAGTTACAAGTAATTATATATACATTTATATATACTACATATACATTTATATATCTTTTCTTTTTAAGTATATATACAGTTACTTATGCGATATATATAGTTACTTGTAATTACTTGTAACTGTATTGTTAGGAATAAATTTGTTTTATATAAAAATATTATATACATTTGCATTGTAACTAAAAACTATTTAATATGAATAGAGATAAATTATCTAAACTTTACAAGAAGTATGAACTTAGTTCTGATGACATTTACAAACATCAGCACTATATGATTATCACTCGTGCAGGAATCGATAAGATTCAGGCAATAGAGAAAATCAACATCAATTACGATGTCATTAATTGTGAACCTAAATTTGCAGTAGTTAAAGCAAATGCAACTAAAGAAGGCGCACAAATACAAACATTTGGTTCGGCATTAAAAGGAGATAGCTACAAAGATGGTAACTGTAATACTTGGTATGTTATGGAAATGGCTGAGAAAAGAGCTATGAGTAGAGCTGTATTGAAGCTAACAGGTTTCTATGAACTAGGTGTATTTGGAGAAGATGAGTCAGAAGACTTTAAGAGAAAACTAATTTAAATTTAATTATTATGGGTAACGAAAAAAAGTATGTAGGTAATGGCAAACAAGTAGGAGATTATGGAATGGTAAACATTTCTATAGCTGCTAGTAAAGTTCAGCCTTACTGGAGTGAGTACAAAGGAGAGAAATACCTTAGACTGTCCGTAGGGACTCTAAGAGAAGCTAATCAGTATGGTCAAACCCATACAGTTTGGATTGATGAATTTGTTCCTGAGCAAAAACAAGATGCTCCTAAGAGAACAGCTAAAGCAGGGGATGGACTACCCTTTTAAATAGTCTACTATTTATTATTCATTTACCATTAGGAACAAGGGGATAAAAGTTGGTAACAGACTTAGTCCCCTTTTCTTATACGTCTATTTTACGGGTTTTACCGTAATGACCGTTTGAAGTTGTTTTTCTTGTAATTAAGCCTCTCTGCTGCAATCTATTTATAATTCTATATAAAGTCCTCTCTGAGACCTTTAAAGTGTCGCAGAACGTCTTATTTGAAGCGTAGCAGCTTCCATTCTCTTCTTTCTCTTTTCTTATAAAACTAATTACCTTTTCTTCTATACCTACTAGCATAATTTATTTTTTACCTTGACCTCTATATTTCTTCTTGTAATTCTTAGATGATTTAAGACTACTCATCTTAGACTTAGCGTGAACACCCTTACGTTTTATTCTATTATTAGATTTATAGTTTGATACTTGAATCTTTGCCATTACTTATGCTTGTTGTTTCCCATAATCTTTTCTGCACCCCTTGAACCAAAGTAACCTATAAACACTATAGTGAGTAATTCCTTTACAACACTAAGCTCCTCTAGCTGTAGAATCCATCCGGCAACAAAAGAAGTGGTTAGAAATGCCAATGTTAATGGTCGCACGTTTTGAGCTAACCAACTTGTAGACTTGGAATCAGCTACCCATCTCTGAGTAATGCCCTCCATCTCAGTACGCTCTAATTCCAGTTTCTTTAAAGCAAGTTCTTTATCTTCCTTACTCATATCAGAACCACCTATGATAGCCTGTATAACGCTTCCTACAGCAGTATCTCCTGCTATTGAACCTACAACGTTAGGAATCTTCTCTAATAGGAACTTACCTACTTTGGTATCTTTGAATTTCTTTTTATCCATAACGTATTACCAACTGTGTTAGTACGTCCAAATAACGTTTGGTGATTTAGACTCATCTGAGTCAACGTGAATGAAGTTGTTTGCAATTCCAATTCTACTGAAACCGGCATCTTGTAATGCTGTAATAATAATCCATCTTTCTCTTGAACCTGAACAGGAAATGTCAGCGGCTTTGCCTTTAAGGTGAGCTGAATCAATTGGCTTCTTTCCAAGTCTTCTGTAGATTTCGATGTTATGCTCTTTTGTTCTGTAACCGCTATTGACTTTAAATGGGATGTCTGCCATCTCTCTGGCATTGTCAAGCATTGAAAGGAAGTTAGAATCCATATTAGAAGCACTACCCTCAACATCAGGTGAATCAAATTCATCTAAAGTAAAATATTTCATTTACGCTTAAAATTTTGCTTAATGTCTTTAATCTCATTTTGAAGTAACTCAAACTTTAAGTCAATTTCTTTTTCACTTATTTTCTGAGGAGGTAGTGTCTTAGCTTCTTCGACTTCTATTTCTAGAATTGCAATCTTACTATTTAGAGTATAATAACTTCCTACTAATGAAATTATCATTGTGACTAACATAACTATATTTGCTAGGCTAAGAGAAAAGTCTGCTTTCCCATCGCCATCTATATCTACTTTTGCCATTATTTATTAAGTGCTTTTATTATTTGAATTACCGTAAACGCAAAGGTTGCAACTAAGACTAAAGTTTGGAGGTAAGGATTTATTTCAGATATGCTTATTGCCAAGGCTGAGAGGTTGATTCCGTATATTCCAAAAATCTTCAAATCTTCCATTATGCAAATGCCATATAGATAAAACTATTATTTGTTTCGTTTAAATATTCTCTTGTAAAATTAAATCCTGAACTTGTAAAATTAAGTATATCTAAAGTTGTTACGCTAGAAGTATCGTTTGCCTTAAGCCATTGTGTAATATTATCACTTGAATTTATTTTATTATCAGCTATCCACCAATCTACATTGTGAGTGCCTTTAATCATTATCCAAGCGGGCTTAAACCCTGTCACAATAGGATTACCTGCTCCTCCTGTTCCAGTATAAGACCCTATCTTAGAATAGCCATCTACTGAATGGAAGCAATAGGCTATACATTTATCGCCATTTATTGCTAGAGAAGATTGTCTTATTGCAATAGTTGTTGTAGTCATATCAAAAAATGGCGTAAAAGTTGATACTGAAGCATTACTTTCTAATTGTAAACGCCCATTAAATCCTATATCTTTATGAAAAACAGGCCATTGGGAAGTATCATCACGATTTTTAAATATTACTAATTCAGGAACCGAGGACAGTCCATGTCCAGTAGAAACAGGACTTCCTACACCATTTGATGTAAAACTTACAATACTAAACCCTGCATCTACATTAGCAGAAACTTCACTTGCTATTGTACCATTTGTATTTGATGCTTTTGCACCTCCTGCTTTCCAGTTCCAAGCTACGTAAGTTGCATTAGGTTTATTCACCGAAAATCCACCATTTGAATCGTCTTTAACAGTAAAACCATTTGAAGTATCAAAATGAACACCAAAAGCTGACCAAACAGTTATATCTGCATCTGTTCTATCGCTACTAAGATAAATACCATTGCCTCTTACAGTATCAAATAACCAATTGTGTTGTGCTTCTGACCTAGTTTTTGTCCAAGTAAAATCACTATCAAATCCAACACTTGTAATGGTTTGATTATTTCCGCTCCCTGTATATAAAACAGGATTGAAATTATCTCTAGCCACAAGTCCACCTGCTGCACCCTGTGAAAGCATTTTCTTTTTTCCTAAACTCATTATCTAAAACTTGGAAGTTGGTAATCTACAATAGAAGCCTTTGTAGTTAAAGCATTTATTTCTGATTCTTTACTTGCGCATTCAGTTCTTAAATC
>Ga0209634_1000366_pt1 | contig 34839 bp, 28 predicted proteins | sample LinPmetageLP40_FD_184043 | JGI IMG/M metagenome (GOLD analysis project Ga0209634, IMG submission 184043) | Marine viral communities from the Pacific Ocean - LP-40 (SPAdes) (version 2) | ecosystem: Environmental > Aquatic > Marine > Oceanic | place: Pacific Ocean | collected 2010-08-26 | reverse complement strand
ACTATCATATCCTCCAGTCCAATACAAATAATGTATTTCTTCATTAGCATTTATATCATCATCTCCGGTTTTGTTTGTATTATTGTTTGTATTATTGTTTGTATTATTGTTATTAAAGCTATCTTTATTTAATAAAATCATTTCATTATTAAATTCATTATTAGTTGATGTAAATCCTTCCGTATTATTATTATTAAAATGAGTGTATGTAACATAAACAAATAATAATAATATTAACATTAATAAAATAGTAGTGTTTGAACTAGATTGTTTTTTTGATTTTTTTAATTTAGACGTTTTTGATTTTTTTGATAATTTCATATTTTATTATATTTTATTATATTTTTTATTTTATTATTTTATTGATTATTATAATATATGTATATAAAAAAATTTAAAAACTGAAAAAATAAAATAAATTTATAAATATTAATGTAATTTTTATATCTAGATAACATTATATATAAGTTTATTTATATCACTTTCCGTTTTATGCATTTTATCTAAAAGGTTTACTGATTCTGTTTCTAATTGTTTTGCTCTCGTTTTTAAATCTTTTGCTGTTTCTAATTGTTCTACTACTTTAAGTTGCGCTTTTCTTATTTTTTCATTTGCTTCATTTTGCTGTTTGGCGGTTTTAGCATTTTCTAATTCTAGTTTTGCTTCTTCTTCTTCTTTACGTGCTTTTTCGCGGGTTTTTAGTAGTTGATCTGAAGTTATATTCCTGTTAAGGGTTGCAAACTGTTCTTGTAATTTTGCTAAATCATTATTTTCTTTTGTAGCTTTGATAACAACTGTATTTTTTCTAGTTGTTTTTAACCTGTTTACTTCATAATTCTTTATTCTGGTTAAATTACTTTGATAATGAGATGCGGTTCTCAAAAATCCAAATATGTTTGTATTTATTGTTGTTAGTTGTGTGTTTGTTCTTGCATCTATTAGTGCTTGCTTTATGATTTCTCTATCTTTTTCTTCGGTTTCTTCGTAATTTAGTGCGAAAGCAGCTACCGCTACAGCTTCCTTAATATCATCATCTGAATCTTCTGCGTCCAAGGTACCTGTTTTATTGAGTTTTACTATGTCTTCGATTAATTTATTCATTTTTGTAATATTTTCACCAATTTCAATTCCTATAATTTCATCTTCAAAAGGATTATAAAATTGATGTTTTAAATTATGAGCTTGTATTCCATATTTAAGTGCTAATTTTTCTTTGTATTCAGAGTCGGTTGAATGTGGGCTAATATTTATTGTCTTTTTAAAGCTTTTTTGTTCTATTGTTAAAGTTATGGTGCGTTTGCTTTCATATTCTAATGTACAATCCCATTCATCTGATATTTTTGTTGTAGATGACTTTATCGCTTTATGAGATGATACATTTTTTACTTTAAGATATGCTACTTTTTTGTTTTTTGTATCGGTTGGATTATGTTTATTCCATTTATGTACTTGCATACAAATTTCTAATGGTATCGCAAACATATCCACACCTATATCAACATATGTTATACATACTGAATCATCGTCTAAATCATCAATATCATCTAAAAGAGGAAATGATTTATAATTTATCGGTAATGAAGTAGCCACACCTTTTTCTTTAGCATCATCAACATTAGCATCTGTACCGGGATTTGAAGCTGGAGCTGGTAATGTTGATGATGGTGATGATGTTATTGATTTTGATGGTATATATATATTATTAATAAATATACCTATAACAAAATAACCTTCCTCTTTTGTAGTATTAGGAAATATTTCTTCGAAAGTTTTTTCTTCGAAAGTTTTTCCACTATTATATTTTAACCATCCTTTTGAATAATCATTCCAATGATTTTGTTTTGCATATGCAATATAATGACCTGAATTAATTATTTGTATTTCATTTAAAAGAGTAATTGGTTCTGTGCTATTATCTGCTTTAACAAAAGAAAGTAGTGTATAACCTTCTTTCTTAAATGTAAATTTCATAAAATCATCTGAAGATGTAATAATACCTCTAGGTTCACTTGTTTCCATTATTAATTGTCTATTTATATTTTTACGTAATACTACATTTATTAATAAATCTAGAATTGGTTGTGGATTACTAAAACTACCACTATTTGGTGCTTTTATATGTCGTTCTTCTTTTTCTGTTATTTGTTCTTCTGGTGTACGAGGTTCACATAATTTATTTACTAATTTACTATTACATATATATGTATGTAAATCATTATAAAAATCATTATCCCATACAGTTTCTTTTCTTCTTGCTTCTAATAATTTGTTGTAAATATAATTAAAATCTTTTATTTCATCTTTAGTATATGTATTATCTCCAAATACTACAAAATCATCAAAATGTAAATCTAATACTTCTTCAAAAGCAACTATAGCATATAGAGATGCGTTTAACCAACAATGCTTATTACCATTATTATTACTTGTATTATTTAATATAAGAGGTTCTAGATATAATAATGTGCCCTTTTCTACTTTTTCTTGTAATTTATCCATATCTTTATTAAATATTTCCATTGCTTCTGTGGAGTTTGGTTGTAATACAGTATTTTTCTCTAATTTCTCTAATAATTTTGTTGCGAATTTTTGTCCTTGTATAGCTTTATTTGAACCTCTAGCTAGGTTTGTTCCAACATTTACTTTATCGTTATCTTTATCCATTGGAAAAACAACTATCCCGCCATAACTATGATATTTTAATACTATTCTTTCTATTAATTTATGATATCTATCGTATTCTTCATTAGTTTTATTTATATCGATAGTAATTATAGGTACTACATTTTTATTTCCACTTGTCTCAGCAGCTTGATTACCACCACCATGTGTTCTATCTGTCATATGTCCTTCATTCGCACCAAAAATAAAAACAGCATTATTTTTATTATCTTTGATTGTACTTGTTGTATAAAAATTATTATCTTTACCATCAAACCTTACTATGTCAGAATATTGACTTTTAAATTTTGTATCAGTTGATACTAATCTTATAACAGTATTTGCTCCTGGAAATTCAAATGCAACAGCAGCTATAGCAACTGCTGATTTTATTTGGTCTTCATCAGCCATATTTTAATTTTTGTTTTCGATTAATAAAGTTTAATAATAAATTGTATTTATTATTATTTTAAATATATAAAATATAAAAATATAAATAATTTAATTATTTAATGTATTATTTATTATTTTTTTAATTTCATTGCTATATGTTAGTAAGTATTTATCAACTTCAACATTATAACGGTCTTCTAACTTACCATCATAATATTCATTAAAAACTCTTTTCAACATTTTTCTTTTATATTTGAAACATCTTTTATTATAAAGTTCATACCATTCTTCTATTTGTTTAATGATTTTATCACATAACTTATCTTTGAATTTAATAGAGGATTCATATATATTATCAGTACCGTCATAATATAATATGTGTTTTCTATCGCTTTTATTTGGAAGATAGAAATTACTGTTTTCAGGAATATCTTTATGAATTGCTTTTATTGTTTCTTGAAATGAATTAAAACTTTGGTTTAATATATTAATAATTTTTTCTTCTGTTATTGATTCTAGGTTTTCTTTTCCAAATGGATTTATATGATTTATAATGACTGTATTGTTATTTGTATTATTATTAACTGTATTATTTAATGTATTATTAGTATTAGTTGTATTATTAGAATTATTAAGTGTATTGTTATTATTGTTTTGAGTAATATTATTGTAGCTCTCATCCCCCATCCCCCCTCGGACTGTCATATTGTTATTATTATTATAATTTTCATTTAACGATTTTTCTTTATTACTTAATACTATATCTGTTTCCTTAATTTTTTCATTATTTCTAATTTTTATTTTTTCTTCATTATTATCATTTACTAAAATTAAACTTTTATTATTTTTTTCCAATTTTTCAACAATATTATCAAATTTTTTAGCTTTTTCTTTAATATTTTGATATATTTTACAATTTTTTAAATGTCTAGATTTACTTTGTTTATAGTTATATTCTTTATTACAATAACTACAATTATATACCTTTTTACTATTTTCTTCTATACTATTACTATTTTCTATATCAACATCTAAATTTTTAGAAATGTTTACTTTATGTTTACCCTTTTTTATAGAAATGTTTACTTTTGGTTTACCTTCTACCTCTAAAATGTTTACTTTTGGTTTACCTTCTACCTCTAAAATGTTTACTTTAGACTTACCCAAACTTACACAAACTGGATTATCTACTGGTTTACACGGATTTTTACGGTTGTAGTGCTTCGTCAAATAGTCTTTTCTTCTGAAACTGCGAGAACAAATTGTACAAGAATAATTAGGCATAATTGAATTAATTATTTATAAATATAAGTTAGAAAATTATTTTAAATTAAAATTAAATTAAAATTAAAAACTTCTATAAAACCTCTATGAAAATTCTTTAAACAAATATACAAATGAGGCGTGCGTATATCAAATATGATTGTACTTCTATAAAACTTCTATAAAATCTATAAACTTCTATAAAACTTCTATGAAAAATGAGTTATAACAGTATTAAATCGAGCGTACTTCTATAAAATTTCTATAAAATCTATAAAATCTAAATTTTTATAGGAGAGAGGGAGAGCGATTTTTTTATTTTTTTTTATAAAAAGAATATACGTTTTTCATTTTTTAAAAGTCAAAAGTGTGATTTTCCGTTTTTCCCTTTTTTCCCTTTTATTTTTTTTGAATAAAATAAAGGTGCTTTTATAATAATATTACATACGATATAAAAGTAATAGAAAAAGACTCATAATTATAACTGTAAAGTTGTTAAAAGGTTTTAAAAATATTTTTAAAAAGTGTAAAAGTTTAAAAACTTGGAAAATTAAAAGTGTTTATATTTTATATTTTAATTTCGTTAAAGTTAGATATTTCATTTTTTTCATAAGGAATTATATTAACTTGTTTAAAAATATCTTCTGTTAATTTAAGTTTCATCATTTTATCTCTATTATTCATATATTTCATTGAAGGACCTTTATTGAATTCAAGAAGATATGGATGTAAGTTATTAGTAAAAATGACGTCGGCACCAAACAATTGAAATGTTAAAATGTCGTTGAGTTTTCTACTATTACAAATTTTACTATATATAGCTGCCATAACGTTTGTAAATAATATATTAATTTGATTCCATAAATAATTATTTTTTTTATCACCTAAAAATTGTTTTAAATCATCAAATGATTCTGGATGTGTTTTATAAATATCTTGGTCTAGTAAATAACTAGTTAAATGTTCTTCTTTATCAAATGTTTTTTTATCTTTTGTATCATCATAATCTTTATTTGTGTAAATACATTTACCCCTATTATATAAATATCCCTTTTTATCTCCTTTATTACATACCATTAAGAAATAAATACGTAAATTACATTTGCGCTTTTTAATCAAAAAAAGATCATCTATATATATTTGTATTATTTTATAGTTATTAATAAGTGAATTCATTTTTTGATTTTTATTTAAATCTTCTTCTTCTTTAACATTGTTATTGTTATTGTTATTATTATTGTTATTGTTATTGTTATTGTTATTGTATTTTAGATTTTTATAATAATCATCTAATTTAGTATTAGCGTCAAAATTATTTGGATTATAAAAATCTTTAATATTTTGTTTTGTTTTTTTAATTATTCGTAATATTCTTTCATAATCATTTGTAATTAATATTCCTTCTTTACGTTGTATGTTTTTTTTTAATAAATATAAATTTTTTTTATTAAATCTCTTTTTGAATATTTTAATATCTTGTGGATCATTAATTATAAAAGATTCTGGAATTAATTGGGCTGCTTTTTCATTACCATAAAAATCCCTAACAATTTTCCATAATTCATTTTTACTAGCAATTTTATCACAACCCTTAATAGCATATACTTTCTGGTCTGTATTTGTAATTTTTAAATTTTTTAATTCTGTTTCAGCATAATTATAACCACAAAGAATATATAAATCCCAATTATCGTCTTTTTCATTTATTCTATCAAATTTATATTTATTAAAAACAGCGTCTAGTGTATTTTGTAACTTGAGATACTTACATTTTCTATATTTTACTTTTAATGGTTTATCTATTCTTTTAAAATTATATTCGTCTTCCTCCCTATTTCCAATATAAGAAAATGTGTTTCTAAATGATGCTTTATTTTTAAATTTAACAAACCATATTATAAGTAATATTATAACTACTAACAATACTAATTTTGTATTTATTTTTTTAATATTAGTTTTAATATTAGTTTTAGATTTACTAGGTTTTTTACTTTTCATTATAATTAATAGTAATTACTTATAATTAATAATGATTAATGATAACTATTATAATATACTAATATAAATAATTTTAAAATAAATATATACAACTACTTAATTAATTATTTTTATAAATATCCTTATAAATTCTATTGTATGATGTATAAAATAAAACCTAAATATTTAGATTTAGTCAATTTAAAAAAGAATGAAAATAATAAAAATATTTCAAATAAAGTAAATATTTATGTAGGTTTAAAGCAAAAATATGAAAGCAAATCAACTCTTATTTTAAATAGATTAGATAACAATATTACATTATTAAGTGAAAAATATAATAATTTAATAACTAACATACAAATAGAAAATACTATCATTAAACGGTTTTTGTATAAATTAGACCATATTACTATTTTAAAAAATCCTATTGACATATCTAGTGATAATAATACGCCTATGTACTTATTTTTAAATAATATATATAATGATAATACGAATACGAATATAAATACATCAGAAATTATAAAGAATATTATTAAAACATTTTATAATAATAGTAAATTAAAGTTTGATACTCCTTACTTGTATGAAAGTACTTTAAAATATACTTTTGATAATTTATGTGATTATGACGATAAAAATGAATATGAATATAATATAAAAGACAATAATCCAAAATGTAAATTATTTTTGTTTGATAATATTGATAAAATTAAACTAGATTATAAAACATTTTACTTAAAAGAATTAGAAAAAACAAATAATAAAAATAAAACATTCAATAAACAATTAAAAACAATTAAAACTAAAATTTCCAACTTAGTAAATGAAAATAAAACACATATTGAAAATATAAAGGAATTAAGGAATAATAAAATAGAAAGTTATAAAGAATTAAATAAAAGTATTTATAATTCTTATTTAGCAATATTATCTAATAACAATAATAGTTTGAGCTCTATAAATGAATTCTTTTTCTTTGATACAAAAGAAATTTATAGCTTAATTGAATTAATTAAAAACAATAAATTGAAAATAGTTAATTATAAACTAGATATGAAAAATATTGAATATATTAAAAATAAATATAATTCTCAATACATATGTGATTTACAATCTAGTATTAAATCATATCATAATAAACCGTCTTATGGCGATATTAATTATAAATCAAATGATATTATAACACAAAATCAATTATTTGATATGATTAAAAATTATAATGATACTAATACTAATACTAATACTAATACTTATTATCCTATAATAATAAAAGATTTAGAAGGTTTTCGAGTTTTTGAAAATAAAACAACAGCACTATTTTCTAATTTTATAAAAAAACAGATTACAATAGGGAAGGAAAATATAAATGATATAGAGAATGAAATAATAAATGTAAAAGCACAACTAGATTATTATTTAAAAAAAAAAGCAAATATGAATAAAAATGTGGAATTATATAATAATTATAGATATTATAAAACTAAACTAGACAAACTCGAAAAGGAAATTTTAAAACATATTAATTAATTTTATAAAATAAATTTTATTATCTTTATTATCTTTATAAGTAAATAACAATATATTACTATGGAAGTAGAACAGACAAAAAGAAATGGATTAAAAGAGAAACAACAATTTGAAATAGAAAATTTATTAGAAGTTTTAAATCAATCATCAAAAAAGGAAAAGAAAAAAGGGTTAATTAAACTATTATATGGAAAAATTGATCCATTATTATTTAAAATATATAAACCACCCTCTAAATCAATGTCAGGTAAATCAGGGGCTGTTATAATGATAGATGAAACTGAAAAACCAAATATTAAAACCATAATGAAACAAATGAAAACCAACACTAGTATTAAAATAAAAGATGGTACTTGTATTAAAACATCAAATAATTTAAATGAAATACTAATAAACTTAGTTATGAATAATTTGGGGGAATTTATAGAAGAAACTGATAAATTAGAATTTGTGAAACATTACATAATTGAAATAAAAGGTTTTGGAAGTGAAAAGAAAAAATCTTATATAATACAAGGAGCTGTTGGTATTAATGCTATATTTGATGAAGAAAAAGATTATTATTATTTTAGGGAAGATGAAAAAAGTGTAGAGTCTGGTGAAACAGTAAAGAAAAAAAATTTAACTAATTTACACGATATGTTTGTTTATAATTATATACCGATATTGATAAAATTATGTCAAAATTATGATGTCAATAAATTTAAAATAGAATTATTTATAAAATATATTATACATATGACATCTTTGTATGCAAATGTTTTAAACATATTAAATGATAAAATTGGATTTTGTCACGGTGATATGAAACTTACGAATGTATTTATAAAAAAACATATATTTACAGCTGTCGAAGGACATTTTACTCAAGAAGACTTACAACTATTAAAAGAAGATTGTGGCTTTATAATAGATATCTTACCTGTTATATCAGATTTAGATAGGTCTCGCTTACATATTAAAAATCATACTATTAGTTCTATGCCTACTGGAAAATATGGTAATACTAAAATATCACGAACAAAAAGAGCACAAACGATTGGTATTTCTAATACTACATATAAGTCTAGATATAAATGTAGTAGTGATAAGACTATAAAATGTAAAACTACTTTTTTTAAAACGTCTTCTTTATATACATCTAGTCATTTTGATAATTTGAGTATTATTTTAAATATATTTATTTTATTTGATATTGATGTAACTGTCGAAAAAAGACCAACAACTATATTAAAATTGCTTTATGAAAAAAAAGGGTTAGAAAAATTCGACGATTTTATGATTAGTAAATTTAATACAGACAATACCACCTTAACTAAAGAATATATAACGAAAATGATAAATACTATAATTTCAACAAATCACGGTAAAGAAACATATGACTTATTTTATATAAGAAATAAACATACAAGTGCTAATAAATTAGGTAATATGGCTCAGGATTTTTTATGCGAGTGGACAAAAAAACTAAAAACTAAACGTACTGGTGGTTCAAGGAAGAAAATAAGAAAACAACCAACCCATAAAAAAACAAAAAAACGTTAAAACAAATGAATGAAGTAATTTAAATTGAATTTTATTTTTATCATTTTTTTACATTTTTTTTATTTAATATATATATAATAAATAATTAACTTTTATTTTATAATATATAATAAATAATTACCTTTTATTTTCAATATGGCTAAATCTAAAAAACATACTCTTAAAGAATCTAGAACTAAACATTCTCGCAAAAAAGCAAAACCAAGACGTCGCAAATCTCATAAAACAAAACAAAAACAAAAAAACATAAATAAATTTAATTTACAAGGGGGTGATTTGGATTATGCTAAAATTCAAGATTATATTAAACAAATAAACTCCCAATCTGTAGGGACATATATACATCAAAAACAACCCGTTTTATTTTCAACAAAATTAAATGAATGTGGATTTTTTAGTGTTATGAATTTACTTCAAATTAAATTAGATCGTGACTTTATGACTCACGTTGCACATTATGTTACTAAAGAAAATATTGAAAATAGTCAGTATCTACATTTATATAGAACAATTTCTAAATTGTTTTTTAGTGAAGATACTCCTACAAAACCAGAAAAATTTCGTAAGGATATTAATGAAACATTTGATAGAATTTTAGAAAAAGAAAAAGCACAATCCCAGGGTCTACTTTTTAAAGATTATAATATAGATACTATTAAAAAATCATTAGATATATTAGGATTTAAATGTATAGATTTTTTCGATATGCATACTTATTTAGATTGTAAAAATAAAGTAGAAACTGAAGTAGGAACTGAAGTAGGAGATGATGTACAATGTACTAATATTATTAGTCAAGTTGAAAATTCATTCGGAATAATAATTAATATAGACGGAAGACATTGGATTTCTATTAGAAAAATAAAAGATGCTAAATATATTTTAGCAGATTCTAGTGAAAAAGAAAGTGAAGAATTATCAACCGAACAGTTTTTAATTAAGATTAATATGTTTTCAACATCTGGTAAACTGTATTATTATTATTTAGTAGAAAAGAAACCCGAAGAACCCGAAGAACCTAAAACATATGATGAATCAGATTTTACTATACAAAAGACTGATAATCTTTTATCAATAGTACAAAACACGAGCGCTGATTCATTATATGAGGTTTTACCAGTTTCGTCGATTGATTTTGAATATATTAATATACCACATAATCGTGGTGTGTACATAAAAAATAGTAAAAATTATCCTTCTAAAATTGGAATGAAATTGGTAGAAATCGCAGGAGGAAAAGATATTAGTAATAGTCAAGAAATTACAGAACAACTTAAAGGTAAAACAAAATGTAAATTTAAATTTGCTAAAATTCATAAAATTAAATCACAAAGCTATATATACGCAAATAAAGCAAAAACTAAGACACTTTTACAAGAAATAAGTACACTTGTAACAAAAGTTAATATGGACCAAGATAAAATATTGGGACAAATAATTGTAAGCGACCTAGAACCCCAAATAAAATATGAGGCAAATAAATACATAAAAGATAAACTTATAAATGATATCAAATCCAATAATATAGAAGAAGTATCTACATATTTTACCGATAATACAGAAAAAATTGATAACATAATTGAAAGTGGTAACGCAGCCCTTCATATTGCTATTACAGCACAACATAAAGAAATGGTGAATCTTCTTTTAGAGAAAGGAGCCGATGTTAATTTAATGTGTAAAGGAAAAACACCTATACAAATTAATAGTGAGGTTCCGGTGCCAATGTCGTTCGGAAAAAATGAAAAGAAACAGAAAAAAAATGAAATTACTCAAATCTTAGAAAAAGCTAAAGCAGCAGCTGCTTCTGTAGCAGTTGCTACAGAAGCAGCTGCTACAGAAGCAACTGCTTATGCTTCAGAAGCATAAGGACCAACAATAATTATAAAATTAAAAAACCAATAATTATAATTAACAATATAAAAACTAACTATTGAATAAAAATAAAAATAGACATTTAAAAACTTAATTATGAATAATATTATAAATCAATCCGCAAAAAAACAAAAAAACGTTAAAACAGATGAATGAAGTAATTTACACTGAAATTTATTTTTATCATTTTTTTACATTTTAGTTTTATAATTTCATTTATTACATAATATATTATCTAGTATTATAATTATATAGTAATACATATTTATAACATATATAATGTCTATAATTATAAATGATATAAACAAAACTATAGAATATGGACAGAAACTACACAAAATTTTACAAAATAATAATGAAAAACAAATCATTGATAGTTTAATGAAACATCTATTCACATCAAAAGAAAAAGAAGAATTTAAATTATTACATAATAATTTTAAGCCTAGTAATTTGAGTGGTAAATCTGGTGCGTCTATTTTGTTTCATATTGATAATAATGTTAATTTAGCTATGAAAAAAACAGAAACTGAATTTTCTAAAAAATCTTTATATAGTAAAGATGATAATAATTGTATTTATTATGATAAAGATTGTATTAAATTACGTTCTGATTTAAATGAAATTGTAGTGAATTTAGTTATGAATAATTTAAATTTATTTATTAAAGATTATGATAGTGTTAAGTTTGATAAATATATATTGAAAGTATTTAGTTTTGGAGTTTATAATGATATTAAAAAAAAGGTTAAACAAACATCTTATATCGTTCAAGAAAGGGTAGGAATAACATATATTGATTTGGATACTTATAATAAATATTCAATAACAAATTTACACGAATTATTTGCTAAAAATTATATACCTATATTAGTAAATTTGTGTAAAAATGTATCTAAAAACATAGATGCTATAAAATTATTTGTAAAATATATGACACATATGATTAAATCATATAATAAACTACTATCATTGTTAAATACTGAAATTGGATTTTGTCACGGTGATATGAAAATGACTAATATATTTATTAAAAAACATTCATTTTCAAAAGAAGAAAATCCATCTTTTAAAGAAAACGATATTGATTTATTAAAATCTTCCGGTTTTATAATAGATATCCTACCAGTTATATCAGATTTAGATAAGTCTTCTTTATATATTAATAAAAACTTAGAGGATATAGAAGCTGGGAAAATGTTATAATAAAATTTAACTATTTGAAACAAAATAGTTTATTATATAAATTTAGACATGAATGTAGCAGACATTTAAACATTTGTAATAGTCGATATAATCCTAGCCATTTTGATACATTAAATATTATTATAAATATATTATTATTATTAAATACAAATATTAACAATGTTAATATATTAAAAACATTAAATAATCATACTATAAATGATAATAAAATATTAATAAATTTTTATACATTTATTAAACAAGTATTTTCTACTAATAGTAAGGGTGTAAATAATTTAATAACACATATTTTAAAAACAAACAAATCAACATTAATTACCTTAAAAAAACATTTATCTGTTGATTTAATAAGTAATAAATCAGAATTAGTTTTATGCTCCAATTTTAAAAAAATTAAAAATCCAAGTATAATTACTAAACGCAAATCAACTAAACGCAAATCAACTAAACGCAAATCAACTAAACTCAAATCAACTAAACCAATAAGTAAAAAAGCAATGAATAAAACATTATAATTTCATTTATTAATAATAATTTTTTGTCGTTTTTAATATAATTTAATAAACTCATATTTAATTAAAATAATATAATTGAGAATATAATTAGGAAGATAAATAATATAAACTATAAACTATGAAACTAATTTCATATATAATATGTATTTTATTACTAATTTTAATATTAGTTTTATATTGTCATATATCTAGTTTAAAAAAAATAAATAATAATATCGAAATATTACAGACTATAAATCCATCAATAGACAAAATACAAGATTTATTACAAGAAAAATCACCCATTGTTTTTAAAAATGTTTTATATGAATGGGAACCAATAATTAATATATTTGACAAATCGATTACTGAAATAAATAATATGTCTATTAATGATAAAACGTTTTACAAGGATTTAATAGATTGTTTTAATTCATATAGTTTATGTGGTTCAATGGGGTGGGATTATTATTTTACAGAGAAAAATATACTTGATACAGAAGAATATTTTACTTTAGAAACCCAACATCGACATATAATATGTCAAGTTATGGGTACTCAAAGATATTATTTAGCTTCTCCAAATCAAACACAATTTATTAAAAAGGGAAAATGGGGTGACAATGAAATTAATAATGTTCAATTATCAGCTACAGAAAAGAAATTAATTAAAAAAAATCCTACTAAAAGTATAGTTAATTTTTGGAATGAAGAAGAAACCGGTAAAGAACCCTTTAATAAAGTAGAGTATATGGAAATCATTTTGCGCGAAGGTAATTGTTTATATATACCATACGGATGGTGGTTTTTAAGTGAAGTTGAAGAAGATAGTATGGTATTAGAAGGATTTAATATTTCTTGTATTTCATTATTTGTTTAATTTATATCAATTAAAAGTAAAAATATAAAATATAAAATATAAAATATAAAATAAAACAATTTAAAAACATATTTACTATAACATATATAAAATTTATAGGTTATATATTTATATATCCCCATTCTATTACAGCATAACATTAGCAACAAAGTAAGTTTATTGAAACATATCAATAAAAATGTCTGAAGGTTCATCTCCAATTGTAGGTCAAGTAAAGTGGTTCAGCAATCAACTCAATTATGGTTTTATTACAGTATTAACTGATGGAGAACATAATGGTATTGATGTATTCGTACATCAAACCAATATTTGTCCTCAAGTAAGTAATTATCGTACACTTACACAAGGAGAATATGTTTCTTTCATTCTTACTCATAATGAAGGAGAAAAACACCCATATCACGGAACAAACATTACTGGATATGGTGGTGGTAAATTAATGTGTGATTTCCATCAATCATCGCCTCGAAATTCACGAGGAGGTCATAATCATCGTGAAGAGAGAGGTGATAATGAAGGAGGAGGAAGACGTGAAGGAGGAGGAAGACGTGAAAATTCTTCTTCTAACTAATTCATTATTTTATTTATATAATATTTTTTTTTGAATTTTTAATTATTAATTTTATATTTATAAATATTATATTAGTAAATAACAATAGAGTTATAAATTTTTAAAATATATTTTATATATTATAAAATATATAATAGTATACTATATACGAAATAAAATGGAAAAATCTAATACAACTAATTATTTATTATTTATAATATTATTTACAGTAATATTATTTGTTTGTACAAATAAATGTGACAAAAAAGATGAAGTTACTGAAAAATTTAATGATATAAATATGGCTGATTATATTGAAGATAATACTGACAAATTATTGAATGAAAAAAGAGAACACGAATTTAATTCAACAAAAGAAGAATTAAAAAATCTTCCAGAGTATAAAAATGGCATTAAAAGTCGTGAATTGAAACATAAAATGGAAAAATTTAATAATAGATTAAATGAACTATCAAATGTTAATATTGAAGAAGCTAATAATATTGTTCAAGATGTTGAAAATTATATTGGTTCTATAGAAGACACAGATAAAGATATTTATAACAGATTTATAGTTGAATATTATAAAGACCACGATGATAAAATTTTTGATAAAGACAGATTATTTAATGAAATGTTTAATAAAGTTGAAACTCATTCACATTTTCAAGATACTGCTGCAAAGGCAAGAAATGATGATATTGATATAGAAACATTTATGGGTAAATATTTTGTTCCACCGTATCAATATAAAGAGTTTGATAATGTTTATATTATATTAACAAAAAAAATAAATTTAAAATGGAATGAATTTGATGATTATATTATGAGTTTTTATGTATTAGACGAATTGGTATGTGATTATGAAGTTGAATTACAAAAGAAAAAAGATAATTTATTAAATTTAAAAGAAAATAGCCCTAGTACGCCAGAAGATTTAAAGAAAAATTTATTAGGATATGAAATAACTATTAATAAAGAACTTCCAAATAAAACTCTAGAATTTAAATATCCAAAATACCGAAATGGAATTAAAAATATGTTAAATAATCTTGGAGTGAAAGAAAATATGAAACTTTATATATTTATGGTTGATAATCAATTTAATAAGCAATATTTAAATATGGATGGTTCTATAAATGGTATGTCTGAAGACGCTTACTTCCATAAAGATGTTGATGATTTATTTAGAATATATAGCAAAAATGGAGCGACACTCCTTCACCTTTCAAAGAAAAATACCATTGATAAACCCTTCAAATCTTTAGTCGATTAACTAGTATTTTTTTTATATATTTTCATTTTGATTTATTTTTAATTTTAATTTAAATTTACAAAATTATAATCTTTTTTAATATTATAATACTTTGAACCTATTATACTTTAATAATAAATTATTTATAATATGCCTAGAAAATCTAGTCGTCGCGTTAAATCTGTAAAGAAACGAACTACACATAAGAAAAGCAAAGTGAGAAGAAACAAAAATAAACGAAAATCTCTATCTGAAAAGAAAAACAAAATCAAAACAAAACAAAAAAACAAATATGGTTATGAAAGGGGGTATGATAGATAAACAAAACAAAAATTCACTTCAAGAAATTGAAAACTATACAAACAATTTGACAGTCGAAAAATTAAATTTAACAAATATTAGTATCTTTATAAAGGGGCTTAGTGCTAATAATTCTCAACTTATAGATATTGAAGACAGACTTAATAAGTTCACAAACAAATCAAAACTTTTAGATAAAATACCTAAATTATATAAATTATATAATATGTATACTTTATTAGTAAAAATTCCACCAGAATATCGTAATTATAAAATGATTATATATTTGAACACAATACGACCAGTTTATAATACGTTTTTAAAGAATGTTAATTCAAATACGACACTTAATAAGACTGAGTTAAGAATGTTAGATAACCTTATAATATAAAAAAGATTTAATTAATTTTTAGTCATTTTTTATATTTGATTTTTATATTTTATACTATTAAATAAACAATATATTATATTTAATATGTCTAAAAAAACACAAAAAAAATCACATATAAAACGTAAAAAATCAAATAAAAAGAAAAGAACTAATGTAATTAAATATAAATATAATAAAAAAAGTAAAAACAAAAAATCACATATAAAACGTAAAAAATCAAATAAAAAGAAACGAACTAATGTAATTAAATATAAATATAATATAAAAGATAATAAGTTACTTGGTGGTTTTAATATAGGTCATTTTTTTAATATATTTAACGATGGTGTTATGAAAACATATCAAGTTCATCAAATTTTAACTAAAGATGCTTGGGAAAAAGCAAAAAATAAGTGTGTAGATATAGAAAAAAAATGGTTAGCTAATTCCCCATGTTTTAAAGAAGAATATTTAATACACGGTGTAAAATGGAATGATTTACCCAGAGATGATAATAAAATAATAATAGATGAATTTCAATGTGAAAATTTAAGACCTGCTAAAATAATAGCTTTATCTAAAACTTACATAAAAGAAAAATTATATAAAAAATCTAAAAGTAAAATGTGGAATGCTCATTATGGAACAACGCAACATTATCATTCAATGAAAAGCAATGAAAGTTCTGAATTCGAAGTTCTATTTAATATTTATAAGCAATTAATTGAATGGTATAAAAAAAGTATATATAACATAGATAACATAGATAAATTGGATTCTTTTGAAAATCCTGGTAGAATAAATTTTTTAGGGAGAATATTACATACTATTCAAGATAGTTACTCAAAAAGTCATACAAATAGAGATAGTAATTATAATATTATAGAATTTTATTCATATAAGTTAAAAAGTACATCTAGTGAAAATGAAAAAGATGCTAAAAAAAATCATTTTAAATATGATTCTTTGGAATATTTGGAAAAAGAAACCCCAGATTTAAAGATAAAGATAATAGATGAATGTTCTAAAGTATGTGAACGGTGGATAAATGATGTATATAAAATAAAGGATCTGGGTTATTCAAGTCCATTTAAGTTATGCGGTATATGTAAACCTACAACATCAGTATCAAAAAAAACTTGTAATGAGTGTATAAACAATATGTTAGATTTGCTCGAAAAATTATCTGAATATAGAATAAAACAGATATTATATGATAACTATAAGTTAAAAGATAAAGAAATTACAACAACAAACTCTGAATATTTAGATTTAATAAAATTAAACTGTTCTAAATGTGGTTCTCTAATTGATGATTTAGTATCTGGTGGTAATAAAACATTTCTACCCTATATACTATGTTATAAATGTGTAATTTAATACGAAAATCCCCTTCAAATCTTTAGTCGCTTAACTAGTATTTTTTTTGTTTTCCCATTTTTTTATTTTTAACAAAATTTATAATCTTTATTAATATTATAATACTTTATTAATATTATAATTAATTATTTATATTATGTCTAGAAAATCTAGTCGTCGCATTAAATCTGTAAAGCAAAGCAAAGCAAAGCAAAGTAAAGTAAAGAAAAGCAAAGCGAGAAGAATCAAGGTAAGAAAATCTGTATCTAAAAGAAAATCAAAAAAAAAATCAAAAACAAGCAAAGTAATGAAAGGGGGATTATATACTAAGAGTGGGTTATATACTAATAGTGGGTTATGTAATAAAACTAAGAATTTAAACGCTTTTTGTTCGCACATAGAAGTAATTTATGAAAACTATTTTAAAAAAGGATTTAACGTAACAAAGGCATACGAAAAAAGGGAAACATTTAAAAATCATGTAATAGATGTATTACTAAAAACAAAGATTTATATAGGTTATATGAGAGTTAACTTAAATTTAAATCAAAAAGACAAAATGATTGCGGTTTCTATATTATTAGATTATTGTTCTAAACATGTATCGCATTTTAATACTAATCTAAATATTGGTAGAAATGATAGTAATGATGTTACTCTTGATAATTATATAAGTGAAATTAAAACAAAATTGGAAACACAGTATCAACAAAACTTAAACTTCCCCTCACATTTTCCAAATCCATAAACAATAGAATAAATGAACAACTTAGATTAACTTAAATAAGTCATTTTCATTGATTTGGTTTGTTTTTTTGTTTTTTGTTTTCCCATTTTTTTATTAATTAAGTGTATCCATTTTTTATCATTTAAAAGTAAGTTTTTAACAAATAATAAAAAGTCACGTTGTTTACTATTTACTGTAGTATTGTTCGTAGTATTAAAATTAAGTTCTAGTTGCATTTTATTATTGAAACCTAAAAATGTATCAATATTATGTAAAAACGCCGATTTAATAATATAATACGATAACGCTGGAGTATTTTGATTAAGGATTGATTTAACTGACTGTTTACTTTTACTTTTAATTAAATCTTCGTATCTAGTAAATCTGCTAAAGCGTAATATATCAACTACTTTTTCAATACTATATGTTTTTTCTTTATTAAGGTGTTTTATAAATACATTGTAAGAACTCGCGTTATTTTTAAGGGGTTGTTTTTTAAATGTAAGATATGATATAATATTAAGAAGATTCGCAACACATTCAGTATAGGCTTCTCTTATAAATACTTCAGATTGTGGTGTTATATTTAAAAGCGACTTTAATTCTCTTTCAAACTCTTTTTCGTAATCTGGATCGCAAATATCTAAGTTATGAAAATGAATGCTTTCGTGATAAATACTTTTCAATAATTCCTCTTTTCTCCATATAATTATTTTAGTTTTTGTATCCGTAGCAGCAGTATTTATATTTATAGGTCTTATAGTAGGTGTATGTGAATGATTATGTGAATTAGAAGATATAGATTCACCAGGATTGATAGTTAGTTTTTTTTTGAGATTGCTATAATATATTGTAAAGAGGGGTTTCTTTTCTGTTTTTAAATAAATATTGAAAAATGCTAATCTAGTAGCAACTTCTTTTAATAATGATATAAATTTGTGTGATTTATTAAAGAGTGCTTCTTTATCTTTCAAAGATACATACATTATAAAATGATGTTTTTGATTTGTTGATTGAGATTGGTAAGTGTATTCCACATTTATTTTGTATTTACAACATTTTCGTATGGTTTCAATGTTATCAAAAGATATAAATGTATTATACAGGAAACGATGTTCTTCTGGTATATTAAGTTTTAAAATACTTTGTGGAAGTGTTTCATAATTATTTAATAAATCGTGTTGGAATTCTAAGAGTAAATCAGGACATTTATCTTCCACCAGATTATTAAATTTAGTTAGTGTTTTTTTTTGTAAATTGAGTTTATAAATAGTATTGATATCAGTCATATTATTTGTATTTTTAATATCGTTTCCTAAGAATTCACATACTGTATTAACTTGTCCCATAAGTTTTGTATCTAGTTGTTGATTATGTTTTAAATCATATACGTATAATAGAAAAACTTTATAATAAGATGGTATGTAATATAATTCCTCTACATTTTCATAATTAATTTTTATATTTTTATTAATATGATTTAATAAAGAAGAAATATATACAATATCTTTATAATATTGTTTAAGGGGTTTGTATTGATTGTTTGATATTGTGGTTTCATTGCTACTAGATGTTTGTTTTCTAGTTTTTTTCATTTTTTCTATTTGTAGTAATTTATAGGAATAACTTAATATATATTAATATAATAAAAATATTATTACATAAATATAATCGGAAATATAATTATAACAATGAAAAATATTATTGAGCAAATAACTGTATATTTTCCATTACTAACGTATGTAGTTGCTTTTTATTTATTATTATGTACTAAGTATGAATTTAGTAAGGATTTAATAATATTATTGTTATTATCAGGAATAATAAATACATTTTTAAAGGAAAGTATATTTAGACCTATAATGAAAGATAAAATATATCCTATAATTGGTCAAGGAACAAGACCTAATAATATAGTATCTTCTATAAGTTATGTGAGAAACTCATATGGAATGCCTTCCGCACACGCTCAAAACGCTAGTGTATTTTCACTATTTTTAATATATATTATTATGAAAAGTAATTTGAAAAATATTGAAAAAAATGTGTTAATATTCATATTAATGTTTTTTGTATTACTTGTGATGTATGGAAGAGTATATCTTACTAAAGTTCATACAAATCAACAAGTAATAGTTGGATATATTATAGGATATTTGGTTTTTATGATGTATTATAAAAATATTAATTTTTCTACACATTAATCATCATCAAGTAATCCAAGAAGGTCTATGATTTCTTCAAATTTGGAACCAATGTATTTTTTAAGGTATTCTCTGTCTTCGTATTCGTAATTGATACGATTTACAACTTCTTTAAGAACTTCTCGAGAATATACTAGGGATTTGTCTTCTTTATTAGTATAGTCAAATTTACGCCTTTTAATTGTTTTTTCATTTTTATGATTTTTATTGGAGTTTTTATACTTTTCTTTCTTTGGTTTATCTGAGCTATCTGTATTATCGAACTCTTCCCTGTTTGCTGTATCTCTATATTTTTCTTCAATTGCGTTATTTTCTTTAATACCTTCTTCTAGATCATTAGTGAGTTTTTCTACAGTTTTTTCAATAAAACTTTTACTTTTAAATCCTTCAACTGTGTCATCATTATTTTTATTACTTTTTGCGTTTTTAAATTGTTCTAAAATAGGTAGTTGTTCTTGTAACATAAGTTTATTAGTAAAATTACTAGATTCACTATTAAAAGTAAGTGATATTATTAATGTAAATATCATTACCATACCTATTGTAAAATTGGAGTTTAATACTAATCCTATTAAAACAATAGATGATATTAATATTATGGGATTTGATATAGTATTGAAAATTTCTTGTTTTGTATCTTTATTTATATATTCAAAAAAAATAATATAAAATAAGAATGATATTAGGATAACAGCAATAAAATTTTTGTCTTTGAATAAATTATTGAATTTTTTATTGAAATTTCGTTTCATAATAAACTATTGATATTATTAAATAAATATTTAATATACTATTATTATATAGATAATATAAATAACTATAATAAAATATTAAACAAAAAAAATATTAATGGAAAAATATAATAATTAAAAAAAAAATATTTAAAAATTAGGAGTTCCTGTTTGAAATTGTTCTATTTTGTTTGTTTTTTTTTGTTGAGTTTTAAGAGCTAAAAGGTTGTTCCTCTTTTCTAAAAGCATTTTTCTTTTAGTTTCTAATGAATTATCTTTAATTGGAACCTCTTGTTCTTTTGGTTTTTCTATTTTATTTTCTTTAATAGATAAATGTTTCATTGTATTTGATTGCTGTAATGGAGATGAAGTATTGTCTTGTTTTAATGGAATGCTAGGAATTTCAATACTTTCTAAATTAGATGTATCTATGTCAACATTTAAATCATTAATATCATTTTTCAAGTCATTTTCTCTCTTTATTATTGCTTCTTCTTTATTAAAAGTTGCTTCTTGTTTTTGTAATGATGGTACTATATTTGATATAGCAGGTTCAACATTAGATATAGTGTTGTTTGTTTTAGTTCCATTTATATAATAATTATAACCCTTTTTAATTAAAATTACAAATACTATACCAAGTAAATAACAAATTATTAAAGCTTTAAGATAATATTTAATATCTTTTTTATCTTCATTATTATCCTTACCTTCTTCAGAAGTATCTTCTTTATTTATATTTTTAAATTCATTAAATTTATACAAACATCCAAATAATAATAATGCGACTGGTATCGCAACTATAAATTTATTTTTAACTAAAGAATTAATATTCATGATTTACTATTAATTATTTAAAAATTATTATTATTTAAAAAAAAAGAATAAAACGAATTAAAATAAATTAAATTAATAACCCGTTACAGGTCCTGCAGCAATTTTAAAAGAATGATTTAATTCTCCAAATGGTTTTTCAGGTAAAAATATTTTAGTGTTATTTCCCCTTACATTATTAGTATTATTTACATTATTACTTGCTCTTACATTATTAGTATTATTTACATTATTACTTGCTCTTACATTATTAGTATTATTTACATTATTACTTTCTCTTACATTATTAGTATTATTTACATTATTACTTTCTCTTACATTATTAGTATTATTTACATTATTATTTGCTCTTACATTATTAGTATTATTTACATTATTACTTGCTCTTACATTATTAGTATTATTATTTTTTCTATTCATTTTATTTAATGAATTATAAAAACTTTCTTCTTCTACAACAGAATTATTATTACTATTATTTAATCCATATTTAGTCATTTTATTATTATAGTTTTTTTTTGTTTGTTCTTCGTCTTCAACAATAACATTTGAATTATTATTATTACCTTTTTTATATATATTTCTAGTTATAACTGTATATTTATTTACACACGCTGGTTGAGATTTATTGTTATCATCGCAAGTAATTGCTTCTGGAACGGGAGGACATTTTTTACATAAAGCAGCATCAACATTTACTTTAGGAGTAATACAAGGTGGACATTCTACCTTAGGTATTGAGGCTGTTAACTTATACTCATCACTATCTAAAATAGATTTTCTGAATTCATCATAATCATTTTGTGTTGTATCTAATTTTTGTTTAAGTAATTTAATAGTTTCTGATTCAACTGTAGAACCTTTTTTATAATAATCATTCATATCTATAACATCACCTCTTTCAAAATTATTTAATGGAATTGATTGAGTTTCATTACCAATTCTTAAAATAACATTATCTCCTTCAACTTTAATATTTTTAGATGCTATATATATATTAGAACTATCATTATTATTTTGAAATCCTTCATTCATATGTTTTGTTATAAAACTGTCCTTTGTACATTTATTTCTATTAAAAAATAAAATAACTATAATTGCAACTATAACAATTAAGAGTAAAGCTACTTCATTATTCATACCAACTATCGTATGTGTACTAAGAGATTTTTTTGATTTTACCATTTTAAAATTTATAATAATTTAATAATTATATTTATTATTTAGTAATATTTATTATTTAGTAATATATAATATAAATATATAAAAAAGTTTAAAAATTAATTAAAATTAATTACGAAGTTTAATTACCTAATGTGTTTTGTACTTTATTCATATCTTCTAGACTAAACCTATTAAGTTGTGTATTTTTTAATACAAACTGATTTAAATTAAATGATTCATTTATTTTAGCTTCTCTTTTTGGATAATTTTCAAATCCCTCAACATTATTATTTGTTGTAGTAAAAGTTTCTCTCTGTTTTTCATATTTACTAATTTCTGAATCAATGGCATTCATTTTACCTTTATAATTTTTAACGTTTGTATTTCTGTTTGCGTAATTTATAAACTTTTCTTTTGTTTTTTTTAATTCTTCTATATTTTTCAATATAACATTTAATTTAAAATCTATATCTAAAGGTTTTCCTTGTAAACACATATTTTGAGAAGCTCCATTATCAAATCTTTTTTCCCACTCTGAAAGATATGAACAATTTCTATTTGTAAGACCACCATCTCTACAATATCTATTATTAGAACTGTGTGAATGTCTGTGGGAGTTTCTATTGTTATTATTGTTATTGTTATTATTATTATTATTGTTATTGTTATTGTTATTATTATTGTTATTATCATCTTCAACTGGTCTTTCTAATATTTTTCTAAATTTATTATTTACTTTTTTATAAACTATTTCTGTACCATAATCTGTTAACTCTATATATATATCATTTGGTTTTTTAATTAATCTTTTGGTAACAGTAGTTACATTTTGAAAGTGTTCTCCAGGGGGCATATATCCGGGGGGCATAGATCCGGGGGGCATAGATCCGGGGGGCATAGTTCCTTGGGGCATAGTTCCTTGGGGCATAGTTCCAGGGGGCATCATAGGTCCATAGGGCATCATAGTTCCAGGGGCCGTCGTAAGACTTAGATTATTACAATGATTATATGTATTATCGTATTTACATACTCCAACATATTTTCCACATTCATCTGGTTTATTATCAAAATCTGGACAATTAATTTGTTGTGTGGCTACTTGTTGTGCGGCTACTTGTTGTGTGGCTACTGGTTCTGTTGTGGCTGGTTCTGCTGTGGCTGGTTCTGTTGTGGCTGGTTTTATTGTGGCTGCTTCTGGTTCTGTTGCGTCTTGTTCTGTTACTACAGGTTCTACTGATGGTTTTGTTTCTGCTTCTGGTTCTGTTACATCTGGTTTTGTTTCTGCTGGTTCTGTTGCTTCTGGTTCTGTTGCGACTGGTTCTGTTGCAACTTGTTCTGTTGCTACTGGTTCTGTTGTGACTGGTTCTGTTGATACTACTTTTTTTGTATTTTCTCCTCCTTTTTTGTTTGTGTTTGATGAAACAGAGTTAGTTTCAATTTCAAACGTTACGGCAACTATATCAGTCTTACCATCTTTAAGCAATAATGTTTCGCCTGTAGCTGTTCTATCGCTTATATCCTGTACTGGTATAGTAGTTAATACTTTTTGCGCAGTAGGACTAATATTAAAATTTTCTTTTTTTTTAATTCTATACATTTCTATAATATAGATTATTATATATTTATTATATATTTATTATTTATTATATATTATTAAAATATATTTTTATTAAAAAAATAAAAAACTAAATAAAACTAAAATAATAACATTAATATTAATCATCTAATGTTATTTTACCTGATACACTAAAAACATTTGTAATTTCATTTTTTATTTCGCCTAAAATATCTTGATACTGTCTTAATTTTTCTTTTTGTTCTTCAATATCCTCTTCTGTAATTATTCCATTAGAATATGGTTGTTCTTGAATTTTATTTCCGGATTTTACAGGTGTACTACTACTTGAACCATCTGCCTCTTTTATTATACAAGAATTATATACAGGTATTTTTTTATATACTTTTTGATTTTGATTTACAGCTGTCTTTGTTAACTCATCAATGTCCCTTTCTAAATTTCTAAGTTCACTCATTCTTAAAGATTCCATAGTTGATGTATCTATATAATTATCTCCAGAGGAATCCCTTTCTTTTTTTGAAGCATCTAAACTATCTCTTAATTCTTCCACCGTGCTTTCTAAATTACTTATTTTTTCTGCGTTTGAATTGTGTTGTTCATTACTATTAGATGCGTGTGATCCTTTAGTAAAAGTACTTAATACACTATTTAAATTATTCTGAAAAGGTTCTCTATCAACTACAAACATTTCTTTATTATTAACATAATGTTGTAAATAGATTATTTTATAAAAAATAATACCTCCTAATGATAAAAGAATAAATAACATTTGTGTATTAAATGTATCATTACTATTTTGTCTAAATAAATATGATAAACCGATTACCAATAAAATAACTATTATATTTTCTAACATATTTAATTTACTATTATATATAATTATAATATAATTATAATATAATAATTATTAATATTTTATTATTTAATAATTATTAATATTATTTTTATGATTTTTATGATTTTTTGATTTTAACTAATATGATTATTATCTACATAACTAAAATCATTTATACGGTTCTCTTTTTTTTTATACGATTCAACGGTATTAACACACATTATAAATAATCCGAATACAAATATTAATAAAATTATATGAGTATGTTTAATCATTTTTATTTATAAAGTTATAAACTTTAAAAAACCAATTTATATAATATTAAAATAGATAAAAAAATGAAAAAATAAAGAATATTAATCTATATAAATTTAATTATTTATTATATTACAATTATTTTACAATTATATTATAATTATAAAATATATAAGTTTGATTGTTTGTATTGTAAATAACATATTTTGTACGTAAATAAATTAATAATACATTAAAATAAATAAAAATATAATACAAAAAATAATATAAGGGTTTTATTACTTATAATAAGTATAAAATTATTTATACTCGCATTTCGCTACTTATAAATCTCATATCTACTAACTCTTGACTATGTCTTGTTCATCTCTTATTCGTTCGAGTGAAAGTTCTTTCACTCTTGCTCAAAAGATTATTTCCAGTTTATCTGAAAAATATAACTTTAACGCAGAAGAAGCGTGGACTGTTGTATCATCTAATACAACTGTTCAACTTCAAAAGAGGTTTAAGAAACTTAAGAAGGCTAATAATCCTCTATCGAGTATTAAAAAACCAAGAACGTCTTTTAGTTTTTTCACTAAACACCAACGTGTTAAAATTGCTGAAAAAAATCCAAAGGCATCATTTGGAGAACTTTCTCAGTTAGTTTCTGTAGCTTGGAGAGGTCTTTCTGATAAAGAAAGAAAGACATACAAGAATATGGAAACTAATGATAAAAAACGTTATGAAGAGGAAAAGACTGAATTGTTAGCAGATATTGAAAGTAAATCTTCATCAACTGAAGAAACTTCAGAAGAAACTAAATCTATCGAAAAGACAACTTCTAAAAAATCAGGCAAATCAGGCAAATCATCGAAGACTATTACCCCTTCTAAATCTTCTACTAAAACAACTGGTACCAAAACATCTTCGTCAACTGGAAGTTACAATGTATTTCAAAAAAAAACAAGACCTGTTATTAAGAAAGAAAACCCAAAACTAGCTCTTAAAGATATTAATACTAAACTTGGAGAAATGTGGAGAGGACTTGACGCAACTCAAAAAGCAGTTTATGTTTAAATAATAATTGTTATTTTTTTTACTTATTTTACTTATTTTACTTATTTTATTAATTTCAAAAATAGATATATTATAATATATTTTTATTAAATATATTTAAAAATTGAATTATATTATATAATAATGAAAAATACAAAACATTTTAAAAATATAAAATACAGACCTAATTGTTGATTAATTACAATGAGTAAGAGACCCATTGTAAAAGCATTTCAATCATTGGGATGTTCTTTTGGAATTGCCACAAATACAAATTTATCTGATTTAGATAAAAATAATGTTAAAAGAATAGCTATTGATATCAGTCAATTGATGCACAGACTTGGTCCTTATAATTTATGTGGTGGTATAATTGACTTAATAAAAACTTTTAGTAAATTAGGTTGTTCACTTATCTTTGTTTTTGATGGTAAACCACCTAAAGAAAAAAAATCTATATTAGATAATAGAAAAGTCAAAAGAGATAAACATAAAAAATTAGTTAAAAAATATGAAGAACATTTAAAAGATTTTGAAAAAGATTTATCATCAATAACTTCAAAAAAGAAAAAGGCAGAAATTAAAAAACAAATGTCTGAAATAACTGTTAATATTAAAAAACATAAAAAGAGAACATTCTCAATAAAAAAAGAACATATAACATTATTAAAAAATCTATTCGATTTCTTAAATATATCTTATATACATTTAAAAATATATGAAGCAGATGCCGTATGTTCAACTCTTGTTAAAATGAATATAGCCGACGCGTGTTTAAGTGACGATTATGATTTAATATCATATAATTGTAGATGTATATTAAGAAATTTAAATATTACCAAAGGGACTGTTGATATTATTAATCTTGATAAAATATATTCATTAATTAAATTAAATTATGAAGAGTTTATATATTTAATTATTATGAATGGTACTGATTATTCAAGAAAAGTAAGAGATATTAATCTTACTTACATATATAGTTTATTACTTCAAAAATTTGATATTAGTGATATATTACTATTAATAAATAATCCTACATATAATTACCAAACAGCATATAAAATATTTACACAACAAATAGATGTTAATCCACATAGAGATATCGTTAATTATGAAGTAGGAAAACATATTTATAGAAATATTAATACAGATAAATCACTTTTCGTAAATCAACTAAATAAATATAATAGTAATACAACAGATCAAATAGATATTAAAAATACCATTAAAAAAATGAATGAATATATATCATTATATTCATATGTTAATCCGTATCTTTGTCTTTCAAAATAGAAAAGATAAATTACCCATAAATATTATAAAATCTATAAAATCTAGATAAATTAAAATCTATCTACATAATAAATAATAAATTTTTTTATATTTAATAACTTTATTGTAATTTATATTACTTATTTTAATTAATAATGGATAATAATTGTTTATTAATTATAATTTTAGTATTAATTGTATTAATATATATGAATAATTATAACAAAGAAACACTTGTTAATTATAGAGAAGAACCATTAGAAAATATTAAATGTGGCGTTAATACACCAAATGGTTTAAAATTTTATAGAAGAGATAGATATAGAAAACCATATAATTGGCCAGCTTGTCATATGGTTGATTATCCTGTTCGTCATTGTAAGCATTTTGATTAAATAATGGTACTTATTTATTTTATTAAATTTAAATTTTAGTTTTAGTTTTAATTATATTTTTATTGGGTTTTTATAATAAATATTAATCTTAATTTTAATGTTAATATTTAATCTTAATATTTAATCTCAATTTTAATGTTAATATAAATTATAATATTAAAATGAAAAAAACTGAAAAGAAAGAAGCTAGCAGTAAAAAATCTCTTAAAAATAAATCTAATAATAAATCGAAAAAAACAAAAAAAACTAAAAAACTATTATCATATAAAAAAACTAAAAAATACAAATCACATAAATTAAATAAAGTTATAAAATCTGAAAAATATAAAAAATATTTACAAAATCGTATAAAATACAATATTCATAAATATAAAACAGGATCTTATAAATCTAAAAAACAAGCAATAGCTATATCTTATAATCAAACTAATAATTATTTTAATCTCTATTAAATTCAAATACTCCAACATCTATAATACCATCTTGAAAAAAGTCAGAATTATTACCTAATATACGATTTGCTTCTTTGGGTTTTGGTTCATATTGATTTGATGTTGTAGCATTTTTTCTTGCTACATATTTATTTTTTACTGTTTCAATTATTTTTAAATATTTTGTACATAATTTATCTAATTTTTCATTATTTTCATCTAATTTATCATTTTTATTTTTTTCTGTATATATTTCATCATTTGTGTCGTCATACCCTAATGAATTATCATTTTCAGGGAGAGTACTATAATAAGTATTTAATTCAGTTAATTCAGTTTGTAATTTTTTCCATATTGATGTACTTGTATAGTCATCTCTTCCTCCTTGACCATCAAAACTAGTATATGTTTTAATTTCATTAAGTTTATATGCGATTGAATTTAGATTAGTTGTATCTGTCAACTTCGTATCATAGTTTTGTTTACCTGTCCATAAGTTTGTTTTAATTGTTTTTATTTCTTTTTCTATTATATTTTGTAATATATTTCCACTAGTATCACTAATGCTAAATTGTTTATCACTGTTTATAATATTAGTTGTAGTATTTTGGTCTTCACCATAGAAAAAATAATCACTAGGTGTATCTATTATTTTATCAAATAATGTTTCGGCTTCAATAACATTATTTTGTTTTTTTAATAATTCATTTATTATATCTTCTCCTTTAATTTTTATAGGATTATTAATATCAAATTTTATAGCTTTTGAATTGATATCTAATAATTTATATTCATTATATGATATTAAAATAATAGGGCCATAAATTTCTTGAGTACTACCACCTTCATCTAGGATTGGTGTAGTAGCACTTGTAGAATCTTTATATAAATATACATAATATATAGAAGGGTTTTCTTTTAAAAACATTTTTGCGGTTATATTTAAATTAAATTTAATTGTATCATCTGTTATGCTAACTTTATTACTAATGATTTTTTTATTTGCTTTACTATCATTTATTAATTTTTCCAATCCTTTTTTTATTTTTTCCGCTATTTCTATAATATCTTCTAAAAAAGAAGACGTATTATCTTTATTTAAAGATAGGTCTCCGTATTTAGATATAAAATTATCCATTAATGTTATAATATATTTTTTTTTTGATTTTAAAATATTAATATTATTGTTAATTTTAGTATTTAAACTATAAAACTTATTATATTCTGGTTCTGTATTAAAATCATAACTGTTACTATACATAGTTCTAATATCTAAAAATATATTCCTATATATATTTTTAAAACTAGTAATTTCTTTTTTAATTTTGTCTTTTTCTTTTATTCTTTGATTATTTCTTATTTGAAACCCTTCATTTTTATTCATTTGTTCTTTACAAATAAAAAAAATAATGATAATAATTATTACGCCTATACATATGTAATTATATATTTCATTGTTATTTTCACTTTCATATCTTTTTTTATTAATACTCTTTATATTACTATCTGTGTTTTTTGTTGATTTTTTTGATTTTTTTTTAGTCATTTATAAAATGTTATTTTATATATTCTAAATAATTAACTAAAATTATTAAATAATAATTACTATTAGTATATATTAATATAATATTTAATATAAATATTGAAATAATAAAAAAATAAAAATTTTAAAATCAAAAAAAGAATTAATATGAATATATATTATCTATTAATTATCTAAACATTTAACCTCATTTTCTACTAGATTCCATCGTTGGTGTTTATTATTAGAAGTACAAGGTATTATAGTAACATTATCACCTTCTTTTGTTAAACAATCACTTGATAAAGTAGATATCATTTGATAATATGGATATTTAACAAAATTATCTGTAACAGTATCTTTATTTATACTTTCCGAACTTAATTTTGAATCTATTAATCTAGGTTGAAAATATTGCGAATTTTTATTTTCACATTGTTCTAAATTATAATCTTTACTACTATATGAAGATAAACATTTACCATTAATATTTATTTTATATTCATTACTATAATCATTCGGTAAAACACTTAAGTATCCATCGCTATGAGACTGAACGGTATGAAATCTTTTTTTTAAATTATTAGAACTACCAGAAACAAATGGTTCTAAAAAGTTATATTTAATTACATTTTCATTTTTAACATTAACATTTAATTGTTTAATTTGTTCCAATTTGTTTTGTGCGCTATTTAATAGGGAATTGCTATAAAGTTCTTGATTTAAATCATTAATCTCAGTATATAGTTCTATTAATTCAATTTCTATTAAAGAAACTTCTGGTTTATTGACTGTATAATTTACTTCTTCTATCTTACTTTTTTTAAGCTTTCTTTTAAGAGTTAAATGATTTTCATTAGTTTGAGTTAATTTAGTTTGTAATTCCATTTTTGTTTCATCTAAACTCTTTACTAGATTGCCTAAAATACTCATATAAGTATATGATTCCAAAGCACTAAATTCAGTACTATATATATAATCATTATTAGAGATTTGTTGATTTTTAAATATTTTAGTTAATTGATTATAATATAAATTCACGTTATCATTTAATTTAATTTCATTAGTAATTTTATATTTTATATTTACTTGTTTTTTTATAATTTCAGATAATTTTTTAATATTCGCAAAATGACCACTTACTCTATTATTGTATGCTGATATAGTATTCATTATAGTATTAATTCCAATAACAGCCGTATCTGTTGTTTCTATATTTTGTTGTTCTTGTGTTTCTTGGTAAAATTTTTCTTTAATATTTAAATATGAATTTATTTCATCAATATTTTTATTTATTTTTATTATACAATGATTTACTTCAAGTAAATTATTATACTTTTTTTTTTGTGCTTTTTCTTTCTTTATTTTTAAATCAGCTATATTATCATTAAGTCTCGTTTTTAAATCTTGTAAATCTTTAAGATATTCCTCGTTTGTAGAAATATTAAAATAAAATTGTACTTTTTTTTGTAATTTTATTTTTATTTGTTCTATTTCTACATTTTTATTGTATATTTCATAAATTAATTCATATAGTTCTTTTTGTTTAGGTATAATCGTTTTTTTTATTGTACTAAGTGCTTGTTGTTTATACATATTAAGATTTGTAAGTAATGTATTTGTAATTGCTTCTCTCTCTTTTTTAATGTTTTTTAATTTATCAATTTTGATATTTAAAGAACCAACCTTATCACCTTCACAAACATATTCGCTATTACTATTATATGTTTCATTATATTCCTTATTAGTTAAACAACCTACTAAATCTTCCATTTTTTTAGTGTAATTAATCATATAATCATTATTATTAAATTTAGGGGGTTCAAAGAATTCCTTTGTTTTACTATGAGTTTCATAATCAAAAGTATATACATCATTTTTATTAATAAGAGGGTTCTCAGAATCAATAGTATATGTAAATGTAAATTTATTTTCTACACCATCAAATGTCATATCAAGTTCTTTTATTTCAACTTGTATATCGGGGTTTGATTTATACGCTAATGGTGTAGAAAATACATTTTTCATTTCATAATAATCAAATTTATTATAATAAATATATCGTTCTTCGTCTTCCAAATAATCAAAACCGTCAAAAAAATCTAGTTGTTTAGTTTCATCTTCTTCTAAGTGTACTTGAAAGTTAGAAATTGCGAATACCATTTTTTTGTTGGTTGTGCCTGATGATGTAGTTATTTCTTGATTTATTGTAAAAAAAGGTGAATATGATTCTTGTAATACACGATTTTTATATAAAGAATAAAAAGTAGCATTCTTTTTCCATTCTAATTTATACTTATTATCTGTACCATCAAATACACAATGTAAAATTTGTGTACTAGAATTTTTTAATAACATATGCTCTCCTTGTGTGAAACCATTTATGTTACTATATGTGTTATTTTTAAATTGTTGATAAACAATAAAAATATGTTCTTTAGTAACATTGTCAATATCTACTTTATATTTTTTGGTTGTTAGGATATTATCATCATATGTTACATATAATTTATTTTTTTCAGTTTCTTCATCTAATTTAAAATCGTTATAAACTTCAACTTCTTCGTCAGTTGTTACTATAAATAAATCATTATTTGTTTTAATTGTATTTTTTTCACCTAAATATAAATATCGATATGGAGTATAAATACCCGATTGATATTTATATAAAACAGTTCGCATATTTTTATCAAATCCAGCACTATTAACAATATCAATAACAATAGGCTTTCCTTTATAATTGTCTATAAAAGTTGTACCCTTAAACTGTTCTTGTGGTAATACCATTTCTGAAATTGTTTCTCTGGCTCTATCTTCTGCTAGTGCTCTAAATATTCCTATTAATTGTTCTCTTTCTGCTGCTACTGCTGCTTTTACTGCTGCTGCTGTTGCTGCTGCTGTTTCATAAATTTTATATTGAAACAAATAATCTTCTTTTAAATTATTGTCATATTTACTCGTTAATTCTACATTATCGCCATTTTTCTTTAAAAACTTTAATGTTCCATTATAGTAAAACATAATAAATTTATTTGCCTTAGATGTATCATCATCTACAGTTTCATTTATTATATATAATCTAAAATCAGAACCAGCTGGTTTATTTTTCACTATATCATAATATTTTACAAAGGTGTTGTTGTTCTTCTTTGTTTTTAAAGAAGTAAAAAATTTACTATATTGATTGTGCTCATTTGACATATCAGATACTTCAGATAATATATTCATATTATTAGTAGGATTATCTATTACTACATTGACAAATATATCTTGATTATTATCTGTTTTATAATATAATATAATATCCTTATTATAATCAACAGTTTGAGTGTTGTCTATATCATGACAATCTATATTTATTTCTGATTTTGTACCACTTTCGCTTAAATTCATTGTTGAGCTATCTGAAATATCAATATATTGGTCAGTTTCATTTTCTATTTTTTCTATTTTAGTTATTTTATAAAAATTTTTTCTAGCGTGCATTCTATTAAAAAAATTAAAAGCAGAAGGTGTTACAAAATTTTTAGTAACATAGTTTAAAGTCTTCCGAACATGATCAGCAGCATTATCTTTATCAGTATATTGTCTTCTACGATCAACACCTTGACTTTGATTATATGTTTTCATACTATAATTGTTCATATCTAATTTTACTGTGTCTTCTTGATATATATCACCAATAAATCTATCTATATATAATGTACTTTCTGTTAATATAGTAGTATTACCTTTACTATCATATGAAATATTTTCATCATGTGGAGGAGTATTGATAATGAATTTATCTCTTAAATTTTCTAATGTATCATATGTTATTCTAGCACTATATCCTAATGGTATTAATAATCCTATAACAATACTATCAGTGAAATTAAATTGCGAGAGATCTACTATATCTGTCATAGGGTTATCGCCTGAGTTAGTAAAATAAATAACTTTAATATCTTGTATATCATCTTTAACTTTTAATTTAAATATATCTTTATCAAAGACTAATTTTAAATTTTGTTCATTCACAAGAAACATTTTTAATTTTTCATTTAAAGTAGGTTCTATATTTTCAAATTTATAGGGGACAACATCATCGATGTAACTTTTATGTGGTGGGTTTGCGTTTGTTCTAGTATTTACAAGCATAAATTTACTATGATCTGTATGATCATTATCACTCCTATCATCATCAAA
>Ga0209634_1000365_pt1 | contig 34917 bp, 38 predicted proteins | sample LinPmetageLP40_FD_184043 | JGI IMG/M metagenome (GOLD analysis project Ga0209634, IMG submission 184043) | Marine viral communities from the Pacific Ocean - LP-40 (SPAdes) (version 2) | ecosystem: Environmental > Aquatic > Marine > Oceanic | place: Pacific Ocean | collected 2010-08-26 | reverse complement strand
GTGATTAATTCCTGAACGTTATATAGATACGACAGAAGAGCAGCATTTGGGCATGATTCAGCGGGCCGTTACGGCGTAGATAGCGCCCCTGGTGCGAGAACCCAACGGCCAGCCACTTCAAGCCGCCCGATCAGGGCACTCGTGAATAAGGCGGGTTGAGCTCTTCTGCGAAGTCCAGCAGTCCGTAACCGATGGCTTTCTTGTAGAGCGTGACATCTCCCACTCAGCCATTTCGCGCCAATCTGCGGAAAACCTACTTTTCTAGGCCAAGGGTCTTCAGCCTTGAGTACAGGGTGCCCAGCAGCCGCGTGCCGAGCAGCATGCAGAGACTGAGCACAGCCACGATTAGGGACTCGTAGGCAATCATCCCTTCCGAAGCGTAGCTGCCCACCACAATGGCGAAATGCCGGACCAGGAGGTACACCCCGATCAGGAAGGTGCCGGCGCGCACCAGGCCATCTTCCCCGACGCGGGCACCCGCCTCGATTTCGCCATGTAGCCTTTCCGCTAGGCGGCCAGCGAAGCACCAGAGCAGCACACCACCGACCATTGGCACGGCAGTCGTTGCCAGAAACACCGGCAGCAGCTCACCGGACCAGAGCTCGCTGGCATTCGAGCCCAGCAGCACCGGCATCACCGAAAACAAGGTGCTGAGAAAGAGATAAAGGCCCAGTACCCGGATCAGCAGGATGGAAAAAGGTTTCATGAGGCCTCCTGGTGACTATGAGTTGTTCGCATATAAGCGTGCCACGGGAGGGGCTTGGGGGCGAGGGCAGGACAGAAATGGCGGTAAATCCGAGAACGTAGACATTTGTCAAAACGCCAGCCTCCGGGCACCGCCGTTGCCATGAATGCAAACCCGCTCCGCCTGTGGCCCGACACGAGAGCACATCGACTAGTTACCGGGGCGCTCTCCGGTTACCACTCACACTGCGTCAGTGGGTGGAGCACCTGGTGGCGTTGCTGCCGATTCGGCATGTCGCGGACCTGGTCAGCTTGCGCTGGCATACCGTCAATATCATCGACTAAGCAGCGCCTGCAACGCGACCTCGGGAGCGACAGTTGATCAACCACATATTCCGGATACCCATTTCTTCATGGGATTCTCGCTCCTTCACTTTGGCGTTAAAAAGGGCCGCCAGAATGGCGGCCAAGAGGGGATGAGATTACTGGCCTTGCCAGGGTCTTGCGACAATGTCCTTGGTAATCATGATGTTGAAGCGATACCCCTTGCGGATTCTCAAGGTCGGCTGAATATTCATGTTGCGGCGGATCATCTCTTGACCGACTTGGCCGAATTGCTGGCCAAGCTGCGCCGCCATGACCTGATTGGCGTCGTAACCGTCTTGCCCCTCGGAATCAGGCTGGGAGAGTTGGGCCGCACCGGCGATGACCGACAACATGAAGGCTTGTCCGAAGGTACGCCAATAGTGGTTGTCCACCTGATCGTGGAAGCCCGCGAAGCCCTCTTGATCGCTGCCCGGCATGGATTGAATGTTCAGGGCGCTGCCATCGGGGTAGATGATGCGATTCCAGACGATCAATACCCGTTCCTGCCCCATGGCCACGTTGCTGTCATAGCGACCATAGAGGCGCGAGCCCTGGGGGATCATCAAGTGCTCGCCGGTGGCGCTGTCATAGACGTTCTGGCTGACCTGGGCAATCATCCGGCCCGGAAGGTCGGAGTTGATGCCGGAGATCATCACGCCGGGAATGACGGTGCCGGTCCTGATCGTGAAGGGCGAGGGGAGGGCCTGACGGGATTCGTTCAGGCGGTATTGGTCGCCCTGCTGGCCACTCAGGAACTCTTGTTTCTGGCCCTGCATGTTCTGCGCCTGATACTCGTTTTCCTGGCCCATCAGGCCGGCAGGAACGTTGCCACCACCCATGCCGGAGGGCAGCGAGGAGCGAGTCGCCTGGGCCGATCCTGGCGCCTGGGGCGCCTGCGTGGCCCCGGCATAGCTGCTGCTGGTCGGGCGGCCCTGTCCTTGAGATTGGCGGTTGTCGCTGACGCTGGTGTTGCTATCCAGGGCGGCGAGCATGTTTTCCATGCGGCGCTGGCGAATTTCCTCCGCGAACCGGCTTTCCTGATTGTTCGGCGCGTTCGCTTCCGGGACAGGCGCGTTTGCTTCGGGGGCCGGTTGCTCGGCCTCGGCTTCGGGGGCAGCTTCAGACCCTTGCGGCATGGCCCAATCCATACGGCCTTCGGGTTCTTCCTCGCCTGGGATCATCCCGGAGTTCGGCGAGTTGGCTAGCCATTCCTGTACATAGTTGCTATCGCCACCGCCTTCGCCGGCATTGGCGATAACCCCGCTTTCCCGCTGATCGCTGGTCTGGCCACGCTTGTGGATGCCGTAAGCGAGGAACGCGACCACGATGGCCACCACCAGCCCGAAGATGAACACCGGGACCGGCGAGAGCCCGCGAACGTTGAGCTTCGGCTTGTCGGTGACGCCCGGTTGGCTGGGCGAGTTTTCGGGCCGCAGGCTTTCGTCCTTAGCCATAAGTCCCCCTCAGTCGGTGGATGTTGAAGTGTCGAGGGCCGGCGCATTCAGCGGCATGAGCCCACCAGGGCGGATGCCATAGACCCGCGAGATTCGCACGTCCGTGGCGAAAAGCCGGAGCAGATATTGGCCGTTGCGGAAGCCGTCCAGGACGTAGCTGACGGGGATGCCGCCCGTGGTGCTGACGGCATAGCCACGATTCCGCAGGGCGCTATCCAGCGCCCGCGAGAACGGCTTGGGTTCGACCTGATAGTGAAACGTCGTCCTGCCAGGGGCATAGAACGGTGAGAGCAGTTCCACCGCGTCCTGAGCCATGTCGGCGGCTTGAGGCGGTGTCAGCGTCATGGCTTCCACATTGCCGCTGCGCGGCTGCACAGCGCAGCCAGAGAGCACAGCGAGGCAAAGCAGCGGGGCGATAAGGCGAGAGAGTTTCATCCGTGAGTCCCCCTTACTGGCGCTCGATGGTGACGCGGGTTTGCTGATCGCCAACGCCAGCCACCAGGGCGGCCCGGTCGAAAAGCTGATCGACAATGAAGCGGTCGCCACGGAGCCGGTAGTTAACGATTTGCTCCTGATCGTCGGGGCCAATCGACACCAGGACCGGCGCTTCGCGGTGCTGCATGGAGGCAGGCATTTGGATGACCGTCTTCACGCCGTCGTTATAGACCCGAACAGGCCGCCAGGAGGCTTCGCCCTCGATGCGGTATTCAAAATCCAGGTCGGCGACCTGATGGCCGGTTCCGGTGATGGTGTTGTCTTGACGATGCTGCTGGACCTGCTGGCGATACTCGGCCACTTCCTGCTGGATATTGCTCGGATAGACGAACGAAATTTCCGGCATCCAGTCGTCGGTGCGACTCTTGAGCGTCAGTTGATAGTCGCGGCGATTGGTCAGGATCGACATGGAGGTTTCCAGCCCCACGTCGGTCGGCTTCACCATGACGTGCGTGGTCTGGCTTTGGCCCGACCCGGACGTGCCGAGGCTGGTATTCCAGCGCACGCTATCGGCGATGTTGATGTTGTTCACGACCTCGCCCGGCTCCAGGCTGATGCTGCACAGGCGCAGCGGGGCGCACACTACGGCGGGCATCCCCGCGCCATAGAGGTAGGTGATCGAGCCATTATCCCCGCGAACCGGCTCGTTGTTGTTGTTGCTGATCCACTCTCGGGCCAGCCGGGCGCCGCGTGCTTCCTTGGCGTTCATCGCGGGGTTGTTTGTCGACAGAAATTGCGTGGTGTCCAGGCTGGGAACCTGGGAGTTTGCCACGGCGGCGGAGGCGCCGCCGAGAAGCAGTGTCAGAGCCAGAATGCTGCGTTTCATGGTATCCATCCCCTTAGTCGATCTCTGTCCAGTTCAGGCTGGTGATGTTGATGCTGGCCGGGTTGCGAATGACGCCGGCTTCGTTCGACGGTGCAATGTCTTCAATGGTGATGACGGCGCGCCAGTTCGTCGGCGTGCCGACGACTTCGCCGCCCTTCCTGGCCCGAGTGGTTTCGGTCCACTCGACTTGCCAAGTGTTCTGGCTGAGTGGGAGAGCGGATTGCACGTCGACGGAAATGGTGCGAGTCCGAGCCGTGTTGAAGGGATCGCGCTCGCGGAAAAAGTCATTCAGGAAGGTGTAAGCCTGACCACCACTCGAGACCAGGGCATAAGCGTCCTCGATGTTGCTGCGCATGGCGGCAGCATCGACATAGACGCTTCGCGTATCCGCGATAAAGTCCTGCATTTCCGCTTTCTTGATGCGGGCAGACGATGGCTGAACCTGATCGGCAGTCCCCACGGCTTGCGTTCTGCCGAACTTGTCGACCTCGACCACGTAGGGGATGAACTTGCTTTGCGAGCCGATATAGACGACGCCGACCACGGCAACGAGTGCGACCAAGACGCAGCAAAACGCCATCATCCGCCAACGCTTCTCGCGGACAATGAGCGAGCCATATCGCTCGTTCCATTCGAGCCGCCCCGCCATATAGGGGTTGGACGGAGTTTTTTGCTTCTCAGCCATCGTTAATCCCTCAACTAAAAATATATTACTAGTTTAGCGCGTGACGTAGCCCAGTCAATGACTGACTGGGCCGCGCCGTTGTCGTCTTTATCGACCATTCAGGGGAGAGTCATAAGATTCGTCTTCGCCGCCCTGGCTGTCGCCTGCCGCGTCATTCGATTGGGAGGTGCTGGGCGTGCTCGGGGAGCCCCCGCTACCGCCACGGAAACCACCGCTCATGCCAGGGCGTGGGGACCCCATGCCGGACAGTGAGCCGCCGCTAGGCGTGCCGCCGCCGCCCATCTGGGCACGCTGGGCGTTCATGTTCGAGGCCATGCGGCCACCCACAGAGCCGAACGGGGCTTCGCCGCCGACCTTCTGCCCCAGGTCGGTTTTCATCGCCTTGCCAAGATTGGCGCCCATGCGGCCCAGGTGGCCCATCGCACCGCCGCCACCGCCTTGCGCGGCTGCCAGCTTGGAGGATGCGCCCACCGCCGCAGCGCCGCCTGCTGCTGCCATGGCGCCACCAGCGAGAGCCCCCACGGTAGCCGCACCGGCACCGGACCCCCCGGCGCTGGTGCCGGTCATGAGCCCTTGCAGCATGTCGGGGATGGCCTTCGCCAGATACAGCAACACCACCATGGTGCCGAGGATCACAAACACCTGCGTTTGGGAGTTGGAGTCGAACTCGTTGGCCCAGGTTTGAATCAGTGTGAAGCTCAAGCCGACAATCAGGTTGAGCACAAAGAGCTTGACCCCGACCGAGAAGGCGTAGAACAGGTATTTTTTCGCAAAGTCGCTGGTCCAGCGCGAACCGCCGAAACCGAGCAGCAGAACGCCGGCCCCCAGGACGATATAGGACTCGACGTAGGCGGCCAGGACCATCGCCGCGACAATCGCCATCACCACCAGGGCGACGAGGGCCGCCAGAAGCAGGCCGAGCGCGGCAGAGGGATCGAAGACCGAGACTTCGGAAACGATTTTCTTGGCCACGTCCAGGCCCAGGTCGAACAGCGACGATCCACTAATTCTAGGAACACCGCTCGCGGCGTTAAGTGCCGCGTTGGCCGCGTCGACAAAGGAGTTGATAAGGATGCTCGACCATTCCCATGACTTTTCGATGGCCAAGATGAAAAAGCCATAGAAGAAAATGCGGCGCACGACCTCGGCGGTAAAGTCCTGAATGCCCCCGCCTTGTAGAGCCTGCATCATCAACGCCCAGGCCAGATCAATGACGATAAGCATAGACAGCAGGTTGAACGCATAGCCGGAAAGCACGTCATACCATGTGCTCGCGGTATCCTTGAACACCCCGAAGGCTTCATCGAGAGCATTGTTTTCGGGGATATCGGCGAACGCCAGTCGTGGCAGTACGACCAGCGCCAAAAGGATGCCGTAAAGGATCAGTCGTTGTTTAGAAGTCATGGTGAATATCCTTTTAGCGTTCGGGGAGTCCCGCAGGTTCTTCATCACCAACTATGGTTTCCTGCTTCTCGTTTACCTCCAGCCGCTTACCTGAGTCGTCGGGCTTTTGCTCGATATAGACGGTGACACTGACGGCGGCGGTAATGCCGATGGCTGCCAAGATGGCGGCGATAATCTTGAAGCTCATTTCTGTCACCTTGTCGGGAGGCCGGCGGGTTCTTCATCGCCCACATGGGTCGGATGGCGCTGGTTAGTGTACGTCTGGCGGACTTCTTGGCGACGGGCATCATCTTGTACCTGCTGGGCCATATAGGCGCCGCGCATTCGCATGTTGCTTGTCACTAGCTGCCGCAGTTTCTGCGTTTGTCGTACCGATTGGGCGGCGATCAAGTTGCCCACTTCTAGGGCCTTCATTTGACCGTCAGCCGATTGCCCCATGTTCTCCAGGGTGCGCATCGTGGCGTTTTCGGTGTCGAACTGAGATTCCTGGAGTCCCGCTTGGCGCAGACTTGTTTGAATCGTGTCCGTGGTGGTTCGATTCCACTTCTGATACCGCTCGCTGAACGTTTCATGATCGGGACTTTCGGAGATGCTGATACTGGAAAAACCCGGATACTGCTCCTGGAACAGATCATCAATGGCGCCGAGGCTGTACCCCATTCCTTGAAGCTGCCCGATCAAGTCGCGCAGTTGCATAAGCTGAGTGGACGCCGTGCCCCACTCCAGATCGCTAAGGCGACGTGTGTTGTGAACGAGGTTCTTGTAGGTATTGATTTGCTGTTGCAAGTTTTGCGCCTGCGTCGCGGTCTGCTCGACCATCTCGGTATATTGTTGAACAAGCTGGGCATTGTTCATCAACTGCGTGACTTCGAGCGCCCCGCCAGTGGCACCACCGCCAAAGGCGGCGGTGGTGGTGAAGGCGAGAGAAAAGACAGCGGCCTTAGTAAACATATTTTTCATAGCTAACCCCCCGTTGCTGGAGCCATTGCCAAGGCCAATCATCGGGATCGGATTTGGACATATCGCTAATGGCTTTCAAATCGTTCTTTCCAGAAACGCCAATGAAAGCAAGAGTCGCTGGCCCCAGGTTCAAGTCGATTAAGCGGCGACCATCGGTGGACGTGAAATAATATTCACGCTTTGGCGTGGCATCTTTGATGATCCTGATTTGCTGTTCGTTGAGACCCATGGACTCGTAAATGTCACGCGGGCCAGGGGTATCACCATTGCCACGGTTGAATGCCTCGACATTCGGCAGATAGATTTTCGTCGGGCAGCTTTCTTGCAGCACGTCGATAATGCCGGATCGAGTGGCATCGGAAAGGCTTTGTGTCGCTAGGACGACGGCACAGTTGGCCCGGCGAAGCACTTTCAGCCATTCGCGGATTTTGGCCTTGAAAACCGGATGGCCGAGCATGATCCAGGCTTCATCCAGGATGAGCAAAGCCGGCTGACCTTTCAGGCTTTTCTCGAAGCGCCGGAACAGGTACAGCAGAACCGGGATAAGGTGGGTTTCCCCCATTTCCATGAGTTCTTCAATCTCGAAGACCTCGAAAACGGCCTCGCCCTCGATGTTGTTTTCTTCGGCATCCAGCAGGTGGCCGACAGGACCGCCGAGAACATAGGGAACCAGCGCTTCCTTGACTTCCTTGCTTTGCACCGTGGTTTGGAAGTCGGTCAGGGAGCGGCCTTCCCCTTTCTTGGCCGTCTCACGAATCGTTGTTAGCGCATGGTTGATATGGTTTCGCATATCCGGCGTTACCGCGACGCCCTGGAGCTTCACCAGCGACTCGATCCAGCCCTGAGCCCATGCCTGATCGCCGTCACTGTCCAGGTCATTCAGCGGGCAGAGACGCGGCGGGTTGCCGAACTCCCCGTTGAAGTCGTGATGGTATCCCTGGCAGGCCAGAGTCAGCGGCATCATCGAACGCCCCTTGTCGAACGCCGTGACGGTCGCACCGGGGTAGCGGCGGAACTGTGCCGCGATCAGAGCCAGCAGGGTCGACTTACCCGCGCCGGTCGGCCCGAAAATCAGGGTATGGCCCAGGTCGCCGCTGTGCAGGTTGAAGCGAAACGGTGTCGCGCCTGACGTGGCGGCGTACATGAGGGGCGGTGAATCCGGGTCATAGAACGGGCACGGTGCCCGTTCATGGCCAGCCCACACGCTGGTCAGCGGCAGCAGGTCGGCGAGGTTCAGTGAGTGCATGTGCGGGCGCCGGACGTTCTGCATGAAGTGACCCGGCAGGCTGCCCAGCCATGCCTCGACCGCGTTGATTGTCTCGATCCTGGCGCCGAAGCCCAGGCGACGGATGACATCGCGCACTTCCTTGGCCGTCTCGTTGACGGTCTCGCGGGACTCGTTCATGAGCACCACCACCGAGGTATAGTAGCCATAGGCCACTAGTTGGCTGCTGGCTTCTGCCAAGGCGTTGTTGGCATCGTTGACCATCTCGACCGCATCGCCGTCCGGCTGGCTGTTCGGGTTCTTGGTCACTTGGTCGAAGAAGGGGCGGACCTTCTGCTGCCATTTGCGGCGAAACGCCTTGAGGCGCTTTTCACTTTCATGGGGGTCCATGTAGATGAAGCGAGTGGACCACCGATAGGTGATCGGCAGTTGGTCCAGGACGGCGAGAATGCCCTGATAGGAGTTCACCGGGAAACCGTCGATGGCGACCACGGAAATATGCTGGTCGCCTACCTGGGGCTCCATACCGCCGATGAAATCCTGGCTGATAAGCTGGTCGACGTACATGGGGACAGGCGGCAGGTTAATCGGGTGAGCCATCCCGCAGACGCAATAATTGACGTACTCCAGGAGCTGGTCATTGATATGCGTGCCGCCATCTTCGGTTTGATACTCGATGCCGCGCATCCGCGAAATGCGAACGGAAGCCGCTAGCATTTGCTCCAGTTGGTCTAGCGAGTCTTTAAAGAATGCAAGAGCCTTATCCAGCCCGGTTTTTTTCTTCTGATCTTCGCCGCCAGTAAGAAGCAAATCCCTAAAACGACTGGTTTCCTCGGCTGAGGGGATATACGTCACCGTCAGCACATAAAGGGATTCATAGTGAGCCCCTTCATGCTGGAATTGTGCGCGGCGTTCGTTATCTATGAGCCGGGAAACAGGGTCGGGGAAATGGTTTTCGGCGGGCGCCGGGTAGGCGCCCGCCGGAATGCGGACCGCATCATGATGAGTGATGAAACCGCTACCCAAACGGGCCAGCGCATGGTTGGTCCGAGCAGCAATCGAGTTCCGTTCATTATCGGTGGAGCTTTCAATATCTACCCCGCGATAATAGAAAGCTGCCATCAATCCTTTCTTTGTCAGCATGATGCCGTCTTCGACCATTGCGGCATATTCAAGAACGTCGGAGAGTCCCGGACGCTGACTTTTATAGGTGCCCATATTGACCATTCCCATGATTTACTCCTTACGGAAAGCGGTAGGGCGGGCGCTGTAAAACTTGCGATAGTTCCTGAATCGCATATATACCTGACGCATTTGAGGGTCTGCCTTTGCGGCCTTCCTCAGTAGGTAAATACTAAGCACCCAAAGAGACACACCAAATGCAGCAGCCGCCCAGGACTGGACGGTGAAGATCATCAAGGCCGAGAAAAAAGCGGAGGTCAGCAGCAATTCCCGGTCCACGCCCATAAGCAGATTGGGACGATTAAGAGAGCGATGCAAAGGGTGTTCGTTGAGTTCTGACATGCTACCGACCCCCCTCGATTAAATGACTGCGCCAGAAACGCCGAACAGTGAAGTGAGAAGCTGAGTGATGAAGACCAGCCCCGAGATAATCAGCGCCACCAGGAAGACCCGGCGAGTGGTATCGTTCATCTCGCCGCCGAAAGCCAAGCCGGCAAAGCTGGCAAACAGAGCCAAGACAGACACCACATAGGCCACCGGGCCGGTAAAAGAGTCCGCCAGTGTCTGGAGCGGATCATCCCACGGCAGGCCGCCACCGGAAGGACTGGCCAGGGCCAAGTCAGGCAGGATCACCGCCAGAATGGCCAGGGCTACCCAGGTCACTTTTTTGGCGTTAAACGAGTGATGTTTCAGTGCGAGCATTTTTCCATGTCTCCCGTAGATTGCTCCAACGATAATTACCGTTTTCATCCAGGCCGTTGTGAACGGCGAGGATATGGGTAACGCGACGTTTCTTGGTTTGTTCATCCTTGCTGATATAAATGATGGCGTCGACCGCCTCAGATACATCAAGTTTCAGATCGGTGCCGGGTGTGGCGTTCTGCGATTTGCGAATGAGCCTTTCGAGTCTGTTTAGTGCGGCAATCCCCCCTTCATTTGCGTGCCAAGTTGAAATCCCGCCCTTGTGGCCGGTGCTCCATGCGTCGATAAGGTCCAGGGCAGCCCCGTCGCGGACCTCGCCAACAATGATGCGATCCGGTCGATGACGGAGTGTTGAAACCAAAAGCTGCTGCATCGACTGATTAATCGTCGTGCGCATCATAAGAGAGTTGCGAGCCGCCCGCTTGAGTTCGGGGGTATCTTCCAGCACAACGAAGCGATGGTCCGGCGTCAGTTCGGCGGCGGTTTGCGTGATGGTATTTACCAGAGTGGTTTTACCCGAACCCGTACCACCAACAACCGCGATATTGTCACGCCTCAAGATAAGTTCTCGGATAATCTCGGCGTCGTCTTCTGACATGGCGCCTTGTTCCACGTAATCAGAGAGCGTGAAAACAAAGTCGGCGGGTTTGCGGATGGTAAAGGCCGGCGACTTCACTTTGGGCGGCACTTCCCCCTGGAAACGCTCGCCGCTTTCGGGCAAGACCGTCTCCAGCGTGGGGTTGTCCGGCGACACCATGGTGTCGTTGGCGCTGGCGATGGTGGTCATCATCGCGTAAGCCGCATGGCCATCCATGTGACCCAGGTGCTCGATGGGCTCGCCAACGCGCTCGACCCACAGTTCGCCGTCATCGTTCAGCATGACCTCGATGACCTTGGGGTCATTGAGGGCGTCGCGGATGGTCGATCCCATCTCGCGCCGCAGCTTTTCAATGATGCGTTTGTCCTTGGAATCCATGAGGGCTACCCAGGCAAAAGGTGGATATTAGCGGTGATTAGCTAGAAGTATATCACTAGCTGAGGCGCAAGCAAGGCCGCGCAACGAAGTTGCCCGGCCAGTCATGCGGGAAGGTCAGTTGTATACAAGCAAAAGAAAAGCCCGGATGCTCGCATAGCCGGGCTTTGGTGTATGTAAGCTATTTCTTACGCAGTTTGTAGCCGATTGCCTAGCTGTCGGACTCGGGGCTGTCCTTGGGCTGGCGGGGGGCGCGTTTGCGCGACTTCTCGACCGTTGGCGGCGTGGAGTCCTCGGGAACCTCGATCAGCATGGTGAATAAATCGGCGCTCAGGGCCTGCGCGATTCGTTCCATGTTGTCCAGCGAGACGTTGTTGATACAGCGTTCGAGGTTGCTGATGTACATGGGAGTAAGGCCGGTGGCGGACGCTAAGCCTTGTTGCGTGAGCCCACGTTGTAGGCGCAAGCGCTTGAGGTTCTTGGCGAAAATCTTTCGAGCTTGGCCCTTGACCATTGAAAAATTTAACCCTATTTTGAATGGAAACGTCTTGTTGGTGAATAGCTTATGAAACTTTTAGATCGTCTGCATCTACGAGACATGAGCGATCGTTTCACGGAAGCCCGTATCTGGTGGTCTTCCGAGCACGATCAATGGATGGTTCTGCTGATCGCCCGGGACGGGCAAGCCTACGCGGTCAGCCGGATGCGTACCAACAAGCTCAAGCGCTTCGCCACGCCGAATGCGGCGTTGCGTGAGGTCGCTTACATAGGAGTGGAACATGCCACGGTGCGGCTCGGCGAAGACGAGTTCGACAAGCTGCGCCGGCATGAAAAATACGTGGCTTAAATGAAAGAAAGCGCCCGGCGGGCATCCGGGCGCTTTCTGAGTTTGAGCAATCTGTTGAGGACTACTCCGACACGTTCTCGCCAGCTACGGAAAAACGGTCGTCGCACCCGTAAGTCTACCGTAGCTGGCGAAAGCGTCAAGGTGTAGGCCCATCCAAGGGAGTTTGGATGCGCTTTCGCGTGAACGCGGGTGGCAACTACTGTGGCCACCAGCCAGAGAACCCGCGCATCGGGCTGATGGAGCCCGTGCGCCAAGGAAAAGGCGGGATTCCCGGCGTCCTGACGGAGCTGATGGAGCGGCTGGTACGCTATTACTACCGTCCCTGGGCGATCCCCAGCCTGAACCTCGCCAACGGCTCCAGCCGGCAGCAGCGCAGCGAGCGCCGCGAAGCCTGCCTATCGACGTTGTGGGCGATCCTCAAGTATACCGACCTGGTGACGCTCAAGGTGGGCGTCCCGACCGCTGACGGCGGCTTCCTGTCGCTGACAGTTCGCTACCTCGCCAAGCAAACCGGCCTTCCCCAGCGGCGCGTCGAGCGTGCCCTGGGCGACCTCAAGCGGGCGGGCATCGTCGGCGTCCACCCGCGATGCGAAATGCGCCCGGACGGCAGCTATAAGGGCCATGCCGCCATCAAAACCGTGTCCAAGCTGCTGTTCGCGGCCTTCGGCCTCGGGTTCCGGCTCGGATTCGAGCGCAAGCGGGCCTCGAAGCGGCTCCAGAAGAAGCAACGCCAACAGCAGAAGGCGCCGGCCAACAAGACGGCGAGCGCCCGGCGCAACCTGACGGCCAGGGCCGCCCTGGACTACGCCGGATCGGCCTTGAAGGGCCTGGGCGGCAAGCCCAAGGGCGTCAGACGTCAGGATCGCAGCGGCGAGCCCACCGCCGAGGAAATCGAGAAGCGCCGGCAGGCCCAGCTATTGGCCGTGGATTACAAGATGGCCAACCCAACCTGGAGCGCTGACCAGTGCCGAGAGGCCGCCGAGAAGGCCATAGAGGACCGCTGGCGATAACCCCTCGCCTACCCTCCCAATCAAGCCGCTGGCACCCGCCGGCGGCGTTCTCGTGCCCGATTGCCGGGCATTTGCCCCTGACCATCCCCGGACAGGGTGCCGAGAGGACCAGAAAGCCGTCCTCGAACCACCAAACGACCCGACTTTAAGCGGCTGCGGCCGCGTCACCGGCGAAGCGCCCGGTAGTATGAAATTTAAGTGTCGGTGGATATGAAATTTAAGTGTCGTCTCTTAACCACTTGGTCTTTTAAGACCACCTCCCTTGCTCGCTTCGCGAGCGATATACCGCGCCAGAGCGCGGTAAGAATGCCACGCCTATGCAGAGCGCTTCGCGCTCGCCGGCGTGATAGGGAGGCCGATTCAGGATCGTCACCATAGCGGCTACGCCGCTTCCAAGTAAGGAGACCAACAAATATGCCGCTTCGCGGTTTGGAACGCCAAGGAAAGGGCGCGATGTGCCGCCCCAGGTGGCGGATTCCCGCTTTCTCCCCTTGCAAAATAGGGCATTATGCCCTAATATTACCCATGAAGGCCGGGCAATCCTGCCCAGGTCAGAGCAAGAAGGAGCCTTCCCATGGCAATCACACCCGCCGAGCAGAAAGTTCTTGATCGTGCCGCCCGCATCCTGGCCCGCGAGCTGAAGGAGCGCCCGTTGGCGATGACTTCGCCGCAGTTGGTCCGTGACTTCCTGCGCTTCGAGCTGGAGCACGTCGAGCATGAGACGTTCTGCGTGCTGTTCCTCGACACCCAGCACCGGCTGATCGCGTTCGAGGAGCTGTTTCGCGGCACCCTGGACAGTGCCTCGGTTTATCCCCGCGAGGTGGCCAAGGAGGCGCTTCGCCACAATGCCGGCGCGGTGATCCTGGCCCACAACCACCCCTCGGGCATCGCTGAGCCCAGCCATGCCGACCGGCGCATTACCGACCGGCTGAAAGAGGCGCTGGGCCTGTTCGAGATTCGCGTGCTGGACCATTTGGTGGTGGGTAGCCCAGAGGTGGTGAGCTTCGCCGAACAAGGTTTGATTTAAGAGCCCCTGGCCGGCGCTTCGGCGCCGGCCAGCAAGCCATTGAGGTGATGACGATGAGTGAAGACAGAAAGCCGTATCGCGTAAAGGGGATCGCCGAGACGGTGCGCCCGGAAACCCTGGCGCCGTTCCACCAGTGGACACCGCCCAGCCCTGGAGAGATTCGCGCCGCCCTACAGGTGGCCGGCTGGACAGGCGAGGGATTCGCCAAGGTAATCGGTATCAACCCCCGGACGGTGCGCCGTTGGCTGGGGGGCGACGTGGACATTCCCTATGCGGCTTGGGCGGTGCTGTGCATCGCCGCAGGCTGGGGAGTGATTTGGGACGAGTGATCGCCGAGGATTGTTTAATATATACGTGACTTTGTCCCGTATATACGCTATTATATCCAGCAGATGGCCGGGCATACCGCCAAGGCCGACAACCGGAGGCAATCCGATGACTACTGATGAGCAATTCCCGATCATTTGCAGCCGCGTCGCCCCAAGCCGTCGCGCTGTGATCCTTCCCCACTATGCGGGCCATCACATGCTGACCCTGGAGCGTCTGATTTATCAGGCCATGCGTGAGTATGCCCCCGACTACCAGGGAGGCTGCTGGATCATGTGGGAGCTGTCCAACGGCGGGTTCTACATGGCGCCCGGTGGCCGTGATGAGACCTATTCCATGCAGTGCGTGGGCAACTGGTTCGACGACACGATGAGCGCCGACGCTGCCGGGATCGTGGCATGTCTGGTCGCCTTCAATCGACTTGCGTGGCATACCCGCCACCAACGCTTCATCGACCTCTATCACCAGTTGCGAGACTTCGCCCTCGAGCACGACGAGGCGACGAAGATCATGGCGGCCATCGACTGACACGCGAGGATCGCCCCCGGCCCTGCCGGGGGCTCCCCGCCCGTTTAAACCGGGGGGTGAGAAACATGCAACGGAAGATGATTGAATTAGCGCTTCAACTTTGCCAAAGCCACTACACGGGCCAGACCGTGCAGATGCCCATCATGTCAGTCTCGGAGCTTGGCCAATTGGCCCAGGCATGGCGGCATGTCATGGCCCTTGAGGAACACCAGCATGACCAACGTGGGAATCCCCATTCGCCCCGAAACGCTGCGGCCTTACCTCGATTGGCAGCCTCCTAGAACCGATGAGATACGGGAAGTGGTGAGGCGTGCGGGGAGCCTGACGGGTTCGGAGATTTGCGACTATGTAGGGCTCCCCCGTCGAACACCTGACGGCAAGCCGGCGCACGGCACCAGGACCGTGAGGAAGTGGCTCGGGGGGCAAGTCCCTATTCCCTACTCCGTCTGGTGCCTGCTGTGCGATAAGGCCGGCTTCGAGCCCTTTTGGCGGGCATAGCGAACGAGAGGAACGATAGCCATGGAAACGGAGTGCTGGCTGCGGTGAGGTGGAGACGTACAAGGCCGATGGTTCGCCTGTCACCGTGGGCTGTGGCAGGTCCAGTAAGGCCGGTGGCCCGGCGCAGGTGGCGCCGGGGTCTAATTTTCATTTTAAGACACTGCAATTCATTTTGTTTCAATTTAGTGCATTTCGGTTCTTTTGGAGGCGCTATGCCGCGCAAGCGTGAGATACCCACCGGCGAATGCCAGATATGGCTCGGCGTCCTGCTGGATGCCGTCTTTGACCCGACCAGCAAGGTGGTCAACCTTAGCCAGCGGGCTGAACAGATGAACAAAAAAACTGGTGTAACGCCAAATAATGGATGGTCGGCGCAAGGGGGGAGGTCTGAGCTATTGTCGATAGCGCGAGACATAACCGACTATCCTGAAGACTACCCGCCAAAGCATCGAGCCGACTTGTTATTGCGCTGGGCTAACCGCTGGGTCATTGATGAAGACTGGTCGAGACTAAAGGCTAGAGTCAGGAAGCGTCGTCAGCGTGCCGGTTGAACATATCGCGTTTTACGACCTTAACCGTGGTGGGGCTGCACTCCAGGAGCCGAGCCACTTCCCTGATGCTGAAATCCGAGCCATCTTCTTTTTTGGCGTTCAACAGGTTTTCGATCTTCGCCCGCTTCGCGTGATCCTTGGGGCGGCCCTTGTACTTCCCCTGGGCGGAAGCCCTGGCGATGCCCTCTTGTGTCCGGCGTCGCCGATCCTCCCAATCCTTCCTCGCTACTGCCGCTAGAACGTCGATCAACATGCGGTTGAGTGAATCCAACATCCTGTCGGTGAAGTCGTCGCCGTGACTCTCGATCATCGCGGCGTGGCTGGTGGGGAGATCGAGCGACACCACCCTAAGCCGTGAGTCTTCGATTTTCCGCCGCAGGCTGTCCCAGCCCAGGGCGTCGAGCCGCGTCAGGCGGTCGATGGCTTCCACTAGGAGGATGTCGCCCGGTCGAGCGTCGGCCAGGAGGCGAGCCAGTTCCTCGCGCTCGCTGGAGGTGCCAGAGGCGTTTTCACCGTACCACGCGGCCACGGGCCTACCCTGCCCCTCGGCGAAGGCATGAAGGGCGTCACGGGCGCGTGAGGCGTCCTGATCGGTGGTCGAGGCTCGGAGGTAGGCGCGAACGAACATGGCGGGTCAGTTCAAAGGGTCAGAAAGTGGTGGGTCAGTTTACACGGCAAGGCCACCTTTGTGACCCACATCGACCGCCCTACCCTGCTGGGCCAGATAGGCTATGCTCAAACTGTCCCAATTTTTTGGGGGTACACTATTGACGAAGCAGGGGCGCACAAGTGCCGAGGCGACCAACTGGTGAAGCGAGGCCGTGGCCGCCCTCCCTTGGAGAAGCCAAAGGAAGCGGTCAAGGTCCGCTATGACCAGGACGTGCTAGAGGCGTTCCGCGAGTCTGGCAAAGGCTGGCAGGCCCGAATTGAAAGAGTTAGACCAGCGATAGAGCCCGCTGGAGCCACCAAAACCCCGCCACGGCGGGGTTTTTTTGTGCCTGGACGACAGGAGGCGCACCGGGGCCGGGGCGTTCCGTATTAATTTGATATTCTGTATTGTATTCCGTATCGTATAAGCTATTATATGAAATATGGAATACGATACAGCGGAGGAACTACCCATGGCACGCCACGGCATCACATACGATCAAGTCGCCGCCGCCGCCGACAAGCTGGTCGGAGACGGTGAAAACCCCACCATCCAGCGCATCCGGGCCGCGCTGGGCACCGGCAGCCCCAACACGATCCACCGGCACCTGGCTAGCTGGCGTGCCATACAGGCGCCCGCAGAGCGCCAGGCCGCCCGTCTGCCCGATGACCTGGCTACCGCCCTCACCCATGAGATCGAGCGTCAGGCCGCCGCCGCCCGAGCCGAGGCCGAGGCGGACGCCGAGGAAGCCCGCAGCGAAGCCGCCGAGTTGGCAGAGGTCGGCGAGGCCCTGGAGCAGCAGGCCGAGGAGCTGACCGAGCGTGTCGAGACGCTGGAGGGCGAGCGGGATCGCATGGAAGGCGAGCGCGACAGCGCCCGTGCCGAAGCCGAGCGCCTTCGCGCCGAGCTTGAGCAGGAGCGCCACGCGGGCGAGCAGGTTCGCCAGGAGCTTGCCCAGGCGCGTAACCGAGTCGAGACGCTGACCGAGCAGCGCGACGAGGCCCGAGGCGCCCAGCAGCAGGCACAGGAAGCGTCGAAGACGGAGGCCGCTGGCCGCCATGAGGCAGAGCGAGCCCAGGCCGTGGCGGAGGCCCGCGAGCAAAGCGCCCAGCAGCAGGCGAAGGAGCGAGGTGAGGCGCTGGCAGCCGAGCGGGAGGCGCGGCAGCAGGAGCAGGAACAGCACCGCCAAGAGCTCGCCCAGGTGCGGGCTGAGAATCAGGGGCGTATCGAGGCCCTGGAGAAGACCGCCCAGGAGGCCCAGCGGGAGGCATCGAAAGCCAGGGAGCAAGCGGCCAGTCTGAGTGGACAGCTTGAGGCGATGAAGGCGGCACAGGCCCAGCAGAAGGCCGGAGCGAAGGCAGGAGCGAAGGCAGGAGCGAAATCCGGGACAACGTCACGCAGCAGCACGCCGCGCCGATCAACGTCGAGTGGAAGCAGCAAGCAGGGCGGGAAGAAAGCGGGAACCGCTGACAAGGAAGAAGCTAAAGGGTCATAGGCGGGAATGGAAAAGCGCCCCTGAAAGACAGGGGCGCTTTACTATGTGCGCATCTTGTGGAAGCGATGCCATATATAACCCCCTGCCCGAAATAGTTTCTTAATGATCCACCAGCCGAGGCGGATCATATAATAATAAGCAACGATGTAGACAATGGCCGTTAGTATGGCGGTGATAAGCAACATGCCGTGACTCCTTTCATCATAAGAGCATTGCCCCAGCCAAGACGACGACCGCCACCAGGATAATGCCATTAACCACGGTCAGCGCCATCATGCTGCGATGGGCTTTCTGGTGGCTTTCATCCAGGGCCTTTTGAGCTTCCTGGACTGTTCCGGTGAAGCGCCGGGCACTTTCCTTCATGGCTTTCTCAGCCTCGGAATAAGCCGCCTTGACTTCGCCTCGATGCTGTTCCAACTCCTTTCCGATGTTGAGTTGCGCCACCGACTGCATGGCGATGGCATATTGGTCGATAGCATCGCGGAACTGTCCGATCAACTCTTTTTGTTGTTGCTGGGACTTCTGATAGAAGTGATCCATCAAGTATTCATTGATACCCAGCATGGCGAAAATTGGGTCATCGTCAGACACCAGGATTTTATGCTTGGTTGCCAAGTGGCTGATAATGGCATCTTTGGAAATGTCGTTCATGGCCCCTTCCTTTTGGAGTAAAAAGGCCCCCGCGAAGCGGGGGCGAGGGTTTCGGGTTTACTCTACGCTACCGAAAGCGGCGTCCAGGGCTTGGAAGGTGTCTGTTCTGACCATCTTGAGGCGCTGTTTTGTCATGATTCCGAAATCGCCGTTATCTAATGCTTCATCGAAAGTCATTTTTGATTCAAGCATTGCCTTAACGTCATCCCCGAAGGTGTTTCGATTGCGTTCGGGAAGATTGACGATTCCGTGAATTCTGTTTTTATAGGTCTGATAAATCTTCATTTGCTCGAAACCCTTGCCGTCTTTTTCGATCTTGCCGAAGTAGGGGTTGAGCCAAACGATGATATTGACGTTTTCCGGCGTAGTCTCGCAAAGGGTTTTCAGGCCGTTGAGCGTGTCTGACATAGCCTGACCGCCAGTAATGACCGTGTGAATATTAACTTCACCGCCCATTTCAACGAGCATGTCATAGGCGCCACTTTCAGCCAGATAGGCAGACAGCGGAATAAACGTCGATGCGCCATTGTCGATGACGAAATCGGTGTCGATGTTTTCGGCGACCGTCTCCATCATCACGTCGAATTTCTTTTGATTAATCCCGGCATTCTCCAGGACGGGGATATAGGTTACTTGCAAAGATTTAAAGCCGGAAAAGGTGTTGTTTACCGGGTCGGTGTCGATGCAGGCGACACTTTTACCTTTGCTGATTTTATATTGTGCCAAGCAGGTGGCCGCGAAACTTTTGCCAACGCCGCCTTTTCCTTGCAGAATAACATCAATAGCCATGATTCATAGTCCTCTATGATTGCTCAGTATAAATCGCTTTCGTCCGGGGTGGGATTATGCGGTGTTCCGGTTTCCGCTTCCCCGAAATCAATTTTCTTGGCTCCCCCTTGCTGATTGCCCGTCGAAGGGGAAGGGGATGATGGTTTCGGTTTTACAGTTGAATGTTTGCTTTTATATTGTGGCCCCACCTCCTTTCTCACGTAGTTCATAAAGTTTCGGTAGCTTAGCGTTATCTTGGGGCGGTCGCCGCTGGCCAGATCGTCATAGATCATGCGCCCGGTTTCGCCCGCTGCCAAGCGTCTCTCAATCTCAGCCTTGTGGGCCATGAACTGCACCCGGCCAAGTCCGCGTTGGGTCATGTTTTGCCCCTCCTGGGAGCCCGAAATCGACGTTGTAGACCAGCCTAGCGGGCCATTCGGCATTTTGCAACATTTTAGTTCATTGTGGTGCATTCTGTTTCATTTTGCTTCATTGCCGGGAGGGTAAGTCGTTCATTTTGCTGCATTATGCGTCATTGTGTTTCATTTTGCTTCATTCCTGGGTCAGCTAGGGGCGCTGTCCTGGCGGTGAACTAAAAAGTAAGATGGAGCCATGGCAGGATGTGCATTGTACAGGTACGCCGCAAGCGGCTACCGTACAATGCAAGGGGCTTACTCGCCCTTCGGGCTCGACGCTGATCCTGCTCTGCGAGGCTGGGCGGCTACCGCCGCCCGACAACGTGCCACCATCCAGTGAGGTGCCAATGGGAAGCCAAACCCGCGTCCGAAAGAAAGCCATCTATGTATGGGTGAAAGAGGACGAGAAAGAACAGATCGAGAGTAACGCCAAGGCATGTAACAAGAGTGCATCATCGTTCCTGCGTGACCTGGGCATGGGGTATGTTCCTAAGTCGATGATCGACCATGACGCCGTTGGCGACTTGATGCAGTTGAACGGCGATTTAGGTCGCCTGGGCGGCTTGCTGAAAATGTGGCTGACCAATGATGAAGACTTCCGGGGCCGGGAGGGTGAGATGCTGGAAGTGACCACGCTGCTATCTCGGATCAATGAGCTTCGGGAAGAAATAAGAGAGAAGGTGCGTTCTGTATGATCGCCAAACGGATTCCTGCCAAGAAGGGGCAGGGAAGCTATAAGCAGTTGGCGGAGTATATTACTGATCGTCATGGTAATGGCGAAAAGGCGTCTGATGTTCGCATAACTAATGATGCCACGTCTGATGACCTCGATGACCTAATCTTTAATGTTCAGCGCGTGCAGGCTGGGAATACTCGTTCCAAGGCAAACAAAAACTTTCATTTGATGATCTCGTTCAACCCCAATGATAAAATATCTGTCGAGCAGATTCATCAAATAGAAGACGAAGCGTGTAAGGCGTTGGGGCTGGATCATCACCAGCGTGTCAGCGCTATTCATCACGATACTGACAATCTTCATATTCATGTTGCGATCAATAAAGTTGACCCCAAAACATTGAATAATGTTGATCCATCACACGGCCATTATAAGTTGCAGTCGCTTTGTGCCGAGATGGAAAAACGTTATGGCCTTGAGGTCGACAAGGGTAAGTCTTCCCAGGAGGTGGGAGGGAAGGCATCGGATATGGAGGTACATTCTGGCGTTCAATCGTTCAAGGGGTGGGCTAAGCGAGAAATAAAGCCGTCGCTGGTGTTGGCCTTGGAGTCGTCTAAAGGCTGGGGTGACTTCCATAAGGCGTTGTCTTCCCATGGTGTTGAAATTGCGCCGCGTGGTGCCGGTTTTGTTTTGCGGGACATTAATAATCACGACCTTTCGATGAAGGCGAGTGATTTAGGTAGAGCGTTTTCCAAGTCGTCCATCGAGGCGAAGCTGGGGGAGTATCAAGCGAATCCCCAAGCCAAGCAGAACCAGGGGAGCGCCAAAGGATATAAAGCCAAGCCGATGAACAATCGGCATGAGGCCAACAAGCTGTTTGCCGAGTACCAGAAGCAGATGCGAGAGCGGAAGGCCGAGAAACAGAATGCCTTGAAGGCAATTCGTGACGAGCGCTTCGCCCGTGAGTCGGCGATTAAACGCGAGTCCAGTCGTCGGCGTGGTGCCATCAAGCAAGACCTGACCTTGGGCCGGCGTACCAAACGGCGCACCTATCAGCAGATCGGCGCCGAGACTGCCGCGCAGCTCGCCGAGGTTCGCAAAGAGGCCCAAGAGGCGCGGCGCGTCGTCCATGAGTCGACGGGCACGACGACCTGGAGCCAGTGGCTTGCGCAAGAGGCCCTGGCGGGGCGCGACGAGGCGTTGCAGGCCCTGCGTGGCCAGAAGCACCGCCCGCAGCGCGGCGACCGCGAGCAGCGGCTAGAGGGCTTGGATGAAGCCGGCGTCAAGGCCGGAGCGTCCAGGGTGAACCGCAGCGGTGATGTCTTCTACGGCAAGGCGGTTAGGGATCGAGGCAGCGAAGTCAGCGTCGAGCAGGCCGAGGAAGGCGATGTTGCCAAGGCGTTGAGTGTGGCCGCAGGGCGCTACAAGGAGGGCATCGAAGTGGTTGGCGACGATGCCTTCAAGGCCGCAGCGGCACGCATCGCTGGAGAGCATGGCGTCCCCGTGACGTTCTCCGACGAGCGGCTGGAGGCCGTCAGGAAGGCCGTCAGCGACGCCCGCGAGAAGGGCGCGACACCGCGCCACGGCAAGGCTGCCGAGCGTACCCAGGCGGTGCGCGACTACATCGAGAAACGCAACGCGGCACGGGACAAAACTAGTAATATATTTTATCATCGTGAGAAGCAGGAGGCAGACACTGGCGTCGCTAAATACAGGGGTCAGCGCAATATAGAAGGTGGTGGCAAGGTCGCGCTATACGAGAGAAAGGGTGAAATGCTGGTTGCATCCATCTCGCCCACCGAGGCGGCACGGCTCAAGCGGACCAAGGTGGGAGCCACCGTGGAGCTAACACGCCAAGGTGTGCGGCAGGAGACAACCAGGAACAAAGGAGTTGAGCGATGAAAATGGAAGCCGGATTAAGAGCCCAATCGAAAGGAGGGGGGCAGGGCAAACGGATAGCAACGCGCCTTGCTGTCCTTTTTTTCGGTATCTTGTTGTGCAATATCGCGCCGACGCAGTATCTCGCCAGTCAGTTTTCTTATGACTCGGTATTAGGTGGCGCTGTTATCGGTCATTTCTATTGGCCGTGGTCCTGGATCGTGTGGGCGACCGATTACTACACCAACTATCCTGGCCTTTTTCAAAACGCACTAAAGATCGCCGTGGCTGGTCTGGTGGTGCTGGTAATGATTTGGGCGACCGTTATTTTCATGACGTCGCGCAAAGGTAAACCGATCCAGAATTTGCACGGTTCGGCACATTGGGCCACCGAGGACGAGGTAAAGGAAACCGGGCTGACCGAGGGGGCGGGCGTCTACGTCGGCGCCTGGAAGTCCAAGAAGAAAGGGCCGCCCAAGTACCTGCGCCACAATGGCCCCGAGCATGTTCTGGCCTTCGCGCCGACCCGTTCCGGTAAGGGTGTCGGCCTTGTGGTGCCCACGCTGCTGAGTTGGCCGGCATCCACCGTGGTGCTGGACAACAAGGGCGAGAACTACGCCCTAAGCGCCGGGTGGCGCGAGCAGTACGCCGACAACATCATCCAGCGTTTCGACCCGACCGCCTCACCGGACGACGAGGCGGACGCGCACCGGGCCTATTTCAACCCCCTGGCCGAACTGGACATTGGCGGCGAGCGGGAATATGGCGACGTTCAGAATCTGGTGGAGGTGCTGGCCTCACCGAACGATCCCAACGCCCGGTCAGATGCCCACTTCGATGAAACCGCCAAGGCGTTCTTGGTGGGATACCTGCTGCATATCTGCCGGAAAGCCAAGGCCGAGGGCAAGACCGCCACGCTGGGCGAAGCGGCTATCGAGTTGTCGGATAGCCCGTTCGAGGAAATCGCCGAAGACATGGTCGGCAGTGACAGCGTTCACGTCCGCATGTCCGGCCAGGACATGCTCGACCGCGAGGATCGCGAGCGTTCCGGGGTGCTATCCACGGCAAAGCGCTATCTGTCCCTGTTCCGCGACCCGGTGATTGCCCACAACACCAGCAAGAGCACGTTCCGCGTGGCCGACCTGATGAACGGCGACCATCCCATGTCGCTGTATCTGGTGATCCAACAGCGGGACAAGAAGCGGATTCGTCCGCTGATCCGGCTGATGGTCACGCAAACCCTGCTGGGCCTGCTGCCCGAACTGGAGTTCCTGGACGGCCAGCCGGTCAAGAGCTATGACCACCGGCTGCTGATGTTGCTCGATGAGTTTCCGACCCTGGGCTATCTGCATGTGGTCGAGGAATCCATCGCCTACCTCGCCGGCTATGGCATCAAGTGTTACCTGATCGTCCAGGACTTGACCCAGCTAAACCGGGCCTATGGCAAAGAGGAATCCATCGTTTCCAACTGCCATATCCGCATCGCCTACGCGCCCAACAAGGTCGAGACTGCCGAGCTTCTATCGAAAATGTCGGGTACGACCACCGTGGTGAAGCGCAGCGTTCAGACCAGCGGTAAACGGCATGGCTGGTTCCTCAGCAACGTCTCGGAGTCCTGGCAAGAGGTCCAGCGGCCCTTGCTGACCGCCGACGAGGCGATGCGCCTGCCCGGCGCCGAGAAGGAGAAGGACGCCAAAGGCAACGAGCGGATCGTCTCACCGGGGGACATGCTGATTTTCGTCGCCGGCCAGTCGCCGATCTATGGCCAACAGATTCTGTTCTTCAAGGATGACAACTTCTTGGCCCGTGCTGCCATCGAGGCCGGCAGCGGCGGGCCGTCAGGGGAGAGCGTGTTGCTCAAGGGCGAAGACGACCAGGAGGACGACGACCTGGGCGACGAGCCCGTGAGTGACCAGGAGCAGGAGGCCGGCGCCGAGAGCGACCAGGACGATGACCAGGGCGAAGCGCCCAACCTCGAGGACGACAAGAAGCGGGGGAGCCTATGGACCCTCGCGCGTTGAAGGTCGGCGCGCTGGTCCTGGCCATCGGCGTCGCCACTATCGGCGGCGCCGCAGCCACCGGGCTTCGCGTGAACCTGACCGACAGCTACCCGCGTGGCGTGTGGCACATGACAAGCAGCGACGCCTACGAGCGCGGTTCCATGGTGATCGCCTGCCCGCCGCTGCGCGTCGTGGACCTCGCCAAGTCTCGCGGCTACCTGACCAACGGCAAGTGCCCCGGCAATGTGCCGCCGTTGCTCAAGCGCGTGGTCGCCGTGGCCGGGGATCGCGTCAGCGTCGACCCCGATGGGGTGCGCGTCAACGGCGAGCGTGTCGCCCGGTCCCGTCCGCTGGAGGCGGATGCAGGAGGGCGCCCGATGCCGACCCCCGAGGATGGCGACGTGGCGCTGGGGACCGTCTGGCTGATGAGCGACAGCAATCCCGAGAGCTTCGACAGCCGCTATTTCGGCGCCGTCGAGGCGTCGCGGATCGAAGGGGTGGCCACCCCCCTGATGCTATGGGACGACGCAGCGGAGGCGTTATGAGGCAACTGGCATGGAATCTTGCATTGGTCGCGGTTAGCGGCTTCATCGGCATGGTGGCGTGGGAGTCGCTGGCCCTGCTGCCGATGGTGGTGGCGCTGCCGGCGTTGTGGACGATGGCCCGAGGCCGCTGGGCGGCCTTCGCCGTGGCCGGCGCCTACTATCTCGCCGTCTCGCGGGGGCTGATAACCGGCACCGCGACATACTTCGACGCCGGCATTGCCTATGGCACCGCCATTTGGCTGCTGGCCGGCGTTGCCCTGGCGGCCTGCTGGGGCATCGCCTGGACCGACAACCTCGCACAGCGCCCGCTGAGGGCGTTCCTGGCCCTGCTGGCAACCACCGTGCCGCCTGTCGGCATCGTCGGCTGGGCGAGCCCCGTGGTCGCCGCTGGAGCGCTGTTCCCTGGCTGGCACTGGTGGGGGCTAGTGGCCGTGGTCGCGCTGATGCTGGCCATGGTGTGGCGGCCTTGGCTGGCCGGGGTGCCGGTCGTCTGGCTGCTGGTGTCGCCGCTGACGGCGACCGCCACGCCGTTGCCCGGCTGGCAGGGGCACGATAGCCAACTGGAGTATCGCGGCGGCGCCGACTTGGCCGGCGCGTTTCGCCGGCAACGGCACTGGCTCGACGCCCTGGAAGACGCCCCGGCAGGCGTCCACGTCCTGCCCGAGTCCACCACTGGCCCCTGGACCGATACCAGCGCCTCCCTTTGGCGTTCCCTACCGTCCGGCCATCGGGTGCTGATGGGCGGCACTGTCATGGCCGGCGACAAGACCGACAACGTGGTGATCGACTACCAGGGCGGCGAAGGCGAAGTCGTCTACCGGCAGCGGATACCGGTACCGCTGAGCATGTGGCGCCCGTGGCAGGACGGCAGCACCCGCGCCCATTGGTTCGCCAATCCGGTCATCGAGGTAGGGGACCAAACCGTGGCCCCGCTGATTTGCTACGAGATGTTCCTGACGTGGCCCGTGCTGCAATCCGTCGCTGCCGGCGCCGACGTGCTCGTTGGCATGGCCAACGACTGGTGGGCCAGCGAGACCTCCATCCCGACCATCCAACAAACCCATATCGCCGCCTGGGGCGCGTTGTTCTCGCTGCCCGTGGTGACGGCCATCAATACGTGAGGACGTGAGCTATGGACCTTCCCGTTGATTGTGCGCCGAACGTGGCGCCGGACACCCTGGAGCAAATCGCGCAGGTCGAGTCGCGGGGCGACCCCCTGGCCATCCATGTGAATGATGCCGGGGGCGTCGAATACCCGACGCCCAAGACCCTGGACGAAGCGGCGGCTATCGCTGCCCGGCTGATCGCCGAGGGGCACAGCGTCGACATGGGCGCCATGCAGATCAACAGCAACAACCTGGACTGGCTGGGCATGACGCCGGCAGAGGTTTACGACCCCTGCATGAATGTCGCGGCGGGTGGCCGCGTGCTGACCGAGGCGTATCAGCGGGCCGCCGCCGAGTTTGGCCCCGGCCAGCGGGCGTTGCAGGCCGCATTGTCGGCCTACAACACCGGCAGTTTCACCGCCGGTTTCGAGAACGGTTATATCGAGCGGTATGGACTGGTGCCGTCCGTGGCGAACCTGGAGAAGCAGGCCGCCGAGGCAGACACCAGCATCGACCTGAGCGCCTTCCAGCGAACCCCTGACTGGCTCGCCCAGGTGTCGACCAAGGCCCAGGCCGCCCCCGAGCCCCAGGACGCCCAGGAGGGGCAGGATGGCGTGGCCCAGGCCGTCCCCCAGGCGGCGCCGACCGCCGCCGACCCGTACACGGCGGACACCGCCGTCAGCCTGGAATATGTGAACTGACCACCCACGGAAGGGAGGAACCCCGATGCGCGTGTTTATCGCCGAGAAACCGGAGCTTGGCCGAGCGATCGCTGATGCGATCGGTGGCGGCCAGAAGGACGGCGGCTGCATCCGCTGCGGCAGCGACGTAGTGACCTGGTGCTTTGGCCACCTGCTCGAGCTGACGGACCCGGAAGACCACGACCCCACGGCCAAGCAGTGGGCGATGGAGCGGCTGCCCTTGCGTTGGCCCATCGAGCACAAGCCGATGAAGGACAAGGCCGACCAGATCAAGCTAATCAAGCGGCTGGTCGGGCAGGCCGATACCGTCGTTCATGCCGGCGACCCCGATGACGAGGGCCAACTACTGGTCGACGAGGTGCTGGAGTACGTGGGCAACACCGCGCCGGTCCAACGCATCCTGATAAACGACAACAACACCAAGGTAGTGCGGCGGGCGCTCGACAACCTGCGCGACAACCGGGAGTTCCATGGGCTGTATCAAAGCGCCCTGGCGCGGAGCGTCGCGGACCAGCATTACGGCTACAACCTGACCCGCGCCTATACCCTGGCCGGTCGAGCGGCCGGCGCCGATCATGTCTTGTCGGTGGGGCGCGTTCAGACGCCGATCCTTGGGCTGGTGGTGCGCCGCGACCGTGCCCATGAAGGGCACGCCAGCCATGTCTATTACGACCTCGGCGCGAGCTTTGCCGGCGAGGGCGGCGAGTTCGCCGCCCGCTACCGGCCCGGCGATGATGCCCCGGTGGACGATAAAGGGCGCGTGATCGACCAGGAGTTCGCTCAGCGCGTGGCCCAGGCCATCGAGGGGCAGCCCGCCAACGTGGTCAACGCCAAGACGGAAGACAAGCAGACCCCGCCGCCGCTGCCGTACAACTTGCTGAATCTGCAAGCCGACGCCAGCAGGAAATTCGGATTCAGCCCGGACAAGACCTTGAAGACCACCCAGGCGCTGCGCGAGCGGCACCGCTTGATTACCTACAACCGGAGTGATTGCGAGTACCTGAGCGACGAGCAGCACGCCGACGCGCCCGGCGTGCTCGATGCCATCGCCAATACCGCGCCGGTGCTGGGCGGCGCCGCGAAAGCTGCCGACCCGTCGCTGAAAAGCCGGGCCTACAACTCGGCGAACGTCTCGGCGCACCACGCCATCATCCCGACGCAGACCAGCGGCGACCTGGAGAAGCTGAACGAGGACGAGGCGAAGTTGTACCAACTGATCGCCCGGCAGTTCATCGCCCAGCACTTCCCGCCCGAGCAGTACCGGCAAACGACCCTCGACCTGGAGGTGGCAGGCCATGCCTTCCGCGTGACCGCCAAGGTGGTCACGTCGCCCGGCTGGAAAAAGCTCTACAAGCGCGACACGGATAACGAAGAAGTCCACGGCGACGGCGAGGACGACGACAGCGCGGCCAACCTGGAGTGGGTGACAGCGGACATGCCGCTGACCTGCCAAGGGGCGACGGTCGCCGAGAAAAAGACCCAGCCGCCGAAGCGGTACACCATGGCCGCCCTGTTGAAAGACCTGGCGCGGGTGGCGAAGTACGTCACCGACGAGCGCGTGAAAAAGCTCCTACTCGCCAAGGACCAGGAGAAACGCGGCGAGCATGGTGGAATCGGCACCCCGGCGACCCGAAGCGCGATCATCGAGGCGCTGATGAAACGCGGCTTCCTGGAGGAAAAGGGCAAGAAGGTCCAGAGCACCGACCTGGGACGCGAGTTCCACGACCTGCTGCCGGAGTCGGCGACGGCGCCCGACATGACCGCGCTGTGGCATGAGCAGCAAGAGCAAATCCGGCAGGGGACGATGACCCTGGAACAGTTTGTTGATGGCGTTGCGGCGCACGTCGCCGGTGAAATCGAGCGGATCAAGGCCGAGGGCGTGCAGATCGAGGCGGCCAGCGGCCCGGAGTGTCCCGAGTGTGGCGAGGGTGTGTTGCGTCGCCGGAAAGGGCCGAAGGGCCATTTTTGGGGCTGCAACCGCTACCCCGAATGCAAGGCGACGCGGCCCGACAAGGGCGGCAAGCCGCAGATGACCAAACCCAAGTCCGGCAGTCAGGCGCAGGTGTCGGATATTCCGTGCCCCGGATGCGGCGAGCTGCTGGTAAGGCGCCGCAGCAAGGGAGGTAAGGGGCACTGGTGGGGATGCTCGGGCTTCCCCAAATGCGCCGCCCGCTTCGCCGACCGGCGAGGTAAACCCCAACTGGAAAACGCCAAGGAGAAGCAAGATGGCTGACTATCAGACGGCGACGACCGACGAAGGAATGGACCGCACGGAGCAGCTTCTAGGTGAGCTTGCGCCGGGGGAAATGCTGGAGGTGGACCCGGAGCACGCCGAGGCGATGGGCGCGTTTGAGGACGACGCCTTGAGCGAGGATGACGCCCTGGACAGTGCTGCCGAGGATGACGGGGAGGCCGTATGAGCAAGAAGCGCCCATATCACGAGCAGATCGCCGAACGCCTGATCGAGCAGTTGCAGCAAGGCACCGCGCCCTGGCAGAAGCCATGGGCGCCGGGGGAACGTTCGATGCCGCATAACCCCGTGTCGGGCACCCGCTACAAGGGGGCCAATGCCCTATGGCTGGAGATGCAGGGGCGCGGCGACCCGCGTTGGCTGACCTACAAGCAGGCGCAGAAGATCGGCGCCCAGGTACGGAAGGGGGAGAAGTCGACCCCCGTTCAATACTGGAAGTTCAGCGAGGAACGTACCAAGCGTGACGAGGGCGGCAAGCCTGTTATCGGCGAAGACGGCAAGCCCGAAAAGGAGAAGGTGCAGCTCGAAAAGCCCAAGGTGTTTTGGGCCAATGTCTTCAACGGCGAGCAAGTCGAGGGCCTGCCGGCCCTGGTGCGCCCCAAGGACACCCCGGAAGCCGCATTCGAGCGCCACGAACGGGCCGAGAAGGTGCTGGCCAATACCGATGTCTCGATCAACCATGTGAACGGCGACCGGGCCTTCTATCGACCGTCCACCGACTCGATCACGCTGCCGGAGAAGGAGCAGTTCCACACCCCGGACGGCTACTACGCCACCGCCCTGCACGAATTGGGGCACTCGACCGGGCACCCGTCGCGGCTCAATCGCGACCTGACGGGGCCGTTTGGCAGCGAGCAGTACGCCCGCGAGGAGATGCGTGCCGAAATATCGTCGCTTATGGTCGGCGACGAGCTCGGAATCGGCCACGACCCCGGCCAGCACGCCGCCTATGTCGGGTCATGGATCAAGGTTCTGCAGGAGGACTCCAAAGAGATCGTCCGGGCCGCCCGTGATGCCGAGCACATCATGCGCACGGTGACGGCCCTGGAGCACAGCCTAGAGCACAGCCAGGAGGTGGCCGCGCAGTATCGCAAGGGCGACCCGGAGCCAGCCCAGGAGCAAGGCCAGGATCGGGAGCCGGAAGGCCCGTTGACCCAGGCCGAGAAAGAGGCGGAGGCGGCGAAAGACGCCCGCGATGTTGCCGAGTACCAGCAGCGCAGTCAGGAGGGGGCGGAGGTGGAGAAACGCCAAGATCAGCAGAAGGCCCAAGCCAAGGGGCCGACTTATCTTAATGTCCCGTATCGCGAGAAGGACGAGGCCAAGGCGCTCGGCGCGAAGTGGGACCGCAAGCAAAAAAGCTGGTATGCCCCGGCTGGCATGGATACCGCGCCATTCGCCCGCTGGCTGGGCCAGCCGCAACAGCAGCAGAGCAAGCCGGTGGAAGCCCAATTCGCCGAGGCCCTGGCCGACAACGGTTTGAAGGTCCAGGGGACGCCGCAGATGGATGGGCAGCTTCATCGCGTGCCGGTCGAGGGCGACCGCAAGGGCCAGCAGAGCGGCGCTTATGTCGGCTATACCGATGGCCACCCTGCCGGCATGATCCAGAACTTCCGCGCCGGCACCAAGGTGAACTGGAAAGCTGACGGCGTGCAGACGCAGCCGATCAGCGCCAAGGAGCGGGAGCGGATGGAGGTCGAGGCCAAGGCGAAGCGGGAAGAACGGGCCGCCGAGCGGCAAGCAGGCTTCCAGGCCCGCGCCCAGGACTGCGCCCAGGAGTGGGGGCGCATGAAGCAGGCGAATCCCGGTCACGCCTACCTTGCCGGCAAAGGCGTCCAGGCCCACGGCCTCAAGGAAGACGACCAGGGCCGGCTGGCGGTGCCTGCCATCGACACCAAAGGGCACCTTTGGTCCCTCCAGCGGATCGCTTCACAGGCAGATGGCGGCAGCTTCAAGGGCTTCGACAAGGGCACCCAGAAAGAAGGGCACTTTCATGCCATCGGTGGCCTCGATGCGCTGGCCCAGGCGGATACCCTGATGATCGCCGAGGGCTATGCCACCGGGGCCACGATCCATGAGGCCACCGGGCGCCCGGTCGCCGTGGCCTTCGACTCCAACAACCTGCCCGCCGTGGCCAAGGCACTCAAGGAAGAATGGCCCGATAAGCAGGTGGTGATCGCTGCTGACAACGACCAAGTGCAGGAGGTGGAGCGCGGCAAGAATCCTGGCATCCAGAAGGCCCACGAAGCGGCGGACGCCGTGGGGGGCGGGGTGGCAGTGCCGCACTTTACCCGCGTCGATAAGGGCCTGAGCGACTTCAACGACATGGAGCGGGAGGACGGTCGCGCCTCGGTGCAGACCAATATCGAGGCCGCCGTGGCGCTCCACAAGAAGCGAGCCTATGAGCAGGCACAGCAGGCCAAGGCGAAGCAGCACGACCGGCAGCCGGAGCGCGGCAAGGCGAAAGTGGCTGGCGTTGAGCGGTAGCCGAAATGCCCCGGACGAGACAGAAGGCGTGATTCTTCACGCCTTTTTTAGGTTCTTCGTCACTTCATGTGGATTTGGCCTGATCGAGCAGGCGGCCCACCGGACTGCCGATCAGGTAGATCATCGCGATGAAGTTGGCCTCGTTCCGGTAGCCACGTGCGCGTGACCTGGCCGCCTGGAAGAGGCCGTTCATGCCTTCCAGTCGTGCGTTGGTCAGTCCCGAGATCCAGCGCCTGACCACTGCGTCAGCATGGCGCTCCAGCGCCGCCAGGGCCTTCCCCATCGGCTTCAGGAGAGGCTTCTCGGTGACCGCCGCCTTCATGACCTTGAGGTAGTTCGTGATACGCCACCGAGCCGCCCGCGGCGTCGGGGCCTTCTGGATCCAGCTCAGCTTCTCTTTGATCACCCAGGCATCGGCTGTGGCGCTCTGATCGGCCACCAGCTCCTGGAGCGCCGCCAGTTGCTTGGGCGTCAGGTTCTCGTTGTCGAGGCTTTTCAGCAGGGCCCAGCGCAGCGACTTGGGATGCCCCTGCTCCCGGCGTTCCTTCTTGCGCACCTCGTCCAGCCGCTTGGTGAAGGTCTGAACGATATGGAACCAGTCGACCGTGATGTCGGCCTTGGGAAGATGCTCGGCCACGCCGCTGAGGAAGGCTTGTGACATGTCGCACACGACCTCGACCACGTTGTCGGTGTCACCGCCATGCGCTGCCAGAAAGGCGCTGAAGGCCTTGATGGCGTCTTTGCCGTGGCCGGGGACGGCGAAGATCACCGGTTCCTGCTTGCGCTGCATATCGAGGAATACCGTGACGTAGCGATGACCGCGTCGGGAGGCGGTTTCATCGACGCCGACGGTGGCCACGTTGGCCAGGTCCAGCTCACTCAGCATGCGGCCGACGTAGTGATGCACGATGCGCCACAGGCGTTTGTCGGAGATCTCCAGTTGCCGGGAGACGGCCAGCACCGGCATCTCCTTGACCAACGACATAGCGGCTTGCTCGAACAGCAGGGTGAAGTCGCTGCCCGGCCGCGCCCAGGGCACTTCAATACGCTTGACGCCATGCTCGGGGCACTTGGTGCGAGGCACGCGAGCGTGCAGGTAGCAGTGGTGCTGAAAGAAGTTCAGGTGCCGCCAAGTCTTGTCGGCAAAGTCATGGGCCGGGCAGGCCTTGCCGCACTCCGGGCAGGGGTAGAGGCTGCCCCGCTCGGCCTCGACATAGAGGTCCAGGCGGTGGGGCGACACGGAGGTATCCAGGTGCTGGTCCTTAAGCAACCAGGGCGCTTCAAGGCCTAGGCCGAGGGTCAGAATCTGCGTGCCGTCCATGTCGTACCTCCTGTCCATGTGGAGGTCATATCCTGGCCCAGCTCAGGGGGCGAATTCCACACCCAGCGACGAAGAGCCTTTTTTATGGAGTCCACATTTTAAACAGTAAGCTAATGTAAGTTAAAGACTATTTTCTGTGAATATGCGTATTTTCCTGAGTGCTTGATTCAGGTCATGTCGAGAACACGCATTTGATGTATAAGTCGTTGAACGATGGGCTTATTGAATTGAATCGGTTTAATTTTTGAAGTTTCGATTCAATCGATGATATCGAATGAAGCGGTGCAAAGAGGCAGGTGTCACGCACAAAAAACCCCGCTCCTGGGAGCGGGGCGCTAAATAAAATTAGCTAGTTAAGCGGTGGCGCTTAGAAGTTGAAGCCGAAGTTGGACTGCACGCTGGTGTGCCAGTCGCCGTCGGTCGGCGAACCGAAGTAGCCGAGGGCGTTCTTGTTGGCAATGACGCTGAACCAGGCGTAGTACGGGCCGGCGGTGACCTTCATGCCCAGGTCGTTGAGCATCGGGTTGTCGACATCGCCGCCATCGCCGCTCGGCGAGTAATCGCCGTTCGGGCTGATGTAGCTGAAGTCGTTGTAGAAGTAGAGGTTGTCGATGTCGCCCCAGTCGACGTTCATGCTGTACGCCAGGCTGGCGGAGTACATCTGGCCTTCGGCGGGGATCAGATAGTTGAAGTTGAACGCCCCGATCTGAATGACGTCATCGGAGACCCCGCTGACCGACTCGTCCGGGTTCTCGGCGTCATATTCGTAGGCGGTGGCCTGCAGCAGCGTGTACCAGTTGCCGTAGCTGCCGTTCAAGCCCAGAGCGGCCTGCCAGTTGTCGCCGCTCTCGTTGGTGTTCTGGTTGTAGAGCTGACCGCCCTTGGCCGAGAAGTTGACCTCGGTGGTGTAGTCGGTGCCCTGACCGAAGGTGTAGGCGACACGGCCGGCGAGCTGGTTCTCGGCGGAGTTGCCCTGGTCGCTGCTGCCGACCGGGTTGGCGCCGTAATGCTCGTTGCTGTCACCCAGCTGGTCGCTCTTGAAGAAGGCCAGCGAGGTGTCCCAGGCGCCCTGGGTGTGATCCCACTTGATACCGGCGTTCTGGTTGTCGTTGAAGCCGGAGAGATACGGCAGGGTGCCGTACCAGCCGAGGTAGCCGTAATCCATGTTGCCGAACGGTGTCTGGACCAGGCCCACCTTGACGGTATCGTTCTCGGTGGCCTGATAGCCCATCCAACCGCTCTTGAGGAACTGGTAGCCATCATAGAAGCGATATTCGAACGAATATAAGAAGTTACCGTGCTCACCGTTCAGTGCCAGGACGAACTTGCGGAAGTCCATGTCGCCGGCAGTGTCCTTGTCGACCTGATCCCAGTCGTTGTAGGTCGCGTTCAGCTGGAGCGTACCGCTGATCTGCGAGTTCTGGATCGACTCGAGCAGCGAGCGGTTTTCCTCGGCCAGTTCACGGGTCTGCGCGACGTCCTGGCTGTCGGACGCCGCCGGCGTGGACTGCTGGGCTTCGAGCTGCTGCTCCATGCGCTCCACCTGGGCGCGCAGAGCATCCAGCTGACGCTGCATGGCTTGGGTGTCTTGTTGTGCCAATGCCGGTGCGGCGAATGCCAGTGTGCTGGTAACGCCGAATGCGAGGCCAGCTGCCTTGAATGATCGTTGTGTCACTTTCTTTTCTCCGTTTCCTGCTTAAGGTCGTGAGTCATAGGAAGGGCGGGTTTGCCCATGCAAACTGACGCCAAGGGAAACAACGAACCGGGGTTCGTGCGAAAGCCCGTACATGGGTGCGCAAGAGCACACTCGCCCCGTGAGCGAGGGCGATTGCCATGCTTGGCGGGCCATGTAGTGGGAGACGGTTCAGAAGTTCCCTGAATTTTCTTGATTTCTCGTTATCCCGGCTTATTCATGAGGCCGGCCCGAAAACGAAGATAGCGGATGGTATTCTCTTGAAAATTCAGTGTGTTCCGCCAAGAATCTGAACCAAGAGAGCCATCCGCTATGGGTGAAAGCCTATCCACCTGGACGCCCTCATGCAACGGCGCTGTCCGTGTTGAGCTGAGCGGCCAGCGCACTACCAGCGACAGCGGCGCTCTGCTGTTGCGCGAAGCCCTCGACAGCAGTGGCGTGATCGAGGCGCTCGAAGATAACCTGGTCGATCCACGCCATCCGCTGCGTATTCGCCACTCGCTGGCCAGCCAGATACGCACCTTGGTGCTGCAGCGGGC
>Ga0209634_1000364_pt1 | contig 34956 bp, 34 predicted proteins | sample LinPmetageLP40_FD_184043 | JGI IMG/M metagenome (GOLD analysis project Ga0209634, IMG submission 184043) | Marine viral communities from the Pacific Ocean - LP-40 (SPAdes) (version 2) | ecosystem: Environmental > Aquatic > Marine > Oceanic | place: Pacific Ocean | collected 2010-08-26 | reverse complement strand
GGGACCGGCGGGTCAGCAGGAACGCCGTCACGTCGGGGCGCGGGGTCAGGGGCGGCAGTGCAGTCATCGGGGCATCCTTCGGTTGGCAGGTCATGTCGCCCGCCAAAGGGGCGGTTTCAAGGCCGGAGCGCCAGGGCAACGGCGGCATGTTCCGCCGGAGCCTCGTTTCCGCCGGAGGTGAAACAGGCGACGACGGGTGATCCGGGGCAATCCGGGACGGCATAGACGGCGTTGGCCGAGAATGGACCGCCGCCGGAATGGCCGATGGCGCGGCCCGCCGATCCCACGTCGCCGATCATCAGCCCCAGACCATAACCGGCCCGCGTCCACGGTCGGCCGGGGTCGGAGAATGACAGTGGTCGGTCGTCCTGCATCTGTGCCAGCGACGGGTCCGACAGAATGGCCTGCAGCATTCGCACGGCATCTGTCGGGGTGCCCATGACGCAACCATGCGCGACCCAGCCGGGGTGATACCCGTTTGCCGCAAAAGGCAGATCGGCGAAATCCTCGACGGACTGTGCAAGGCGCACGGAGGACAGGCCGAGCGGAATGGCCAACCGATCGCGCAGCAAGGTGGCAAGGGGCGTAGCTGCGGCATCTTCCAGCGCCTGCCGGGCCAGCAGATAGCCGATGTTGGAATAGGCGAACCGGGTGCGCGATGGCGTGCCGGGCCGGTCCGGCGGGACGGCGCGCAGAAAGTCGTCGGAGGACCAGACCGGGTCGGCTGCCATGACGGCGGCCTGATAGGCCCGCAGGCGGCCGTAATCGCCCAAACCGGCGCGATGCCGGAGGAGATCGCGGATCGTCCACGCCCGGCCGGGACACGGCGCATCCAGCGACAGCTCTCCCCGTGCCGCTGCGTCGACGCAGAGGGCGGCGATAATCGTCTTGCTGAAACTCCACCAAGGAAGGGCGGGGGCGGGGTCTGCGACAAGTGTTCCGTCGGCGTCGAGACGGGCTGTCATGGTAGTCATGCACCGAGGGTTTCAGACGTCCCGATCTGCTGCAAGGGGGACCGTCTGGGCGGGTTTCCGCTGGAAGGTGACGCAGGGGAAGCATCGCGCGCGCCGACGGCCCGCCGTGACTTACCATCGCCTGTGTCACATGCCGGTATCTGGGAGGATCATCATGACGAAGCACATCAGTCATCTGTCGCGCAGGCAGGCCCTTGGCGCACTTGGCGGAGGGGCGGTCGCGCTGACCGCGGTGGCCGCGAATGCGCAATCCACGGCAGTCGAGCCGCTGTCGACCATCACCACGCCGCGACGCGAGTTCGGCCCCGACGCTGACCCGAACGTGTATTTCTGGGACCCCGATCTGGTTGCGGCCGAGGATGGATTCTGGGGCGTGATGCAGCCCAATGCGTCGATCGAACGGCTCTGGACCGGGGCGCGCTGGGCCGAGGGACCGGCCTGGAACAGCGTCGGAAGATACCTGATCTGGTCCGACATTCCCGAAAACCGGCAGATGCGTTGGCTGGACGAGGACGGACATGTCTCGGAGTTCCGCAAACCGTCGAACAATTCCAACGGCAACAGCTTCGATTATCAGGGACGGCAATTGTCGGCCGAACATCTGACGCGTCGTGTCGTGCGCTATGAACTGGACGGGTCGGTCACGATCCTGGCCGATATGTTCGAGGGTAAGCGGTTCAATTCGCCCAACGATATCGTGGCGCATCCCGATGGCAGCTATTGGTTTACCGATCCGCCCTATGGCGGACAATTGTATGAAGGCGCGCCGGATGCCGCCGGTGGCCCGTCGAATGCGGCCGGATTACTGAATCCGCGTCTGGGGCAGCCGCCCGAAATCGGCGACTGGAACCGGGAGATGGAGACCGCGACCTATCGCGTCGATGGCTCCGGCACCGTGACGCGCGTGGCGACCGAGGCGGATGCGGCGGACCCGAATGGTCTGTGTTTCTCGCCCGATCAATCGGTTCTGTATATCGCCTCGACCGGCAAGGGTCCGGGCGATACCGGGCCGGGCGGCAATGGCGAGATCATAGCGATGGATGTCGCCGCCGATGGCACGCTGTCGAACCGGCGCGTGTTTTCGGACTGCGTGGTGGACGGTATAAAATGCGGGCCGGACGGATTGCGGACGGACGTAGCGGGCAACGTCTGGGCGTCATCGAATGCAGGCCGCAACGTCGGCTATTCCGGGGTGACGATCTGGACGCCGGAGGGCACCTTGCTGGGCCGTATCCGCCTGCCGGAAGTTTGCGGCAACATCTGTTTTGGCGGGCCGAAGCGGAACCGCCTGTTCATGGCCGCATCGCAGTCGATCTATTCGGTCTTTACCGGGACGCAGGGGGCCGGGCCTGCTTGACCCTGCGGGCGCGCGGCCGGGGTCAGGCCCCTGCCGCGCCGTCCACCGGTTTCTTGGATGCCGCCTTTTTTGGCGCCGGTTTTTTGGCGGCGGTCTTCTTTGCCACCGTTTTCTTCTTGGCAGCAGTTTTTTTCGTCGCCGCCTTCTTCTTGGGCGACTTCGCGGCCTTCGCTGCGATCAGTTCCACCGCTTGCGCCATTGTGACGTCTTCGGGCGTCATCTCCTTGGGCAGGGTCGCGTTCACCTTCTCCCATTTGACGTAGGGGCCATAGCGACCTTCCATTACGTTGATGGGGCCACCGTTTTCAGGGTGTTCGCCCAGTTCGCGCAGGGGGGCCGCCGCGGCACCGCGCCCGCCGCGTTTGGCCAGCTTTTCGGCCAGCACTTCAACGGCGCGGTTCATGCCGATGGTGAAGATCTCCTCCTCGTCCGGCAGGTTGGCGTAGACCTTGTTCCATTTGACGTAAGGCCCATAGCGCCCGAGGTTCGACTCGATTGGCTCACCGTCTTCGGGATGGGTGCCGACGTGACGGGGCAGGGACAAAAGCTGAAGGGCCTTGTCATAGTCGATGGTATCGGGGGCCCAGCTTTTGGGCAGGCTGGAGCGTTTGGGTTTCTTGTTTTCGTCCGTCGCTTCGCCCAGCTGAACATACGGCCCGAAGCGCCCGGATTTCAGCCAGACCTCCAGCCCGGATTCCGGCTCCACGCCCAACATGCGTTCGTCGCCCTGCTGCTCCCCCTCCAGGCCCGGAGGGCCGAAGGGGCGGGTATAGCGGCATTCGGGATAGTTCGAGCAGCCGATGAAGGCCCCCCCGGATCGCGCCGTGCGCATCGACAGGCGGCCCGCCTCGCATTTCGGACACAGGCGCGGGTCGGTGCCGTCGCCCTTGTCGGGGAAGATATGCGGCTCCAGCACTTCGTTTATCTTCTCGAGGACTTCGGTGATCCGAAGCTCCGATGTCTCGCCGATGGCCGCCGAAAAGTCGCGCCAGAAACGGGCCAGAACGTCCTTGTAGTCCTTGTCGCCGGCGGAAACCTCGTCCAGTTCCTCCTCCAGCCCGGCAGTGAAGTCATAGCTGACGTAGCGCCGGAAGTAATTCGACAGGAAGACCGTCACCAGCCGTCCCTGATCTTCGGGGAACAGGCGGTTGCCTTCCTTGCGGGCATATCCGCGGTCGACGATGGTCGACAGGATGCTGGCATAGGTCGACGGGCGCCCGATGCCCAGTTCTTCCATCTTCTTGACCAGCGTCGCCTCGGTGTAGCGCGGCGGCGGCTGGGTGAAGCTCTGCTGACCCAGAACCGCGTTCGAGGGGGCCTTGATCAACTGGTTCTCGGACGTCTCATCGGCATAGGCGGCGACTTTCTTGGCCGCATCGCCTTCGTGTATCGCGGGTAGACGCTTGTCGTCGTCGGAGGTCGCGGCATCATCGTCGCGGCCTTCGGTATAGACCTTCATGAAGCCATCGAAAATCACGACCTGACCGGTTGCACGCAGTTCGACCTGCTCGTCCTTGTCGCGGATCGTGACGGTCGTGCGTTCCATCCGTGCACCCGACATCTGGCTGGCCAGTGTGCGCTTCCAGATCAGGTCGTAGAGTTGCTTCTGGTCTTTTTCCAGGCGCAGTTCGTCTGCTGCCTTGGTCATGTCGGTCGGGCGGATACATTCGTGCGCTTCCTGCGCGTTCTTGGCCTTGTTCTTGTAGATGCGTGGCTCGGACGGGATGTAGTCCCTGCCGTACCGGGCGGCGATGGCATCGCGCGCCCCGGTCACGGCTTCGGGCGCCATGTCGATACCGTCGGTCCGCATGTAGGTGATGTGTCCGGCTTCATACAGGCGCTGCGCCGTCGACATGCAGGCCTTGGCGCCCATGCCGAACTTGCGGCTGGCTTCCTGCTGCAGGGTCGAGGTCATGAAGGGCGGGCTGGGGTTGCGGCTGGCCGGCTTGGCCTCGACTGCCGTGACGGTCAGCGTGCGGCTTTCGACGGCCTGCACGGCGAGTTCGGCCTGCGTCGCGTCGGCCAGATCGAAGCGGTCCAGTTTCTTGCCGGCCAGCGAGACCAAACGCGCTTCGAAGGTCTGACCACGCGGGGTTTCCAGCATGGCGCGAACCGACCAGTATTCGCGGGCGTCGAAGGCCTCGATCTCCATTTCGCGGTCGACCACGAGGCGCAGGCAGACGGACTGCACCCGGCCAGCCGATTTCGATCCGGGCAGCTTGCGCCACAGGACCGGCGACAGGTTGAAGCCGACCAGATAATCGAGCGCACGGCGTGCCAGATAGGCATGGACCAGCGGCGTGTCGATTTCGCGCGGGCTGGCGATGGCCTCCTGCACGGCTTTCTTGGTGATGGCGTTGAAGGCCACGCGGCTGACCGGCATGTCCTTCTTGATGCCCCGGCGGTTGAGCAGCGCCTCCTGCAGGTGCCAGGAAATCGCCTCGCCCTCGCGATCGGGGTCGGTGGCCAGGATCAGGTTCGGGTCGTCGGCCAGCGCGTCGGCGATGTCCTTGATGCGTTTCTTGCTGTCGGCAGGGATTTCCCAGGTCATGTCGAAACCGTTTTCGGTATCGACGCTGCCGTCCTTGCCGACCAGGTCGCGGACGTGGCCATAGCTGGCCAGGACGGTGTAACCTTTGCCCAGATATCCGTTGATTGTCTTGGCTTTGGCCGGGGATTCGACGACGACGACGGGCATGGGCGGAAACCTCGGACTGTTCGATCTGGGGGATCTGTCGGCGTGTATTCGGGCCTGTCCCCTTGGGCCGCGGACCATGTGGGGGGCGCCGGGGGATTGTCAATGGCGGCGGTTTCGCCCGTATTCGGAGCGCCGGGGGCGCGTCCCCCATCGGTCAGGGGACGATTTCCGGGGCCATGTCCGGCCCAAGGATCGGGGCGCAGGGGTCAGAGGCGGACAAACCCGCCCCCGGCGCGGCGGGCGATAACGCCGGTCAGTTCCATCTCCGAGAGGTGCGTGGCGAGGTGGCGCGCGGCGACGGTGCCGGTCTGCGACAGGTCGCGCAGCAACTGATCTTCCGGCACGGGGACAGGGGACAGGAGCGACAGGATGCGGTCGCGCAGGACCGGGTCTTCGGGAATGGCGGAAACAGGCTCTGGCGGTTGCGCAACGCATTCTGGCGAAGATTCAGGAGCAGGCGCAAGGCTGGCCAGAACCTCCAGCACGTCATCGGCCCCGCGCACCAGTGTCGCGCCATCGCGCAGCAGGATGTTACAGCCCGAGGCCCGTCCGTCGAACGGGTGGCCCGGCACCGCGAGCACATCGCGGCCCTGATCCAGCGCATCGCGGGCGGTGATCATGGAGCCGGATTTGGCCGCCGCCTCGATCACGATGACCAGTTGCGCCACGCCCGACACGATCCGGTTGCGCCTGGGAAAGTCGCGGGCCTGTGGCGACAGGCCGAACGGTCGTTCCGAAAGGGCGCAGCCCTGTTCGGCGATCTTTGCCGCCAATTCGATGTTTTCCGCCGGATAGACACAATCGAGCCCGCCCGCATGGACTGCGACCGTGCCGCCCGACAGCGCCGCATCGTGGGCGACGGCATCAACGCCGCGGGCCAGACCGGAGGCTACGACGACGCCCGCCTCCGACAGGTCGCGCGACAGTGCCCGAGCCATGCGCAGGGCCAGCGAGGAGGCGTTGCGCGTGCCGACGATGGCGACGGTCGGGCGGGTCAGGATGGACGGATTACCCTGCGCCCAGAGAACCGGGGGAGCCGAAGTTATTTCGGCCAGACGGGCAGGGTATCCGGGCGCACCGAGCGTCAGCAGGCGCGCGCCGTGTTTGCGCGCAGCACGGATCTCGCGGCGGATCGTTGCCTCGTCGGCGACCGTGTAGTCGGCGTCCCCCGCGGCGCGCGCGATATCGGGCAACGCCCCCAATGCCGCCTGCGCGGAGCCGTGTTCGACGATCAGGCGGCGGAAGGTGGCTGGGCCGACACGCCGGGAGCGCGACAGGCGCAGGCGCGAGAAAAGTTCGTCCTGCGACGGCGGGGCGTCGAATAAGGGAATCGGTGCTTCGGCCATGGAATCGGGAAGGTCGAAGGTATCGGGAATCGCGTAATTCATGGACTGCAGGTTGGCAGGTGGATCGTTGAGAATTGGTTAACGCGGCGTGAAGGCGGATGGCAGGGCGAGACTGCCTGGCGCACCGGGGGTCAGGCCGCTGTCAGGTCCAGCCAGGAGCGAGGACGACGTCTCCGACGACCGGCGCAGGCAAGGCAGGACGATCGCGACAGCTCGGGCCGCAAGGCAGACAGGCATAGTGTCGCGCCTCGTCAGGCGACCCGCGTGGACAACAACCGTGCGAAAACGCACTCAAGCGGCCGACCCACCCACTGTCAGACCGCCAATCAGCAATGTTGGCTGGCCGACGCCCACCGGCACCCATTGTCCGGCCTTGCCGCAGTTGCCCATGCCGGGGTCCAGCGCCATGTCGTTGCCGATGGCGCGGATGTTGGTCAGCGCTGTCGCGCCGTCGCCGATCAGGGTCGCGCCCTTGACCGGGTCGCCGACGATGCCGTTCTTCACGCGGTAGGCTTCGGTGCAGGAGAACACGAACTTGCCGTTGGTGATGTCGACCTGTCCGCCGCCGAAGCCGACCGCGTAGATGCCGTCTTTCACGTCCGCCACGATATCGCCGGGCGCCACGTCGCCGCCCAGCATATACGTGTTGGTCATGCGCGGCATCGGCGCGTGGGCATAGGACTCGCGCCGTCCGTTGCCGGTGGGCGCGACGCCCATCAGGCGGGCGTTCTGCCGGTCCTGCATGTAGCCGACCAGAATGCCGTCCTCGATCAGCGTGTTCTTCGCCGATGGCGTGCCCTCGTCATCGACGGTGATCGACCCGCGCCGGTCAGGGATGGTGCCGTCGTCCAGCACGGTCACGCCGGGGGCAGCGATGCGCTGACCCATCAGACCTGCGAAAGCGGACTGGTTCTTGCGGTTGAAATCGCCCTCCAACCCGTGACCGATGGCCTCATGCAGCAGGATGCCGGGCCAGCCCGCGCCCAGCGCGACGTCCATGACACCGGCAGGGGCGGGCACGGCGGACAGGTTCACGACGGCGATGCGCAACGCTTCGCGGGCCAGTCCCTTCCAATGGTCCCGCGCCATCAGTCCGGTCAGTGCCACGCGACCGCCGCCGCCTGCGGTGCCGGACTCGCGGCGGCCGTTTTCCTCGACGATGATCGACACGTTCAGACGGACCATGGGCCGGGCGTCCGAGACGGATGTGCCCTCGGCGCGCAAGATCTCGACCTCCTGCAGGGACGCGGCCATCGAGGCGCTGACCTGCACCACGCGGGGATCAAGGGCGCGGGCGTAGGCGTCGATTTCGCGCAGGGTCTCCAGCTTGACGGTGAAAGCCTGCCCGGTGATCGGATTGTCGTCAGTATAAAGCCTGCGGTTGGTGCCCATGGGTGCATCGGCCAGTGTCCCACCGCCGTCGCCGACCGCGAGACGCGCCGTTTCGGACGCACGTTTCAGGGCGCTTTCCGAAATTTCGGTTGAATGGGCATAGCCCGCCGTATCGCCCCGCACGGCGCGCAGGCCGAAACCTTCGGACGCGTCATAGCTGGCCGTCTTGACCCGGCCATCATCGAACACGACCATTTCGGACCGGCGGCGTTCGAGGAACAGCTCGCCGTCGTCGGCCCCGGCGAGCGTGTCGCGCAGGATGCCGAGCGCGGCATCGCGGTCCAGCAGGGTGTCAAAGGGACGGAAGGGAGCGTCGGTCATGGTGGATTCCTCGGGCAGGTACAGAGGTCACATAGGGGCAAATGGGCCCGGACCCCAGAGGCGGGCGGGAGAATCGGCGTCCCCGAAACATTAGGAAAGCCGAAGACTTCGTTATCGAGGACACGAATTTCGGGGGGTGGGCGCATTTTACGGCGCCGACGACGCGTGTCGGACCCGGGGGTGATCCACGGGTGATCTGCGTCGGACGTCGATTTCCTCTGGCCCGGTTAACAGGATGTGAAGGGCGACATCCTCAGGGCAGTTTCAGATAGATGGAGTCGTTGTGTTCCGCTGAACGACACGGCGGCATGTCGATTGCGGACCCGGTCGCCGAGGCCGGCCGTTCGTAGCAGGTGCGGCGGCCCTGATATCCTTAGGACCAAAGAATGTCCGGTTCGAGCCCAGACTCACCGATGCTGCAACGTGCACGAATGTCGACTGAGCGAGTGAGTGCATTTCAAAAGCATACGTTGCCTGCTGTTCGCAACGCTCTGAACATCCGACGCGAAAAGACATGTGGGAGCAGCAAAAATAAAATCCTGATCTTGCTAGAGTCGACGATCAAGTTGTCTCCACCCAGAAACACGACTTGATCCCCCGGAACATAAGGTTTCGGCTTAGAACGAATAACAGAAATATGCTTCAGTAAGTCCCGCGACTGCGGTTCCCATGCCGCGTCGCTGTTCGTTTCGAACGGATGTAGGTAAGCGTCATAAAAGACCCTTCGAAACCCTTGAATGCCTTGTTCTGCAAGGATTGGAGGCACATGGCTGGGGAACGGTGCTTTTTTCGCACATTCAAATGCGCCAATGACAACCAACTTCATACTTCTCCAAACAATCCATCACCGAGTATTTTGGATTGTAGTACACTACCTTGGATGGCTCAATCTTGGCGGCATCACGAGATAGAATTTCCTTATAAGTGTTAGGAACGAAGACATATCTGATATCAGAATCCAAAACCGTTAGCTTGCGGTCGAGGCAGAACTCTATACGTCTTGCAGCCTGCATCGGTTGAGCCAACATTCCATCAACAACGGTATCTATCACCAAGCCCCGAATTGCCGCACAAAACCTTTCCGATTTTTTCTTCGCCAGAACGTCTACGACACATCTTTCAGGAAGCAGATCAAGCTGTTCCAGTATTTCTGAAAACTGAAGATAGCTGAGCCTTATTGACTTATAATGATCTTTTTGGACATAAGGTAAAAAACCATACTTAACGCCACCATTGTCCGGAACCGATGCCCACAAAAATGCCACCTCGTTTCGATGGAGGAAGCTGCGTTCAAGTACAATTGCGATGGTTCCAGCCGGTGACAATGGTTCAGACATAGGTAAACCGATGTCAAAATATTCACGATCTCCTTGCGATGTTTGTTCTTCGAAAGACTGACGTAGCGAGAATAGCCTTCCTAACATCATCGGCCTGCTGAGTGTTGTTATTTTTGAGATCACCTTCTCTTGTGCGCTTTCTCAAAATCGGCATCAAATTGTATAGATTGGCCTTCCAGTACATTTATGATGGAATTATGCCATTCGGTGTATTCCAGCTCTTCCCCCGTCTCTAAAAGGCTTATATCCAATTCTAGTTTTGATTTGAGGGTTCGAAGTCTGCCCGAACTTTGGACATTCTGCTTGAACCGGCTTTCGAAACCAAATGCCGTCGAAATATCTGAACCAAGCGCAGCAAATGATGTGGAGACAATCGCAGCGATATTAAGCACAAATTTCGTATCTTTTTCAAAGCCATCGGCAGCAAGCAGTGCCACAAAAAGAACTGCAAGTACCCCAGAGACAACACGCACTAACTTCAGCGAGTTCATGAATATCATACTACGACGGCGCTTCTTTTCGCAGCTAAGAATTCTGTCATCCAAGAACGCCAACAGTATCCTTTGGGCTCCAACAGGATCGGTTTTCTCTGAATTCATGACGAAGCCTGATCTAATCAACAAGTGTCCGAACCATAAACGTTCGGTTTGTAGAGTGCGAGCTACAAATCACCAATCCATTCAACAGCGGACGTTCGGATAACTGACATGATCGTCCGCTCTGTCCCGCAGAGCGGACAGACCCCTTCCGTGAACCTTCGTGAACCTTGTCGTCAAAAGCGCGTCGAGGTGTCCCGCAAAAGGGTGCGACACATGACCTCCGGGGCCTTGCGGAGTCGGGTCTGGATATGGTCTTACCCATCGTGAACACGAACGGGGCCGTTGCCTGCCCTGCCACGACAGACAGGATAGACATCATGAAGATGCGCAATCTGAAGGCCCTTGGCTTTGCCGCCGCCGCAACCCTGACCGCGCTGCCCGCCACGGCCCAGTCCATTCTGGGAGATCTGCCGATCATCGGCCAGCCGCAGCCCGGTGGCATCGGCTTCCAGCCCGCCGCGACCTCGCTGGCCGAGGAAGTCCACTGGCTCGATGGGTTTCTTCTTGTGATCATCACCGTGATCGTGCTGTTTGTGACCGGCCTGATCCTCTGGGTGGTGTTCCGCTATAACCGGAAGTCCAATCCCGAAGCAGCGGAGTTCACTCATAACTCGCCCCTGGAGATCGCCTGGACGGTCGTGCCGATCCTGATCCTTGTGGTCATCGGAGCGTTCTCGCTGCCGGTCCTGTTCGACCAGCAGCGCATTCCCGAAGGCGACGTGGTTGTGAAGGTCACCGGCTATCAGTGGTACTGGGGATATGAATACCCCGACGAGGAAGGTGTCGAATTCTCCAGCTACATGATCGGCGCGGACGCCGGAAACATGATGACACCCGAGGTCTCGGCCCAGCTGACGCAGGCCGGGTACACCGACGACCAGTTTCGTCTGGCAACCGACACGGCAGTCGTCGTGCCGGTGGGCAAGACGATCGTGATGCAGGTCACCGGTGGCGATGTGATCCATTCGTGGACCATCCCCGCGTTCGGCGTGAAGCAGGATGGTGTCCCCGGACGTCTGGCCCAGCTCTGGTTCCGGGCGGATCAGGAAGGCATCTACTTCGGGCAATGCTCGGAGTTGTGCGGGATCGCCCATGCCTACATGCCGATCACGGTCAAGGTCGTGTCGGAAGAGAAATACGCCGAATGGCTTGCCGCCGTGAAAGCCGGCGAAATCGAAACCTGGTGAGCCGCGAAAGGACGCCCGTGTGACCGACCTTTCGCTTCATGCCGCGACCGAAGACAGGCCCGCCCCGGACGAGGCGAGCCTGCGCGACTTCTGGCAGCTTCTCAAGCCGCGCCTGATGTCCCTGTCGGTGTTCACCGCGCTGGTCGGCATGCTGGTCGCGCCGGGTGGCGTGCATCCGTTCATCGGCGCGACCTCGATCCTGTGGATAGCTGTCGGGGCCGGGGCGTCGGGCGCGCTGAACATGTGGTTCGATGCGGATATCGACCGGGTGATGAAACGGACCCGCAACCGCCCCATTCCGTCGGGGCGCGTGGCGCCGTCGAGCGCTCTGGCTCTGGGGCTGTTTCTGGCGATTGTCTCGGTGGTGATGCTGGACCTGACCGCGAACTGGGTGGCAGCTGCCTGGCTGGCCTTCACGATCTTCTTCTATGTTGTCATCTATTCCATGTGGCTCAAGCGAACGACCTCCTGGAATACGGTCATCGGCGGTCTCGCGGGGGCGTTCCCCCCGATGATCGGCTGGGCCGCCGTGACCGGCAATACGCCCATCGAGGCGTGGCTGATGGTGGGTCTGATCTTCATGTGGACGCCGCCGCATTTCTGGGCCCTCGCCCTGTTCGTCAAGACCGACTACCATGCCGCGCGCATTCCGATGCTGACCGTCACGCACGGGCGGGCCGAAACGCGCCGTCAGGCCTGGTTCTGGTCGCTGGGTCTGGCTGTGGTCTCACTGCTGGCTTCACTGTCGTCCATCGGCGGTCCGATGACATTGGCTGTGGCATTTGTGCTGAACGGGGTTTTCCTGAAGCGCGCCTGGGACATGCGGCACCGCACCGACCCCGATTGCGAGGCCGATGGCCACGCCGTCGAACGCGGTCTGTTCAAGTGGTCGCTGGTCTATCTTTTCGCACATTTTGCAGTCTTCGTGGCCGAGGCCGCGCTGGGCCCATACGGAGGCTGGTGATGCACCAGGACCACGAACTACACACCCGCCGCAAGGGCCGGAACTTCGGCATTCTTGGCGTGCTTTTTGCCTTCGTCGTGCTGATTTTCGGACTGACCGTCGTGAAAATCCAGACCGGCACCTATGCCGAGGCATTCGACCATGTGGTCCGCCCGGAGCTGGTGCCGAGCGAGGCATCCGAATGAGGCGCTGGTGGCGCAATCTGACGGCCAACGGTCGTGTCGTCGCGTTGACGGTTTCAACCGTGATCGGCATGGGCGCGATGGGCTGGGCGGCGGTGCCGCTTTATGACCTGTTCTGCAGGGTTACCGGCTTTGGCGGCACGACGGCCCGCGGGGTCGCTTCGTCTGGCGAGGTTCTGGACAAGACCGTTCTGGTGCGCTTCGACGCCAGCCGGGCGCGTGATATGCCATGGGAATTCAAGCCGGTCCAGAGATCCATGGAGGTGCAGATCGGGGAGACCTACCTGGCCTTCTACGAGGCGACGAACCCCACTGACGAGCCGGTTGCCGGAACCGCCAGCTTTAACGTGGCACCCTATACGGCGGGGCCACATTTCGTGAAGATCGCCTGTTTCTGTTTCGAGGAACAGGTCCTCGACCCCGGCGAAACCGTCACGATGCCTGTCACCTTCTATGTCGACCCCGCCATCGTCGACGATCCGGAAGCGAAGGGCATCCCCGAGATCACCCTGTCCTACACCTTTCATGTGACGGACTTGCCTGAAGACTACGCCGCGCTTAACAGCGATCCAACGGCTGCGCAGACCAACTGAGAGGCTTGACCCATGGCCCACGCCAAAAACCACGACTATCATATCCTTCCGCCCTCGATCTGGCCGTTCATCGGTGCTGTTTCGGGCTTCTTCATGCTGATCGGGGCCGTCCTGTGGATGAAGGGTTCGGGCCCATGGCTGTTCGCCGCGGGCTTCGTCGGCATTCTGGGCGTCATGTTCGCGTGGTGGTCGGACGTCATCAAGGAATCGCTGGACGGCGACCACACACCCGTCGTCCGCATCGGACTGCGATATGGGTTCATCTTCTTCATCATGTCCGAAGTCATGTTCTTCGCCGCATGGTTCTGGAGCTTCTTCAAACATGCCATCTATCCGATGGGTCCGGACTCGCCCGCAGTTGACGGTGTCTGGCCGCCTGTGGGGATTGAAACCTTCGACCCCTGGCACCTGCCGCTGATCAATACGCTGATCCTGCTGCTCTCGGGCGCGGCGGCGACCTGGGCGCATCATGCACTGGTTCATGAAAACAACCGGCAGGACATGAAATGGGGCCTGATCCTGGCCATCGCGTTGGGTGCGCTGTTCACGACGTTCCAGATCTATGAATACAGCAACGCGGCCTTCGGTTTCGCCGGAAATATCTATGGCGCGAACTTCTTCATGGCGACGGGCTTCCACGGATTGCACGTTTTCATCGGGACGATCTTCCTCGGGGTCTGCCTGCTGCGCCTTCAGGCCGGGCACTTCACGCCCGCCAAGCATATCGGCTTCGAAGCTGCGGTCTGGTACTGGCACTTCGTCGACGTGGTCTGGCTGTTCCTGTTTGCTGCCGTCTACGTCTGGGGCGGCTGACCGTCTGACACGTCGATATGGTTCAACGACGGCGCGGGGGTTCCCGCGCCGTCCGCCGTTTGAAAGGTCGATATGCGCCTGATCCTTCCCCTTCTGTTCGGTCTCGCCGGTTTTGTCGTGCTGGCAGCGCTCGGCCTGTGGCAATTGCAGCGGATGGAGTGGAAACAGAGCGTCATCGCTGAAATCGAAGCTCGGATCGGGGCAGATCCCGTCCCGGTTGCCGCCGTTCTCGACCCCGAGACCGATAACTTCCGGCCGGTCATCGTAGAGGGTCGGATTTCAGGGCCGCCGATCCGCGTACTGGGTGCATGGCGGTCCGCAGGCAGCGGTTTCAAGGTGATCGTGCCGCTGCAAACGGCACAACGGACCTTGATGGTCGATCTTGGCATCGTCCCGCTGGAAACATCGACCGAAGCCCTGCGCGCCCGTCTGCCCGAAGGTCCGATCCGGGTGACCGGCAACCTGAACTGGCCCGACGACCTGAACGCGGGCACGCCGTCCCCCGAAGGCGATATCTGGTATGCCCGCGATGTGCCGACCCTGGCCCCGGTGATGGGAACCGATCCGGTCATGGTGGTCGCGCGCGACGTGACACCGCCCGCCGGACCCACGCCTGTTCCGGTGGGGGTCGAGGGCATTCCCAACAACCACCTGGGATACGCGGTCCAATGGTTCGGACTGGCGCTGGTCTGGCTGGGGATGACACTGTTCCTGCTGTGGCGTATCAGACGCCGCACTCTCTGAAGGTCCGATCGACATGCGCTACATTTCCACCCGTGGTCAGGCCCCCGTCCTGGGGTTCGAGGACACCATGCTGACGGGCCTTGCCCGCGACGGCGGTCTGTATGTCCCCGAGGCATTGCCGACCCTGTCCAAAGGCGACATCGCGGCCCTGGCAGGCCTGCCGTATGAAGAGGTCGCGGTCCGCGTGATGGCGCCCTTCGTGGCCGAAGCCTATGACGAGACGACCTTCGGCGATCTGGTTGAAAAGGCCTATGCCGGGTTCGGTCACGACGCCCGCGCGCCTTTGGTCCAACTGGGTGCGAACCATTACCTGCTTGAACTGTTTCACGGTCCGACGCTGGCGTTCAAGGACTTCGCCATGCAGCTTATCGGCCAGATGTTCCAGCACACGCTGGCGCGGCGCGGCGAGCGGGTGACCATCGTGGGCGCCACGTCCGGCGATACCGGATCGGCGGCGATCGAGGCGTTCCGGGGGTTGGAAGCGGTCGACGTCTTCATCCTGTATCCGCATGGCCGGGTCAGCGAGGTGCAGCGCCGTCAGATGACGACGCCTGACGAAGCGAACGTCCACGCGCTGGCCATCAGCGGCCATTTCGACGACGCGCAGGCCCGCGTGAAGGATATGTTCAACGATTTCGACTTCCGGGATCGGGTGGCGCTGGCGGGGGTCAATTCGATCAACTTTGCCCGCGTTCTGGCGCAGGTCGTCTATTATTTCACCGCCGCGACCGCCCTTGGCGCGCCACACCGCGAGGTCAGCTTCACCGTGCCGACCGGCAATTTCGGCGATATTTTCGCGGGCCATATCGCCAAGCGCATGGGCCTGCCGATCAACAAGCTGGTCGTGGCGACCAACCAGAATGACATTCTGCATCGCTGCCTGACGACTGGCGAATACCGGACAGGCAGGGTCGCACCGTCGATTTCGCCCAGCATGGATATTCAGGTCAGCAGCAATTTCGAACGCGCGCTGCACCTGGCCTATGGCGGCGACGGCGCGGCCATCGCACAACTGATGGAGGAGCTGAAATCCGGCGGCTTCACCGTATCGCAAGGCGCGCTGCAGGCCTTGCAGGAGGTCTATGCCTCCGGCGCCGCCTCCGAGGCCGAGACCAGCGCCGCCATCTCCGACATGCTGTCCCGCACCGGCGAATTGCTCTGCCCCCATACCGCCGTCGGCACCCATGTCGCCGAAGCGTATCTCGGGGATACGCCGATGGTGACCCTGGCCACGGCGCACCCCGCCAAGTTTCCCGACGCGGTGGAAGCCGCCACCGGCATCCGACCGCCGCTGCCGCCCCGGATGGCCGACCTGTTCGACCGTCCCGAGCGGATCACCCCTGTCGATAATGACCTCCACGCCATCGAGGCGATCATTGAAGAGCGTCGCGCATGAGCACTCAACTTCACCGCCTGTCCAATGGGTTTCGCGTCGTCACCGAGCACATGCCGGGCCTGCAATCGGCCAGCGTGGGCATCTGGGTCAGTGCGGGTGGCCGTCACGAGGCCATCGAGCAGAATGGCATCGCGCATTTCCTTGAACACATGGCGTTCAAGGGCACGGCGCAGCGCAGCGCGCTGGATATCGCCGAACAGATCGAGGATGTCGGCGGCTATATCAATGCCTATACCTCGCGCGAGGTGACGGCCTTTTATGCCCGCGTTCTGAAGGATGATGTCGCTCTGGCTGCGGAACTGATCGCCGACATCGTGCTGAACCCGACTTTCGATCCCCGAGAGATCGAGATCGAGCGCGGCGTCATCCTGCAGGAAATCGGGCAGGCGCTGGACACGCCCGATGACATCATCTTCGACTGGCTGCAGGAAGCGGCCTATCCCGCGCAGCCCATGGGTCGCACGATATTGGGACCGAGCGAGCGAGTGTCGGCCTTCGACCGTACCGATCTTCAGACCTTCACGGCACAGAATTACGGCCCCGGCCAGATGATTCTCGCCGCGGCGGGTGCGGTCGACCACGATGCATTGTGCCGCATGGCCGAAGACCTGTTCGGCCATCTGCCAGCACGTCCGCAGGCCGTGCCGCAGGCCAGCTTGTTCAAGGGCGGCGAATTCCGCCAGATCCGCGATCTGGAACAGGCGCATCTGGCGTTGGGCTTCGATCAGCCGGGGTATCGCGACGACGCCATCTATGCAGCACAGATTTTCGCGGGCGCGATGGGCGGCGGCATGTCGTCCCGCCTGTTTCAGGAAGCGCGGGAAAAGCGCGGTCTGTGCTATACGATCTTTGCCAGCATCGGTGCCTATTCCGACGCCGGAATGCTGACGGTTTACGCCGGCACCGGGGCCGAGGATGTAGGGGATCTGGCGCGTCTGACCATCGACGAGTTGAAGCGCTCGGCTGAAGACATGACCGAAGTCGAGGTCGCCCGTGCCCGCGCGCAGATGAAATCCGGTATGCTGATGGGACTGGAGTCGCCGTCCAGCCGGGCCGAACGTCTGGCCCGCGTCGTGGCCGTCTGGGACCGGGTGCCGCCGCTGTCGGAAGCCATCGAGAAAATCGATGCGGTGGATGTCGCCATGGTCCGCGCCCATGCCGAGGCGCTGACCGCGACCGTTCCCGCGCTGGCGCTCTATGGTCCGGTCGAGGCCGCACCGGACGCCGATGCGTTGCGCCAAAGGCTGGCCGCGTGATTTTCGGCCCGCTGCGCAAGCCACGTATCCAGACCGAACGCATGGTGCTGCGCTTGCCGCAACATTCCGACTATCGCGACTGGGTGGGCCTGCGCGAAGGCAGCGCCGGGTTCCTGCAACCCTGGGAGCCGGAGTGGGCCTCGGATCACTTGTCCCGCAAAAGCTTCACCAACCGGGTTTACTGGGCCAGCCGCAGTTATGGTCAGGGGTCGGCACTGGCGCTCTTCCTGACGCGCCTGTCCGACGATGCGGTGCTGGGCGCGATCACGCTGGACAATGTGCGGCGCGGGCCCGCGCAATCCGGCACGCTGGGGTATTGGATCGGACAGCAGCACGCACGACAGGGCTACATGCGCGAAGCGATCCTGGCCGTCAGCCACCATGCCTTCGCGCGCCTCGACCTCAGCCGTCTGGAAGCCGCCTGTCTGGAGGAAAACATGGCGTCGCGCGGTCTGCTGGAGCGGTCGGGGTTCAAATACGAAGGCGTTGCCCAAAGCTATCTTCAGATCGCCGGACGGTGGCGCAATCATGTGCTCTACGCGATGCTGCGATCCGATCGGCGCGGCCGGGCCTGAGCCGACGACAGGTCCCGGCGCCGGGCCAAAGCGTCGCACCGGGTTGGCGAGACGCCAGCGCGGAACCGGATTCGCATATCGTCCGCAATGCCTTCATCGTCAGCACCGTCAGGGCGGCGGTGCATTCGGTTGCTTTCATCGGGCGTCCTTGCTTGACTGACTTGCGGCAAGCCGGTCAGCCGCGCGACTATGGTCAGGCAATCGCCGAAACATGCGTTGCATCTACGGATGGCCCGTCCCTGCGCTGACCGCCAGTCCGAAGGAGAATGCCGATGATTCGCCTGCTTTTCTGTTTCATGCTGCTGCCGGTTGCGGCCATCGCGCAAGATCGACGGCCCAGTCATTGCATCGCCATCGCCGAGGCGCCGGGCATCGAATACCTGCAATATGCCGCATTTGCGGATCCGCTGGATGACTACGCTGTTCGCCTGAATTACGTCGATCACTCCATGTTCCTGATCGAGACGCAGGGCGGCCTGCGCGCGGTGACGGATTACAACGGGTTCATCGGATCGACCCGTTTGCCGGACATCGTGACGATGAACCGCGCGCATATTTCGCATTGGACGCCAACCCCGGACGCCGCCATTCCGTATGTCCTGCCGGGCTGGTCCGAAACCGTGGGCGCGCCGGTCGGCCATTACCTCGATCTGGGCGAGATGCTGGTGCGCTCGGTGTCGACCGACATTCGCAGCAGCGCCGCGGGGGTGGAGCGGAACGGCAATTCCATTTTCGTCTTTGAGGTCGCGGGCCTGTGCATCGGTCATCTGGGGCACCTGCATTTCGAGCCAAGCGCCGAACAATATGCTGCCCTGGGTCGTCTGGATGTGGTCATGGCCCCTGTCGATGGCGGACTGACGGTCGATCTGCCGACCATGATCCGGGTGTTGCAGCGGCTGCGATCGTCTGTTGTGATCCCGATGCACTGGTTCGGACCGGCAAGTCTGGAAGTGTTCATTGCCGGGATGGAAGCCGACTTTGACATCGACCGTCGCGATGAAAGTTTCCTTGAAGTATCGCTGAACAGTCTGCCAGGCCGCCCGACCGTCGTCGTGCTGCACCCCTCCTACCTGACGGAGCCGTGATGAAGGATACCCCGACTGAAACGCTGACCACGGCGAAAGGCACCTTTGCCGACGGATTGCGGGACCACCTGCCTTCCGCGGCCTTTCGCGATCTTGAACCACGTTACCTGGAGGAGCCGCGCGGTCGATGGGCCGGGACGGACGGCTTGTTGCTGGCCCCTGCAACCACCGAGGAAGTCGCGATCATTATCAAGGCGGCGCAACAGGCGCGGGTCGCCGTTATCCCTTACGGTGGCGGGACCGGGCTGGTCGGCGGACAGGTCAGCTCCGACCTTCCCGCGCCGGTCATCCTGTCGCTGGAACGTCTGAACAAGGTCCGCGGCGTCGATCCGGTGGAAAATGCGATGACGGTCGAAGCGGGCGTCATCCTGCAACAGGCGCAGGAGGTCGCCGAGGAGGGGGGCCGCCTGTTCCCTCTGACCATCGCATCGCAGGGCAGTGCGCGGATCGGTGGCATTCTGTCGACCAATGCGGGCGGCGTGAACGTCCTGCGCTATGGCAACGCGCGTGATCTGTGTCTGGGTCTCGAGGCCGTCCTGCCCGACGGCAGTATCCTGCACGGGCTCTCGCCGCTGCGGAAGAACAACACCGGCTATGACCTGCGCCATCTGCTGATCGGGGCAGAGGGAACGCTGGGCGTTATCACGGCAGCGACGCTCAAGCTTATGCCACGGCCGGTTCGGACCGGGGCGGCGATGATGGCGATCCGCGATCCTGCCGCGGCGCTGGATCTTCTGAACATGGCCCGTGACCGGATCGGCGAAGGTGTGTCTGCTTTTGAATTGATCGGACGTATGGGTCTCGATTTTCTGGCGGAGACAATGCCCGAGGTCCGTCTGCCGCTGGGTCGGCCCGAATGGTCGGTCTTGATTGATCTGGGGCTTGGGGCGTCGGGCGACCCGGCGGCGGCATTGGAAGGGTTGTTCGAGGCGGCGTTCGATGCGGGTCTGGTGACCGACGGTGTGATTGCGCAATCCGAAGGTCAGCGGCACGACTTCTGGACGGTGCGCGAATCGATCCCCGAAGGCAACCGTCGGATCGGATCGATCAGCAGCCATGACATTTCGGTTCCGATTGCATCGATTCCCGATTTCATCCGCGACGGCACCGGCGTGATCGCAAAGATCGGCGATTTCCGCATCAACTGCTTCGGCCATGTCGGCGACGGCAACCTGCACTACAATGTCTTTCCGATGCCAGGTCGGTCGCGGTCCGACCACGACGACCAGCGCGATGCGATCAAGACCGCGGTTCATGACCTGACCCATTCCTATGGCGGGTCGGTCAGTGCGGAACACGGTGTCGGACGTTTGAAGGTGGGAGACCTGGAAACCTACGTCGATCCTGCCAAGCTGACCGCGATGCGTGCAATCAAGGCGGCGCTGGATCCGGCCGGGATCATGAATCCGGGGGCTGTCTTGCGGCGGGCGGGTTGATAGAGGCTCCAGCCTGACACGAAATTCTATCGTCCAATCGAAGGCAGAGGCTGCTTCTGGGGCAGTCTGTGACCGAAAGCGATTCCTGAACAGAACCTGCCTGCGAATCGTTCTGATCTATCTGAAGAAGAGCATTGGAGCAGTTTCCAGCTGGGTCGACCGGCCAAAAGGTCGCGTTAACCTATTGCTGGCAGGTCGGATTTACGAAAGCGCAAGCCTGAATGAGAGTGCGCCCTGTCGGGGGGGGACAGGGCGCATTTTGGGGGAATGGGTGGTGTCTGCTAAACTCCACACTTCGAGATTGCGCCCAAATCGTTAACAAAGTGTTTACGCCGGTCGAAATCTGCCTCTGCGTCCTATTTTCCGTCGAAATCGCACAACGTATGGATCGGCATTCCCATGTCTTCCAGCACGGCGCGCCCGCCCAGGTCCGGCAAGTCCACGACGAAAGCGCAGCCGATGATCTCGGCACCCAAACGCTCCAATAACGCGATCCCCGCCTTGGCGGTGCCCCCGGTCGCAAGCAGGTCATCGACCATCAACACCCGCGCACCCGGTTGCAGCGCGTCGCGGTGCACTTCGACTGTCGCGGTGCCGTATTCCAGCGCATACTCCTGCTCATAGGTCGTGGCCGGCAGCTTACCTTTCTTGCGGATCGGAACGAAACCGGAGCCCAGCTGATGCGCCACTGCCCCGCCCAGAATGAATCCCCGTGCCTCCAACCCTGCCACGACGTCGATCTTCTCCCCGGTGAACGGTGCCACCAGCTGATCGACACACAGCCGCATGCCGCGTGCGTCGGCGAACAGGGTCGTCACATCGCGAAACAGGATTCCCTCGTGCGGAAAATCCGGGATGGTGCGGATATAGTCTCGGACGGTCTTATTCTGCATGAACTCAACTTTCTTCGGAGTCGTCGGCGGCGGCGATGCCGGTCGGGGCATCCTTGTGGGCTGCGCCTGTCGTCTTGGTCGACGGCACAACGGTTGCGGGTGAATAGTGGCGACGCAGGGCCATGGCATCCTGACCTTCCAGCCGGACGACGGAGTTGCTGTCCTCGGAGAACAGCGACCGGCGATAGGCAGGGCTGCGGATATCGGTCATCAGGCCGAGGCCCTGGACGACCTCCTCCAGCAGGACCGAGGCGATTTCCCGTCGACGGGCCTTGACGCTGACTGCGATCAAGGCCTCGCGGATCAAACCGTTGCGGGCCCGCAGCGCGACACGGCCCAAAGGCAGAACGGCACCGTCCAGGTCGGGGACGCCCGTGTCTTTCATCACCTCGCCCGGCGGGGTGGCCACGACATGAACCTCGATATCCGCAGGACCGTCCGACCGCGTTATCGTGACTCCGATGTCGAGTGCGTTGATCTGCGCCACGGCCTCGTCCAGCCCGCGTTCGTAAAGTGCGCGCTGCCAATCCTGCAGCGCGTCGGTCACCGACGCCAGCGTTACGGTCAGGTGGTCCCGTTTGGCATCGGGCCAGCGCAGGAACGGCTTGCGGCACTGTCCCCCCGGTCGCGCCGCACAGGCGACCGCCCGATAGAAGTCGTCGTCATCCAGCGGGCCCGCGATCTCCACGAACTCCTGCGCCGACAACACGCCGGGCAGCGCCAGGAAAAGTGCCACAAGTTTCACAGAACCCGCCCCGCTATGGTCTTCATGCGGTAAACCATGGCCGGATCGCGCATGTCAGGCGCGGTCATGATCGCGTGGTCCAGCGCATGATCGCAGCCTTCGGAACAGGTGGCGTCGGTCAGCATGCCGGGCAGGGCCGCAACCATTTCGGCGGCCCGCCCGACGTTTCCTTGCAGCGTTCTCAGGATGTCGGTGATCTGGACGCTGCCATGATCGGGGTGCCAACTGTCGAAATCGGTGATCATTGCGACGCTGGCATAATGCAGTTCCGCTTCGCGGGCCAACCGGGCTTCAGGCATGTTGGTCATGCCGATGACGTCGCAGCCCCATTCGCGATACAGACGGCTTTCCGCCACGGTCGAGAATTGCGGCCCCTCCATCGCCAGATAGGTTCCGCCTTCGTGGACCGTGGCCCCCGCCCCGCGCGCGGCATCGGCGCAGGCGGCGGACAACAGGGGGCACACCGGATGCGCGATGGACACATGCGCGACAAGGCCGGGACCGAAAAACGACGCCGCGCGCTGCACGGTCCGGTCGATGAACTGATCGACGATGACAAAATCACCCGGTGCCATGTCGTCACGGAACGATCCGGTGGCCGAGACAGACACAAGATGCGTGACCCCGGCCGCCTTCATCGCAGCGATATTGGCGCGATAGGGCACCGAGGAGGGCGTATGGACATGCCCCCGCCCGTGGCGCGGCAGAAATACCATCGCTGTGCCGTCCAGCATACCGTGCAGGAGCGCATCGGACGGCGCCCCCCACGGTGTATCCAGCGCCCGCCATTCGGCATTCTGCAAGCCATCGACCTGATAAAGGCCCGATCCTCCGATGATCCCGATGACCGCCATGCGTCACTCCTTGTTGGTTCGGGGCAACTTAGCAGCGCAGGGGCCGGGGGGAAGGGATCAATCGCTGCCGCGCAGGCCGGGGGCTGTCCCCAGCGGTAAAACCCTGCTAGGCGGCGACCAAACCTTACCTTCACGAAAGACCTTACCCTTGAGCAGCTCCCTGCTGGCAAGATTTGCCGACCGTTTCGATGGGCCCGATCTGCGAGTCGCGCCGACCTCTGTCCTGTCCGCCTCCGTCCTGCGGGTCGAGGTGCTGGCCGGCCTGACCGTGGCGCTGGCCCTGGTGCCTGAAGCCGTGGCCTTTGCCTTCGTCGCCGGAGTCGCGCCGCTGGTGGGCCTTTACGCGGCCTTCATCGTTGGTCTGATCACCGCGCTGATCGGAGGGCGTCCCGGCATGATTTCGGGGGCCACGGGTGCCCTGGCCGTTGTCATGGTCAGCCTCGTCGCGGCCTACCCGCCGGGCGTCGGGGTGCAATACCTGTTCCTGACCGTGATCCTGATGGGTCTGATCCAGATTTTCGTGGGCATCATGCGCTGGGGCAAATTCATCCGCCTTGTGCCGCACCCCGTCATGCTGGGCTTTGTGAACGGACTGGCCATCGTGATCGGCAAGTCGCAGATCGACTTTTTCAAGACCGCCGATGGCACGTGGATGCCGACCGGGCAACTTGTGATGGTGCTGGCCTTGGTGGCACTGACCATGGTGGTGATCTGGGGCCTGCCCAAGTTGACCCACGCCATACCGGCGCCACTGGCCGGTATTGGTATCACCGCCACTGTCGTCATCGCATTCGGTCTGCCGGTGCCCAACGTGGGTGATCTGGCGTCGATTGCGGGCGGCCTGCCGACATTCGGTCTGCCCGATGTGCCGCTGAACTACGATACGCTGACGGTGATCCTGCCCTATGCAGTGATTCTTGCCGCCATCGGATTGATCGAGTCGCTGCTGACCCTGAACCTCGTGGGGGAAATCACCGGCCAGCGTGGCGGCGCGTCGCAGGAATGTATCGCCCAGGGTGCGGCCAATACCGTGACCGGCTTCTTCGGCGGCATGGGCGGCTGCGCGATGATCGGACAGTCGATGATCAACGTGAAGTCCGGCGGGCGCACGCGCATCTCGGGTGTGGCGGCGGCGCTGTTCCTTTTGACCTTCATCCTGGTGGCCAGCCCGCTGATCGAGGTGATCCCGCTGGCGGCACTGGTCGGCGTCATGTTCATGGTGGTGATCGGGACGTTTGCGTGGAACTCGATCAAGATCCTGGCGATCGTGCCGCGCATCGACGCTGCCGTCATCATCCTGGTGACGATCGTGACGGTGATGACCGACCTCGCCATCGCGGTTGTCGTGGGCGTTATCGTCTCGGCACTGGCCTACGCCTGGCAGAACGCGACCCGTATTCATGCCAAGGCGCACGTCACGCCCGAAGGTGCGAAGGTCTATGCGGTGCAGGGACCTCTGTTCTTCGGATCGGCCACCGGCTTCATCGAGATGTTCGACCCCGCCAATGACCCGTCGGTCGTGATTGTCGATTTCGCGGACAGCCGGGTCGCCGACCAGTCCGCGTTGCAGGCCATCGAAGCCGTCGCCGCCAAATACGAAGCTGCGGGCAAGTCGATCCAACTGCGTCACCTGACCCGCGATTGCCACAAACTTCTGACCCGCGCGGGCCACCTGATGGTCGATAGCGACGACGATCCGGATTACGCTGTCGCCGCCAACTATAGCGTGCGGACGGGCATTCTGGGCGGCCACTAGCCACCAGCGCGAACGGCGGTCAGCCCGCCGCAAGCGCCTTTCGCAGTCCGGGCAGGTCGATGAACGGAAAGTTGGTCGCAAGACGTGCTTCCAGCGCGTCCCACGAAATCGCTGCGTGTTTGCCGCCGCCATCTGCGGTGATCTGCGCGCTGTCGTGATCGGTCATCTTCACGGCAAAGAAACCGGGCGGGCCGTAATCCGCGACCGCGTGCCATCGCTTGCCGATGCCGAAATGACCGAAACTGAAAATGGTGGAATCGCCCGCGCGGCGGGGCGGCAGCAAGGCAGCCGTTCCGACCGAGTGAAAGGGCAATTCGAGCTCATAGGCCTGCGGCGGCTGATCGTCATAGAAGGTCGCCACCAGCCCTTTGGGCATGGTGAAGGAGAACGCCTTGAATTCGGAAAACGCGGCAGTCACGGCCTGCAACCGCTCGACATACACGTTGGACAGGCAATCGTCATCGTCGATGCGGAACTGAACCGTCCGGCCATCCGTGTTCCCGATGGTTTTCTCGACTTCTGCGACGGTTGGCAGCATTGCGGTGTTCACGTCGTTCAGGGACGAAATCTCGACCGTGATACGCGGATCACTGGCACAGATGTCGCGCAGCCGGTCCAGCCAGCGTTGCGGCATCACGTCCGAGGTCAGCACGATCAAATGCCAGTCCGGACAGGTCTGCGCCTTCAGCGATGCCAGCAACAGGTTCTCAAAGGTCCAGAACCGCCGGGTCAGCCGCGCCTCATCATACAGCATCGACGCCGTTTCCGCCCGCAATGCGTCATCGCCGTCGTGGCCGCGCCAGGCGACCCAGTCGCCGCGCCCGACGAAGGAAAAGCGGCAGAGGCCGATGACCGGTCGCATCAGACCTCCGGCCGAATGAGGGGGAACACTTCGCGGATAACGGAATAATCCTGATATCCCAATCGGGTCAGCGGGTTGTAGCGTGTCACGTCGAACAGGCCGTCTGTCAGACAATCGTCGCGAATATGCACGCCCGACACCTGGCCGAAAACGACGAGATTGGCCTCTCCGGGCAGTGTCGTGATCTGCGTGACTTTGCATTCCAGCGATGCCGGGGCAGTCGCCACACGCGGGCAGTCGATCGTATCACACTCCGCTTTCACGATGTCGGCCAGGGTAAACTCATCCGTCCCCGCCGGATGCGCACCGGAAGTGACGTTCATGGCGTTGCGCATCGCATATTCCACGATGTTCACGCAAAACACGCCCGTCTCGCGCAGTTGCGCCATGCTGTCCTTGGTGCCGTCGCGGTCGGGTTTCGCGCTGGTCGAGGCGAACATGACCTGCGGCGGGACGTAAGCCACCGCATTGAAGAACGAATACGGGGCCAGGTTATCGCCAGTGTCCCCCCGCGTGCTGATCCAGCCGATCGGGCGGGGTGACACGATGGCGTTGAACGGGTTGTGCGGCAGGCCGTGGCCGTCTTCAGGGCGATAGAACATTAGGTCTCCGGGGCTTGTGCCTTCTAAGGACTAGCGGCCCGGCATTCGAAACGCCACAAAGACCCGAATGGAATTGCATCGCGAAACCGACGCCGACACCTGGGAGGTGGAGGCCCTGCTCGACACCTGTTTCGCGCCGGGTCGGACGGCGTTGTCATCGTATCGTCTGCGTGACGACGTGCCGCCCGCCCGCGATCTGTGCCTGGTGGCGCGGGGCCGCGCGGGCGAGGTCGCCGGGTCAATCCGCTTCTGGCCGGTGCGCGTCGGCACGCATGACGCCATGCTGCTGGGCCCCATCGCCATCCACCCGACCAGGCAGGGCGAGGGGCTGGGGGCCTATCTGATCCAGTCCGGACTGGACCGGGCGTCGGCCGCGGGCGTGAACCGCATTCTGCTGGTCGGCGACGCGCCCTATTATGGGCGGTTCGGGTTCCGGCGATTGGCCGGCGTCACGATGCCACCGCCGACCAACCCCGACCGCGTACTGGGTATCTGGGATTGGGACGGCGTGACTGGCGATGTGACGAAGGCCGCATGGCCGGGGACTTGCCCTTATGACACTTCGACCCCAGATCATCTGCCATGACCGACAGTATCGCACCGCCGAAGAAGCCCCAGATCTTTCCGCCCCTTGACCGCGAGGCCGAGCTTGATCGACTTGCGGCAAGAATGCGGGCGGCGTCGGGAGTTGGTTTGCAAGTCCTGGGCCTGATCGGGACGCAGGCCGAAAATTTGATCGAGATGTTGCCTGCCCAGGTCCGGTCTGGCCTTGAACGGGCCACCGCCGCCGCCTTGGAGCAGTCGTTCAACGCCGCCGCCGCGACCCGCAGGGGCCGTATCGCCGACGCGCCCGACTGGCTGACCCGTGCCATCGCCATAGGCACGGGCGCTGCGGGCGGCTTCGGGGGGCTGCCATCGGCGCTGGCGGAATTGCCGGTAACGACGACCATTATCCTGCGCGCGATCCAGACAATCGCCGACGAACATGGCATGGACCCGGCTTTGCCGGACGTGCGCGCCGCCTGCCTGCGCGTCTTCGCCGCTGCCGGACCGCTGGACAACGACGATGGTATCGACCTCAGCTTCCTGACGATGCGCCTGACCGTCACCGGCAGTGCGGTCCATGGGCTGATTGCCAAGGTCGCCCCGCGTCTGGCTGTGCCGCTGGGGCAGAAACTGGCAGCGCAGGCCGTTCCGGTCATCGGGGCCGCCGCAGGGGCCGCGACGAACTATGTCTTCACCAGCTATTATCAGGACGTTGCCCGCGTGCAGTTCGGCCTGATGCGACTGGGCGCGCAGACGGGCGAGGATATGGATGTACTGACGGCGGACCTGCGCAAACGCCTGACTTGACGGTGTGACGAAACCAGACGGCTCTTTGCCGTGTTGAGGACACAAGCGTATTGCCGGAGATATCCAATGCCCGAGTCCAAAACATTGTTCATTACCGGTGCATCCTCCGGCATCGGCGCGCAAACCGCGCGGCAGGCCGCCGCCGCCGGGTGGAATGTCGGGCTGTTCGCGCGCTCTGAAGACAAGATCGCCAAGCTGGCAGAGGAGTTGGGCGACCGCACACTGGCATTGCCAGGGGATGTCGCCGACAGAAACGCGCAGGCCGCCGCGCTGGACCGGCTGACAGGCAAATTCGGCGGCATAGACGCGGCCTTCGCGAATGCGGGCACAGGTGTAACCGCATCGGGGACGGAAGGCGGAGACCCTGCCGAATGGCATGATATGATCCATGCGAATGTCATGGGTGTTTTGTATACTGCGCACGCCGCGCTGCCGCATCTGCGCAAGCGCAAGGGGCATTTTGTCGTGACCGGATCTGCGGCGGGCCGGAGGCACATCAAAGGGTCGATTTACGGCGCGACCAAGTGGTTTGTCCACGGGTTCGCGGGTAACCTTGCCGAGGAAATGTCGGAGTGGGGCGGGCGTTGCACCGTTGTGGCCCCCGGCATGGTCGATACGGAATTCTTCGATGAACCGGACGACAGTCGCCTGCACCCCTCGGACGTGGCGGATGCCGTGATGCATGCGCTGGGTGCCCCCGCACGGGCCGATGTGCGCGAGATTTTCCTGATGCCAAACCGCAACGCAGGCTAATCCTGCGGCGGGGGCGTCATTTCCAGAAACGCCTCCAGCGCCTCCATATCCATACTATCGAATTGTCCGAAGCCCTGCATCCAGACGCTCGCACCCCGCAGCGCATCGGGATCCAGCTTGCACCAGACGACGCGACCGCGGCGTTCCTGCTGGATCAGTCCCGCGCGCGCAAGCACAGCCAGATGCTTGCTGACCCCCGCCAGCGAGATCGCGAGCGGTGCCGCCACATCCGTGACCGCCATGTCGTCTTCCAGAAGCATGGCGAGGATCGTGCGTCGCGTCGGGTCGGCCAGCGCCGCGAAGACCGGGGACAGGGTGTCTGACATAAGCGCAGGGGTGCATCCGGCAGCTTGGGTCGTCAAGAACGTTTAACCGATAGGTTAAATGTCTGGTCAGGCGCAAACAGGCTGGTTTCGGCAAAAATGAACACATTAAATGATTGATTTTACTACAGGATTCATTCCGTTGACTCGGTGGCCGCAGCCCCGTAGACCGCCCCCGACTTCCATGGGGTTTCCCGATGTCCGACGATACCGACGCCGAACGTCTGCGCGCCCTTGAGGCGAAGCTGGCGGCAAAGCGCCCGGTTCAGGCCAAAGACCACATGGAGGAGCATTATTCCCAGGCTCAACTGGCCTGGCGGATGGTGATCGAACTGGTGGCGGGCCTGGGGATCGGGTTCGGGATCGGTTACGGGCTGGATTATCTTCTGGGCACAACGCCCTGGCTGATGATCGTGTTCGTGCTTCTGGGCTTTGCGGCCGGTGTGAAGACGATGATCAGCTCCGCGCGCGAAATACAGGGCCGGTTCGATGCCGAAGCCGCCCTTAAACAACCGGGCGCAGGTGCGCCGAACGATAGGGACGACTGAGGTGAGCATTCTTGTATTCTTCGCGGTGGTCATCGTCGCATTGATTGTCATTTCAGTGCTTTTCGGTGTGGAGGGTGAAAGCGAATTGGCCTTCCACCCGATGGATCAGTTCATGATCAAGCCGCTGTTCGGGGAATACGGCGATCCGGTTTACTGGTACACGGTCACCAATCTGACGTTCTGGATGGCCCTGGCGGTGCTCTGCGTCGTGCTGATGTTCGTTCTGGGCACCCGTGGCCGTGCCATCGTGCCGGGCCGGTCGCAATCGGTGGCCGAGCTGACATATGGCTTCGTCTTCAAGATGGTCGAGGATGTAACCGGTAAAGAGGCCGTCAAGTTCTTCCCCTACATCTTCACGCTGTTTCTGTTCATCCTGTTCGCCAACTTCGTTGCGCTGATCCCCACGTCGGCGTCGCCGACCAGCCAGATTGCCGTGACCGCCTTTCTGGCGCTTGCCGTCTTCCTGACGGTGACCGTGGTAGGCTTCGTCAAGAACGGCATGAAGTTTCTGGGACTGTTCTGGGTCAGCTCCGCGCCGCTGGCACTGCGTCCGATATTGGCGATCATCGAGCTGATTTCATACTTCGTGCGTCCGGTCAGCCATTCCATTCGATTGGCAGGCAACATCATGGCCGGTCACGCGGTTATCAAGGTTTTCGCGGGCTTTGCCGCGATCACGGCCATCGCGCCGGTCTCGGTCCTGGCGATCACCGCCATCTACGGGCTCGAGGTGCTGGTCGCCTTCATTCAGGCCTACGTCTTTACCATCCTCACATGCGTTTACCTCAAGGACGCATTGCACCCGTCGCACTGACGGGCCGCACACCTCATCTTCCAGAAATTCCATCGTAAGGAGAAATCATATGGAACTCGAAGCCGCTTCCGCCCTGGGTCAATTTGCCGGTGCCGGTCTGGCCGCCATCGGCTCGGGCCTGGCCGCCATCGGTGTGGGCAATGTCGCCGGGAACTTCCTGGCCGGTGCCCTGCGCAACCCTTCGGCTGCCAACGCGCAGACCGCGACGCTTTTCATCGGCATCGCCTTTGCCGAGGCTCTGGGCATCTTCGCCTTCCTCGTCTCGCTGCTTCTGATGTTCGCCGTCTAAGACCGGCAATGCTACGATCCTTACGATCGGCGGGGGGCACAGCTGCCGCCCGCCGGGACCCCGCGAAGCCCTGGCTTCGCTCCACCGACCTGACGGGACCGGACCATGGCCATCGATACGATTGACCTCGAACTTGCAGGCAGCTGCGTTGATGACGGCGGCAGTGCCATCGGCATGCCGCAGCTGTGCGATGCGTGGTTCGCCAACCAGATCTTCTGGCTGATTGTCGCACTGGTCGCCATCTTCCTGATCCTGACCCGTATCGCCCTGCCGCGCGTCAGCGCCGTTCTGGCAGAACGATCAGGTACGATTTCCAACGACCTTGCCGCCGCCGAAGACCTCAAGCGTCAGGCAACCGAGGCGGAAGCGGCCTATGAAAAGGCCCTCACCGATGCCCGTGCGGAAGCGCAGCGCATTTCGGGCGAAGCACGGGCCGCCATCAAGGCCGACCTGGATGCCGCAATCGCCGTGGCCGACGAGAAAATCGGCGCCAAAGCTGCCGAGAGCGAAAAGCAGATCACCGAGATTCGCGCGGGTGCCGCTGCCAGCGTCGCCCAGGTGGCGCGTGATGTTGCCTCCGAAATCGTCACTGCGCTGGGTGGCAAAGCCGATGCCGCGACCGTCAATGCCGCCGTCGACGCCCGTGTGAAGGGGAACTGAATAATGCGCTTTATCCTGCCTCTCGCCCTTTTGTCCGCGACGCCTGCCTTCGCTGCGCCCGGCTCATTTTTCAGTCTTGAGAACACCGATTTCATCGTTGTTCTGGGCTTCCTGGTTTTCATCGCGATCCTGTTGTATTTCAAGATCCCCTCAATGTTGACGGGCATGTTGGACGACCGCTCCAAGGGTATTCGCAACGATCTTGACGAAGCCCGTGCCCTGCGTGACGAAGCCCAGGCGCTGCTGGCATCCTACGAGCGCAAGACCCGCGATGCCCGTGATCAGGCCGACCAGATCCTGGCCACCGCCAAGGCCGAGGCGACCGCCGCAGGCGATCAGGCCAAGATCGACCTGCAGACCTCGGTGGCGCGCCGGATGGCCGCCGCCGAAGATCAGATTGAAAGCGCACAGAACGCCGCCGTGCGCGAAGTCCGCGATACCGCCATTACGGTTGCCATCGCAGCCGCCGGTGAAGTCGTCGCCAAACAGATGTCTGCCGCTGAGGCCAACACGCTGATCGATCAGTCCATCGATACGGTCGCCGCCAAGCTGCATTGATCTCCGATCATCATTCCACCGAACATCGGGCGTCCCAAGGCGGGCGCCCTTTTTCGTTGGCAAGCCGCGCATGAACGGCTGGCAACACAAGGACCGCGCCTCGCTCGACGATGCCTATGCCAACGCCGCCTATATCGACGGCGCGGCTGACTATCCGCTCCGCTGGCAAGCCGAAGCCGCCGCCTTCCGCGTCCGCGTCCGTGCCGATCTGGACATCGCCTATGCCGACCTGCCGGGCGCGGCCTTCGACCTGTTCCATCCTGAACGCCCGGCCAAGGGCCTCGTGATCTTCGTGCACGGTGGCTATTGGCGGGCCTTCGGAAAGTCTGACTGGTCGCACTTTGCGGAAGGCGCGCTGATCCGCGATCACGCCGTCGCCGTCATCGGCTATCCGCTGGCCCCAACCGTTCGCCTCGCCGACATCACCCGTCTGGTCGCGAAAGCCATCGACTGCGCTGCCGCTCGCATCGACGGCCCGATCCGGCTGACGGGGCACAGCGCCGGGGGCCACCTTGTCGCCCGCGCTGTCATGGCCGACGCCACGCCGACCTGTGCCGGGCGTATCGCCACCTGCGTTCCAATCAGCCCGATTGCCGACCTGCGCCCCCTGGTGGCGCAGACCCTGAACGACGACCTGCGCCTCGATATGTCCGGAGCAACCGCCGAAAGTCCCATCTTCGGCCAGCCGATCCAGGGGCCGAAGGTCACGGTCCATGTTGGCGCGTCCGAACGTCCCGCTTTCCTCTGGCAGGCCGGGGCTCTGGCCGCCGCATGGACAGTTCCGCTGCGACAAATGCCAGCGCGCCACCATTTCGATGTCATCGACGACCTGCGCAATCCGGACTCCGCCCTGATGGCCGATCTCCTTGCCTGATCTGTCCTTGCTCGGAACATATTCCGCCGGAGGCTCTGCCGTCAGGTTCCGCGCGGTTTCGCCCGCGTTGTGGGCACCGCGATGGTCGGGTCCTCCGGCCAGGGATGTCGCGGATACTGCCCACGCATATCCTTGCGCACATCGGCGTAAGCCCCGGCCCAGAAGCCCGGCAGGTCCTGCGTGACCGCGACGGGGCGTTGCGCGGGCGACAGCAGTTCCATTCGCAGGGCGGTCTGTCCGACGTGCGGGTGCCGCGTTTCGCCAAAGACTTCCTGCAGGCGCAGCGATATCGTTGGTATGTCGGGGCCATAGTCGATCGGCACCCTGCGTCCCAGCGGCGACCGGTAATGTGCCGGGGCAATGTCCTCCAGCTGCCGCGCATCCTCCCATCCAAGCCAGCCCTGCAACGCGTCGAACGGGTCCAGCCGCCCCAGATCTTCCGCATCGCGAACACCATCCAGCATCGGCAGTAGCCAGTCTTCCAATTCGTTCAACAGGGCCGCGTCGGACACGTCGCGCAGCCCCGCCGCCGCGATCCGTGAACGATAAAGTCGGGCGCGCCGCGTCCAGTTCAGGCAAGCCAGTCCCAAGGCCCGCACCCCGTCCAGCACGGCTGCGGCGACCTTGTCGGGCGGCGCATCCGTCCAGGGTCGATCGTCCAGCGCGATGGCCCCCAGACGCTCTTGCCGCCGGGCTTCGACCCGCCGATGCCGGGTCGACCAGCGACACAGATTGATCCAGCCGATGCGATCCCCCAGAACCGCGCGCAACTCCGCTTCGGTGATCGACAGCGCGCGCCGCACACGGGCTTCGGTCGGGTCGCCGTCCAGATCGCAGGCTACGATCAGCCGCGCCCGGGACAACACGTCGCCGATCTGCATCCTGGCGCCCTTGCCACCCGACAAAAGCCAGCGCGGCGCATCTCCGGCGCGCCGCAACCCGACCCGGTCTGGATAGGCCAGTGCCAGCCGCTGCGCATCGGACAGCGACGGTCCCGCCTCGAACCGGCGCAAACGTCTGGCCTCCGCCCGCGCTTCGCGGGACGGTGCGCGCAAGACATCGGTCAGATCGACCGATCCGGGGGGCATCCGGACCGACAGCACCCCGGCGACATTCGCGGCCCCCACACCGCCGTTCAGCACCATATGCCCCAGACGCGGATGCAGCGGCAGACGGGACAGCGCACGGCCATGGCCGGTGATGCGCCCCTCGTTCAGCGCCCCCAGGTCCGTCAGCAGGACCCGCGCCTCGGCCAGTGCGCCCTCGGGCGGAGGCGTCAGAAACGCAAGATCGTGTTCGATCGCACCGCCTCCGCCCCAGACGGCCAGTTCCAGCGCCAGTCCGGCCAGATCGGCATTGGCGATTTCCGGGCCGGGAAAGGCGTGCATCCCGCCCTCTTCGCCGCGCGTCCAGTTGGCGAAGGCCAGACCTGCTGCGACCCGTCCGGCACGGCCCGCTCGCTGCGTGGCCTCGGCGCGCGTGACACGTTCCGTCACCAGCCGGGACATGCCCGATGCCGCGTCGAAGCGGGCGCGCCGGGCAAGCCCGCCGTCGACCACCGCGCGCACGCCTTCGATGGTCAGCGAGGTTTCGGCGATGGATGTGGCCAGCACGACACGACGGCGCGGACCGGGCCGGATCGCGGCCTGCTGTTCGGCGAAGGGCAGCGCGCCGTACAGGGGACGCACGTCGGCGGCGACACCGGACAACAGGGCGGCACAGCGGCGGATTTCGCCCTCGCCGGGCAGGAAGGCCAGCACGTCGCCGTCGCTCGCCGTCATGGCCTCTGTTACCAATGCGGCGACCTGTGCCTCGAAAGGCTGCCCCGCGACCGGGGGGCGATCCCGCCAGCGCCGTTCGACCGGGAAGCTGCGTCCGTCGGACGTCACGACCGGCGCGCCCAGCAGCTTGGCCACCGGGTCCGCATCCAGCGTGGCCGACATCACCAGAAGCATCAGGTCGGGCCGCAACACCTGCCGTGCTTCCCACGCCAGGGCCAGCCCCAGATCGCCGTTCAGCGAGCGTTCGTGGAATTCGTCAAAGATCAGCGCGCCAACGCCCGGCAACTCCGGATCGGACTGGATCATCCGGGTCAGGATGCCTTCGGTCACGACCTCGATCCGGGTGGCCTCCGACACCTGCGACGCGCCGCGCATCCGGTAGCCGACGGTCTGCCCTACGGCTTCGCCCAGCGTCTCGGCCATGCGGGCGGCGGCGGCACGGGTCGCCAGCCGTCGCGGCTCCAACAGGATGATCCGCCCTTCGACTATGGGCAGCATCGCCAAGGGCACGCGGGTCGTCTTGCCTGCCCCCGGAGGAGCCTGAAGAACCGCAACGCCTCGCGCCGACAGCGCCGCCAGAAGCTCTGGCAGCACCTCTTCGATGGGCAGATCGCTGAACAAGTCGGGCCTCCCGTGGCGCGGATGACGCTTCCCTACGGCATTGCGCGCGGCGCTTGCAAACCCACGACGCGCCGGGCATCCCGAACCCCATGACCATGCATGACCCGTTGCACGACCCGATCCTGTCCGGCGACCGCCGGGCACTGGCCCGCGCGATTACGCTGGTCGAAAGCACACGCCCCGATCACCAAGAACGGGCCGCCGCCCTGCTGGACGGATTGCGCGACACAGGACGCGAAGCCTTGCGCATCAGCCTGTCCGGCACGCCCGGTGTCGGCAAATCGACCTTCGTCGAAGCATTTGGTCTGATGCTGACGGGGCAGGGCAAGCGGGTCGCTGTCCTGGCGGTCGATCCCAGCAGCGCGCGCACCGGCGGGTCCATTCTGGGCGACAAGACGCGGATGGAGCATCTGAG
>Ga0209634_1000361_pt1 | contig 35025 bp, 36 predicted proteins | sample LinPmetageLP40_FD_184043 | JGI IMG/M metagenome (GOLD analysis project Ga0209634, IMG submission 184043) | Marine viral communities from the Pacific Ocean - LP-40 (SPAdes) (version 2) | ecosystem: Environmental > Aquatic > Marine > Oceanic | place: Pacific Ocean | collected 2010-08-26 | reverse complement strand
TCGATTCCGTAGTCCGCAAGATAGCCGTAGCCGCCGTGCAGTTGCAGACACTGGTCGACGATGCGGCTGCCGGTTTCGGTCACATGCTTCTTGGCCATGGCGCAGAACTTGGTCGCATCGGGCGCGCCGGTGTCCAGTTTCCATGCCGCCTGCCGCAGGAAGACGCGCGCGGCCGACAGGTCGATTTCCATATCGGCCAGCCGGAACTGCAAGGCCTGAAACTGGTCGATGGGCTGACCGAAGGCGCGGCGCCCGGCCATATAGTCCAGCGTCAGGTCCATCGCCTGTTGCGCCGCACCCAGCGAGCAGGCGGCGATGTTCAGGCGGCCGCCGTCGAGGCCTGCCATGGCATAGTGGAAGCCGCGCCCCTCCTCGCCCAGCAGATCGCCTGCGGGGACGGGGCAGTCGTCGAGCTGCACCTGCCGCGTGGGTTGCGAGCGCCAGCCCATCTTGTCCTCCAGGCCGCCGAACGACAGACCTTCGGCCCCGTCCTCGACGATCAGCGCGGAAATCCCCTTCGGGCCGTCGCCGCCGGTGCGGGCCATGACGATATAGGCGTCTGAATAGCCGCCGCCGGATATGAACGCCTTGGTGCCGGTCAGCAGCCAGCCCTCGTTGGTGCGTTCGGCACGGGTGTGCAGCGCGGCGGCGTCGGACCCGCTGCCGGGTTCGGTCAGGCAATAGCTGAACACCTTTTCCATCGACACGGCTTCGGGCAGGTGCCGCGCCTTCAGGTCGTCGGATCCGAAGGTGTCGATCATCTTGGCGCACATGTTGTGGATCGACAGGAAGGCCGCGACCGAAGGACAGGCCATCGACAGCGCCTCGAACACCAGCGTGGCGTCCAGCCGCGACAGATTGCTGCCGCCAATATCTTCGGACACGTAGAGGGCTCCGAACCCCAGTTCCGCCAGTTTGGGCCAGAGCGCCCTGGGGATTGCACCATCGGCTTCCCAGTCACGGGCAAAGGGCGCGATCTCGGTCATGGCCACGTCGCGGGCCATGTCGAAGATCGCCTCGGATTCCTCGGAAAGTGCGAAATCCATTCTGGGCCCTCCCGTGCCGTTAATCGAACGCTTGTTCAAGAGTGGCGGTCCGGCGGCGCGAGGGCAAACGAAAAAGCGCGCCGGAGGGGACGCGCTTTCGGTGAACGGTTTTGCATGAGCCAGGACACGAAGCCCGATAATGGCTCGGGTCCGACCTGATCAGCGCGATGCCTAGATCAGGCGAACCTGGGTTCCGATCGGGGTGATCTCGTACAGTTCCGCGATCTGCTCGTTATAGAGACCGATGCAGCCCGAGGACGACCGGCGGCCGATCTTGCGGGTATCTGCCGTTCCGTGGACCAGATAGGCGGGCCAGTCCAGATACATGCCGTGGGTGCCCAGCGGGTTGATGGGATCTCCGCCTTCGACGCGAATGGGCAGGCTGGGGTCGCGGCGGCGCATGTTCGCCGTCGGGGTCCAGCTCGGCGCGACTTTCTTGCGCACGATTTCGGTGTAGCCGCGACGGGTCAATTCGTCGGTCATCGGGACGGAGGTCGGATACAGGCGATAGTCGGTGCCGGTCGCGTCCCAGTAATGCAGTGCGCGCGATACCGTATCGGCGATGATCGTGGCCTTGCCCAGCGTCGAGAAGTGGTCGCGCCAGTCAATCATCTGGAAACTGGAGGTATTGCGAGACGTTTCCGTAGCCGCGCCAAGGGTATCGGCGGTAAACGTCTGGGCGCGCAGCACGGTGGGCGTTGCAAGGGTCGCGGCGGCGCCCATCAGCAGGGTACGGCGAGTTTGATCGCTCATCGGAATGACTCCATTTTATTTTCCTCCTTGGATTATAGCGACTTCCTGGCTTGGGGAAGGGGGCAGCTCTTCACGTTTTTGCAAGCATGGGTCCATTCGGCAGATGTTCGCTTGGAAAACCGACCAGAGTTTATCCCCGGTGCGCCCGCCAGACGTCCTGATGTCCGTTCCGGCCGAACGGATCAATTGCTGCCGGAGTGCTGAAAGGAATCGATCGCCGCCGCATCGAACCGTCTGATGGAACCCACTGCATTTCGCCGTGCGTGCGTCTCGCGCTATCCGGTCGATGCCTGTTCCAGTGCCGAAGACCTGCGCGCCTTGCGCCAGTCGCGGATGGGGGCCTGAGCGCGCGAAACCTTGGGTCCCCATCGGCACAGGGGGGAGTAGCATTGCGGTCTGTCCTGACGCGCAGGGGGGCAGCGCGGATGCCGGGCGCATTGCACCGGGACTGGACCGGGACTGGACAGAGCCCCCTGTCCCGGTCCTAGGATGCAACCTGCATTCAAAGCCCGGAGATCGCCATGACCCCGACCGACCCGTCATCAGAACAAACGTCCTCAGCAACCGCGCCGACCCTCGGGCACGTTCACCTGAAGGTCGCGGACCTTCAGCGCGCCATCGAATTCTATACTGACGTCGTGGGGTTGGAACTGGTCACGCTCTACGGCGATCAGGCCGCCTTCCTCAGTTCGCACGGCTATCACCACCGTCTTGGCCTCAACACATGGGACAGTCGCGGTGCAGAGGCCGCGCCCACGGGTCACCCCGGTCTCTATCACAGCGCCTTTCTCTATCCTGACCGCCCGTCGCTGGCGCGCGCCCTGCGCCGGGCGATGGCCGCCGGGGTCCGGCTGACGGGGAAGGCCGATCACGGGGTGAGCGAGGCGCTGTACCTTGATGACCCGGATGGAAACGGGGTCGAACTCTATCGTGATCGCCCCGAGGCGGAATGGCCGCGCGACGATACGGGGAAGATATTGATGACCAATGCGCCCCTCGACATCGATGCGCTTCTGGCCGAGGCCCCGGCCTAGGTGCCGGTCGCCGGACATCGATGTCTTCCAGCCACCGCAGGCGGATAGGCCAGCGGCACGGGCATCGCGAGGTTCACGCGTCTGGCGGCGTTGCGGTCAGGCCGACGTCAGCGAGGCGCGCATGCGGGGATGCACCTTGCAGAAATATTGCGCCGTGCCGGTGAAGCCGATCGTGACGGTCGCCGATTGGCCCTGATTCAACCGACCGGTATCGAACACACCGTCCTGACTGGACGTCGCCGTATGCGGCGCACGGTCGGCATTCGTGAACGTGACCGTGTCGCCGGGAGCGACGTTCAGCGAGGCCGGAATGTACGCAAAGTTCCGGATCATCACGGTATGGGTCGCGGCGCGGGCGCGGGTCGCCAGGGCAGCGGCCAAAGGTGCGGCGATCGAGGCGGTCAGCAGTGAGCGGCGGGTAATGGGCATGGGATCATCCTCCATAGTCTCCCCATACCGTTACCCAGCATCACCGACCGATCAACCCGCCCCGCGCAAACGTGATTTACTCCATCACGGGGATGGAGAATTCGCCGCCTTCCTTGATGCCCGACGGCCAGCGCGCGGTGACGGTCTTGGTGCGGGTGTAGAACTTGAAGGCGTCGGGTCCGTGCTGATTCAGGTCGCCGAACATCGACTTCTTCCAGCCGCCGAACGTGTGATAGGCCAGCGGCACCGGGATCGGGACGTTCACGCCGACCATGCCAACGTTCACGCGCTTGGAAAAGTCGCGCGCCGCATCGCCGTCGCGCGTGAAGATCGCGGTGCCGTTGCCGTATTCGTGATCCATCGCCAGTCCAAGCGCCTCTTCGTAGTCCTTGGCCCGGACGCAGGACAAGACCGGCCCGAAGATCTCCTTGCGGTAGATGTCCATGTCGGGTGTCACCCGATCGAACAGGACCGGGCCTACAAAGAAGCCGTCCTCATAGCCCTGCACATTCATGTCGCTGCCGTCCACGACGGCCTCGGCGCCGGCGTCCTTGCCGGACTGGATCAGTCCAAGGATGTTCTGCTTGGCCGCCGCCGTCACGACGGGACCGAAATCGACGTCTTCGCCGGAGGTATAGGGCCCGACCTTCAGCGCCTCGACCCGAGGAGCCAGCTTGGCGATCAGACGGTCGGCGGTGTCGTCGCCCACGGGAACAGCCACCGAAATCGCCATGCAGCGTTCGCCTGCCGCGCCGTACCCGGCCCCGACCAGCGCATCGGCGGCCTGATCCATGTCGGCATCTGGCATGATGATCATGTGGTTCTTGGCCCCGCCGAAACATTGCGCCCGCTTGCCGTTCGCCGATGCGCGTTCGTAGATATAGGCCGCGATCGGGGTCGAACCGACGAAACCGACCGACTGTATGACGGGATGGTCCAGAATCGCGTCGACCGCTTCCTTGTCGCCGTTGACGACCTGCAGGATGCCCTTGGGCAGGCCCGCCTCCTCCAGCAATTCGGCCAGCATCATCGGCACCGAGGGATCACGCTCCGACGGTTTGAGGATGAAGGCGTTGCCGCTGGCAATCGCGGGCGCGAACATCCACATCGGGATCATCGCGGGGAAGTTGAACGGCGTGATACCGGCGGTGACGCCAAGCGCCTGGCGCATGGAATACATGTCGATGCCGGGGCCTGCGCTGTCGGTGAACTCACCCTTCAGGTGGTGCGGCGCGCCGATGCAGAATTCGACGACTTCCAGACCGCGCTGCACGTCACCCTTGGCATCGGGCAGGGTCTTGCCGTGTTCCCGCGACAGCGCTTCGGCCAGCTTGTCCATATCGCGGTTCAGAAGATCGACGAACTTCATCAGCACGCGGGCGCGGCGCTGCGGATTGGTCGCTTCCCACGCGGGCTGTGCCGCGGCGGCAACCTCGACGGCCCGGTCCAGTTCGGCCTTGCCGGCCAGCGCCACCCTGGCCTGCACTTCACCCGTCGACGGGTTGAAGACGTCCGCAGTGCGACCCGATCCGGCGACTTTAGCGCCGTCGATCCAATGTCCGATCTGTTCCATGAAATCCTCCTTGGGTTCGGTGGCATCCTACGCGCAGGGGACTTGCGATGACAGAGGCAGAGGGGCAGGGTAGTCTTGCATATTTGTCGATATGGGGATGGCAATGGACTGGGATGACCTGCGAATTTTCCTTGGTGTGGCGCGGAGTGGTTCGCTGGCCGAGGCCGCCAAGGGCCTGCGCCTAGACCCGGCCACGCTCAGCCGCCGCATCGCCCGGCTGGAGGTCGGGGCGGGCACGGCGCTGTTTCTGAAATCGCCGCGCGGCTATGCCCTGACCGGGGCCGGACACCGCCTTCTGCCCCATGCCGAGGGGATGGAGACGCGGGCCCGCGCCGGAGTCGCCGCCCTGTCGGGGGATGACCGGTTGCGGGGCCGCATCCGTATCGGCGCGCCCGACGGCATCGCGAACCATGTCCTGCCTGCGGTTCTCTGCGCCATGCGGGCCGCGCATCCCGAACTCGGGCTGGATCTGGTGGCCCTGCCGCGCGTCTTCGACCTTGGACGGCGCGAGGCCGATCTGGCGATTACCGTCAGCGCGCCCAAGGCCGGGCGGCTGCGGGTCAGGCGGCTTTGCGATTATCGGCTCAGCCTTGCGGCACATCGCGATTACCTTGCGGCATCCAGCCCGATATCGACCCGTGCCGACCTGAAGGATCACGCCATCGTCGGCTATATTCCGGACATGATTTTCGACGCCGATCTGGATTACCTGGGCGAGGTGGGGGCGGGACCGCCCGGCCTTGCCTCGAACTCTGCGGCGGTGCAGCTGGGCCTGATCCGCGCGGGCGGCGGAGTCGGCGTGGTGCATGATTTCATGCTGGCCACCGCGCCGGACCTTCGGCGCGTGCTGCCGGATGACCTGCGCCTGACCCGCGCCTTTCACCTGAGCCGTCACACCGATGCGGGCGGGCCGCTGATCGACCGGGCCGCCGAGCTTCTGGCGGATGGCGTCCGCGCCGAAGTCGCACGGCTGGAGGCATTGTCGCACCCGGCGCAGGAGCAGGCCTTGAGGGAATCGTAACCTTTGGTTGTCACATGCGGGGCATGGCGCGCCTTCTGTTTCTTTTCCTTTTGCTCTCGGGCTGTGCGTGGTTCCGGCCGAAACCGGTCGTGATCCTGCCGTTCGTGCCGGGCTGTGTCGATCGGGTCGCATTGGCGCAGGCCGTGGTCGACGGGCGCCGCCGGGGCCAGTCACGCAGGGAACAGCAATCCATGGTGACCCGCACGAGTGCCGGTGAACAGCTGCACCGAGATATCATCGAAAGCGTCTATAACTGGCCCCGTCCCACGACGCCCGGCGACTGGTCGATGCTGTCGCAGGTGACGGCAGGGGCCGTCGCGGACCATTGCGTGAACCGCCCGGCACAGGCGTTGCAGGGGCGGGTGATCCCGTGAAGACTGACAGATACAGCCATGCCGGGACCCTCGGCAGGGTTTCACCCGGTGATCGCCCGCGCAGCCCCCAGCAGCAAGGCCGCGCCCGGCGCGATCAGATCGTCGTCGAAATCGTAGTCAGGGTTGTGCAGCGCCGGACCCGGCCCGGCACCCAAAAGCAACATCGCGGCAGGGCAGTCGTGGCCGAAACGACCGAAGTCCTCGGACGCGCGCAGGGGGGCGCCCGCCATCGTCTTCAGGCCCGCCGCCTCGGACGCGGAATGCAGGATGCGCGCAGCTTCGGGATGGTTCATCCCGGCCAGGAAGTGATCGTGTTCGGTGATCTCGACGGACAACCCGGTGCCGTCCGTCACCATCGCGACGCGCCCCCGGACCAGTGCCACAAGATCGGTCAGGCTGGCATCGGACGTGGTGCGGCATGTCACCATAACCTCGCCCCGGCCCGGCGCGATACCGAAAGCGGGTTCGCCCAAGCGCGCGTGTGTCAGCGTCACCAACCGGAAATCGTCTGCCGGAAACGGGCCGCGCGACAGGGCGGGCAGCGCGGTCATCAGATCGGCCATCGCGACGGCGGGCGACAGGCCGTCCTCGGGCGCGCAGGCATGCGCCTCGACCCCGGTGATGGCGACCCGCAATCCGACCGATGGCGCACTGGCCAGCCCGACCGGCACATGCGCCAAGCCGCGCGGAATCTCGGGCTCGTTATGCTGCGCGAAGGCCCAGTCGGGCGTCAGCGGCGCATACGCCGGATCGTCGCAGACGGCGATGGCCCCCGATCCATCCTCCTCGGCGGGCTGGAACATCAGGACGACGCGGCCCTTTGCCGGACGGGTGCGGGCCAGCATCTGTCCGACGCCCAGCATCGTGACCATATGCCCGTCGTGGCCACACAGGTGGCCCGTGCCCGGCACGGTGCTGCGCCAGTCCGGCGTCCCCACCTCCTCGATCGGCAGGGCATCCAGCTCGCACCGCAACAGGACCGTCGGGCCGGGGGCTGCGCCCACGAAAACGCCCGCCACACCGTGCCCGCCCAGATCCGTCACCACCTGATCCGCGCCGATCCCGCTCAGGACATCCGCAATTCGGGCAGCGGTTCTTTCCTCCGCGCCCGACACTTCGGGCCGGGCGTGCAGGTCGCGCCGAAGCGCGATCAACGTCGAGAGATCGGAGTTGCTGAGCCTGTCCATCCGCCCCCTGTGCCCCACCGAACGGTCCGAGTCACGGGGGGGCGTTGTCGCGCGGACTTGACTCGCTGTCGTCGCGGGGCAACGCTCCGGACAGGCATCGACCAAGGGAGGGTTCCATGTTCGTCACCCAGATCCTCAAATCCAAATCCACGCAAGGCGTTCTGACCATCGACCCCGGCGCATCCATCGCGGATGCCGTGGCCGAACTGGCCAAGCGCCGTATCGGTGCGCTGGTCGTCAGCGGCGATGGTCGCCGGGCGCAGGGCATTCTGTCGGAACGCGATATCGTGCGCGAACTCAGCAGCGACGGGGGCGAGGTCCTGACGCGCACCGTCGGCGACCTGATGACCCGCGACCTGAAGACCTGCGCCCCCGGCGACAATGCCGAAACCATCCTGCAGGCGATGACCGCCGGCCGGTTCCGCCACATGCCGGTCGAGGAGGACGGCCTGTTGATCGGGCTGATCAGCCTTGGCGACCTGGTCAAGGCACGGCTGAGCGAAGTGTCAATGGAAAAGGATGCGCTGGAGGCGATGATCACGGGCCACTGAGACGCGGCATGGTGCCCTGCGTCCGCGCCTGCCATAGGCTGTAGCGGGGAGGCGCGGGGTGTCTGTGCTTGATCCCTATGGCGCTTGATCCCTATGGCGGCACGTGTCAGGCATCACGCAATATTCTTGCGAAGGGCCCCCTTCATGCGCACTGCCCTCTATCCCGGCACGTTCGATCCGATCACCAAGGGTCATATCGACATCATCAAACGGGCCTGCACGCTGGTGGATCGTCTGGTGATCGGGGTCGCCATCAATCGCGACAAAAGCCCATTGTTCACTCTTGAGGAACGCGTTGCCATGGTCGAGGCCGAGGCGGTGTTCTGGTCCGACCGCACCGGCACGGAGATCGTCGTATACCCGTTCGAGAACCTGCTGATCGACTGTGCACGGGACGTCGGCGCGCAGATGATCGTGCGCGGCCTGCGCGCGGTCGCGGATTTCGAGTACGAATATCAGATGGTCGGTATGAACCGCATTCTGGACGATCAGATCGAGACCGTATTCCTGATGGCCGAAGCACAGCATCAGGCGATTGCATCCAAGCTGGTCAAGGAAATCGCGCGGCTGGGTGGCGACGTGTCGTCTTTCGTCACGCCGCCCGTGGATGCGGCGCTGCGCAACAGGTTCGGACACTGACCCTCTGCGATCGCCGCGCGGTCAATCCTCCGTTTCAGTCCGCCGATCCGCCCCGCGACAAGGCCGCAACACCCGTGCGGGCCATTTCAACCAGGCCGATGGGTCGCATCAGGTCGGCGAAGGCGTCGATCTTGCCGACGTCGCCGGTGATCTCGAACACGAAGCTGTCCAGCGTCGAATCCACAACATTGGCGCGGAAGATCTCGGCCAGGCGCAGGGCCTCGATCCGTTTTTCGCCGGTGCCCTGCACCTTGAACAGCGCCAGCTCCCGCTCGACCGGTTTGCCCTCGACCGTCAGGTCGTGGACATCGCGCACCGACACGATTCGGCCCAGCTGCGCCTTGATCTGCTCGATCACCTGGGGCGTGCCGACGGTGACGACGGTGACGCGCGACGTATGCCCTTCGTGGTCGACTTCGGCGACGGTCAGGCTTTCGATGTTATAGCCGCGCCCGGAAAACAGGCCGATCACGCGGGCCAGCACACCGGCTTCGTTTTCGACCAGAATGGCCAGTGTATGCCTTTCCTGAACGTCCGAGAAGTTCGGCCGAAGGTTATAGGCGGAATGGCTGGTCGAGCCTTTCTTGAGTTTCAGCGCGGACATGACCCGAGTCTCCCTTGGCGTTTGGGGAGAGTCATGCCGGAAATCCGGGGCGGGGGGAAGAGACGGGGGCAACAGGGAGATTTGCACCGGGTCGACGGGGCCGGGATACACATGCCGCCCCGTGCGATCGTCTGGGCGTGTCTTCACGTGGCAGTGTCCGGATTGTGATTGTTCGGTCAGTCGACGCTTGCCAATAGACCCCTTGGCCCGTTTTGCACGTGCGGAAAACCGCAGACGGCAGAACACCGCGCGATTTCTGGCGTCTCACCGCCGCTGGACCGGCGACGTCCGTCCAAGATCGATGCTGCGCGGGATTGCCAGTGGCGACAGTCCCCCGGCGCGGTCAGGTCAGAGGCAGGAGACGCGGGCATTCCGTCCGTGGTCCACCAAGGAGAGATGACATGACCCTTTCGAATGCAGGCAAACTGATGCTTCTGACGAGTGCTTTCGCCCTGTCGGTCGGTTCAGCGATGGCGCAGGCCAGCTGGGACCAGAACGCCGACGGCTCCCTCAATCCGCAGGAATTCGTTTCCGGCTTCGGCGCGCTGGACAAGTTCTCGACGTTCGACGCCGACGGCAGCGTCCAACTGGATCAGGCCGAATGGGACACGGGTCTGGGCGACGTCGGCGAATATGCCAACATGGATCTGAACGGCGACGGCGGCGTCGATGAGGCCGAGTTCAACGCCCTGCTGTTCAATCGCTACGACGGCGACGGGTCGGGCACCCTCGACGCGGAAGAGATCGCCATGGTTGAGGCCGATCTGGCCGAAGACGGGCTGCTCGCGCGCTAGATTGCCGGGACGGGGCCGTTTCCCTCCGGCCCCCGGTCCGGTTCGGAAGGGGGCGCAATGCCTGCGCCCCCTGATGTCATCAGACCAGAACCGACCCTTTGGCGTCGATCACGCCCTGTGTATCCGCGTCACCCAGCAGCATATCATTGTGCGCCTTGCCCGAGGGGATCATGGGGAAGCAGTTTTCGTGCTTTTCGACCAGACAATCGAAGACCACCGGCCCGTCGTAAGCCAGCATTTCCTTGATCGCCTCGTCCAGATCGTCGGGGTTGTCGCAGCGGATGCCCTTGGCCCCGAACGCCTCGGCCAGTTTGACGAAATCGGGCAGGGCCTCGGACCATGATTGTGAATACCGCTCTCCGTGCAGCAATTCCTGCCACTGACGGACCATGCCCAGACGCTCGTTGTTGATGATGAACTGCTTCACCGGCAGTTTGAACTGTGCCGCCGTGCCCATCTCCTGCATGTTCATCAGCCAAGACGCCTCACCGGCGACGTTGATGACCAGCGCATCGGGGTGTGCGACCTGCACGCCGATGGACGAAGGGAAGCCATAGCCCATCGTGCCCAGCCCGCCGCTCGTCATCCAGCGGTTCGGATCCTCGAACCCCATGTATTGCGCGGCCCACATCTGATGCTGGCCGACCTCGGTGCAGATATACCGGTCATGGTCCTTGGTCAGAGCCTCCAGCCGCGACAGCGCGTATTGCGGCTTGATGACAGCGCCTTCCTGCCTGAACTTCAGGCAATCGACCTTGCGCCATTCCTCGATCTGGCCCCACCATTTCTGAACGCCGCCCGCGTTGGTCTTGCGCCCGCGCGCCTTCCACAGGCGCAGCGCATCCTCCAGCACATGGGCGATATCGCCCAGGATCGGCACATCCGCCTTGACCACCTTGTTGATCGACGACGGGTCGATATCGATGTGGACCTTGGTGGATTTCGGGCTGAAATGTTCCAGCACGCCGGTGATCCGGTCGTCGAACCGCGCGCCGACATTGATCATCAGGTCACAGCCGTGCATCGCCATGTTGGCTTCATACAGCCCGTGCATTCCCAACATGCCCAGCCACTTCGCGCCCGACGCCGGATACGCCCCCAGCCCCATCAGGGTGGAGGTGATCGGAAAGCCGGTGCCCTCGACCAGTTCGCGCAGCAATTGCGACGCGGCGGGGCCGGAGTTGATGACGCCGCCGCCGGTATAGAACACCGGGCGTTCGGCGCGTTCGATCAGATCGACCAGCTGCTCGATCGCCTCCGGGTCGCCCTTCAGGCGTGGCTGATAATGCGACGTCCCGATCTGCTTCGGCCCGACGTAATTGCCGTTGGCGAACTGGATGTCCTTCGGGATGTCGACCAGAACCGGACCGGGACGACCGGAAGTGGCGACATGAAACGCCTCGTGCAGGGCGGGGGCCAGATCGTCGGTCTCCTTCACCAGCCAGTTGTGCTTGGTGCAGGGCCGGGTAATGCCGACGGTATCCGCCTCCTGAAAGGCGTCCGAGCCGATCATGAACGTCGGCACCTGACCCGACAGGACGACGATCGGGATGCTGTCCATCAGAGCATCGGTCAGCCCGGTCACCGCGTTGGTCGCGCCAGGGCCGGAGGTCACAAGCGCCACGCCGGGCTTGCCCGTGCTGCGGGCGTAACCTTCGGCGGCGTGGACGGCGGCCTGTTCGTGGCGCACGAGGATGTGCCTGATATCGGTCTGCTGAAAAATCTCGTCATAGATCGGCAGCACCGCACCGCCGGGATACCCGAAGATCGTATCGACCCCCTGATCGACCAGCGCCTTCACGACCATCTGCGCGCCCGTCAGCTGCTTTGCGCCGGAATGTTTGTTCATCGTCCTGATCCTTCTGCGTCGCGCTTCCATGAAAAACCCCCGGAGGGGGAACTCCGGGGGCGCATGGTTACCAATATGGTTGCCGATGTCTCAGCCCATGCACCCAATTCCGACAATTACGAGAAGCGTGTTCATCTGCGGTTCCTTGTCCTGCTCACATCCATAAACATATGGTCGCGGGCGTCAACCGATCAGGGAAAAGTTTCTCTCAGCGGTGCAAAACTTTCCGAAAGTTTCACGAGTGGAGGTTATATCGGGCCGTAATCGTCGCTGGCCCATGATGTTTCGACCTTGCCGCACGCGGGTTCAGCGTGGCACGAACCGCTCATGAACACACTCAAAGATAAACTGGCCTCGGGCGCCGTCACGCGCGGTCTGTGGCAGAATCTCCCCGGTCCCGAACTTGCCGAACTTGTCGCCCATGCGGGCTTCGACTGGCTGGTCATCGACGGGGAACACGGCGCGTGGGACCCTGCCGACATCCGCGCCCGCCTGATCGCCGCGCCTGACGCCGTGGTCCGCGTCCCCTGTGACGAGGCCTGGATTCTGAAACAGGCGCTGGACCTTGGCGCGCGAACCGTCCTTGTCCCGATGGTCGACACCGCCGAACAGGCCGCCGTCGTCGTGGCCGCCTGCCGCTATCCGCCCGCAGGCACGCGCGGTATGGGGGCCTTCGTCGCGCGCGCTGCGATGTATTCGCTCGACCCTGGCTATATCACCCACGCCAATGACGACGTATCGGTCTGGGTGCAGGCCGAAAGCCGCGCCGCGCTGGACAACCTCGAAGCCATCTGCGCCGTCCCCGGCGTCGACTGCGTGTTCCTCGGCCCCGCCGATCTTGCCGCAGGCATGGGCACCGACGCCAGCGACCCCGCCGTCCATGCGGCCTTGACCGATGCCATCGCGCGGATCGCCGCAACGGGAACTCCGCCGGGCATTTTCGCCGCCGACCCGGACCGCTGGATCGCGGAGGGCGCGCGCGTCGTGTCGATGGGGTCGGATGCGATGGTGCTGGCACAGGGTCTGCGGGCGCTTCTGTGATCCTCTCGGCGCAGGGCGTCCGCGCCGAATGGGATGGGGGTTGCGGCCATTTGCCGTCTCTCGTCATCGACGGCGCGCCTGTCCTGTGGTCCGCGCCGTGGCGCGACGATCCAGCCATCGCTGTCGACCCGGATATCCCCCCCGTCGAGCGCAGCCTTGGTGGCACATTCACCTGCACCCCGTTCGGGCACGACGATGTGAATAACGGCCCGCTGCACGGCCTGTCTGCCAACGCACCCTGGAGGGTCATACGCGCTGTGCCCAGCGCGCTGACCGCCACGCGGCATGTCGCGCATGGCCAGATCACCGCCCGCATCGCACTGCGCGACGGCCATCCCGTCCTCTATCAGACGCATATGCTGGACCTGACCGCGCCCTGCACCTTCGCGCATCACCCGATGTTTCACCTCGCAGACGGCGGACGCCTCTCTGCCACACCGCAGGCGACACTGACCTTCGCCGCAGAAGCCCCGTTCCATCCGCAAAATAGCCGCTTCGACGGGTTCCCGGACAGCCTCCGGGACTATCCGGATGCGCCATGCGAAGACTTCCTGAGCCTTGTTGACGGCCCCGGCTGGACCGCGCTTGCCCGCCATGCCGAAAACGACACGATCCTGACGCTGCGCCGCGCCGATCAGCTTCCGGCCACGAACATCTGGATCTCGAACGGCGCACGTGCGCAGCCCCCATGGTCCGGCGTACGCGGCATCATCGGCATCGAAGACGCGATCTGTGCCGGGGCCGAAAGGTTCGCCGCCGCGCTGAACGCCAACCGCGTGACGGAGGAGGGGGTGGCCACCGCGCTGCTGCCCGGCCGCCACGTCATCGCACATGCCATCGCGCGCATTCCCGGATGCCACGACATCCGATCCGTCACGCCCGGTTCCGACAGCCTGACGATGCGGACGGCTGCCGAGACCATCACCATTCCTTTCGACGGAACCCATTTCCAATGATCCTGATCGACGCCGACGCCTGCCCGGTGAAATCCGAAATCACCGAAGTCGCCCTGCGCCGCAACATGCAGGCCATTTTCGTGGCAGGCAGCTATCTGCGCCTGACCAACCACCCGCTGATCAAACTGTTCGTGGCGGGTGACAGGTTCGATGCTGCCGACGATGCCATCGCCGAGGTCGCGCGCCCCGGCACCGTCACGATCACTGCCGACATCCTGCTGGCCGAACGGGTCATCAGGGCCGGGGGTGCCGCGTTGGACCCGAGGGGCCGCGAGTTTACCGAAACCTCGATCGGCGAGACGGTCGCCAGCCGCAACCTGATGCACGAGCTTCGTCCGGGAATGGAGGGGATGACCGGCGGGCAGGGTGGCGGCCAGCCCCCGTTCGGCCCCCGCGACCGGGCCGCGTTCAAGAACGCGCTGGACCGGATCCTGACGCGCATGGCCAAGGGCTAGTCCCGCTTCCTTGCTCCGAAAATATTTCCGCCGGAGGCTCCGTCGACACTTTTCGCATCGCCCTCAGCGGTTGCCGCGCGCCAGGAACCGACCGGCCTCGGACGCGGCTATCTTCAGTGCCCGCGACTTATTGACCGTCTCCTGCCATTCGGCCTCGGGGTCGCTGTCGTGCACCACACCGCCCCCCGCCTGAACATACAGCTTGCCGTCTTTTACGACGCCAGTCCGCAGGGCGATGCACATATCCATATCGCCATTGGCCGAGAAATATCCCACCCCACCGCCGTAAACGCCGCGTTTTTCGGGCTCCAGTTCGTCGATGATCTCCATCGCCCGCACTTTTGGCGCGCCCGACACCGTGCCCGCAGGCAACCCCGCCAGCAGCGCCGACAGGGCATCGTGATCCGCCGACAATTCGCCCACGACGTTCGACACGATGTGCATGACGTGGGAATACCGCTCGATTATGAACTTCTCGGTCGGCTTCACGGTCCCGGTTTTCGCGACCCGCCCGACATCGTTCCGACCAAGGTCCAGCAACATCAGGTGTTCCGCCAGTTCTTTCTGATCGCTCAGCAAATCCTGCTCCAGCGCCAGATCCTCGGCGGGGGTGGCGCCGCGCGGGCGGGTGCCGGCAATGGGACGGATCGTCACCTCGTTGCCGAAAACGCGGACCAGGATTTCGGGCGAGGCGCCGACGATCTGAAATTCGCCCATGTCGAAATGGAACATGAAGGGCGACGGGTTCGTTCGGCGCAGCGCGCGGTAGAGCGAGAACGGCGGCAGTGGAAAATCGTATGTCCAGCGCTGCGATGGCACGACCTGAAAGATGTCGCCCGCCGCGATATAATCCCGCGCCACTTCGACCGCCGCCTTGTAATCGTCCTTGGTGAAGTTCGACACAGGTTCGGCCAGATCAAACGGCTCCGCCATGTCGCGCGGCTCAGTCACAGCATGGCCCAGCGATGTCAGGGCATCCTGAAGGCGTTCAGCGGCCTGGGCATAGGCGGCACGGGCGGTCGCGGACTTGTTGAACCACGACGGCGCAACAAGAATCACCTCACCCTTCACGCCGTCCAGAACCGCCACGACCGAAGGGCGCATCAGCACCGCATCGGGCAAATTCAGCGTATCGGGGTTCACGTTCGGCAGGTGTTCGACCAGCCGGATCATATCGTAACCCAGGTATCCGAACAGCCCAGCGCAGGCGGCAGGCAAGTCGTCGGGAAGGGTTATCCGCGATTCATCGAGCAGGGCGCGGATCGCAGCCAGCGGTTCCCCGGCGTCGGTCCATGCGGTCGGGTCGTAGCGTGCGGCGCGGTTCACGCGCGACGCGGTGCCGCGACATTCCCAGATCAGGTCGGGCTTCATGCCGACAATGGAATAGCGGCCCCGGACCTCGCCTCCGGTTACGGATTCCAGGACAAAGGAAAACGGCTGCGCCTCGGCCAGCTTGAGCATCAGAGAGACCGGCGTGTCGAGATCGGCGGGCAGGCGGGTCCACAGGATCTGATTTTCGCCCCGCCCGAAGCCGGTCTCGAAGGTCGGGAAGTCGGGTGCGATCATCAGCCGCCGCCAAGCTGCGACTGCACCGCCTCGACGGCCTGCGAATTGACGGTGAATCCGGCCATGCCCTGAACGGAGCGTCCGTAGCTTTCGAACAGGTCGCCGGTCAGTTCGGTACCCGTCTGCGTCTCGATGGCCTGGCGCAGCTGCGCGCCGTCTCCGGTGGTCAGATCGGCTTCGGTCACGGCATCGACGCGCACGACGAAGGCGCGCTGGTCGTCGCCCTCAAAGGCGAAGATATCGCCCGGCGCAGCCTCGAAAATGCGATCGATCAGTCCGTCCGGCGCGCCTTCCAGCGTGGCGTCGCGGACGATGCCGGTCAGCGTTTCGGGCTGACCCAGGATGTCCTGCACCGGGTTCTCGGACAATTCGCCGGCGCGTTCGAACAAGCGACTGCGCAGACTTTCGGACCGCCATGCGGCTTCGACCTGCCCCCGGATCTCGTCCAGCGGCGGCACGATCGGGGCGATCACCTCATCCAGTCGCAGCGAGAACAATCCACCGTCGGACAGCGTCCCCAGTTCAGGGAAATCGCCCGCCTGCGCGGCGCGGGCGGCAGAGCGAAACTCATCGTAGGCGACGATGCCGAAACCGCCCTGTTCTTCGCCCGCCGCCGGGTCCCAGCGGATATTGCCCAGTTCCATGTCGGTCTGATCCGCCACTTCTTCGAGGGTCGCGCCGCCAGCCAGCAGGTCGTCGATATCCTCGCGCGCGGCATCGATGCGGCGGCGTGCGGCGTCGATACCCGCCTCGGCGACCAGATCGTCGCGCACATCCTCGAGCGGCACTTCGGTCGCGTCGAGAACCGCATTGACCCGATAGATCGCTGGCCCCAACGGCGTTTCGACCGGCCCGGCCAGCCCGGGCTGTTCCAGCGCGAACAGCGCGTCGGCGATAACCGGGTCCAGCCCATCGCGCGACAACTCGCCCTGATCCACGTCTTCCAGCGTCAACCCGCGTTCCTCGACCAGCGCATCGAAGGTCGTCGTCCCGGATTCGATCGCAGCGAGGGCGTCGGTCGCGGCCTGCATGTCGGCAAAGGCCAGACGTTCGGCCAGCACGCGTTGCGGTTGCCGATAGTCTGCGGCACGATCTTCATAAAGCTGTCGCAGTTGATCTTCGTCGATCTGGATGTTGTCCACGACGCTGTCCGGGGTCATCCAGACATAGGTGATGGCCCGCAATTCGGGGGTTTCGAACCGCGTCGGATCGGCGTCGTAGAACGCCGTCAGGTCGGCTTCGGTCGGGGCCAGGTCGCCGCCCGGAAGATCCTGTACCGTAACGGTGGCCAGCGTGACATCGCGGCTTTCGGCGATCCAGCGGGCGATGGCGTCGACATAGGTTGCGGGCACTTCGACGCCTCCGGCGACTGCCCCCTGCAACAGCTCGCGCGCGGCTTCATCGCGGATATCCTCTTCGTAGCCAGATTCGTTCAGGCCCGCGCTCTGAAGTGCGAAGCGATAGCCTTCGCGGTCGAAGCCGCCCCCCACGCCGCTGAATGCGGGGTTTTCGCGAATCCGTTTGGCCACGGCTTGATCGCCCACAGATATGCCGATGCGATCAGCCTCGGATTCCAGCGCGGCGGCTGCCAGAAGGCGTTCCATGACATTGCGGTCCAGGCCGAACAGCTGCATCTGCTGGAGCGTCAGGCGCTGGCCGGTGTCCTGTTGCAGGCGATTGATCTCGAATTGCAGTGCGTTGGCGTATTCCTGCACGGTAATTTCCCGGTCACCGACGCTTGCCACTGTCGAGAGCGAGCTGCCGAAGCCACCGATCCCGAAGCCACCGAGGGCAAGGATAAGCAGGCCCAGAATGACCCACATGATCGTGTTCGATGTCTTCCTGCGACGTTTCTCGGCCATGTGGCTTGCCCCCTGCGATACGGTCGGGGAGTGATAGGATGCGGGCCAGCCGGGGGCAAGCGCGTCCGGTCGTCGGGTCAGAGCCCGCTTTGCGCCACCTCGTCCAGCCGGTTGAACAGCGTGGCAATTCCATCTGCGTCCGCATTGGCAAAGGCGATCCGCAGGCTGCGTTCGGCCCGTCCGCTGCCACCGTCGCTGCGCAGGGGTCCGAACATCGTGCCGGGCAGAAGCAGCAGCGCGGCGCGGTCGACCAGTGCGCGGGCAACCCGGTCCGACGGCAGGTCGAAAGGGTGCATGACATAGGCGAAATAGGCCCCGCAGCCAAGCAGGGGCCAATCGGCCCGATGCGCGAACCCGTCTTTGATCGCGGTGCGTCGGCGCAGGATTTCGCGGCGTTCCCCCGCCAGCCAGTCGCCAAGGTTCTCCATCCCCCAGAGCGCGGCGCGCTGACCCAGCCCGGTCGGGCAGATCGCCACGGAATCGAGCCACTTCTCGACCTCGCGCAGCCGGGATGGTGCGGCAAGGATGGCCCCGACCCGGTGCCCGGTCAGGCGATAGGCCTTGGAAAAGGAATAAAGCTGGATCAGCGTGTCGTCCCAGTCAGGGTCCGTGAACAATGCATGCGGCGCGCCATCGACCGCGTGAAAATCGCGGTAGGTCTCGTCCAGGATCAGGGCGATGCCGCGCGTGCGGGCCAGATCGCGGAAGGCCGCCATCAGGTCGGCGGGGTATTCGACGCCACCGGGATTGTTGGGGCTTATCAAAATGATGGCACGAGTTCTGTCGTCGATCAGCGCGGCAGCGGCAGAGGGGTCGGGCAGGAGGTCGTCGCCTGTGTCAAGGATACGCGCATCGACGCCCACGGTATCCAGCCACATCTTGTGGTTGAAGTAATACGGCACCGGCAGAATCACGTTGTCGCCGTCCCGCGCCAGGGTAGCGATGGCGGCCGCGAAGGCCTGATTGCAACCAGAGGTGATGGCGACCTGATCGGCACGGACCGTGCCGCCGTAGTCACGCGTCCAGTTGGCGGCAACCCGGTCGCGCAGGGCGGGAAGGCCCAGGACATCGCCATACATATGGGCCGCCGGATCGGTCATCACGATGTCGGCCATGGCCTGTCGCAGCGGTGCGGGCGGCGGATCGGCGGGTGCGGCCTGGCTGAGGTTCAGAAGCGGGCGGTCCGGCGTGAAGGTGGCGTCCGCGATCCAGCGCCGCGCCTCCATCACGGGCGGCGGGATCGTGGCGGCAAGGTTCGGGTTCAGATTGGGCATATGCGCCCTCCGGTGCAGACGTTCGGTCAGGCAACAGGCGTAGCGGGGCAGACGGGGATCGGCAATGCGGGGAACGGCAATGTGGGGGGACAAGTGCAATGCGACAACAGGAGAGATTTTACCGCTTTGCCCCATGCTTTTGGTGTGACTGTGGCACAGGGCGGGCAGTCGGTATGGAGTCCTGTTGTAACGATGGCGACCCGCCCTCCTCTCAGATGCACCGACAGGATGGCGTCTGTTCGAGTGGGATGATTCTCGCCTTGCCCGAAGTCTGAGCCGCGATTTCGACCTGGGTCCCGTCGCATCCGATCGTGTCGGTTGGCGGCAACGCCGGTTTCGCCAGTTATCTCTCGGCGATTGACCGCCTGACGCGGGCCGTGTCAGACCCTCGGCACGACATCGGCCTGAGGAAACCGCAGCCCATGATGGAAGATACCCTGGAGGCCGAGGAATCCGGCCCGTTCGGCGCGCCCCTGTTCGATGGACCCCAGGCGCGAGCGCTGCGCCGGGTCGGGGTGATCGACGTGGGCTCGAATTCGGTCCGGCTGGTGGTGTTCGACGGGGCGGCCCGCTCGCCCGCGTATTTTTATAACGAGAAGATCCTCTGCGGTCTGGGCGCGGGCCTGTCGGAGAGCGGTCGTCTGAATCCCGAAGGCCGGGTGCGTGCGCTGGCCGCGCTGAAACGCTTCGCAATCCTTGCACGCGGCATGGAGGTCAATTCGTTGACCGCCGTGGCCACCGCCGCCGTCCGTGAAGCCGAGGATGGCCAGGCGTTCGAGTCGGAGGTCAAGTCCGAGACCGGCCTGAAGCTCTGGGTGATTGACGGCAAGGAGGAGGCGCGCTTGTCGGGGCAGGGGGTCCTGCTGGGCTGGCCCGAAGCCGAAGGCCTGATGTGCGACATAGGTGGCAGCAGCATGGAACTGGCCGAACTCAAAGGCGGCAGCGTGGGCGCGACGGTGTCGGGCAAACTGGGGCCGCTCAAGTTGCAGGGCATCAAGGGCAAGGGCGCGCGCCGCAGCGAGATCGACGCAGGTATCGCCGCCATGGCCAAACAGTTGGGCCAGGAGAGATACGACAAGATATATCTCGTCGGCGGCAGTTGGCGCGCCATCGCGCGGGTCGATATGGAACGGCGGAATTATCCGCTGCACGTCCTGCATGAATACAAGATGACCCCCAAGGATCTGCGCGCGACGCTGGATTTCATCGCGTCCGAGGATATATCCGACCTGGGCAAACGCACCGGCACCAGTTCCGCCCGGATGTCGCTGGTTCCGATTGCCGGCGAGGTGCTGGACCGCGTGGTCAAGACGTTCCGGCCCAAGGAGATCGCGATCTCCAGCTATGGCATCCGCGAGGGGCTTCTCTACGAACAGATGCCCGATGTGCTGCGCGCCCGTGATCCGCTGATCGAATCCTGTCGTGCGTCCGAGGCTGCCTATGCCCGCCTGCCGGGGTTCGGTTGCATCCTCTATCGGTTCCTGCATCCGCTGTTCGCGCGGGTACCGGACCGCCGCCGCCGCCTGATCCGGGCCTGTTGCCTGCTGCACGACGTCAGTTGGCGGGCGCATCCCGATTACCGCGCCGAAATCTGCTTCGACAACGCCACCCGCGCCAACCTCGGCGGGCTGACCCATTCCGAACGGGTCTACATGGGTCTGGCCCTGCTGCATCGTTACCGCAACAAACGCGAGGGCACCCCGTTCGAGGCGCTGGCCCCGCTTTTGGGCGAGGCGGACACCAATCAGGCGGAAGTCGTCGGCAAGGCGATGCGCTTCGGGGCGATGTTCTCGGCCCAGGACCCGGCTCTGATGGGGGAGCTGAAGCTGTATCCCAAGAAGGGCATTCTGCAACTGTCGCTGCCCAAGGGCGATGGCGAGGCCCTGTTCGGCGAAGTGGCCGAGGCGCGGTTCAAGTCGCTGGCCTCAAGTCTTGGGGTTGAAGGACGGGTGCGGGTTATCAAACGCTGACAGGCAAGGCGCGTCTTGCCCCCATGCGCAGGCGTTGGTAGCGCAGGTCAAACTTTTGCCGCGCCGTCCCGGAGCCCTGTCATGCGTCTCAGCCGCTATTTCCTGCCCGTCCTGAAAGAGACGCCCTCCGAGGCGCAGATCGTCAGTCATCGCCTGATGTTGCGCGCGGGCATGATCAAGCAGTCCGCTGCGGGCATCTATTCATGGCTTCCGCTGGGCTATCGCGTTCTGAAACGCATCGAACAGATCGTCCATGAGGAGCAGCAGCGCGCGGGCCACATCCCGATGCTGATGCCGACGCTGCAATCCGCCGACCTCTGGCGCGAATCCGGGCGTTACGACGCCTATGGCCCGGAAATGCTGCGTTTCACCGACCGGCAGGACCGCGAGATGCTCTACGGTCCCACCAACGAGGAATTGATTACCGATATCGTCCGCTCGAACGTCGCCAGCTACAAGGATTTGCCGCTGACGCTCTACCATATCCAGTGGAAGTTCCGCGACGAGATGCGCCCGCGCTTCGGCGTCATGCGCGGTCGCGAATTCCTGATGAAGGACGGCTATAACTTCGATCTGACCCGGGCCGACGCGATGCATGCCTACAACCGCCATCTGGTCAGCTATCTGCGCACCTACGAGCGGATGGGCCTGCAGGCGATCCCGATGCGTGCCGATTCCGGACCGATCGGCGGCGATGACACCCATGAATTCCTGGTATTGGCCGACACGGGCGAATCCGAGGTGTTCTACGACAGCAATGTCACCGAGATTTCGCTGGGCCAGCGCGACATCGACTACGACGACGTGGGTCAATGCGCCAAGGTGATGGAAGAATTCACCACGCTGTACGCCCGCACTGACGAAACCCACGACGAGGCTGAATTCACCAAGGTCCCCGAAGATCGCCGCCGGTCCGCGCGCGGCATCGAAGTCGGGCAGATCTTCTATTTCGGGACCAAGTATTCCGATGCGCTGGGCGCCAGGGTTCAGGGCCCCGACGGCAAGCCCACGGCGCTGCACATGGGGTCGCACGGCATCGGCGTCAGTCGGCTTGTCGGCGCGATCATCGAAGCCAGCCACGATGACAAGGGTATCATCTGGCCCGAAGGCGTGACGCCGTTCCACGTCGGCATCGTCAACCTCAAGCAGGATGACCCGGCCACCGATTCCGCCTGCGAAGGCATCTACAAGGAGTTGGAGTCGCAGGGCCTGACCGCGCTCTACGACGACCGCAAGGATCGGGCGGGCGCAAAGTTCGCGACCATGGACCTGATCGGCCTGCCGTGGCGGATCACCGTCGGCCCGCGCGGGCTGGCGAACGGTCTGGTGGAGCTGACGTCGCGCCGCACCGGCGAGACCGAGGAAGTGACGCCGCAGGCCGCCATTGCGCGTCTGAAAGACATCTACGCGCCGCACCTTTGATCCGCCCTTAACCCAACGCAGCCGGAGCCATCCCCATGTTCAGCCGTTTCGAATGGATGATCGCCTGGCGCTATCTGCGCGCGCGCCGGTCCGAGGGCGGCATCTCGGTAATGACGTGGATCAGCCTTGTCGGCATCGCGCTGGCGGTCTTCGCCCTGATCGCGACGCTGGCTGTGCGGTCCGGCTTTCGCTACGAATTCGTCGACACGATTGTTGGTGCCAACCCCCATGCCACGATCCGTCCCTATGGCGAGGCGCAGCCCAACGGCATGCTCACCGGCACCACGCCCGATTATGATGCGCTGGCCGACAGTCTGGCCCAGGTACCGGGCGTGACCCACGCCGTGCCGGTGGTGACGGGGCAGGTCATGGCCTCGGCCAACGGCGCGAACACCGGCGCACAGGTCATCGGCATCCGGCCCGGCGATCTGGCCGACATTCCGCGCGTCCAGGCTCCCGAACAATCGCAGGGCGACATCGCGGCTTTCGGTGTGGACGAAGGACAGGGCATCGCCATCGGCTGGTATCTGGCCGACACGCTGGGTGTGCGCGCGGGCGACCGCATTCGCCTGATTTCGCCGGACGGCCAGAAGACGCCGTTCGGGACCAGCCCGCGGGTAAAATCCTATCTCGTGTCCTATGTCTTTCAGGTCGGACGCTACGACATCGACCTGACCCGTATCTACATGCCGTTCTCCGAGGCGCAGACCTATTTCAACCGCGAGGGCGTCGCGGATGAAATCCAGGTCTCGATCACCGACCCCGAGGCGGTGGACGCACTCAGCCCCTCGCTTCTCGCCGCGGTCGGATCGGACGGCTGGGTCTGGACGTGGCGCGACAGTGCGGGCGGATTCCTGCGCGCGCTCCAGATGGAGGACAACATCATGTTCGTCATCCTTTCGATCCTCGTGCTGATCGCGACGCTGAACATCACCTCCGGCCTTGTGATGCTGGTCAAGAACAAGGGCCGCGATATCGGCATCCTGCGCACCATGGGCCTGACCGAAGGCACCATCCTGCGCGTGTTCTTCCTGTGCGGCGCGGGCATCGGTGTCATCGGCACCGTGATCGGGGTGGTCCTCGGTTGCCTTTTCGCGCTCTATATCGATCCGATCTTCAGCTTCGTGAACTGGGTCGCGGGGGGCGGTGTCTGGGACCCCTCCGTGCGTTTCATCTCTGCCTTGCCCGCCCGTTTGGAACTGGGAGACGTGCTGTCCGCCGTGGCCCTGTCCCTGACACTGTCGTTCATCGTGACGATCTTTCCGGCGCGCCGTGCCGCCCGCATGAACCCGGTCGAGGCGCTCCGCTATGAGTGAGACGCTCAGGCTGACCGGCATCCGGAAAGGCTACCATCTGGGTAAGCCCAGCGAGATCCGCGTGTTGAACGGCGTCGATCTGACCCTGAACGCGGGCGAGGTCGTGGCTCTCGTCGCACCGTCCGGCGCGGGCAAATCGACGCTTCTGCATATCGCAGGGCTTCTGGACACGCCTGATGACGGCGCTGTTACCATGGGCGGCACCGACCTCACGGGCGCATCCGACCGCTTGCGGACGCGGGCCAGACGAGACCGCATCGGTTTCATCTATCAGTTTCATCACTTGCTGCCCGAATTCACGGCTGCCGAGAATATCATTCTGCCGCAACTGGCCAACGGAGTATCGGCCCGTGCCGCCCGCTCCCGTGCCGAGGATCTGCTGGGCCGGGTCGGCCTGTCACACCGGGCGGACCATCGCCCCGCCGAAATGTCGGGCGGCGAACAGCAGCGCACCGCCTTCTGTCGCGCGCTGGCCAACGGGCCGGGCCTGCTGCTGGCGGATGAGCCGACGGGCAACCTCGATCCCGGAACGTCCGACACGGTGTTCGCAGCCTTGTTGACGCTGGTGCGGGAGACGGGGATGGCCGCGCTGATCGCGACTCACAATCTGGAGCTTGCGGGTCGCATGGATCGCGTGCTGCGGCTGGACGGCGGGCGCCTGGCCTAGGGATTATTTATTCAGGAAAGCCGCGATCTGGTCGAAGACGCGGTTCCGCGTCTCGGGCGTCTCCATCAGCACTTCGTGGCGCGCGCCCTCGATCATTTCCAACTGGCTGTTGGGCCAGGAACCCATGCGAACATGGATCGAATCGTCGGATACGATGCCCTCGTCCGTGCCCAGAAACGTCAGGCAGGGCACCTTCGGCGCCGCCTCGCGCGCAGTGGTGTGCATCTCGCGGAACGCGGCCCAGATCCAGGCCAGCGACGGGCCGCCCAGGGCCAGTTCGGGATGCGCGGCAAGCTGACGTTTCATCCAGGCGAACATCTCGGGGTCGGTGGTCAGCAGATTGTCATCGAAGGGTGCGTCTATCGGGTCCGCGATCTTTCCCGACCCCGGAGCCGCGCGTTGTCCCAGACCGATGAGCGATGCCATCGCCGACACCCCCCATCCGACCGCGCGGCGGTGGGGCGAAAGTTTCAGACCCCACATCGGGGCAGAGAACACGGCTTTTTCGAAAGTGTCGGTTCTCATCAGAGTGCGCAGCCCGATCAAGCCACCCATCGAATGTCCCAGAATGTGCCAGGGCCGAGGAAGGTTCAGCGCGGCACAAAGTTCAAGTAATGCATCAACGTCACGCTGAAAGTAATTGAAATTATTCACATGACCAATGTTTTTGTCGTGCTCGGGTCGCGGCGAAAGACCTTGACCGCGCCAGTCGATCGCAACGCTGGCATAACCGCGCGCCTGCATCTCGCGTGCTGCATCGGAATATTTTTCGACATATTCGGTGCGCCCTGGACACATGACCAGGGTGCCGCGCGACCCATCCTGCCAGACCGCGACCCGAAGGCGGATGCCATCCGACGTCGTGGCCCACACGGCCCGCCCCTCGACCGGGCCGCGGGCGACATCGGCGTGATAAGGGGCCGCCGGATAAGGGATCGCGCCATCGGCCATCGTATCGGCCACAGTCAGGACAGCGCCGTGCCCAGCTTCATCGCCTGCCCCATGTCGCCATCGACCGACAGCTTGCCGGTCATGAAAGCCGACGTCGGGTTCACATCGCCGTCAAGGATGCCCTTGAACGTCTCGGCATCGGCGGTCATCGTGCATTCGGCGTCGCCGTCCCCGGCACGCACGCCATCGGAATCGAGCATGATTGCGCCTTCGTTTTCGATCACGAACTTGACGCTGCCGTCGAAGATGCCAATCTTTGTGGAAAGCTGCGTGACGGCCTCGTTGATGATGTCGCTCATGGAATCCTCTTATTCTGATCGCCGATATGGCGGGATTGGGTCGTGGACAGGATGATTGACCAGCGCGTCACTCTCAAGGCCCTCGCAGTCGCGGTGCTGTGTAGTTACGCCACGTATTCCGTTGCGCAAGGGCTTGGCGACACCCCCGGACCCGAGACCCCGTCCGAGATCGCCCCGCTCGAGGCTGATCCGCAGATCCTGCTGAATCGGCTCGGAACCCTTACGGGCGAAGGCGATGCGGGCGAGGCGACCCGTCTGGCCAATGAAATTCAGGAACGCTGGACCCATACGGGCAGCGCCACGCTGGACCTGCTCCTGCAACGGGGGATCGACGCGATGCAGGACGGCGATTTCGTCCGCGCCATCGCGCATCTGACTGCTTTGACCGATCATGCGCCCGAATTCGCCGAGGGCTGGAACCAGCGGGCGACCGCGTTTTTCCTGACCGACCGATACGGCGAGGCGCTGTCGGATATCGAGCAGGTCCTGATTCTCGAACCGCGTCATTTCGGCGCTCTGGCGGGCCTGGGGATCATCCTCGAAGAGCTTGGCGATGAGCAGGGGGCACTCCGGGCCTTCCGTGCCGCGCAACAGATTTTTCCGGCCGAGGAAAACGTCAACAGATCCGTCGAGCGCCTTGAAGCCGCGACCGGAGGTCGGACCCTCTGATGGACAGCCCTCTCGGGCGGGTAACGGCGGTCCTCGGACCGACGAATACCGGCAAGACTCACTATGCCATCGAGCGGATGCTGGCACATCGTACTGGCATCATCGGCCTGCCGCTGCGCCTTCTGGCGCGCGAGGTCTATGATCGCATCGTTGCGGCACGGGGTCCTTCGGTCGTGGCGCTTGTCACCGGCGAGGAACGGATCGTGCCGCCACGTGCCGCCTACTGGGTCTGCACGGTCGAGGCGATGCCGCAGGGGATGGGCGCCGACTTCGTTGCCATCGACGAAATCCAGCTCTGCGCCGACCCGGAGCGCGGCCATGTCTTCACTGACCGTCTGCTGAACATGCGCGGCCTGCACGAGACGTTGTTCATGGGGTCCGATACGATGCGGCCCTCGATCGCGGCGCTTATCCCCAAGGTGCAGTTCGCACGGCGCGAACGATTCAGCGATCTGACCTATACAGGTTCGAAAAAGATAAGTCGCATGCCGGGCAGAACCGCAATTGTCGGATTTAGTGTCGACAATGTGTATGCCATTGCGGAACTCCTGCGCCGTCAAAAGGGCGGTGCAGCGGTCGTCATGGGGGCGCTTTCGCCCAGAACGCGCAACGCGCAGGTCGAGATGTATCAAAATGGCGACGTCGATTACCTCGTCGCCACCGACGCCATCGGCATGGGCCTGAACCTCGACATCAGGCATGTTGCCTTCTCGGCCACGTCCAAATTCGACGGCCAGCGCATTCGACCCCTGATGCCGCATGAACTGGCGCAGATCGCCGGACGCGCCGGGCGCTATATGCAGCCCGGCACTTTTGGCGTGACCGGCGAAGCTTCGCCGCTGGAGGACGGGCTGGTCGAGGCCATTCAATCTCACACCTTCAAACCCATCGACCGCCTGATGTGGCGCAATGATCGTCTGGATTTCGGCAGCCCCGAAGCGCTCATCGCCTCTCTGGAAGCGCCCAGCACCGAACTTCAGCTGACGAAGGGGCGCGAGGCGGATGACCTGTCGTCGCTCAAAACCTTGAATCAGCTGGAAACCGTTGCCGTCCGCCTGCGCGATGCCCGCGATGTGAAACTGTTGTGGGAAGTCTGCCGCATCCCCGATTTCCAGGGCATCAGCCACGGCGAGCATACGACCATGCTGGCGCGCATCTTCGGATTTCTGCACGAACGGGGTCGTGTCGACGGCGATTGGTTCGCCCGACAGGTTAAACGCATCGACCGAACCGACGGCGACATCGACATGTTGTCCAAACGATTGGCGTATATCCGCACATGGACGTATGTTGCGCAGCGAAAGGGCTGGGTGGACAACGATGCGCATTGGCGCGATGCCACGCGGGCGATAGAAGACCGTCTGTCGGACGCGCTCCACCAGGCGTTGACCAATCGGTTCGTCGACCGGCGAACTTCGGTGCTGCTGCGGCGGCTGAAGATGAAGGAGGGCCTGTTGGCCGACATCAACGACAAAGGTGAAGTCACCGTCGAGGGCGAGACGCTGGGTCGTCTCGAAGGCTTTCGATTCCATCAGACCGGAACCGCGTCCCCGGACGAGGCCAGAACCGTGCGGCAGGCCGCGACCCAGGCGTTGCGGCCCGAATTCCACCTCCGCGCAGACCGTTTCTACAATGCGCCCGATACCGAGATGGATTTCACCGAGCAGGGTGGCCTGATGTGGGGCGATCAGGCCGTCGGCAAGCTGGTCAAGGGGGCCGAGCCGCTCAGGCCTGGTGTCGAAGCCTTCGTCGATGACGAGGCCGGGCCGGAGGTCATGCAAAAGGTCACGCGCCGGTTGCAGCACTTCATCGACCGCAAGGTCGCCGCCGCGATGGACCCGCTCATGGCGATGTCCCGTGACGAGACGCTGACCGGACTGGCGCGCGGGTTCGCGTTCCGGATGCTTGAATCCTTTGGTGTCCTGCCCCGTGCCGACGTCGCGCAGGAGGTGAAGGACCTGGATCAGGATGCCCGCGGGCAACTGCGCAAGCATGGCGTCCGCTTTGGCCAATTCACCATTTTCCAGCAATTGCTGCTCAAGCCCGCGCCGACGCGTCTGCGGCTTGTGCTTTGGGCGCTGGTGCAGGATTTGCAGGAATTCCCCGAAGCGCCCCCGCCCGGTCTGGTCACCGTGCCCGCCGCCGCTGGTGCGCCGCAGGGTTATTACACGATGGCCGGTTACCGGCAGGCCGGTGCGCGGGCGATCCGCATCGACATGCTGGAGCGGTTGGCCGACCTGCTGCGTCCTGCCGATTCGCGCGGCGGCTTCGAGGCGACACCCGACATGCTGTCGATCACCGGCATGACGCTGGAGCAGTTTTCCGACCTGATGGGCGGTCTGGGTTATAATGCCGAAAAGGGTGAGCGACCGAAGGTAAAGCCGGTCTCCGCCAAGTCCGACACGCCGGACGAGCCGACGAAAACGCCGCAGGAAACTCCGGTGCAGGAGCCTGCGGAAACTCCGCCCGCACCGCCGACCGAGGTGCCTGGCGAGACGCCTGCCGAAACTCCGGTCATCGACCCGCCGGAAGGCCCGGCGACGCCTCCAACCGAAGTGCCGCCTGAAATGTCGGGCCAGACCGACGCCGCCGCACCCGCCGCTGATGCACCCGAACTCGAGGTTTTCTATACCTTTACCTGGGCACCGCGCCGCCAGAACAATCGCGGTCCGCGTAAAGATCAGGGGCGCGATCAGGCCCGTGAGGGCGACCGGCCTGCCCGGAAGGGTGGAAAGCCGCAGGGCAAAGGTGGCGGGCGGCGTGAGGGCGGCAAAGGCAAACCCGCATGTGATCGCGGGCCCAAAACTTATGAAGCCAAACCCAAACGCGACAAGCCCATCGACCCCGACAATCCCTTCGCGGCGCTTGCCGCACTTAAGGACAAATGACCGGACAGTCCGAAGACCCCGCGCCGAAGCAGCGGCTGGATAAGTGGCTGTGGCAGGCGCGGTTCTACAAGACGCGCACCCTGGCCGCTCGAACGGTGAGCGATGGGCGGGTGAGGGTAAATGGCGAAAAAGTCGGCAAACCCGCCTTGCCGGTCGTGCCGGGCGATACGTTGACCTTCACGGCAGGCGACCGCATCCGCGTGGTCGAAATCGTGGCACTGGCCATGCGTCGGGGCCCCGCATCCGAAGCGCAGGCCCTTTATACCGATCACTCTCCCAAACCCGTGCCGCGTGTCGGTCCGCGTCCCACAGGGCGCGACCGGCGGCGCATGGATGCCGCGCGCGACGATGAGACGCACCGACAGTGACGCGGCGGTAATACCGACGTAATACCTTGGTTGGCCCTGTCGTAATACCGCATCTGCCACCCCATATCGCAGGTAAGTCACAGCCCCGTCAGCCCCGCTTGAACCCCCCGGATGGGGGGGCTAGACGGATTCGACCCGAATAAGGACACGTTTCATGACCTATATCGTCAATGACGCCTGCATCGAATGCAAATATACCGACTGCGTCGAGGTCTGCCCCGTGGATTGTTTCTACGAGGGTGAGAACATGCTGGTCATCCATCCTGACGAATGCATCGACTGCGGCGTCTGCGAGCCGGAATGCCCCGCCGATGCGATCCGTCCCGACACCGAGCCGGATATGGAGAAGTGGGTTGAATTCAATCGTAAATATTCCGAACTTTGGCCTGTCATCATTACCAAGAAGGACCCTCTGCCGAATGCCGAGGAGATGGACGGCAAGCCAGGCAAGATAAAGTTGTTTTCGGAAGCCCCCGGCGAGGGCGGCTGAAGTTCTGATTCAAGCGCGGCCAGATGGGTCAGCGTGCATGACACTTTCGCGGTGCCTGTTTTTGTGGTATGGTCGTCGACATAGCGGGGGATTTTCCTTCGCATTTTCCACTGTGTCCGACCCCCAAAAACACGCAACTGCGTCAGGGCCGACATCAAATTGCATATGACCTGACCTACGGGCTTGCCCGTGGCCGGTGGTTTTTGCCTGTAAAACCAGGCCGATGCGCGAATTGAGACATCGAAAGGATGCCCATGTCCAAGAAGCTCGACTTTAGCCCGAATGATTTCGTCGTCTATCCTGCCCACGGCGTAGGTCAGATCGTCTCCGTGGAAAAACAGGAGGTTGCTGGCCTTGAGCTGGAATTGTTCGTCATCAATTTCGTAAAGGACAAGATGACGCTGCGGGTTCCGACGCACAAGGCGACCGACGTTGGCATGCGTTCGCTGTCGTCACCCGAAGTTGTGGCGAAGGCCATGACCACGCTCAAGGGCAAGGCCCGCGTCAAGCGTGCGATGTGGTCGCGCCGGGCACAGGAATACGAAGCCAAGATCAACTCCGGCGACCTGATCGCCATCGCGGAGGTCGTCCGCGATCTGCACCGCAACGATGAACAGCGCGAACAGTCCTATTCCGAGCGTCAGCTTTACGAAGCTGCGCTGGATCGCCTGACCCGCGAACTTGCCGCCGTGAATGCCGACATGGACGAGGACGGGGCGCTCAAAGCTGTCGATGAAGTGCTTTCGGCACGCGTTGCGGCCGCATAAGATCGTTCATATACAGTATCTTGAAAGCTGAAAGGCGTCCTTCGGGGCGCCTTTCCCGCGTCAGGTCCACCATTCATCGATACGCGCGATATCACTGTCTGACCAACCGAAATGATGCGCAAATTCGTGAACCGTGACATGCGCCACCAAAGCTTCCAGCGTGACGTCCCCGCGCGCCGCCCATTCATCCAGAATCGGGCGACGGAACAGAAAGATTGTCGAGGGCGGGTCGGGATAGTCCACCGACCGCTGGGTCAGGGCGACGCCCTCGTAAAGTCCGGTCAGATTATAGGCGTCCTCGATCTCCATCTCATCCAGCAGATTATCCGACGGCCAATCCTCCACCGACAGCCTGACATCGGCTGCCAGGCCCGCGAAGGGCGAAGGAAACGCGGCGCGCGTCGCCTCGGCGATCTTGCGCAGATCCTCGATATCGGGAGCGATCATGCGATCACGCGCATTCCGTAAGGCGTGTCGATCCGCGCCGTTATTCGCCGGGGACCGACCGTGACCGTGATTCGCGGATCGTCTGTCAGGTCGGCGATACACGCCGCCAGCCCTTCGTCGGGGTGCGTCAGCGTCAGCTCCGCAAGGTGCAAACCGCTGTCCGGAAACGTCGGTGCCGGGCTGTCCCATTGGATCAAGGCAGGAAAACATCCGTCGTACGGCAGAATTCCGTCGTCGGGCACTGCCATGCGCCAGCGGAATGCGCCGCGCGCGAATGACAGTGGACGACCGGCCTGCGGCAGGCGATCGACAAGCGCATCCAGATCGTCGGTCCGCAAGATCCAGTTACCGATCCGGGGCAGTCCGGCACGGCGATCCAGGTCGAACCAGCGCGGTCGATCCGGCGCAGCGGCATCAGGGTCAATCGCTATGACTTCGAAATACTCACCCGCCGCCAGACCGGACAGACGATTGTGCGTCGACATAAGCGCATGTTTGCCGCCCGGACCCATATGATGCCCCAGATGGGTCAAGACATGGGCCGCGCCGTCATCCAGCGTTGCGGCGGCGATGGCGAAGTGGTCAAAGTCTGTCATGGGGGACGACGCTAGTCTGACGGCGCAGAAGGCGCAATTGCGCAAGGAATGTCTTGCCGCCCGCGATGGAGTCGGGCCGTTGCGCCGTGCCATGGCGGGCACGCGCCTGTACGCGCGGCTCATGGGTCTGCGCGGACGAACCATCGCAGGCTATCTGCCGATCGGGTCCGAGGCCAACCCGACCCATGCGATGCGCGTTCTCGCCCGGGATAATCGTATTTGCGTTCCGGTCGTGACGGCGCGCGGTGCGCCGTTGCGATTCCGGGAATGGTGGCCCGATTGTCCGTTGGAGAAAGGCGCGTTCGGTGTGCCTGTCCCAACCGAGGGTGGCTGGCGTGTCCCGGATGTGCTGATCCTGCCGATGGTCGGGTTCGATGCGGGCGGCGGGCGGCTGGGCTATGGCGGGGGGTATTATGACCGAACGCTGGCGGGCATGGGTGATGCGCTGGCCGTCGGGTTTGCGCTTGAGGCGCAGCGGGTGGAGGCCATCCCGCAGGAGCGAACCGACATCACCCTGCCATACATCATCACCGATGCAGGGGTTTTCGGCGCGGACGGCACGGTGTAATCGGACGGCATCTCAAACCCTGAGGCCCGGATGACTGATACATTTGACCGCACCGTCAAGATCGCGCCGTCGATCCTCGCCGCCGATTTCGCCAATTTCGGAGCGGAGTGCGCGGCGGTCGAGAGGCAGGGGGCGGACTGGATTCACGTGGACGTCATGGACGGACATTTCGTGCCGAACATAACCTTCGGCCCGGCGATGTGCGCGGCGCTCCGGCCCCACATCAAGGGTGTAATGGACGTACATCTGATGATCGCGCCGATCGATCCCTATATCGACGCCTTTGCGCAGGCCGGTGCAGATATCATCACCGCCCATGTCGAAGCCGGACCGCATATCCATCGCACGCTTCAGGCGATCCGGGGCGCGGGCGCGAAAGCCGGATTGGCGTTGAACCCCGGCACGCCGGCATCGGCTGTTGCTTCCTTACTGGACGATGTCGACATGATCTGCGTGATGACCGTGAACCCCGGTTTCGGGGGGCAGAAATTCATACATTCACAGGTCGAGAAGATTCGCGATTTGCGTGCGATGATCGCAGACCGGCCGGTTCATATCGAGGTGGATGGCGGCGTTGATCCGGACACTGCCCCCTTGGTCGTGGCGGCCGGGGCGGATGTTCTGGTGGCCGGATCGGCGGTGTTTCGCGATGGTTCGGTCACAGACCCTGCACCCTATGGCCGTAACATAGCGGCGATCCGGACGGCTGCGGAACGCTGATAGCGCAATTGGCGTCAGATTGGGGCGGGAGCACTGTTCAGTGCTTGAAACCGGGCCACGGTCCCGGCCCTGTAGCGTGTTGCGGCGCGAGACTATCCGGCACTTCGGCCGTTTCGATGTGCACCGCGTCCACGGGCGTCAACGCTGCGACGGCAAGGATAGCCAGCAGCAGATAGGCCAGATGCATATTGCGGCGGCCGGGTGTTGTCTGTCCGATCATGGGCTGCCCTTTCAGAGCAATGTTCCATCAGGGATGGCGGGCTGAATGTCCGCCACCGGGGGCCAGGGCTTCGCCCCGACCGACTGCATCCCCTTTCAGAGGCGCAGAAAAAAGTCGTCGTTTCTTGTCCACCAATCCCGCAGATCCCCGAGTGTCACCGGGGCGTCGGATCGAGCACGGTCTATGTCCATACTCAGCAGGATGGCCAACCGTCTGGCCGTCTGCGCCTCGTCCGTGGGAGAGCCGCCTCTGCGGATGGCGGCGTCCATTTCGCGGGCAGCGGCGAGCAACGCGGTTTCCAATGTCCGGGCGGATATTTCAGGGTAAGCCACCGCAAGATCGCGTATCAGCGAACGAAAGGCAGTCGCATCATCGTGCAGCCGTTCCAGCACCAGATCGCGGAGTTCGTCTTCGGTCATCAATCCCTCGTGTGTTGTGAGAGATATGGCCGACAACCCTTAAAGGCGCGGTTAAGCGAGCTGGCGAGATGTCGAGATTGATGTCCTGATTTTAATCAAATTGACCTTTCAGGCGAAATGGACCGGCAGTCGCGCGCGCGCCTCGTGGGCGGCATAGGCCAGTTCCGACAGGCGCATGACGGTCAGGTAATCTCGGGCCGCATTCTCGAACGGATCACCTTCCGTCACTGCAGTCACGACATGAGATTGCAGGGCGTGAACGCAGTCGCCCGCGAAGTCCGGCCAGTCCTGCGTCGGCAACAGGACCTCGGATTCGCGGCTGCCGTGGGCGCGCAGGGACACGGTGCCGTTGCCGGTCAGCGTCAGCGTTCCCGCACTGCCTTCCAGAAGGGCGTCGCCGAAGGTGCGGCGGGTGTCGTCGGTGTCGAAATCCAGCAAACGGTTGCCATCGAAAACCGCGCGCGCGCCAGTGTCATAGTCCAGTATCAGATGCCCCGCATCCTCACCCCTGATCGCCGGGTTAAGGCGGCGCAGATCGGCGTAGACCCCATCGGGGTGCCCCAGGAGGTATCGAAAGGTGTCGATGTAATGCACTCCCGTCTCGTGGATCAGCAGGCGCGGCATGGTTTGGAAATACGGCTGACGCGCCAGATAGGCATCCGGCCCCTGACCATCGCCCGTGCGCAGACGGAACGTCAGGTTCAGCGGCCTGCCGATCCGGCCCGAGTCCAGCGCCGTCTTCATTGTCCGGAACCATGGCTGGAAACGGAAATTTTCGTGAATAATGAGCGGGACGTCCGCCGCTTCGGCCTGTGCCGTTACGGCCTCGGCCTCTTCCAGTGACTGGCAGAACGGCTTCTGGCAGATGATGGCGCGGGGTTTGTGGGGCAGGGCGGCGCGGATCGTGGCGGCATGCATCGGGGGCGGCCCGGCGATGTCGAGAATATCCAGCGCCTCGGCGGCCAGCATCGCGGTAGCATCGGGATAATCAGGGGACTTGGCCGGATCCCTGTCGCAGATCGCGACGAGTTCTACGCCTGCGATCCGTGTCCACGCGTTCCGGTGAAACTGCGCGAAGTACCCCGCGCCGACCATGCCGACCCTCAGCATCAGAGGCGCGCGATGACCGCTGCCGCCGCCCCCCTGGTGTCGAGCGTGCCCCCCAGATCGCCGGTCGTCTCGCCCGCCGCAAGACAGGCATCGACGGCGGACTGAACGCGCCTGGCATCCCCGATCATCT
>Ga0209634_1000360_pt1 | contig 35052 bp, 34 predicted proteins | sample LinPmetageLP40_FD_184043 | JGI IMG/M metagenome (GOLD analysis project Ga0209634, IMG submission 184043) | Marine viral communities from the Pacific Ocean - LP-40 (SPAdes) (version 2) | ecosystem: Environmental > Aquatic > Marine > Oceanic | place: Pacific Ocean | collected 2010-08-26 | reverse complement strand
CCTGGTCCACGTTTCGGAAATGAGCTGGACCAAGAAGAACGTCCACCCGGGCAAGATCGTCTCGACCTCGCAGGAAGTCGAAGTCATGGTCCTCGAAGTCGACAGCGAGAAGCGCCGCATCAGCCTCGGCCTCAAGCAGGCCCAGCGCAATCCGTGGGAAGAATTCGCGGACAAGCACCCGGTCGGCTCGAAGGTCGAAGGCGAAGTCAAGAACGCCACCGAATTCGGTCTGTTCATCGGTCTCGACGGCGACGTCGACGGCATGGTCCACATGTCGGACATCGCTTGGGGCATCTCGGGTGAAGACGCCCTGGCACTGCACCGCAAGGGCGAGCAGGTCGAAGCCGTCGTCCTCGATGTCGACACCGACAAGGAGCGCATCAGCCTCGGCATGAAGCAGCTCGAAAAGGGTGCACCGACCGAAGCCGGTGCCGCCGGTTCGGTCCGCAAGGGCGAAACCGTCACCGTCTCGATCCTCGAGGTACGCGATGGCGGCCTCGAAGTGCAGGTTGGCGAAGACGGCGCGACCGGCTTCATCAAGCGCAGCGATCTCGGCCGCGACCGCGACGAGCAGCGCCCCGAGCGCTTCCAGGTCGGCAGCAAGGTCGACGCGATGGTCACCGGCTTCGATCGTTCGAAGAAGCCCAACTTCTCGATCAAGGCGCGTCAGATCGCCGAAGAGAAGGAAGCCGTCCAGCAGTTCGGTTCGTCCGACTCGGGTGCCTCGCTCGGCGACATCCTCGGCGAAGCGCTGAAGAAGAAGGACGACTGACGGTAACAGGTTGGCGCCCGCGCAGCGGGCGCCTGCCGCACCGGCATCCCGGACCTGATCCGGGATCATGGGCGACAAGTCCCGCGGTGCCGTCAGCGATCCCGGTTTGCGCCGGGATGACGATCACAGGAAGGCCCGCTTGCGAGATCCGCAAGCGGGCCTTTCCTATATGGGGGAACCCGCCTAGGTTCCCCGTCATGCTCGAAGTTCACCAATTCCCGTGCCTGTCCGACAATTACGGTTTCCTGCTGCATGACCCCGCCAGCGGCGAAACCGCGGCGATCGATACTCCCGACGGGGCGGAATATCTGAAACAGGCCGGCGCCAAGGGCTGGCAGATCACGCAGATCTGGAATACGCACTGGCATCCCGACCATGCGGGCGGCAATGCGGCGATCGTGGATGCGACCGGAGCCACCGTCATCGCCCCGCAGGAAGTCGACAAGCTGAGCCCGATCGACCGCGTGGTCGGCAATGGCGACAGCGTGATGCTGGGCGATTGGCAGGCACGCGTGATCGATGTCTCGGGCCACACCAACGGCCATATCGCCTATCACATCGCCGAAGCGGACATGGCTTTCGTCGGCGACAGCGTCTTCGCACTCGGCTGCGGCCGCATGTTCGAAGGCGAAGCCGAGCAGTTCTGGAACAGCCTCGACCGGATCCGCCAGTTGCCCGCCGACACGCTGCTCTATTGCGCGCATGAATATACGCAGGCGAATGCCAAGTTCGCGCTGCATGCCGATCCGGACAATGCCGAACTGGCGCTCTATGCCGCGCGCATCGACGAACAACGCGCCAAGGGCGAACCCACCGTGCCGACCGTGTTGTCGCGCGAACTGGCCACCAACCCCTTCCTGCGGGCCGATGCGGACGCACTGCGCGATCGCTGGGGCGGGACCAGCCCGGCAGAGACCTTCGCCGCCCTGCGCGCCGCCAAGGACAGTTTCTGACCGCAATGCAGGCCGTCCTCGTCACCGCGCTTTCGCCCGACCTGTCGGGCGTCGCACTTGCCGAGGTGGAACGGCCCCGGGGCGAGGTCGTGGTCCGCATGCGCGCCGCCTCGCTCAACTATCCCGACCTGCTGATGACGCGCGGGGAATACCAGTTCAAACCCGAACCGCCCTTCATCGCGGGATTGGAAATGGCCGGCGAGGTCGTCGAAGCGGCGCCCGGCAGCGGCTTTGCCGTGGGCGACCGGGTGCGCGGAGGGGCCAAGACCGGCGCGTTCGCGGAATACGTCGCGCTCCCCGCGTCCGCGCTGCGCCATATGCCGGAAGGAATGGATTTCCGCGCTGCGGCGGCAATGGGCGCGGCCTATCACACTGCCTATGTCGCGCTGGTGGAAATCGGCGGCTTGCAGGCCGGCCAGACCGTGCTGGTGCATGGGGCAAGCGGGGGCGTGGGTCTTGCCGCCTGCGACCTCGCGCGCGCGCTGGGCGCCAGGGTCATCGCGGCATCGCACCGCGAGGACAAGCTCGAGATGCTGCGCGCGGTCGCCCGCCCCGACGCTGCCATCCTCAATACCGGGCGGTTCCGCGAAGACACTGCCCGCCTGACCGATGGCCGGCAGTGCGATCTCGTCTTCGACCCCGTGGGCGGAGACGTTTTCGATGAAAGCACGCGCTGCGTAACCTTCGGCGGGAAGCTGCTGGTGATCGGCTTCGTCTCCGGCCGCATTCCCGAAATCGCGGTCAATATCCCGCTGATCAAGGGGTTCTCGGTAGTGGGCATCCGCGCCGGCGAATATGCGAGGCGGTTTCCCGAGCGCGGCGAGCATGTCGCCCGCGCGATCGACACGCTGGCAAGCGAGGGACGGATTGCGCCGCATGTCGACTGCACGCTGCCGCTAACCTCATGGCGCGAAGCCTTCGAACGGATGGAGCGCGGCGACATCGTCGGCAAGCTGGTCCTCGAACCGTAGCCCCCGCTGGCACTGGCACCGCCCCAGGCTCTGGCGCCTCCTCCGAGACGCAGCACATACGAAAAGGGCGGCCCCGCAGGACCGCCCTCTCGAATGTCGCGGTGCCGCGAGCGGGATCAGATCCCGGCGATGACCTTGTCGGCCATCAGCCTGTCCGCTTCGGCATCGTGCTTGTCGGAAATCAGCGACCGGCTTGCTGCCGTCGCCACGCTGACCGCGCGGTTGCGCACGTCGGCCACTGCCTCGCGTTCGGCAGCGGCGATCTTGTCTTCCGCCATCCGCTTGCGGCGCTCGACCATGTCCTTGCTGTCGGCTTCGGCCTTCTCGAGGATCGCGTCGGCTTCATGACGGGCATTGGCCAGCATCGCTTCGGCGTCCTTTTCGGCCCCGGCGATCTTCCGCGCATATTCCTCGCGCAGCGTCTCGGCTTCGGCACGCAGCTGCTTGGCTTCTTCGAGCTGTTCCTTGATCGCAGCAATCTTGCCGTCGATCCCGCCGGCCAGCTTCTTGTGAACCTTGGCGCCGAAAAAGGCGAACAGGAGCAGGACCAGCATCGAGATCGAGACGATCTGGAAGGGCGCAAGCCCCCACAATTCGGGCTCGACGTGGACCGGTGCGCCGCCATTGCCATTCTCGACCAGGGTCTGGGCAGCTTCGGTGGCGAACACTTCGGGCGCTCCGGTTACGGGATTAGCCATGAGTCATCGCCTCCTTGACCGCCTTGGTGGCAACCGGCTTGGTCACCTTTACACCGGCCAGACGGCTGACGATGTCCTGAGCCGCTTCGGCAGCGACTGCCTCGACTTCGGTCAGCGCCGCCGTGCGTGCTTCGGCAATACGGTCTTCGGCTTCGGCCAGCTTCTTGTCGAGACGGGTCTGCGCCGCCTTGAGCTTCTTTTCGGACTTGGCGGCAGCCTCGTCCTTGGCCTTGGCCACGATCGCCTGCGCCGCGGCGCGGTTCTCGTTCTCGCGGACCCGCCAGGCCTCTTCCTGCTCGTCGGCTGCATCGCGCGCGGCCTTGGCCGCGCCGAGGTCGGCGGCGATCTGGCTGTCACGCTGGGCGACGGTTTCCATCACCTTCGGCACCATGCCGCGGCCGATGACGAAGAAAGTGATGCCGAAAAAGACCAGCAGCCAGAAGACCTGGCTGGACCATGTTTCGGCAAGCTGTGCGATCTGGGGCATGTCAGCTCTCGAAAGGCGGGTACGGTAAAATCACGGCACCGGCCGGACGCATATCCGGCCGGTGCAATATCGGTGGTCGTGCTTAGGCGACGAAGATCAGGATCATCGCGACGACGAACGCCAGCAGGCCGAGAAGTTCGGCAGCGGCGAAGCCGATGAACAGGCGGCCCTGCTGACCGTCGGCGGCGCCGGGGTTACGCAGTGCGCCTTCGAGATACTTGGCGAAGACATTGCCGACACCCAGCGAGGCGAGACCGGCACCAACAGCGGCGAGACCGGCTCCGAGCAGCTTTGCAGCTTCAGCTTCCATTTCAAACTCCTTTGGAAAAACGCTAAATTAAAACGATTAGTGAAGGTTCTCGGCGTCGTTGATGTACAGCGACGTCAAAAGGGCGAAAACATAAGCCTGAATGCCGGCTACGAGCAGTTCGAGCGCGCAGATGCCGATCATCAGGATAAAGCTGGGCAAACCGACCATCAGGCCGAAGGTGGCGCCGGCATTGGTCCCGTCGATCACGAAGCTCGACAGCACTTCGAGCAGAACGTGTCCGGCCATCATGGCCACGAACAGACGCAGGCCAAGGCTGAACGGGCGCACCATGAAGGAGATGAACTCGATCGGTGCAAGAATGGGGATCATCGGCAGCGGCGTGCCTTCGGGCACGAACAGCGAGAAGAAGTGCAACCCGTGCTTCCAGAAACCCACCAGCAGCACGATCGAGAAGCTGATGATCGCCAGCACGCCGGTGACGGTGAAGTGGCTGGTGAAGGTGAACGGGTGCAGGCCGAACACGCCCAGCGGCATCAGGCCGAGCAGGTTGGCGAAAAGGATGAACATGAACAGGCTGAAGACATAGGGCACATACTTGCGCCCTTCCTTGCCGATATTCGCTTCGAGCATGTCGTCGATGAACCCGGTGAAGGATTCGACGACCATCTGCCAGCGTCCGGGCACGAGTTCGCGCTTCATCCCGCCGAGCACGAAGAGGAACAGGACCACCGTGGTGATCAGCATCCACAGCGCGCTGTTGGTGAAGGCAATGTTGTAGCCTGCGATTTCCCAGCCGCCCGAACCGGCAAGCGGCTCGATCGTGAACTGGTACATCGGGTCGACTTTGGCCTGTTCGGCTGCCACGTCTCTTACGTCCCTAAATCCTGTAACGAACACCCCGTAACCCCCTCGGTTCGGGGATTATTCACCGGGGCGCCGGTTTGCCGCGCGGATAACGTTCCTGAAGGCCACGACTATTCCGAGGAACAGCCCGACCAACAGACCCCACGGGTTGGTATCGGTAAAGAAGCCGATGGCATAACCGATCACCGCACCGCCAAGGAGCCCGCCAAGAAGATCCGCCAGGACCCGGTTTCCGCTGCGATAATTCGCATCGGCACCCGAAGCCTGAGGACGGTTGCGTTCCTCTTCGCGCTGCTGGGCGGCTGCAAGCCGCGCCTCCAGCGCGTCGATCCGCGCATCCTCCTTAACAGGTTCCCGTGCGGGTTCGTCGTTGCTCATGCCTTGCTCCTTTAAGGGGGTTGCGCGGCACGGGCACGGACTTGCCCGCCGAGGGCGTCGCCCCCTTAGAAGGGGGGTGTTGGCGAGTCAACACGGACCGGCGCGTGCTGTGCATCCAAGGTCGGGAAAATCGAAACAGGCCGAGCAGCATGGCCCGCCGGCGTTCACAAATCCGCCCAACCGGCGGTCGGGCCTAAGGGTCAGGGACAGCGCGGGTCGCGCAGGGGAGCGGCCGAAGTGCGCGTCTGCCAGCTGCCGTCGGGCGCCTGGTATTTCTCGCCAACTGCCGTTGCGAGGATGGCCTGGCACCCGGCAGTCAGCGCATATTCCTCGATCGTGGCATTGGTTGCCTTGGCGCGTTCGGAATAGACCGCACGGCGCTTGATGTTGATGTCGTTGACGATGCGGCGCAGCGCCGGGGTCTCCGCCACGACGATGCCGAGATATCCGTCCATCCGCTCGCCCACCTGCCCGGCGGCACGCGCCGAGGCATAGGCGGGATCGCGCTGGGCGAATGCCGGGGACGCGATGCCGCCCAGCGCAGTCGCCAGGGCCGCCGCAGCGAGAACCGATTTCGTTAGCTTGTTCATAACCTCACCCATCAGAAGATATCCGCATTGTCTTCGATCGTATTGCCCGCGTCTTCGGCGAGGCGGTAGATCACTTCCTGGCGGATGTTGACGTTCAGCTCGATCACGATCGGCTCCTCGGGTGCATTGACGGTAATGCAACCACCGAGCGCGACTGTGGCGAGCATGGCGGCAGCCACCCTCCCGGTCAATTTGGGGTCGTTCATAGCCCTCACTCGCTTTCCTGCTCCTGAATGGGTTCTTCATCCGGCACGATGTCGTCCGGGTCGATATCGGGTTCGGCTTCCTCGCCGGTGATCGAGCGCCGCAGCAGGCGCGTGCCGTCGTCGGACAGCAGGCCCAGTTCGCGCGGGTCGCGCACCGATGCGGGATCGTAAAGCGACTTGAGGTTGGTCAGCAGCTGGTAGAACTGCGCCCGCACATTGATGCGGAACTGCAGCGGCAGTGCCGCCAGGCGCCGCGTGACGAAATTGGACCGGGCCGCGTCGCCCTGGCGCACGCCGTCGAAACGCACACGGGTCACGATTTCGCCCGTCAGGGGGCCTTCCATCACGATCCGCATCTGCGAATAATCGAGGCTTTTCAGGGCATCAAAGGCAAAATTGGCAATCGGTGAGAGGTCTTCATAGGTCAGGTCACCGACATAGGAGACGGTGCCGCCCGGGGGCCGCGAAATCAGTACCCCGGTGTCGATCCGCCCATCGCCGCGTTCATCGAACACGATTGGAACCGTTCCGTCGAACAGCCCCGTTGCGGAGATGTTTTCGAGTTCCATCGCGGTCACGAAGGTGCCAGCTTCGAGCCCGACGATTTCGAAGATGTAGCGCCGCTCCTCGCTGATCCCCAGCGTCAGATCGACATCGCGGAGCAGCAATTCGCCGCCCATGAAGGGCCACGATCCGCCCGATACCGCCAGCACTTCGCCATTGCGCAACTCGAACCCGACCTCGCCATCGAAGACTTCGATCCCCGGATTGACCGAGGCAACGCGGATCGTCTGGTCGGGTGCGGTCGTAAGGTTGAGCAGGTCGGTGAACTCGACCGTCCCCGCCGCGCCCTTCACCGGTCCGAACGCAGCCGCGAAATCGAGATCGTCGCTGGAGAAACGCCCGGTGCTGGTCACGGTCCCGTTTGCGGCCCAGTCGATGCGTCCGGTGCCCGTGACCACTCCCTCGGTATTGGCGATAACCCCCTTGGCCAGCTGCGATATCTGTTCGGGCTGCAAGTCTTCGTCGAACCGGACACCAGGCACGTCGAGGTCCGCCCAGCCCGCACCGGTTTCAAGATCATGGCGCAGGTCGACCGTTGTCACTACGCGTTCGCTTGCCGGATTCCTCAGCAGCGCCTGCGCGTCGATGACATTCTCGGCCAGTGTCAGAGTGGCGTTGCGCGCCATAAGCGGTTCGAACCGGGGCGATTCGTCGCGATCGACCAGCGTGAACGCGCCTTCCTCGATCGCCAGGCGCCCATCGGCGAAGCGCCACTGCCCGCTTGCCTGCATCAGATCGAGCGGCACGGCCGCAATCGCGATATCCGCATCGCTGAACGTTCCGGCGATGTCCTGCCCGATCCGCGCGTCCAGATCGGAAATGCGGAACCGGCTGGCGGTCTCGACCGGGCCCAGCGACACATCGATTTCGCGGGCGGTCATTACGCCGGGATAGCCGAACCCGATCGGACCGGTGGTAATCCGTATCGGGGTTTCCCCCAGCGATCCCTCGAGATCGAGGCCGCTGGTGCCGGCGGCTATGTGCAGGCCGCCGGGCCCGCTTGAGAGAATGGGGCGTCCCCGTGCCGGGCACAGTGTGACCCCGCGCTTTTCGAACGTGAGGTCGGCGAGCTGAAGCCGGTCGAACGCAACGTCCATGCAGGAACGCCACAGCGCCAGTTGCCCGCCCGCGTAGCGGCCTTCGAGCGGCAGCAGGAGGTTCGTCGCCGAGCCGCCCGGCAGCGGTCCGCTTGCGAGCACCCGGCCAGAGAATCCGAGGGCGCCGCCCGGCCCCTGCGCAATGACGACCTGGGGGACGGCGAGAGCGCTGTCGCCCGCGGCATATCGCTCCATCGCCAGGCGGAATATCGAGCCACCCGATTCGCTGCGCTCCATCCGACCGCTGATCCGCGGCATGTTCGCGCCGCCGGTTGCGATGTTCCCCGCAACGTAAGGGGCTTCGCCATCCGGTGCAGCAATCTCGACGCGTGAAAGCGATACGAGCCGCGCCCCGCTACCACCGCGCAATTCGGCGCGCGGCGCCAGCAGCGAATAGCCAGCTGGATCGATCCGCAGGCGTATATCGGCATCGAGCGCGCTGCCGCGGGCTTCGCGCTGAAGCGCTGCCGCCAGCTTGCCGGTCAGCGGCGCAACCAGCGTGCCCTCCCCGGTCTGCGCCAGCGACTGGATCGCTGCAATCGTGGAGCGGCCCAGCCTTAGCCCGTTGCCTTCCAGATTGCTGTCGAGCTGGACGTGGTCGAAGCCGTCGGTCGCCCGCATCTGCCCTTCGGCGGTGAGCACTGCGGCAAGCGCCTGCGGTGTATCGACCCCGCGCGCGGCGAGCGTGAACCTGGCGGTGGTGAGCCGGTCGCGGATCTGGGCGCGGACCGTGCCCAGCAAGGCTGCGGCGGACTGGTCGCCGAACCGGGTTTCTCCCCCCTCGAGCCGTGCTTCGATCGCGGGATTGGCCAGCGCCGTATCGGCAACGACGCTCAGCTCCATCGCGTAGTCGTCGAGCGCAAGGCCGCTTTCCTCGCAGGTGAGCGCCGCAAAGCGGACGGGTCCTGCGAACTGCGGCTCGCCCGATACCGAGGTAAGCTTGCCGAAGGCGGTGGCATTCTCGATACCGCAGCCCGCAGTCGCGAGCTCGGGGGCGCTCGCCGCGATAGAGCCCTGCCAGCCATGGCTGAGAAGTCCGGAACCCGCCAGCTTGATGCCAACCGGCCCGTAGTCGGTCGCCAGCAGCGCGCGGCCGTCGCGGACTTCGAAATTCAGATTGGGCAGGCTCGCCGGACTGTCGTCCCCGCCGAACACCAGCGGATCGAGCCGCCCGAGGCTCAGTTCGCCATCGCGGTAGCTGGCATAGAGGCGCGGCTTGACCAGCACCACGCCGCCGATTTCCGGAATGCCGAACCGGTGGCGCAGGGTGACCACCAGCCGCTCGGCGGTGAAGTCGGGATTGTCAGGATCTCCAAGCACGACGTCGGACAGTATCTGCGTGGTCCCGCCGATCCGCTCGATCGTGTAGCTGGCCGGGATATCATAGGTCTCGAGCTGGTCGCGAATGATGTCGTCGACGATCCGTTCGCGCGACAGCCATAGGCCGAGGCCAGCCAGTAGCAGCGCTCCCAGCACGACCAGCAGCGCCGCCCAGCGCTTGCGGCGCCAGCGGGATCGCCTGACGGAATCGTCGGCCGTCATGTCATTGTCGCTCGCGGCCCGCTCCATCGATCCCACACTTGCGCGATATGCCTGCTAAAGGCAATGCAAGTGCCTCAAACGCGGGATGTGGGGGATCGGTTGCCGGGAGATCCAAAAAATTCGGCGGGCCATGCCGGTACCGGCCATCGGCAACGCTTGCGCCAACGGTTGCTCGACGGCGGTGCTGAAGCGCTGGCCGATTACGAACTGCTCGAATTCCTGCTGTTCGCTGCCATCCGCCAGGGCGATACGAAACCGCTTGCCAAGGCATTGATCGCACACTTCGGGTCTTTCGCCGCGGTGCTCACGGCCGATCCGCAGGCGCTGCGCCAGGTCAAGGGCATGGGCGATGCCAGCGTTGCGGCATTGCACGCCAATGCGCTGGCAGCGCGGCGCATGGCGCGCGGTGCGGTGCAGAACCGCCCGGTGCTGGGTAGCTGGCAAGCGCTGCTCGACTATCTCAACATAGACATGGCGCATCTGACGCATGAAAGGGTGCGCGGGCTCTATCTCGACACCCGGAACCGGCTGATCCTGGACCACCTCCTCAGCGAAGGGTCGATCGACGAAGCCGCCATCCATCCCCGCGAGGTCATCCGCAAGGCCTTCGATGTGGGCGCGACGGCGCTGATCCTCGTCCACAACCACCCCAGCGGGAATCCCGAACCCAGCCGCGCCGATATCACCATTACCGCGCGGATCGCGGAAGCAGGCCGCTTGCTGGGGGTCACCGTCCACGACCACGTCATCATCGGGCGCGAAGGCAACGTCTCGCTGCGCGCCAAGGGCCTCCTCTGATCTGTTCAGGACGGCCCCCCCGGGGGCAAACCTTGCCAATTCTGCCGGCTCGGCCTAGCCGCCGCGCAGCCGCGAATCCCGCCTGACCCGCAATCGGAGCTCTTATATGGTCCCCCGCTACGCCCGTCCCGATATGACTGCCCTGTGGGAGCCCGAAGCGAAGTATCGCATCTGGTTCGAGATCGAGGCGCATGCGACCGAAAAGCTGGGCGAACTGGGCGTGGTCCCGCCGAGCGCGGCCAAGGCGCTGTGGGACTGGTGGGCAACCGATCCCAAGATCGACGTCGAGGCGATCGATGCTATCGAGGCGGTCACCAAGCACGATGTCATCGCCTTCCTTACCTGGGTGGCCGAGAATGTCGGCGACGAAGCGCGCTTCATGCACCAGGGCATGACCAGCAGCGACGTGCTCGACACGACGCTGGCGGTCCAGCTGGCACGCTCTGCCGATATCCTGCTGGCTGATCTCGACGGCCTGCTCGAGGCGATCAAGCGCCGCGCGGAAGAACACAAATACACGCCCACCATCGGGCGCAGCCATGGCATTCATGCCGAACCGGTGACCTTCGGGCTCAAGCTGGCGCAGGCCTATGCCGAATTCGACCGCTGCAAGACCCGCCTGTTCGCGGCGCGCGCGGAAATCGCGACCTGCGCGATCTCGGGTGCTGTCGGCACTTTCGCCAATATCGACCCGCAGGTGGAAGAGCATGTCGCCGACAAGCTCGGCCTGACCGTGGAGCCGGTCTCGACGCAGGTTATCCCGCGCGACCGGCACGCGATGTTCTTCTCCACATTGGCGGTTATCGCCGGTTCGATCGAACGGCTGGCGGTCGAAGTCCGCCATCTCCAACGCACCGAAGTGCTCGAGGCGGAAGAGTATTTCTCGCCCGGCCAGAAGGGGTCGAGCGCGATGCCGCACAAGCGCAACCCGATCCTGACCGAGAACCTTACCGGCCAGGCGCGCATGATCCGCGCCTATGCCCTGCCCGCGCTGGAAAACGTCGCGCTGTGGCACGAACGCGATATCTCGCATTCCTCGGTCGAGCGGTTCATCGGTCCCGATGCCTGCATCACGCTCAATTTCGCGCTAGCGCGGCTGACCGGCGTGGTCGACAAGCTGCTGGTCTATCCCGAGCGCATGCAGGCGAACATGGACCGCATGGGCGGATTGATCCATTCGCAGCGCGTGCTGCTGGCGCTGACGCAGAACGGGGTCAGCCGCGAGGATGCCTACCGCCTCGTCCAGCGCAACGCGATGAAGGTGTGGGAATCGGATGGCCAGCTGACGCTGCTCGACCTGCTCAAGCGCGACGAGGAGGTTACCGCCGCGCTGGGTGTGGAGCAGCTCGAAGAGAAGTTCGATCTCGAATACCACTTCAAGCACGTCGACACGATCTTCGCGCGGGTCTTCGGCTAGACGCGGGACGGGTCCCGGCCTAGCATCCCACGCCAAGACGAAAGAGGGCTACATTCCATGCAAATCGTGCGCACCATCGGCTGGGTCCTGCTGCTGTTTTCGCTGCTCGCATTCAGCTTTTTCAACTGGAAGCCGGTTGAGGTTCAGATTTGGTCGAACCTCGTGCTCGAAACCAAGCTGCCCGCGCTGGTAGTGGTCTCGTTCCTGCTGGGGCTGATCCCGATGTGGCTCGTGCACCGGGCGAGCAAGTGGCGCGCGACGCGACGCATCAATGCGCTGGAGGCGGCGACCAGCCGGTTCGGCGCGGCCACGCCCGCTCCCGATGCTTCGGCAAACGTCCAGCCCGCGCCTGCTCCTACGCCCGAGCCTCCGGTACACAACCCGCCGCCCGAACCGGCCAATCCCGTCGACCCCGTCGACACAGATCCTGCGAAGCCCGCATGACCAATCCGATCTATCTCGCGCTCGACCTCCCGCATCTGCAGGACGGCCTCGACCTGATCCGGAAGGTCAAGGGCCATGTCGGCGGGGTGAAGCTGGGCCTCGAATTCTTCTGCGCGCATGGCGCGCACGGGGTTCATCTGGTCGGCCAGCTCGGATTGCCGATCTTCCTCGACCTGAAGTTCCACGACATCCCCAATACCGTCGCGGGCGCGATGCAGGCGATCCATGTGCTGGAACCGCGCATCGTCACCGTGCATGCCAGCGGCGGGCGCGCCATGCTCGAGGATGCCAAGGCCGCCGCAGGCGAACACACCAAGGTCGTTGCCGTGACCATGTTAACCAGCATGGACGATCGCGATCTGGCGAGCACGGGGATCGAAGGCAGCGCGCACGATCAGGTGCTGCGCCTTGCCGATCTTGCGCACCGCGCCGGTCTCGACGGGATCGTCTGTTCGGGCCAGGAAGTGAAATCGGTCCACGACCAGTGGAAGGACGGGTTTTTCGTCGTCCCAGGATTGCGCCCCGCGGGCAGCGGCACCGGCGACCAGAAGCGCGTCGTCACCCCGCGCAAGGCGCGCGATGATGGTGCCAGCGTGCTGGTCATCGGACGCCCGATCAGCCGGGCCGACGATCCGGCGCAGGCCGCCCGCGCCATCGAAGCCACGCTGTAGGTTTCGCCATGGCGGTCCAGATCAAGATCTGCGGGCTTTCGACGCCCGAAACGGTAGATGCAGCGCTTGCCGCGGGCGCGACGCATATCGGGCTGGTTCATTACCAACCCTCGCCCCGCCATGTCGCGCTCGATCTGGCCCGCGAACTGCGCGAGCAGGCCCGGGGCAAGGCCAAGGCGGTGCTGCTGCTGGTCAATGCCGATCCCGAAACCACCGGACGCGCCCTCAACGCGATCCAGCCCGACGTGGTCCAGTTCCACGGCAATGAGACACCGCAATGGATTGGCGGTATCCGTCGCAGCCTGCCCTATGAGGTGTGGAAAGCGGTCGGGCTGAAGGACGCTGGCACGCTGACCCGGAGCGAGAAATACATCGGCAAGGTCGACCGCCTGCTGTTCGACGCACCGGCCAAAGCACTGCCCGGCGGCAATGGCACGGCTTTCGACTGGTCCTTGCTTTCCGGGCACCGCCACAAGATCGACTGGGCGCTGGCAGGTGGCCTCACGGCGGGCAATGTCGCCGAAGCGATCCGCGCGACCGGTGCGCCGCTGGTCGATACGTCGAGCGGTGTTGAAAGCGCACCGGGAGTGAAGGATCCGCAGCGTATCGCCGATTTCTGCCGGGCCGCGCTCGCCGCCTGATCTGCGGCCCGTGGCTGCCAAACCGCAGTCCTGATGCCTCGTGAAAAAGCAAAGCTGTCTCGACTTCGCCTGCTGCGGACGGCATGGGGAGCGCGATGACCGAAACCAATCCCAATTCCTATCGCAACCAGCCCGACGAGCGCGGCCATTTCGGCGACTTCGGCGGACGCTATGTCGCCGAAACGCTGATGCCGCTGGTGCTCGATCTCGAGCGTGAATACCGCAAGGCGCAGGCCGATCCGGAATTCCAGCGCGAATTCAACGATTTGCTCGAACATTACGTCGGCCGCCCCTCGCCGCTCTATTTTGCCGAACGGCTGACCGAGGCGCTGCGCGCCGGTTCGCCCGAGGGCCACGGCGCGCAGGTCTGGTTCAAGCGCGACGAACTCAATCACACCGGCGCGCACAAGATCAACAATTGCATCGGGCAGATCCTGCTCGCCATCCGGATGGGCAAGACTCGCATCATCGCGGAAACCGGCGCGGGGCAGCACGGCGTCGCCACCGCAACGGTCTGCGCACGCTTCGGCCTGCCCTGCGTGATCTACATGGGTGCCGAAGACGTGCGGCGCCAATCGCCCAACGTCTTCCGCATGAAGCTGCTCGGCGCGGAAATCGTGCCCGTCACCAGCGGGCGCGGGACGCTGAAGGACGCAATGAACGAAGGGCTGCGCGACTGGGTCGCGAACGTCCATGACACCTTCTACATCATCGGCACGGCCGCCGGACCGCATCCCTATCCCGAGATGGTGCGCGACTTCCAGAGCATCATCGGCAAGGAGGCGCGGGCGCAGATGCTCGAGAGGATCGGACGATTGCCCGACCTGGCCGTGGCCTGCATCGGTGGCGGTTCGAACGCGCTGGGCCTGTTCCACCCCTTCCTCGACGACGCCGAGGTCAAGCTGCTGGGCGTCGAGGCGGCGGGTCACGGGCTCGATGGCAACGAACACGCGGCAAGCCTGCTCGGCGGTTTCCCCGGCGTACTTCACGGCAACAAGACCTATCTGCTGCAGGACGAGGACGGCCAGATTACCGAAGGTCACTCGATCAGCGCCGGGCTCGACTATCCCGGCATCGGTCCCGAGCATGCGTGGCTCAAGGATTCAGGCCGCGTCGAATACACTGCGGTGACCGATAACGAGGCGCTGGAGGCGTTCCAGCTGCTCTGTCGCACCGAGGGAATCATTCCCGCGCTGGAGCCGAGCCACGCCATATCGGCAGTGGCGAAGCGTGCGAAGGAAATGCCGCGGGACAGCATCATCCTGGCCAATCTGTGCGGGCGCGGCGACAAGGATATCTTCACCGTGGCCGAGAAGCTGGGAGTGGACATTTGACCCGCCTCGCCTCCGCCTTCGCCAAGCCCCACCCCGCGCTCGTCTGCTTCCTGACTGCCGGCGACGGGGACACCGCTGCCAATCTCGACGCCTTGGTCGCGGGCGGTGCGGATGTGATCGAGCTGGGCATGCCCTTCACCGATCCGATGGCGGATGGCCCCGCGATCCAGGCGGCCAATATCCGGTCGCTGGGCGCCGGAACGACGACGGCTGACGTGCTCGCCATCGCTACCGCATTTCGCCAGCGTCATCCCGATGTTCCGCTGGTGCTGATGGGCTATGCCAACCCGATGATTCGCCGCGGGCCCGACTGGTTCGCGGCCGCGGCCAAGGAAGCGGGCATCGACGGAGTGATCTGCGTCGACATCCCGCCGGAGGAAGATGACGCGCTTGGTCCGGCGCTGCGTGCTGCGGAAATCGCCTCCATCCGCCTGGCCACGCCGACCACCGACGACAAGCGCCTTCCCGCCGTGCTCCAAGGCAGCGAGGGCTTCCTTTATTACGTCGCAGTCGCGGGCATCACGGGAATGCAGCAGGCGGCGATCGAATCGATCGAAGCCAATGTCTCGCGCATCAAGCGATCGACCGACATTCCGGTCGCGGTGGGATTCGGTGTGCGTACACCCGAACAGGCGAGCGAGATCGCGCGCGTGGCCGATGGAGTCGTGGTGGGTTCGGCGCTTGTCGAACTGGTCGCCGAACATGGCGACGACGCTCCGGCGAAGCTGCGCGAGCTGACCGCGTCGCTGGCAGAAGCCGTTCACGCCGCCCGCTAGCCGTCGCCCCGGCGCAGGCAGGGGCTCAAATAAAGCAGCGGTGCGCCCGACGATCGCTCATCTGGATCCCCGCCTGCGCAGGGATGACGCTCCGGCGGTGCGCTGACTATTTGAGCTTTGTGACAACCTGACTATAGGCTCAGCGCATGAACTGGTTCACCCGCGTCCGCAATTCGATCACCTCGCTGTCCAAGCGCAGCACGGAAAAAGACCTGTGGGTCAAGTGCCCCAGCTGCCAGCAGATGGTCTTCGCGCAGGAATACGAGGACAATTCCTATGTCTGCCCGCGCTGCGGCCACCATGGCCGGATCGGTGCCGACGAACGGCTGCGGCAGCTGCTCGACGAAGGGTTCGAGGTCCTTCCCATCCCCGATGTGAAGGAAGACCCGCTCAAGTTCCGCGACACGGCGAAATACACCGACCGGCTGAAGAAGGCGCGCGCCAAGAGCCCGCACAAGGACGCCTTCCTTGTCGGTTCGGGTGCAATCGAGGGCAAGCCCGCGGTCGTCGGCGTGCAGGATTTCGGCTTCATGGGCGGATCGATGGGCATGGCAGTGGGCACCGCCTTCTGCCAGGGCGCCGAACGCGCGCTGTCGCGGCACTGCCCCTATATCGTCGTTACCGCGGCGGGCGGCGCACGCATGCAGGAAGGCATCCTCAGCCTCATGCAGATGCCCAAGGCAACCGTGATGACGCGGCGCCTGAAGGAAGCCAAGCTGCCCTATATCGTCCTGCTAACCGACCCGACCACGGGCGGTGTCACTGCCAGCTATGCGATGCTGGGCGACGTGCATATCGCCGAACCCGGCGCGCTGATCGGCTTTGCCGGCCAGCGCGTGATCCAGGACACGATCCGCGAACAATTGCCCGATGGGTTTCAGCGCGCCGAGTACCTGCACAAGCACGGCATGGTCGACATGGTGGTGCATCGTCACGAGCTGAAAGAAACTTTGGCGACGCTGCTCGATTACCTGGCCCCCGCCAAGGCCGCCTGACCTGCGCCATGCGGGACTTCGCCCGCTCCGATCATCCCCGAGTCCAGGCACAGCTCGACCGGCTGGGGCGCCTTTCCGTTCCCGATGGCAGGCTGGGTCTCGAAACCATACGCGTCCTGCTCAACCGGCTGGGCAACCCGCACCGTGCTCTGCCACCGGTGTTCCATGTCGCAGGCACCAACGGCAAGGGATCGACCTGTGCGTTCCTGCGCGCAATGCTCGAGGCGCAAGGCTATTCGGTGCATGTCACCACCAGCCCGCATTTGGTGCGTTACAACGAGCGTATCCGCCTCGCAGGCGAGCTAATCGGCGATGAACGGCTTGCCTCGCTCCTGTCCGAAGTGCTCGACGCGGGCGAAGATCTCGGGCCCAGCTTTTTCGAAGTCACCATAGCCGCCGCGTTTTTGGAGTTCGCCCGCATCCCGGCCGATGCCTGCGTTGTCGAAGTCGGACTGGGCGGACGCTACGATGCAACCAATGTTCTGGAGCCAGCCGTCCTTGCCGCATGCGGGATTGCGGCGCTGGGGATCGACCATGAACGCTTCCTGCTGGCACCGGAAGACGGTGTACCCAGCGATCCGGTGGCGCGAATCCCCTTTGAAAAGGCCGGAATCGCCAAAGCGGGCGTGCCGCTCGCATGCCTGTCCTATCCGCAGGCAGCGCAGCAGGAGATCGAGGCCGCAGCCGCGCGCGCCGGGGCACCGCTATCGGCACGCGGCGCGGAATGGGCGGCGGAAACAGGACGTCACCTTTTCTACCGCGATGCAGAGGGCGAACTCGCGCTTCCGCTACCGTCCCTGCCCGGAGCGCATCAGGCGGTGAACGCCTCGCTCGCCATCGCCATGCTTCGCGCGCAGGATGTGTTGCCGATCACGCCCCATGCGCTCGCGCAGGGAATCGAGCAGGCGGCATGGCCTGCCCGGCTGCAGCGCCTTGCCCCCGGTCCCTTGGCAGGCCACCGCGAAATATGGCTCGATGGCGGACACAATGCCGATGCCGGGCGCATGCTGGGCACGCATTTTGCCGGGCAGCAGCTGCACGTCGTGCTCGGCATGCTCGATGCGAAGGATCCGGCTGCGCTGGTCGATCCCCTCGCCCCCATGATCGCCAGCCTCGCTGTGGTCCCGGTGCCGGGCCACGATTGGCATCCGGCAGAAGCGATCGCCCCGCAAGCGCGCTTCTTTCCCGATATCGTGAACGCGCTCGCGGCTATTCCCGAAGATGGGTTGCCCGTCCTGATCGCGGGGTCGCTCTACCTTGCTGGCGATGCGCTGCGGCGCAACGGCGAAGCGCCGGAATAGACCCGGCGCTATTCCGCCGGAGCGACCGCCTGCCCCGCTTCGGGCGCCACCAAGCCCGAATTGGCACGCGAGCGGCTTTCGCGATACCATTCGATGCAGACCAGCACCGCCGCCCCCAGTCCGATCCATGTGGTCAGGATGAAGACGTCGTAATAGCCCTGGTTTTCGATCATTTCGCCAAGGGCGCCGCGGCCCAGCGTGCCCACCAGCAGCGTCAGCGACGACAGCAGCGCATACTGCACCGCGCTGAACTTCTTCGAGACGATCGAGGAGAGCCATGCGATATAGGCGGCCCCGGCTATGCCGATCGCGAGATTTTCGAACGCGATGGTGATGGTGAGCTTGGCGAGGTCCGCATCGCCGATGCCCGGCACCTGTTCGATCAGGTAAGTGAAACCGATCGCCCCGCTGAAGGCCTCCATATAATATCCGCCCACGGCCATATCCGCGTAGAGCAGGTTGGTCAGCGCGGCGAGTATCCCGCCGATCAGCAGCGTCGCCATCCGGCCGATGGTGGTCAGCAACAGGCCGCCGAGCGCGAGCCCTGCGATGATTGCCCCCACACCGAAGAACTTCGACGCGAAAGCGACGTCGTCATTCGTGTAGTCGAGCTCCCCGAGATAGAAGGGATAGGCGAAAGTACCCCAGATCGCGTCGCAGATACGATAGGTCAGCACCACCGCCAAGATCAGCACCAGCGACCATCCCATCCGTCCCACGAATTCTACCAGCGGCAGGACCAGTGCGCGGTACAGGTGATCGAGGATGTAATTGCCGCCGCTGGCGGGTTCCTCGTCGGCTGTCAGCAGGTGTTCGCCGCGGCGCTTCTTCGAGGCGAGCCAGCCGGCGATCAGCGCGGGCAGGATGATGGTTGCCACGATGATCCACGGGCCGACATTGACCGTGAATTCGGTCGGGTTGGGCCGATCTTCGGGGGCGTAGGTCATCGACATGATCATGAACGTAAGGACGATGCCGATCGCCCCCGCCCACAGCAGCGCGACCAGCGCCAAAGCGCGGTTGCGGATCGCGGGTTCGAGTTCCCCCGCATGACGCAGCGCGCGCACCTGCCGTTCGCTTTCGGTCGCCACGTCCGCGGCGTTCTCGCTCGCATTGGGCGCCCACAGGCCGATGAAGCCCACGCCCAGCAGGATCGCCCCCATCAGCGCATAGGTTTCGGGCCAGCCGATCCGCGCGGCAATGATCAAGCCGAGCGCCCCGCCCACCAGCGACGACAGCCGATAGCCCATCTGGTAAACGGTGGAGAGAATGTCGATCGTCGCGCGCTCGTCGGCCACGTCGATCCGCCACGCATTGATCGCGATATCCTGTGTCGCGCTGGCGAAGGCCCCCAATCCCGCCAGCAGGCTGAACCAGCCGAGCTGGGTACGCGGTTCCAGCACGCTCATCGTAATCAGGATCGCGCCCAGCACCAGCTGCATCGGCACGATCCACTGCTTGCGCCGTCCCAGCCGGCGCAGCACCGGTATGTTCACCTTGTCGATCAGCGGCGACCAGAGGAACTGGAAAGCATAGGCCAAACCGATGAGGGAGAAGATGCCCATCGTCTCGAGATCGACCTCGGCTTCGGTCAGCCAAGCGAACAGGGTGCCGAGGAACAGCGCGAAGGGCAGACCGCTGGCAAAACCGAACAGCAACATGAAGCCGGTCTTGCGATTGCCCAGCGCCATGCCGAGCGCGCGCCAGGCGGAAATCTTCTTCTTGTCTTCTGCGACCGCAGCCATTCGCTGGCATCCTTCCAATTCGGCGTGATTTTTGCGACACTAGCGGCGAGAGAGAGGGAGGAACAGGCGTCATGAGCGATGTCGACACCAAACAACCCGCGCACCGCCCGACCCGTGGCATGCTGGCCCTGGCCAGGGATATCGCCGAAGGTCGGCAGCGCGATGCCGGTAGTGCGACCACGGTGCCCGCAAGCGTCTATACCGATCCGGATTACTGGCAGCGAGAAAAAGCGGCGATCTACGACCGGCTGCCCCAGATCGTCTGCCCGTCTGCGCTGTTGCCCGATCCCGGCATGGCGCTGCCGCATGACGCCACCGGTCGCCCCTTGCTGGTGACCCGCGATGCATCGGGCAAGGCGCATGTCTTCCTGAACGTCTGCCGGCACCGCGGCACGCGGCTGGTCGAAGGCAATGAGGTTCAGTGCACGAAGAGGCTGGTGTGCCCCTATCACGCATGGACCTATGCGGTGGACGGCCGTTTGCTGGCCCTGCCGCGGCCCGATACCTTCCCCAGGCTCGACAAGGGCGATTACGGCCTCGTGGAACTGCCCAGCCGCGAAACCGGCGGGCTGATCTGGTTCTCCCCTTGCGCAGACAGCGCGGATTTCGGTTTCGCGGACAAGATCGGCGAGGATTTCGACGCGCTCGGCATGGGCGAACACGTGCTGTTCCGCCGCAAGACGCACGAGGTGGCGGGGAACTGGAAACTGATCATGGATGCTTTCCTCGAAAGCTATCATGTCCCCCGCCTGCATGCGCAGACGATCGGGCCGTTCTTCAAGGACGGCGCAACCAGCGGCGACATGATCGGACCGCATGCCCGCAGCGCGGTGGGCCGGCTCGAGGAAATGGACGGGGTCGATCTGGAGGACATGGCCGCGCTGCGCCGCGTGGTGACCTTTGCCTATCAGCTGCTGCCCGGCGCGCTGGTAATCCCCAGCCCGGACTACATCAATGTCATGGTGATGATGCCGCAGGCGCACGATCGCACGCTGGTGGAGGATTTCATGCTCATTCCCGAACATCCCAGGACCGACAAGGCGCGCAACCACTGGGAACGCAGCTGGGCCCTGCTCGACGGCGGGGTCTTCGCGGGCGAGGATTTCCGCGCCGCCGAACTCGGGCAACAGGGGCTGGCCACCGGCGCGGTGCCGCAGCTTACCCTCGGCACGCTCGAAGGGGGGATCCGCCGCTATCACGAGACCGTGGAAGAGGCGCTGCGCGCAGTGAATTGAACCCGGCGCGCGCATCTGGCGCGGTAGCCCGGGCACCTCGCTGGCAGGTCGGCGGCGATCACCGCTTCCGCATGACGGGGGTTGTGTGTATTGGCGCGCGCATGGCCGATAACCGTTTACCAGAAGAAGGCGATCGGATCGCCAAGCTGCTCGCCCGTGCCGGCGTCGCCAGCCGCCGCGAAATCGAGCGCATGATCGCCGACGGGCGGATCGCGATCGATGGCAAGGTCCTCGACACGCCCGCAGTCAAGCTGACGAATCTCAATGGCGTGACGGTCGATGGCAAGGCTGTCGGCCGGGCGGAGGCGGCGCGGCTGTTCGCGTTCCACAAGCCTTCGGGGCTGATCACCGCCGAACGCGATCCCCGCGGACGGCCCACCATTTACACCGCGCTGCGCAACGCCTTGCCGAAGGATGCGGGCCGCGTGATTCCCGTCGGCCGTCTCGACTTCACCACCGAAGGTCTGCTGATGCTGACCAATGACGGCGAACTGAAACGGGCGATGGAACTGCCCTCGTCGGGCATACCTCGTACTTACCGCGCGCGCGCCTTTGGCGATGTCACGCAGGCGCAACTCGACGAACTGATCGAAGGCGTCGAGATCGACGGCATTCGCTACGGCCGGATCGAGGCCGACCTCGAGCGCGGTTCGGGCAAGAATCGCTGGGTCGAAATGACGCTGACCGAAGGCAAGAACCGCGAAGTTCGCCGCGTGCTCGAACATCTCGGCCTGCAGGTGAATCGCCTGCTGCGGACCGCCTATGGCCCGTTCGAACTGGCCGACCTGCCGCGCGGCCAGGCAGTGGAAATCCGCCAGGCCGATGTCGAGCGGTTCCGCAAGCAACTCAGGCGCGGGGGCCAGCTTTGAGGATCATCGCAGGCGATTGGCGCGGCCGCAAACTCGTCGCGCCGCCGGGCGATCTGACCCGCCCCACTGCCGACCGGACGCGCGAAACGCTGTTCAACATGCTGGCCAGCCGCGTGGGCAGTTTCGACGGGCTGAGCGTGGTCGATCTTTTCGCCGGATCGGGCGCGCTGGGCTTGGAGGCTCTGTCGCGCGGTGCTGTATCCTGCCTGTTCGTCGAACAGGATGCGCGCGCGGTGGAGGCCATCCGCAAGAATATCGAGACGCTGGACGCACGTGCACGCAGCGTGGTCCAGCAAGGTTCCGTGCTCAGTCTCAGCCCTGCCAAGGCGGCGCACGATGTGATCTTCCTCGATCCGCCCTACGATACGGGTGCCGGCCATGTCGCGCTCGACCGGCTCGCGCGGCTCGGCTGGATCGGGCCGGCGACCTGGGTCGTGCTCGAAACCGGCGCGAAGGAAGAAGGCGCTCTGCGGGCCTTCGATATCATTGCCGAGCGAAAGACCGGCAAGGCGAAGATCACGTTGCTGCGCCTCGCGGCCTGAACCGCGCAGCCCGGCGGGGGCAGGTTCGAAACCGGTACCAACCTCGCAAACCCCTGAGACGCGAAAAGGGCGGAACCGCCTTGGCGGTCCCACCCTTTCGCTTCGCACCCTACCCGCTGGCAGGGCGCGCATTCAGTTCAGCTCACGAATCCGGCTTGGTTGCGGGAAGCTTCTGGGGGATCGTGCTGGCGGGCTGACCCGGCCAGTATTCGAGCGGGCGATTACCCGTCTTGTTCTTGGCCCAGCTGTTGATGCAACCATCCTGCTGCATGGCCGAACATACTGGCAGGTTTGCATTGTCGGCGGGGGTGTATTCGGGCGGAACCGACTGCGTCACCGCGTTGCTCACGAAGCGGGGCGACGTGGTCGCGCTCGACGATGCACTCGACGTAGTTGCCGGATTGCCATTCATCTGGGCGGCGATCTGGTTCCACGCCTGCATGCGCGTTGCCGGTTCCATTTCGTAGATGGCGACACGCTGTTCGTCGGTCAGCACCCACCAGCCTTCGGTCTGCATGGGCGACAGCGTCCAGTAATATTCCTGAACGCCTGCGGGCCATGCATCATAAGCGGTCTGGCGATCGGCGGGCCACTGGTCATAGGCGGCTTCCTGCTCGGTGGACCAGCTGTAGCTTTCGCCCGACATGTGATCGTCGGCAGCAGCTGGAACAGCGGTAAAGGCAAGCGCTGCAGCGCCGGCGAGAATCAGATTACGCATAGGAGATTCCTCCATTTGTTTGGTGTGTACGGCTAACCTACGCAGCGCCCCGGTCATCGGTTCCGGCGCGCCCATGTGGCCGGGGCTTGTCTTGCGCCGCTTCGTTCCCTAGCTGTTCCGTACTCCATGACAGACCTCCCCACCCCGTCCGACGCGCCCGCAGATGCGCAGATTCCCGCCTATGCGGCGCGGTTGAATGCTCCCCAGCGCGAGGCGGTGCTGACCACCGAAGGCCCCGTCCTGATGCTCGCCGGGGCAGGTACCGGGAAGACAGCGGCGCTCACCGCACGGCTGGCACATCTCATCGCAACGCGGCGCGCATGGCCCAGCGAAATTCTTTGCGTCACCTTCACCAACAAGGCCGCGCGCGAAATGCGCGAACGCGTGGGCCGGCATATCGGCGATGCGGTCGAAGGGATGCCGTGGTTGGGCACGTTTCATTCGATCGGGGCACGAATGCTGCGCCGCCATGCCGAACTGGTCGGGCTGGAAAGCAATTACACGATCATCGACACGGACGACCAGATCCGCCTGCTCAAGCAGCTGATCCAGGAAAACGACGTCGACGAGAAACGCTGGCCGGCGCGGCAACTGGCCGGCCTGCTCGACCGGTGGAAGAATCGCGGGCTCAATCCCGGCGATCTCGATGCAGTCGAGAATGAAAGCTATGCCAACGGGCGCGGCGCCCAGTTCTACAAGCTGTATCAGGACCGGCTGAAGACGCTCAACGCCTGCGACTTCGGCGACCTCCTGCTGCACATACTGAACATCTTCCGCACGCATCACGACGTGCTTGCGCAATACCAGCAGCGCTTCAAATACATCCTCGTCGACGAATATCAGGACACCAACCAGGTCCAGTATCTCTGGCTGAGGCTGCTCGCTCAGACGCGCAAGAATATCTGCGTGGTGGGGGACGACGACCAGTCGATCTATTCATGGCGCGGCGCAGAAGTCGCCAATATCCTCAAGTTCGAAAAGGATTTTCCTGGCGCAGCAGTGGTCAAGCTGGAACAGAACTACCGTTCGACGCCGCAGATCCTGGCGGCGGCCTCGGGCCTGATCAATGCCAATAGCGAACGCCTTGGCAAGACGCTGTGGACCGAACTGCCGCCCGGTGAGAAGGTACGGATCATCGGCGTATGGGACGCGCCCGAGGAAGCGCGCCGCGTAGGCGAGGAGATCGAGCGGCTGGAAAGCGAGGGCGCACCGCTCGACCAGATCGCAATCCTGGTGCGCGCGCAGTACCAGACGCGGGAATTCGAAGACCGGTTTATCCAGATCGGCCTCAACTATCGCATCGTCGGCGGTTTCCGGTTCTACGAACGCGCCGAAATCCGCGATGCGCTGGCCTATTTGCGCGTCATCGCGCAGCCGGCCGACGACCTCGCCTTCGAAAGGATCTACAACCAGCCCAAGCGTGGGCTCGGCGCGAAGACGCTCGAGGCGATGCGCCGTCATGCGCGCCAGCTGCAGATGCCGCTCGCCGCTGCCAGCTTAGACCTGTGCGATACCGACGAACTGCCTGCGCGGGCGCGGAACAACCTTGTCGCCTTGCTGGGCCAGTTCGTTCACTGGCGCGAACAGGCAGACAAGGTCACCCCGTCGGAACTGCTGCGCAGCGTGCTTGCGGAAAGCGGCTACGAAGACATGCTGCAGAAAGATCGCAGCGCCGAAAGCGCGGGGCGGCTCGAGAACCTTACCGAACTCGCGCGGGCGATGGAAGAATACGAGACGCTCGGCGATTTCCTCGAGCATGTCAGCCTGGTGATGGACAATGAACGCGCCGGCGATGGCGAGAAGGTCACCATAATGACCATGCACGCCGCCAAGGGGCTGGAATTCGACCACGTCTTCCTGCCCGGCTGGGAAGAAGGCGTATTCCCGAGCCAGCGCGCCATCGACGAGGGCGGCCTTGCAAGCCTCGAGGAAGAACGCCGGCTGGCCTATGTCGCAATTACACGCGCCAAGCGCCGTTGCACGATATTGCATGCAGCGAACCGCCGCATCTACGGCCAGTGGACAAGCTCGATCCCCAGCCGGTTCATCGAAGACCTTCCCGAAGACTATATCACGTCCGAAACCACGATGACCGGCGGTGCCTCGCTCTGGCGGGCGAATTGGAGCGAGACCGACGACCCGTTCGCGCATGTCTCGACCAGCCAGCCGGACCGGTCCGGCAAGCGGGGTCCCGGTTGGCAAAGGGCGCTCTCATCAGGTTATGACACGACGCCCAAGCGTCTGGCTGAACCGGGCCGCAGTGCGGCGAGCTTCGCGGCCAAGCCGCGCAGCGATATCGCGCTTGGCGCCCGCGTCTTCCATGACAAGTTCGGCTATGGCTGCGTGACCGCCCAGGAAGGCAACAAGCTGACGATAGAATTCGAGAAAGCAGGCGAGAAGCGCGTTCTCGACAGTTTCGTCAGCCTGGCCGACTGAGGATTATCGCCGGGCGCACGTACGCCCGGATCGCTATCAGGTCGCGGAAATATCCAGAAAACCGGGGCGCGGACCGTTCCATTCGCCCGCCGGGACCGAACCGCCATCGTCGCCGCGCTGCTGGCGCCCTTCGCTCTTAGCCCGGGCCTTGCGCGCCGGCTTTTCGCGCGGTGCCTCGTCATCGTCCCGCTTCTTGCGAGCGCGCTTGGGCTTTTCTTCGGCGGCCGCTTCGGCGTCCGTGTCGGGCTTGGGCGAACGCTTGGGCTTTGCCGCGCGTTCGGGCTTGTCTTCGCGCGCGGGCTTGGGTTCGGCTGCCGTGTCGACCAGATCGACACGAACGTCCTTCTTGCCGAACACGGGCACTTCGGCGCCGGTCAGCTTCTCGACATTGGCGATCGCTTCGGCATCTTCTTCGGCCACGAGCGTAAAGGCGCGGCCCTTGGCCCCTGCCCGGCCCGTACGGCCGATCCGGTGGACGTAATCGTCCGGGTGCCAGGGCGTGTCGAAATTGAACACGTGGCTCACGCCTTTGACGTCGAGCCCGCGAGCCGCGACGTCCGACGCGACGAGGATGTTGATTTCGCCCTGCTTGAAGCGTTCGAGTTCCTTCAGCCGGTTCGACTGGTCCATGTCGCCATGGATCTCACCACTGCGGAAGCCATAGCTCTGCAAACTTTTGTTGAGCTCGCGCACGGTGGTCTTGCGATTGGAGAAGATGATCGCGGTCTCGACGTGGTCGTTTTCCAGCAGCCAACGCAGCGTGTCGCGCTTCTGCCGTGCCTTTACCGGAACCTTGAACGCGGTGATGTCCTTGTTCGTAGTCGCCGCGCGGCTGACTTCGATCCGCTTAGGATTGTTGAGAAACTTCTTGGCGAGCTTCTCGATCGGTGGCGGCATGGTCGCCGAGAACAGCATTGTCTGCCGCGCTTCGGGAAGCTTGGAACAGATGAATTCGATATCGGGGATGAACCCCATGTCGAGCATGCGGTCGGCTTCGTCGATGACCAGCAGTTCGCAGCCGTTGAGCAGGATCTTGCCGCGTTCGAACAGATCCATAAGCCGGCCCGGCGTGGCGATTAGCACGTCGACGCCATCGTTCAGCGCCTTGACCTGATCGCCCATCTGCACGCCGCCAATCAGCAGCGCGAGCTTGAGATCGTGGTTCTTGCCGTATTTCTCGAAGTTTTCGGCCACCTGAGCTGCGAGTTCGCGCGTCGGCGCGAGAATCAGCGAACGCGGCATCAGTGCGCGCCGCCGTCCGCTGGCCATGATGTCGATCATCGGCAGCACGAAGCTGGCAGTCTTGCCCGTGCCCGTCTGCGCGATCCCTATGATGTCCTTCATCATCAGGATCGGCGGAATCGCTTCGCGCTGGATGTCGGTCGGCTCTGTATAGCCGGCTTCGCTTACTGCTTTGAGCAAGTCTTCGGAAAGGCCGAGATCGGCGAAAGTCATGCGGTTAGAAACTGTCCCTGGAACACTGGCCTACAAGTCGCCGCGCGTCCGCAGCATTGGCTGGGCGCGCCATTCGCCGGAATCGGCCCAAAAGTCAAGAAATCCCGGCAGACCCGCCGCGAATGTCAGTCCGCGACGGCGATCAATCGGTGGAAATCGGCAATCCGGCACTTTGCCCCGGCGCGCGACATCAACCGATCGCGGTTGACGCAGAGCTGCCCGTCGGGGCTGCGTTCGACATAGAAGCCGAGATAGAAATCGCGCGGGTTGCACGCCTTTTCGAGTTCGGCAGAGATGATCTGACGGTTGCGCATATACATGACCAGCCGACTGCCCCGATCGGCCACGCCGACGATCTCGCCGGCATCGACACATTCACCGTGGGGCCGCTCGACGACGCGCGGAGCGGTTTGGCGCGGCAATTGCGACAGGAACCCGCGGCGCGAATTGCCCGGTTGCGGCGTGATCCGCATGATCACGCGGCGCTCGATCCGCACCTGTCGGGCGATAGGGGCCTTCCCGGCGGATGCAGCATCGGGTGACCATATCGAGCCCCGCCCCACCAGCGGCGCCGCGCCAAGCGGTGCTTCACTCGGAACCGCGGCCTGCCGGGCCACCCCATCGTCGCCGGCGCCCTGGGGCGAGCCCAATGCGATCAGCATGGCAGCGAGGGGAGAAAGCAGGGACATCGGTCGGGTTCGAACGCTCCTTGGCCGCGTGTTGGACACCATGCGGGTACGTCACGTGCTCGGTTGTACCCTCACGGTTGAATGCGGGCTTAATTGTTTGCTTTCGATTGGCAAGTGGTGGCAATCGGCCAGCGAATTGTGGCAGGAGGACATGCGATGACTGACGCCCAGACCTTCCACGAAGCTGCCGCTGGTCTCCTCGGGCCGCGCGGCTTTACCTGCGATCCCGACCTGCTCGATCCGTGGCTGACCGACTGGCGAGGCCGCTATACCGGCCGCGCGCTCGGCCTTGCCTCGCCGACCTCGACCGAAGAGGTCGCCCAGTTCGTCAGGCTTTGCGCGGAGCACGGTGTCCCAATCGTCGCGCAAGGCGGCAACAGCGGAATGTCGGGCGGGGCCACACCCGACGATACCGGCGATAGCGTTATCCTCTCGTTGCGGCGAATGACTGCAATCCGCCACCTCGAGAAGGACAGCATGCAAATCACGTGCGAGGCGGGCGTGATCCTCCAGACGCTGCACGAGGCCGCGGAGAAAGAAGGTTTGCGGTTCCCGCTCACGCTGGGCGGCAAGGGTTCGGCCACGGTCGGCGGCCTGATCTCGACCAATGCCGGGGGTACGCAGGTCCTTCGCCATGGGACGATGCGGGCTCAGGTGCTCGGGATCGAGGCAGTGCTGGCGAACGGCGATGTGTTCTCCGGGCTCGTGCCCCTGAAGAAGGACAACCGCGGCTTCGACCTCAAGCAAGTGCTGATCGGCTCGGAAGGCACGCTGGGCATCATCACCGCGGCCACCTTGCAACTCGCTCCGGAAATCGGCGAACGGCGCGTCGCGTGGGTCGGTCTCGCCGGCATTGCCCAGGCACGCCAACTGCTGATGCACTGCGAACAGCAGGCCGGCGGCGCGCTCGAGGGGTTCGAAGTCCTGCCGCGGCATTGCCTCGATGCGGTGCTGGCCTATCTGCCCGACACGCGCAGCCCGCTGGAAAACGAGCACGCCTGGTACGCATTGATCGAACTGGTCGCACCTGCAGGCGCCACCGACGGACTCGATACCCTGGTGGAGACGGTTTTCGAAACCGCGATGGAGCGCGAGCTGCTGGAAGACGCGGTTATCGCCGCCAACGAGAGCCAGGCCGAAAGCTTCTGGCACTTGCGCGAAAGCATCTCACCGGCGGAACGTGCGATCGGGCCCGCGATGCAGCACGACATCTCCGTCCCGGTGTCGCGCATGGCCGAATTCGTCGAGACGGTTTCGCCGCAGATCGAGACGCGCTTTCCCGGCACTCTGGTTGCGGGTTTCGGGCATCTTGGCGATGGCAATATCCATTATCATGTTCTCGCGCCCGAGGCCGCCGTTGCGGGCGAATGGGAAGAGCGCGAAGGCAAGGCCATCAGCGCTTTCGTCCATGACCGCGTCACCGAATATGGCGGATCGCTGAGCGCCGAGCACGGAATCGGGCAGATGAAGCGGGACGAACTGGGCCGGCTCGGCGATCCTGTCTCGCTCAGACTGATGCGCTCGATCAAGCAGGCGCTCGACCCTCAGGGGCTGCTCAACCCAGGCAAACTCGTACCGCTTGCGCCTGAGACGGCGAGGCCTTAAAGCCCGCGCTTCGCGCGCATATCCTCCCGGGGTGTGCTGCTCAATCCAATCGAATTTCGGAGAAATCCATGGCCAGCGCGCCGCAGCCCAACCTGCCCCTGTTCTTCAAAGACCTGATGCCGCTCAACAGCAAGGACCATGCGAACTATCGTTCGCGTCCGATGCCTAAGGCCCCTTGGCTGGCCAACCAGCACGCAGTGCCCCTGACGGTTGACGAATTCGTCCAGGCGCAGCGCGACCTGCCGATCGTTTTCTCGACTGGTCCGGATGCCGTTCCGCTCGCGCTGATGGGGCTCAACGACGGCGTAAACACTTTCGTCGATGACCAAGGTACGGTGACCGAACAGGTTTACATCCCCGCTTACGTCCGCCGCTACCCCTTCATGCTTGCACGGCTCAAGCCGGACAGCGACGAACTGTCGCTCTGCTTCGATCCCACCGCCGAGAATATTGGTGAATTCGAGGATGGCCAGCCGCTGTTCGAGAACGGGGAAGCCAGCGAAGGCACCAAGCAGATCCTCGAGTTCTGCGAGCAGTTCGAGCATGCCGGTCAGCGCACGCAGGCCTTCATGAAGGAACTCAAGGACCATGACCTGCTGATGGATGGCGAGATTTCCATCACGCAGCAGGGCAGCGACAAGCCCTTCATCTACCGTGGCTTCCAGATGATCAACCAGGACAAGCTGCGCGAACTTCGCGGTGACCAGCTGCGCAAATGGACCGAGAGCGGCCTGCTGCCCCTGATCTGGGCGCAGATCTTCTCGATGGACGTGATGCGCACGATTTTCGGGCGCCAGCTCCAGCAGGGCAAGGTTCCCCTGCCCGATGCTGCGACCGCCGGTGTCCCGACTGCATAATCATTCGAGTACGGGAGCGCGCACCACTCCGGCTCGCGCTCCCGTGCCTCGATTTGCGCGCATGCGCACGATAGTCGCCGCGCTCGCTCTGGGCATGGCCGGGAGCATGGCTTCGGCGGCTGCGGACGGTAGCGACCCGCCCGAACCTCTCGAAACCTTTCAGCGCAGCGAGGATCGGCTCTTCCGGGTCGGATACCGTCTGGCTACCGCGAACGCGGCATTCTGCGACCAGACGGTAAGGGTTTCCGGCCTCCTGATTCACGATGCAGGCAGTTACAATGATCCCGCCGCAGTGCGCCGGCAGTTTGGCCTGCTCGGCGATATCGGCGTGCAGGCGGTTGCGCCGCTGTCTCCGGCTGACGCCGCAGGCATTCGGCAGAATGACACGATCCTCGCTATCGATGGCCGCACGATCGAGGCCGAATGGCCACTGACCGATCCGCGCTGGCAGCGTGTCACCGCGCTGCGGGACGCAATCGATGATGCGCTATCCCGGGGGACTCTGGATCTTTCCTTGAGCCGCGCCGAAACGCCGGCGCTGGCGGCTTCGATCATCGGGGTCCCGGCCTGCCCCACGCGGTTCGAGCTCGTCGATTCCAAGAGCAGCGCGGCGGCCGACGGCAGCCGTGTGCTGGTAGGGGAGAACTTTCCGGGCCTTGCGTATGACGAAGCATCATTCGCTGCCGCAATAGCGCATGAAATGGCGCATAACATCCTGCGCCATCCGCAGACTTTCGCCGAAATCGGCTGGAAAAGGAAACTCGTCCGGCTCTCCGAGCGTGATGCCGACCGGCTGATGCCGTGGCTCCTGCATAATGCCGGCTACGATCCCGCAGCCGCGGTCCGGTTCATGCGGACCTGGGGCCCGAAGCATGGCGGCTGGATCTTCCGCAAGCGTACGCATGACGGCTGGGACGAACGCGTCGAATTCATCGAAGCCGAACTGGCGAAAATCGCCGAGGCTGCACAGTCCCACCCAGCGGGCCTGGCCGATTGGCAAACGGGCTTCGTTCCCGAACTGGAAATTCCGCACGAGGCGAATTAGCAATATCTCCTTGGCGTAAAGGCCTGGCTCCCCCTTTTCAGAGAACCTCGGGTCTGCCACATCAATCCCTTCCAATCGCGGGGAGGCGATGCGCGTGCCGACAATCGTACCTGTTGTCTTGTGTGGGGGCAGTGGAACGCGCCTTTGGCCGCGAAGCCGTGCCAGCAAACCGAAGCCGTTTATTCCGCTCTTGGGCTCGAACACGCTCTTCGAAGCCACCCTTTCAAGGTGCACAGACCGGCACCTGTTTTCCGCTCCGATCGTGGTGATTGGCGAGCATCACCTTCAATTCGCCAAACCACAGGCAGCGGCGATCGCGCCAGATGCGCAGTTCGTCATCGAGCCGATGGGTCGCAATACAGCACCGGCAATTGCCCTTGCGGCGATGGCCTTGGAGCCGCAGGAAATTATGCTGGTATGCCCGAGCGACCATCACATCGTCGATCCGCAGGCATTTCGGGATGCGGCAGGCGCAGCTGCGGAACTGGCGAGCGAGGATCACTTGGTGGCGTTCGGGATCCAAGCCACCGCGCCGGAAACCGGGTATGGCTACCTACACCGCGGCCCTCCCCTCGGCGCCGGGTACGAAGTGCAGAGTTTCGTCGAAAAGCCCGATCTGGCAACGGCACTGGGTTTCCTGGCGGACGGTGGATACGCTTGGAATGGCGGAATTTTCGCTTTCAAGGCCGGAACCTACCTCAGTGAGTTGGAAAAGCATCGACCGGAAATTGCTATCGCGGCTGCAGCAGCCTTTGAAAAGGGCGTGAGATCCGGCAGTGACATCCGCCCCGACGCCGATTGCTTTGCAACGATCTCTGCGGAGTCAGTCGACTACGCGGTTATGGAGAACACCGGCCGTGCCGCGATGATCGATGTTTCCATGGGGTGGTCCGACATCGGCAATTGGGATGCGCTCTTGCGCGAACGAAATCCCGCCAACGAGCCGAACGTCGTCGTCGGACCCGGTGAGATCCTAGGCGCGACAGGTTCCATGATCGACAGCGACGGTCCGCATGTCACGTTAATCGGCGCGGACGACACCGTGGTGGTTGTCGACGGCGACGATGTTCTTGTCGTGGCGCGCAACGCTGCCCAACGGATCGGCGAGGCAAGCCGTTGCAGGAATTCATGATCCAGAAGCTCCGAACCCGGTTCGTCGAAAAAGTATGGGGTGTTTCGCGACTTCCGCCGCTGTTTGGTCACTCGTTTCAGAAACCAATTGGAGAGGTCTGGTTCGAACCGACACGCGATCTAGACCAGCTCTTGGCGAAATACATTTTTGCCAGCGAAAGACTGTCGGTTCAGGCTCACCCCACGAATGAGCAGGCACGAGCATTGGGCCTCGGCACCACTGGAAAAAGCGAATGCTGGGTCATCACTCATGCCGAACCGGGCGCGAGGATTGCGGCCGGGTTTCGCGAAAAGATCAGTGCTGAGCACATGCAAGCGGCCGCGCTGGATGGTAGCATTATCGATCTGCTCGACTGGCACGAAGTCTATCCGGGAGATGCATTCTATATCCCGGGCGGCACCGTCCACGCCATTGGCGGCGGGGTGAGTCTTATCGAGGTGCAACAGAACAACGATATTACCTTTCGCCTGTTCGACTACGGTCGCCCACGCGAACTCCATCTCGATCGCGGCGTCGAAATCGCTGACACAGCCCCATACCCGTCTTCGCTGCGCAGCAGGATCGATGGTGACGCCGGCCAACTTGTCGACGGGCCGCATTTCGACCTGTTCTACTGGCGCTGCAGCGGCGAAGCGCCCTTCCCTGGGTTTGCCGATCACCCGGCTTTATTCATTCCCTTCTCGGGAACGGTCGCCATAGGAAAGGAAGACTTGGCCGTTGGCGAATGCGCTGTTGTTCACGGTCCGCGCTCAGATATGCTGCACGGCGATGCGCTGCTGTTGATCGCGCAGCCAAGGCGCTGACCCGCCCCGGCGACGGCCTCCTGATCCTGCGCTCAACCGTGACGCTTTCACGGCAGGCCGCCTCTTGAAACCAAAGCCGCCCGAACCCATTTTTCCTGAGCCGGACGACGCTTTCCCTCATCGCTCGTCCGGTAATGCACGCGAGTGCATTCCTCCCTGAACCTTGGCCACCCTGCGCACTTGCGTGGGGTGGTTTTTTTCTGGGTCATTCCGCAGCTTGCGCCGCGACGCCGGAGTTGCCCATCAGCGCCGCCTCGGTGCCGAGCGTGCGTATCAGGCCCGACAGGAGCTTCGCGATTGCCCCTGCCCGCACGCTCGGTTGGTCCAAGCGTGCATCGAGATAGGTACTGCGACAGACCTCGATCTGGATCGCATGAATACCGCGTGCCGTCTGTCCGTAGCGGTCGAGAACATATCCTCCCGCATAGGGCCGGTTGTGCGCCACCCGGCGGCCGTTGTTCGCCAAATACCTGATCGCAAGATCGACCAGCCCAGGTTCGCACGACGCGCCGAACCGATCGCCGATTACGAACTCGGCTGGCTGATCGTGCGGATGCGCTTTGGGCAAGGGCGGCATGGAATGCAGATCGATAAGCAGCGCCGTGCCCCACCGGTCGCGCAAGCGCTCGAGTTCATGGCTCAGAGCCGCATGGTAGGGATGATAGATCCCCGCGATCCAGCTATCGAGTTCACTCCGATCGAGCGCTCGCCGCCAGATTTCGCCCATACCCGGAAGCCGCCGGGGCACCAGCCCGAGCCCATTGCGTGAACGCCGGTTGGCAAGCGAATGACGTGTCATGCGCGGCTTGGGCCCGCGAACCATGCCCCAATCGATATCGTCCGCCGACCGGTTGAGGTCGATCATCGCTCGGGGTGCATCGGCCAGCAGAAGACTGGTTTGCGTCGCCTCGGCTGCAGGCAGGGCAAGCGCATCGACATGGCGGTCTTCCAGGCGCAGGCTGGCGCGTTCGGGCTGGCGTAGCGCTCCGAGCAAAAAAGCAGGATAGCACCGGCCGCTATGCGGCACCGCGATCAGAACCGGTAACTGCCCCCCTTCCCGCTGCCACAGGCGGTATGATGGCCCGTCGTTCTCTGGGATGCGTCCGCCCGTAAGGGGCTGGGGGCGCTCCTGCGCTGCTGCCGACGTATGTACCATCACCCCACGTTCGTGCGATCGCGGCGATTAGGCAAGCGCGGAATTTCGGCGCTGTCGGGCACTCGTCCCCGATAAACTGTCAGGACGTGCCCGAAGCCACCATCTCGCCCCGGCGCCGTTAACAATACTCATTTCCGATACATGGTTTTTTAAAGCTCGTGCGTTATGCACGCATCCATGAATGCAACACCGAACCAGCGAATCCTGCTTGCCGAGGATGACGATGCGATGCGCGTCTATCTCGAACGCGCGCTCGTCAATGCCGGCTACGCCGTCGATGCGGTCGATCGCGGAACCGAGGCCCTCCCGTTGCTGAAGGAGACGGGCTACGATCTGCTGCTGTCAGATATCGTCATGCCCGAGATGGACGGCATCGAACTCGCGCAGCGTTGCAACGAGATCAGCCCCGACACCAAGGTCATGTTCATTACCGGTTTCGCGGCCGTGACACTGAAGGCCAGCCGCGAGCAGCCGAACGCCAAGGTGCTCTCCAAACCGTTCCATCTGCGCGACCTCGTTCTCGAGGTTGAACGGGTCCTCGACGACCGGATCAGCGCCCAGTTTCAATAAGTCGACAATAGGCCCTTGCGCGGCTTTCCCAGGCTCGCTAAAGGGCCGGCCTGCCCCGCAAAGGGGCGCTCGATGGTGCGGGCGTATAGCTCAGTGGTAGAGCACTATGTTGACATCGTAGGGGTCGCAAGTTCAATCCTTGCTACGCCCACCATCGAAGCCTCTAGAGGCATATAAAGCCCGCCGGAAACGGCGGGCTTTTTCGTACTACATCGCTTCTTGAACAGTGTCATCGTGGAGGCTTGGGCCCCGTCGCCAAGATGCGATGCTTTGATATCTGGTGCCAATAGTTGCGCCGTACTTCCTTTGCGAGGTCGCTCCATCCGCACGGTACAGCATTCAGCGCCAATCTTAATGCCCTTGTAATTGCTGCATAAAGGCCACACCGAGATTGGAAAGTGAGATACTGAATGCTGTACCGTGCG